>OBEQ011367414.1_pt1 | contig 20689 bp, 21 predicted proteins | sample 1670901 | NCBI WGS metagenome assembly OBEQ01 (sample SAMEA104232315, study PRJEB22302) | groundwater metagenome | biome: forest; feature: aquifer; material: groundwater | place: USA | collected 2011-08-07 | depth 5.4 m
CTTCCCTCTCCCCCCTGGGAGAGGGCTAGGGTGAGGGTGGTTCTCCCCCTGGGAGAGGGCCAGGGTGAGAGCTTCCAAAACTCCATTCAGATTGCTCATGACCTCATTGTTCCAAAATCTTATCACTTCGTACCCGGTTGCCCGAAGAAAGGCATCGCGATATTGATCGTACTCCTTATTATCTGCGTGCTGACCGCCATCGACCTCAATAATTAGATGGGCTGACTGACACATGAAATCTACAACATAGGGACCAACCGGCACCTGTCTGCGAAACTTATATCCATGCAGCTCTCTGTTTCTCAATCTCTGCCAAAGGATTTTTTCAGCATCCGTCTGGTTCTTCCTCAGCAAACGTGATTTTTGGGTATTATTCACTCTTGTCACACTCCCTCATACACCGGCAATATCCCTTCCCTCTGAAAGCTATAAATCTGCTCTCCTGCGACAATAATGTGATCGACGACCTGGACGTTTATTCCGCCGAGCGCCTGGACCAGATTACGGGTCAATTTAAGGTCGTGGCCCGACGGCTTGACGCTTCCTGCAGGATGGTTGTGCGCAAAGATCACGGAGGCCGCCTTATGTCTAACCGCGGCCTCAACGACATGCCGCGGATGCACGAAGGCGTCCTTCACCGTCCCCTCGCTTATCAGGGCAGGATAAAGGACCCTGAGTTGGGAGTCAAGGCAGATCAAATAAAACACTTCCTCCGGCCGGCCTGCCATGAGAGGCACAATATAGTCGGCGGCGGCCTCCGAGGTGTTGAGGGTTTTACGAGTATGTCTGACCCTGTCCAAAAAATAGCGGCGCGTGACCTGAGGCATCATCGAAAGAAATGCGGCGGCATTCGGACCTACGCCTTCAACCGATGCCAGGTCCTTCGGATCGGCCTCCAGTACTGCCGAAAGACTGCCGAATCTGTGCATCAGTCTGTGTGCAATAGGATTAGTATCAATGCGCGGAATAGTCTGAAACAGCAGGAGCTCGATCACTTGATGATCCTCAAAGCTGTCCAGCCCTTCTCTCAGGAACCGAGATTTCAGGCGTTCCCTATGACCGCCATGCAGCTTTTTGTCGGAAGCTGCATCTCCGTCTGTCCTCCGGCTCCCCTTTGCCACATCCAAACCCTCCTTTGGATAAAGTGACTAATATTATGAATTTAACCGGATAAAAAGCAACAGGAATAAAATATCGACGGCTAGGCCTTCGCGAAGTCCCTGGCGATCTTGTCGAGCAGCCCGTTTATAAACGGCACGGATTCGAGGGAAGAATATTTTTTTGCGATCTCGAGCGCCTCGTTGATCGTCACCGCCGGCGGGATATCATCTCTGTAAAGTATCTCAAAGATCGCCAGCCGGAGGATGTTCCTGTCGACGGCCGCCATCCTGTTCAGGTCCCAGTTTTCAGCCGCTCCCTGTATGACCTTGTCAATCTCTGCGATATTCCGGATTGTCCCGGTGACGAGTTCCTCGACAAATCTCTTCATGCCCTCTTTTTCTTTTGCGGCCGGCAGAAAATCCTCGGGGAATGTTACACCCTTTTCCTTGCCTGCAAATTCAGATTGAAACAGCATCTGTAGAGCGCATTCCCTTGCTTTTCGGCGGTTCATAAAGTCGTAAATCGTGAATCGTGAATCGTGAATCGTCCAAACAGAAACCCCGCCGAACAAACATCCCGAAAAAAAAGCATCATAACTTCTTCATGACTTGCGCCATCTCTATCGCAGTTATCGCGGCGTCGAAACCCTTGTTTCCACTCTTAGTCCCGGCCCTTTCGACCGCCTGCTCGATTGTATCGGAGGTGATGACCCCAAAGGCTATCGGTACGCCCGTTTCTAAAGATGCCGATGCAACACCCTTTGAAACCTCTGCGGCCACATAGTCAAAGTGCGGCGTCGCCCCCCTGATAACGGTTCCCAGGCATATGACCGCATTATATGAACCCTTTGAGGCGAGTTTCTTGGCAGTCAGCGGTATCTCAAACGCGCCGGGGACCTTCACCACCTCAATATCCTCCTCTTTCGCGCCGTGTCTGACAAGGGCATCGACCGCTCCGTCTAGGAGTTTGCTCGTAATAAAGTCATTGAACCTGCTGACGACAACCGCAAATTTCAGACCCTTGGCCTGAAGCTCTCCCTGAATTATCTTCATCTCTCCCTCCGATAGTCGTTCATACATTACTCAGCATATGCCCGAGTTTTTTCTTTTTTGTCTTCAGATATACGAGGTTCCTCTCATGAGGGCTAGTCTCGACTGGGACCCTCTCCACCACCTTAAGCCCATAGCCCTCGAGTCCCACGATCTTCTTCGGGTTGTTGGTCATCAGCCGCATCTTCCTGACTCCGAGGTCGACCAATATTTGCGCGCCTATCCCGTAATCCCTGAGATCGGGCTTGAAACCGAGCTTTATGTTCGCCTCTACGGTGTCGAGCCCCTTGTCCTGGAGCTCATAGGCCTTTAACTTGTTTACAAGGCCGATGCCGCGTCCTTCCTGTCTCATGTATAATATGACGCCGTTGCCTATTTCATTGATCGTCTCCATCGCCCGGTGGAGCTGTTCGCCGCAGTCGCACCTCTTCGACCCGAAGACGTCTCCGGTAAGACATTCGGAATGGACCCTCACAAGAACATCTTCTTCGGGCCTTATGTCTCCCTTTACAAGGGCGATATGCACATTAGTGTCTACCTCGTTTGAGAAGGCGATGACCGTAAACTCTCCGAATTCAGTGGGCAGCTTGGTCGTTGAAACGCGGTGGATGAAACGCTCGGTCCTGATACGGTATCCGATCAGGTCCTTAATGGTGACTATTCTGATGTTGTGCTTCTTCGAAAATTCCAGCAGTTCGGGCATCCTGGCCATAGTTCCGTCATCGCTCATGAACTCGCAGATAACACCCGCAGGATACAACCCCGCAAGCCTTGCCAGGTCGACCGATCCCTCGGTCTGTCCCGCCCTCTGCAATACCCCTCCCGGCCTGGCCCTGAGCGGAAAGACATGTCCGGGCCTCGCAAGATCTTCCGGCGTCGATGCCGGGTTTATCGCGGTCAGTATTGTCGTTGCCCGGTCGGCGGCGGAAATGCCTGTAGTCACCCCTTTTTTGGCCTCGATAGAGACGGTAAATGCCGTACCGAAAGATGAAGTGTTGTCATCTGTCATCATCGGCAGCTTCAGCTCATCGATCCTTTCTGGAGATAGAGGAAGACATATCAAGCCCCTCCCGTATTTGGCCATAAAGTTTATCGCCTCGGGAGTGACCTTCTCGGCGGCCATACAGAGGTCGCCCTCATTTTCCCTATCCTCGTCGTCGACCAGGATGACCATCTTTCCTTTGGACATGTCTTCGATCGCTTCGTCTATCGTGTTACACTTATTCCTAAACATTGTAGAGTCTCCTTAAATACCCTTTTTGCGCCGCGCAAGAACGGCTCACATAAACCCCTCTTCCGAAAGGGCCTTCATCAGCCCTGAATCCTGCCCTTTATGCAGAAATTTTGAAACATATTTGCCCAAAATATCAACCTCTATATTTACCGTGTCCCCGGGGCCTTTAACCCCTATCGTCGTCAACGCTGCGGTATGCGGGATTATTACGATCGAAAAACCATTCGACAGTACTTCCACGACCGTAAGGCTTATCCCGTCTACGGCAACGGACCCTTTTTCAACGAGAAACCCGGTTATGTCCTTGCCCGCTCCGATGACGATTTTATGCGCATCGCCGGCTGCAGACTTTGACTTGATTGTTCCGACGCCATCGATATGGCCTGTCACAAAATGTCCGCCGAGCTTTGAATCAAGCCTTAGAGACGGTTCGAGATTTACCCTGTCTTTCGCCCTCAGGCTGCCGAGGTTCGTCGATCTCAGCGTTTCGTCGGACATATCGAACCCAAGCGTCTTACCCTTGATTTCCACCACAGTAAGACACGTCCCGTTCACTGATATGCTGTCGCCGGTCTGTGCGTCTGCAGAGACGCTGCCGGCATTCAGATAAAGGCGTGCACCGTCGTTTCGCTTCGCAATTGAGGCTATCTCCCCCATTTCTACGACGAGACCGGTAAACAATCAGTATTCAACCTCCATAACAAAATCGAGCTGTTTCTGATAGTAGTCCCAGAAATTCACCGTTTCCGACCACGTCGCCTTGACCTTGACGATTTTATTTACCATAGACAATTCAAGATTTTCTTCCTTGAGCGGGACCTTTAATTCAGCTGCTTCTGCCAGGACCTTTTCCTTGATGGCCGGCAATGCACCTATCTCCGATGAAAGTATGTCTTTCGTATGTGATCTGAGGGTGTTGTAACGTATATACGGTTTGCCGAAGGATACGCCCGCGAAAGCAACCGCAGCAAGTATCAACAAAAGCAGTAAAGTCGTTATAAATCCCTGTCTGCCGATTCTCCCTTTCAATTTACAAGCTTTCCTATCCTGTTGAAACGGACCCATGTTTTTTCGCTGTCCCATGACCAGTAAATGATGACGGCCTTTCCTTTGATCTCAGAATCCGGAACAAACCCCCAGAATCTGCTGTCGTAACTCTGGTCCCTGTTGTCTCCCATAACAAAAACAGCCCCCATGGGCACGACAACAGGCCCGAAGTTATCTCTTCTGTCGAACTGGCCGGGCTTGATATCTTCGTCAACATGCTGCGTATAGGGCTCAACGAGCCTGCGGCCGTTCACATACACGACCTTGTCCTTTTCCATCACGACGTCACCGCCCACCCCGATTACCCTTTTTATGAAATCCCTCTTGGGGTCTTCAGGATATTTAAAGACTATGATGTCTCCCCTCTGGGCCTTCCTGAATCCCGGCATTCTGAAAAGTGTGATATTCGTGAAAGGGATATCTACCGGAGTCCCGAGCAGGAACTTATTGACTAAGATGTGGTCTCCCACGAGAAGGGTGGGTATCATGGACCCCGAAGGGATCTTGAACGCCTGTATGACAAAAGTCCTTATGACAAGAGCGATCAAAAAAGCGACGACAACCGCCTCTATGGTCTCCCGTATATTCGATTTTCTCTTCCGTGGTTTCATTTCAGTTTCAGGACAGCGAGGAATGCCTCTTGAGGGAGTTCGACACGCCCCACCTGCTTCATCCTTTTCTTGCCCTCCTTCTGTTTTTCGAGCAGTTTCCTCTTTCGGGTGATATCGCCGCCATAGCATTTGGCGATAACATCCTTTCTGAGTGCCCTGACGCTTTCCCTGGCGATAATTTTACCGCCGATCGCGGCCTGTATCGCGACCTCATACATCTGTCTCGGTATGATCTCTCTCAGCTTTTCAGTGAGTTGCCTCCCCTTATAATACGCCTTGTCCTTATGAACTATCAAGGAAAGGGCGTCGACCGGTTCGCCGTTCAGGAGGATATTCAGCTTTACGAGGTCAGACTCACGGTATCCAAGAAATTCATAATCCATCGAAGCATATCCCTTGGAAAAAGACTTCAGCCTGTCATAAAAGTCCCAGAGGATTTCGTTCAGAGGCAGTTCGTATTCCACTCTTATCCGGTCCTTGCCGATATAGCCGAAGCTTTTCTGGACACCCCTTTTCTCCTGACAGAGGTCCAGAATAGGGCCGATAAAGTCCCTGGGGACGAATATCGTGGTGATAACAAAAGGTTCTTCTATCAGTTCAAACTTTTCGGGAAGCAGCGCCGGATTATCTATAAAGATAACTTCGCCATCGGTCTTCGTGACCCTGTACACAACCGTGGGGGCGGTGCTCAGCAGGGACAGGTCAAATTCCCTCTCAAGCCTCTCCTGTATGATCTCCATGTGGAGAAGCCCGAGGAACCCGCACCTGAAGCCGAACCCCAGCGCCAGCGACGTTTCAGGCTCGTAGTTGAAAGAAGCGTCGTTGAGCCTTAGTTTATTCAGTGCGTCCCTGAGGTTTTCGTATTGATGGGTGGAAGTCGGATAAAACCCGCAGAAGACCAGGGGCTTTATGTCCTTATATCCGGGACACGGCTCGGCAACAGGGTTATCGGCATCTGTTATCGTATCTCCGATTTTCGTCTCGGTCACGCTTTTTATGCCTGCGATAATATATCCCACTTCACCCGCAGTCAGTTCCTCTGCGGCCTCCATCTTGGGAGTAAACACCCCGACCTGCGACACCTCGAACGTACTTCCCATCACCATCATCTTGATCTTCATCCCCGCCCCGATCCTTCCGTCAAATACCCTGACGAGAACAATAACGCCCTGGTAATTATCAAACCAGGAATCGAAAATAAGCGCCTTCAGCGGACGCTCGTCAGTCCCGGAAGGCGGAGGGACCTTTTTTACGATCGCTTCGAGAATCTCCTTGGTGCCAATCCCCTCCTTCGCGCTCGCCAGCACCGCTTCCGCGCAATCGATGCCGACAGCGTCCTCGATCTGCTCTTTAGTCTTCGCCGGCTCCGCGCTAGGGAGGTCTATCTTGTTGATCACAGGGATGATCTCCAGGTCGTGCTCTATTGCAAGGTAAGCATTGGCGAGCGTCTGCGCCTCGACCCCCTGGGTTGCGTCGACAACGAGAAGGGCGCCCTCGCATGAAGCGAGACTCCTGGAGACTTCATAAGAGAAATCGACGTGTCCGGGAGTATCGATTAGGTTGAGAATATATGCCTCCCCGTTATCGGCCTTATAGACAAGCCTCACGGCGTGGGCCTTGATGGTAATTCCCCGCTCTTTTTCGAGGTCCATAGAATCGAGGACCTGCGCCGTCATTTCCCTTGCGCTAAGGGCGCCCGTATATTCGAGCAGCCGGTCGGCAAGTGTAGACTTTCCGTGGTCTATGTGGGCAATGATCGAGAAGTTGCGTATGTTTTTCGACATGTATCAGGGTAAAGTGACTTCTCGCGAGAGTCCGTTAAAGACCAGGCACGCAGCACCGATGATCCCCGCATTGTCGCTGAGAGAAGAGGGTATGATCTTCACCGAATCGAACAGGTCCTTATAGGCCCTTCTCGACGCCTCTTTTATCGCCTCATGCACATATATGTTCCAGGCGCCTATGAGCCCGCCGGCAAGGATGATCGCCTCGGGGCTGAAGATGTTGATGATATTCGCGAGCCCCACCCCGAGATGTTTGCCTGCGTCCCTCAGGACCTCCCTGGACAGCATATCGCCTTCCAGGGCGGTCCTGTAAATATCCTCCGGCGTTATTTTATAAATGCTCCCCTTGCAGCATTCCTTCAGCAGACTTTCCGCCCCCTTTTCCAGCAGGGTCACCGCCTTGGATACCATCGCCCTCGCCGATGCATAGTTTTCAAGACAGCCGACATTTCCGCAAGGACATTTTTCAGCGTCCGCATTGATGCTCATGTGCCCAATCTCGGCCGATACCTGGACCAATTTTCCTCCGTAGACCATCCCGCCGCCGATACCCATACCCAAGGTAAGCAGGACGAAGTTATCGAAACTTCTTCCCGCACCTCCTATTTTTTCTCCCAGCGCCGCCGCATTAGCGTCGTTTTCCATATAGACGGGGACATCGAACCTCCTCCTGATCTCCCCCACTATATCGACTCCCTCGGCCGCGCGCAGGTTCGGGGACGCGAAGACCCTGTTGTTCTTCCTGTCTATGAGCCCCGCGATCCCGAGCCCGATCCCAAGAACTCCGGCCTGGCCGATTTCATCAATCGATTCCAAAATCGAGACAACGATCCGGTCCGATGAGGGTCTCTTTATCTTTCTGATGATCTCTCCCTCGTCGGACACGAGCGCTACCCGGAGGTTGGTACCCCCGAGGTCGATACCTATCGCAAATTGTTTTGACATATTCACCGGGATTATCTAAGTAGATTTGAAGATGTTAAATGTTATCACAAAAATCGCTTGTGAGTAAACACTGCGGGATGCTTCATCACCCATCGGGACAAAGATTCCGGATGGTAAAACTTTTTTCTTGACGTTTTAACGCCGAAAAAATACAATATGTACGATGAAACAACAGAACAAGACGTTGTTCGAGCTGCAGTCCGAGGTCTGCAAGACCCTGGCGAGTCCGAAAAGGCTGGAGATAATCAATGCCCTCAAAGAAGGTGAGAAGACCGTCGGCGAACTTGTCGATATCCTCGGCGTTCCCAAGGCGAACGTTTCACAGCACCTTGCGGTGATGAGGCATAAGGGCATACTGAAATCGCGGAGAGACGGCGTAAACATCTACTACCGCATCTCAAACCCCAAGGTCGTCCAGGCCTGCGTGTTAATGCGCGAAGTACTTACCGAACAGATGCAGGAAAGGTCAAAACTCATCGATATAGTCTCAGGCGAGTAATTCCGATCTTCAGACCTTCGCCGATCTGTCAGCGTTTCGGGCCCGTAAACGGAGGGATACAGACTTCGCATTTTTCAACACCAGAGTCGGCACCCCCTTCACTTTTTGTCCCTTTAGTCATTATAATATTGATCATCAGGACGCAACAGCTAAACGCATGTTAGTCGGTTATAATACGAATGTTCCTTATAAAGGTAAACTCTACCATATCCAGACAGAGGATAACGGTCTCAAAAACCCTATCGTAATTACCCTCCTCTATTACAAAGGGACTATTCTCGCGTCGAAAAAATTCAGTTATGCAGCCCTCGCTTCAAGCCCTGATTATAAAGAAAGAGTAAGGGAGCTCATGAAGGAGCAGCACAAGAGCATGATGAAAGAGCTGATCCGGGGCAGTCACACCAACGACCTCGACCAAAATCCCGGAGAAAAGGCCCCTTCTGAAAAAGACGAACCGAAGGGACAGGAGCCGGAAGTGAAGGAACCGCCTCTGCAACAGATATCGAAGAGCCTTGACGACGTGCTTCTCGATTACATAATCAAGGGAGGGGAATAAGATCACATCGATGATCCGGTTTGCAGGCGTGACAAAAGACTACGACAACCTCACCGCCCTGAAGGACCTGACCTTTTCCGTAGAAAAAGGGGAGATGGTATTCATCACGGGCCCAAGCGGCTCGGGCAAGACCACATTACTGAAGCTGATATACTATGCCGAAAAACCGGACAAAGGGACGATATCCGTCGACGGGTGGGACACGGAACAGCTGAAAGAATCGAGCATCCCTTTCCTCAGACGGAACATAGGCGTTGTCTTTCAGGATTTCAGGCTCCTCGAAAACAGAAATGTCTTCGAGAATGTCGCAATCGCGCTCAGGCTCAGGGGCGTCGGTGAAAAAGAGTTAAAGACAAAAGTATACGAGACGCTCAAGGCGGTCAACCTCCGGCACAAGGCCGATGTGTACCCCAGACGTCTTTCTGGCGGTGAGCAGCAGAGGGTAGTCATATCGAGGGCGATCGTGGCCGAGCCCACCGTAGTCCTCGCCGACGAACCGACGGGGAACCTCGATTCCCTGACGGCAGAGGGCGTCATGAAGACCTTCAAGGACATTCACGCCAAGGGGACTACAATTATGGTAGCTACCCACAACCGCGAGCTCTACAGGAACAGCGGCAAAAGGGTCTTAAGACTTGAGATGGGTGCGCTTGTCGGGGAGGAAATAGGATGATGCTCCCTTCGCCTTATGCATTCGCCCTGGCTCTGCAGAGCATGGTCAGGGAAAAATGGATAAATGTCCTTTCGGTCCTAACCATCGCCTCGGGACTCCTCATCATCAGCCTGGCGTTGTTCTCCGTATACAACATCGACGCAGCCACCAAGAGCCTTCCTGAAAAATTTTCGTTGATACTCTACCTCGACAAGGACATCCAGAAAGACAAAATCGATTCCGCAATCGGCGCCCTCAGAAGGCAGAACACAGTCCTTGCGGTCAAGTACATCCCGAAAGAAGAGGCAATGAAGGAAATGAAGGCGGTACTGAAGAATTCGAACTATGTCTTCGAGGGACTCGATGATAACCCGTTGCCCGATGCCCTCGAGGTTAAGCTGAAGAAAGATGCATTGGGACCGGAGACTGTCAGGAAACTCGCCGATGAGGCCCTGAAGATAAAGGGAGTGAAAGAGGTGGATTATGCGGAAAAGTTTCTCTCCACCCTCAACTATCTGAAGGTCGGACTAAAAACGATAGGGATCATGCTCATCTCAATACTGACGACGGGCATCGTCTTTGTATGTTACAGCACGGTAAAGATACTCTTTTACAGGCGCAAGGACGAGATCGAAACCTTCAAGCTGCTCGGAGCGACAAAAGGGTTCATCAGGACCCCTTTCCTTATAGAAGGCGCCGTCATCGGGACGGCCGGAGGCCTCCTGAGCCTCCTCGGCATCTTCGCCTTTTATTATCTCGTCATCCTGAGGCTCAGCGTTGCGATGCCGATCTTCAAGATGATACTCTTCCCTTCGGACCTGTTCCTCCCGCTGCCTTTCATCGGGATGTTCCTCGGGATAACAGGCGCGGTCATAGCCCTTGGAAGGCTGAAATACTGATGTTCCTGGTCTTCCCCCTCCTCTTCGTTCTCTTCTTCTCCTCAGTCACCGCCGGCGCCACCCACGAAGAAGAATACAGGAAGCTTCAGGAGAAGATGTCGGAACAGAAAAAAAAGCTCATGGAGGCGCAGGAACGGGAATCGTCCATACTCAGCGAGATCGAGGGCGTCAATATGCGACTGGAAAAGATCGGGAAAGAGCTGGGCAAGTACCGAAAGGACCTGAGAAAGACGGAAACGGAAATTTCATCCGTCACATCCGACATCGAAAAAACAAAAGGCGTCCTGGAAAAGCAGAAGGAATGGCTGAAGAGAAAACTGATGGTCATGCACAAATTCGGCTATTCCGGCGACATGCTCGTGCTCCTTATGAGCGCCGGAGATATTTCCCAGATGATGAGGATATGGAAATACCTCGAAAACATCACGCTCCACGAGCACAAGGTCCTCGACGATTACCGCGACAACCTGAAGACATACGATGAGAAATATAAGAGACTTCGGGTCCTCAAGGCAGAACTCAAAACAAATACCGACAGGGTAAATACCAAGGAAAAGGAGCTTGCGGGTGAAAGGCAGTCAAAGGTGGTTATCCTTTCTTCAGTACGAAAGGAAAAGGCGTCGCACCAGAGGATGATCGCAGAACTGAAGGAGGCCTCGAAAAGGCTTCTTGACCTGATCGAGAAGTCATCGAAAACAGATACCTATACAGGCTCCGGCACCGGTTTTACGCGGTTCAGGGGAAAACTTCCATGGCCCGCAGAGGGCAAAATCGCCGTCCCGTACGGTTCGCAAAAAGACCCCCAATTCTCCACTCCGGTATTCAGGAACGGCGTACATATACAGACCCCTGCGGATTCGGACGCGAGGTCCGTATATGAAGGAAAGGTTATCTTCGCCGAGTGGTTCAAAGGCTTCGGGCAGCTCGTAATTATCAATCACGGCAACGGATATCATACCCTCTACGGAAATCTTTCGGAGATTTTTTCTCATGTTGGGGATATAATAAAAGAAAGTCAGGTTATAGGAAGAGTCGGGACATCGGGCATCTTGAATGCCCCGGGTCTTTACTTCGAAATCAGGTATAAGGGAAAGCCCCTCGATCCGGCGCAGTGGTTGAAGCGAAGAAGAGGATAATTCAGGAGGTTATTTGATGAAAGCCAAGAGAACGGCGTTAATCTTGATGCTGATAGTCGTGGTAGCGGCGGTCAGCGTCTCGATCGGCAGGTTGTCCGCAACCAGCGTGAGCGCGGCCGGCGAAGGATACGAGGAGCTCAAGACCTTTACCGAGGTCATGTCGATGGTCAGAAAATATTATGTCGAAGAGGTAAAGACCAAGGACCTCATATACGGCGCGATAAAGGGTATGCTGAGTTCTCTCGACCCGCATTCGAGCTTCATGCCTCCTGATGCGTATAAGGAAATGCAGGTGGAGACAAAAGGAGAGTTCGGCGGTCTCGGCATTCAGATAGGCATGAAGGACAAATTCCTGACTGTCATTGCGCCGATAGAAGACACCCCGGCCTCTCGTGCTGGAATCAAGGCCGGCGACAAGATTGTGACAATCAACAAAGAATCGACAAAAGATATGTCCCTCCAGGACGCGGTTACGAAGATGCGCGGCGCCCCCAAGACGCCGGTCACTATCGGTATCCTCCGGGAAGGGTCGGAAGGTCAGAAGGATTTTACCCTGATAAGGGAGATCATCAAGATAAAGAGTGTCAAGTCAAAGGTCATCGAAGGCAAGATCGGTTATATAAAGATCACCCAGTTCCAGGAGCAGACGGCTTCTGACCTTTCGGCGGCCATCAATAAGCTGACCGAGGAAAAAGTAGACTCCCTCGTTCTCGACCTCAGAAACAATCCGGGCGGCCTTTTAAACAGCGCCATCGATGTGACGAGCAAATTCCTGCCGAAGGGAAAACTCGTGGTTTATACCAAGACAAGGTCGGGCGAAAAGTCCGAGTTCTTCACCGAAGGCGACACAAACTTTACCCCGCCCATGATCGTGCTGGTCAACCAGGGCAGCGCAAGCGCTTCCGAAATAGTGGCGGGAGCGCTGAAGGACTGGAACCGTGCCGTTATCCTCGGCGCACAGACCTTCGGCAAGGGGTCCGTCCAGACGGTGATCCCGCTCAGCGACGGTGCGGGCCTTAGACTTACCACAGCGAAATACTATACCCCGAAGGGCATATCGATCCAGAACACAGGCATTACGCCTGACATCGTGCTGAAGCTCGAGGCGAAGAACGGCGCCAAAGAACATCCGATCCTGAGGGAAAAGGACCTCGAAAGGCACTTAAAAAACGAACAGATGGACCAAAAGCCTGAAGAGATTGAGACGGCGCCGATGGAGGTGGATGAAAAAGACGATATCCAACTCCAGCGTGCGGTGGACATCCTGAAGACGTGGAAGGTGTTCAAGGGCACCCCGAAAGAATCGCAAAACGGCAAAATAGTGAATAGTGAATAGTGAATAGTGAATAGTGAATAGTGAATAGTAAGAAGTAAGCAGTAAAAAGTAAGAAGAGAGCACGACACATTAAAAAAAGCGGCTTTCACTATTCACTTCTCACTGTTTACTATTTACTGTCTTAAGATATGTCGCGTGTCATATTCGATATAGAGACTGCCGGAAGAGATTTCGACTCCCTTGAAAAACCCGTGCAGGATTATTTGCTGCGGTGGGCGGAATCCGACGAAGAAAGGAAGGAAGTCGAAGAAAGCCTCTCTCTCTACCCCCTCACAGGCGAGATAATCGCCATCGGCATGCTCAACCCCGACAGCGGCAAGGGCGCTGTGTATTTTCGGAATACCGGCGATCCACTTCTGCCCTTTGATGAGGAAGGCATACGTTACGAGACTGCGACCGAGGAAGAGATCCTCGTAAAGTTCTGGGACGCGGTAAAGAGCTACGACCAATTTATCACGTTCAACGGAAGAGGCTTTGACTGCCCTTTCATTATGGTGCGTTCAGCGGTCCATAAGATCAGACCGAAAAGGGAGCTAATGCCGAACCGTTACGGAGACGCCCATATCGACCTCTTCGACCAGCTCACCTTCTTCGGTGCGTCCCGCCGGAGATTCAGCCTGGACATGTGGTGCAGGACCTTCGGCATCAAAAGTCCCAAAGAAGACGGAATAACCGGACACCAGGTAAAAGAACTTTTCCAGTCAGGAAAACATGTCGATATCGCCAGATATTGCGCGGGCGATCTGAGGGCCACAAGAGAACTTCTTGCGGTGTGGGAAACCTATCTTAAGTTTTCGAATCACAGGTAACTATTCACTTCATCGGGCATGAAGATGCTGCGATCAAGCACATTTCTGCAAAACCTGAATAGTACCGCTCTCTTTTCCGGAGTTACATCGGGATAAAAAACGGGGTTTGCAACGACTACCGTCCTGAAGGCAAAAAAGGGTGCGACCACGCCGTTTAGCTCCTTATCGCCGGATGCGCCGACATATTCATCGAAAAACAGCTTCAGCCCTTCGAGATAGGCGTCCCTGACGTCTCCGTGGTTCCTGATAGAAAAAAAAATATAGTTTATGGCAAGTGCGGTAACGTCGTCCGCGGGCTCTCCCCATGGCCCCCTGGACCTGTCGAGCAAGACGAAATCCTCATCACCTCTAAACCATATGTTGCCGGGATGAAAATCTCCGTGAATCTGTGACAGCCGCTTTGAAAGAGGTTTAAGCCGCGCCCTCCATTCAACGCACCTTTTCTCTATCTCCGCCATCTCTTCATAACCGAGCGTGCCGTCGGGATAGGTATCGAAAACACCCATCAGGCATTCGCCGTGGCCTATAGTGTCCCTCAGCTTCCGCCAATAGAGTGCCTTCGAATCTTTCTTGACCGCGTGTATATCAGCAAGGTATGACGCCATCGCCCTGATCTTTCTTTTATCGCGGTCGTCTAGGCGCTCTTTCTTCGAAAAGTCCCTGAAGTCACAAAAGTAATCAGATCCCCCGGCCTTCTCCATAAGCAGATAATATTCCCTTGCGCCGCCGATCGATTTTACCGTTCCGTCGCGCATCTCGGCCAACACGTCGACCGCCTTTACATGACGCGGCAGGTTCTCGTATTCATCAAGGTCCAGAAGAAATACCGCCGCGCGGTCAGAGGGATAATCATGCCCGAGCCCTTCAGAAAGAAGCCCCTTTACAACGTATGATCTCAATCCCCGGGCGGTCTTCATCTCTACATTGAACCCTGAACCCTGCACCCCCGAACCAAGTTTGCTGATATTAATACCGACTATGTCATCGAACTTCTTAAAGAGATAGGACTTGATCGCTTCTTCGTTGATCATGTTCCCATTATATCGCCCCTGCCGCGGTATTAATAGCAAGCAGGAACTGAACTGATCTACATCACCCCGAAATTCTCCCTGTACCTGTTGAGAAAATCTTCATAGGAAAACCTGTGCTCCTGTGTGCCGTATTTCTCGACGGCATATGCGGCTGCGACCGCACCAATCTTTGCCGATGTCAGAATGTCCTTTCCCATGGCAAGCCCTTTCAACAAACCGGCCCTGTAAGCATCTCCGGCTCCGGTGGGGTCGATAACGTCGGTCACCCTTGCGACCCCTATGCCGTCGTCTAAAGAGGCGGTGCTCACAAGGGAGCCTTTTTCACCGATAGTCGTGATGATCGTCCCTGTGAGTCCAAGCAGATTTTTCTTGTCCATCCCGGTCAGCTTCATTATCAGCTCGATTTCGTAATCATTCGAGATCAGGACCGCAGAGCCCTCGATCCAGTCCCTCAGCGCCTTTCCGTCCCATTGCGTAAGCGACTGCCCCGGGTCGCAGATATATTTAATCCCCTTTTCCCTGCAAGCGGCGGAGTATTCAATCATGTCCCTGAGATTTCCCGGAGCGATAAGGCATATCGAATCCTCGGCATCCCGATCACCGAAGTCGAATTCGGCCTGGTACTTCATAGCGCCGGGATTGAACCCGGTTATCTGGTTGTCCGCCTTGTCCGTAGTGATATATGCGCCCGCCGTGAATTCGTCCTCGACTATACGGATGCCGTCAAGAGGTATGCCGTTTTTCCGGAGCCACTCGAAATATGTTCCGTAGTCCTTGCCTATGGCTGCCACTATCACGGGTCTTTCTCCGAGCAGACTTAGTGAATACGCGACATTGCCTGCGGTACCGCCGAATTTTTCGACCATGCCGTTGACAGTGAAGCAGACGTTCAGGATGTGGATCTTATCCGGCAGGATATGGTCGGAAAACCTTCCGGGGAAGTCCATGATCCTGTCATATGCAAGAGAGCCCGATACGTATATGTTCATTTAATCTCCTTTGTCATTTGTTCGATAGCGATTCAAGTATCTTCTCTGCGATCTTCCTGTGAAACCCTTTCAATGCTGCGATCTCTTCCACCGGCGCGTTTCTGATCGCATCTATACTACCAAAATGTTGAAGCAATGCGAACCTTCTTTTTTTTGCGACGCCCGGGACCTTCTCAAGAGGCGATTCAAAGGTCCTTTTTGCGCGGAGCTTTTTGTGGTAGCTTATCGCAAAGCGGTGGACCTCGTCCCTTATTCTTTTCAGGAGAAGCGAGGGTGCGCTGCCGTCTTCGAGACTCCGGGGGACCTTGCTCTCTTTCAGAAAAATCCTGTCCGGGTCCTTGGCAAGCCCAACCGCCTCGGTTCCGGCAGCGCCGCTTTCCTCAAGCACCTCCAGGGCCGAGTCGAGATGCGCCCTGCCGCCGTCTATTATCAGAAGGTCCGGCATATCGCCTTCCAGATTCCTGATCGTCCTCCTGATCATCTCCTTCATCATTGAATAGTCGTCAGGCCCTTTCACCGCGTCCATCTTGATATGTCTGTATCTGTATTTCTGAAACCGGCCGTCGGCCCAGTACACAAAGGCCCCGACCGGCTCATTTCCCGAGATGTTCGAGATATCGAAGGCTCCGATGTCTGCGGGCGGCTTTTCGAGTCCAAGAAACGCGGCGAGTTCTCTCAGCGTTGACCGCCACCCGGCCTCTTTTTCGCTCCGTGAGAGGACTTCCGCATTCTGCTGCGCCATTTCAACGAGTCCGCGTCTGATGCCCCTTTTGGGCACAGAGATCTTCACCGCAGATCCGCGTTTTTCAGAAAGCCAGGACGAAAGGACAGGCATATCATCAGGCAACAACGGGCAGAGCACCCCGGGCGGCGGGATGATTTCTCTCCCGTAAAACTGGCTGATGAAGTTCTTCAGGAGATAGCCGTCCGTTTCACCTGAGACATTGCTTACCAAGAAGTGCCTCGACCCTATCATGATGCCGTTTCTTATAAACAATATTTTGAAGGCAGCCCTGTCTTCCTCACAGAAAATACCGATCGCGTCGATATCTCCGAGTTCGGGGGCTACCGCCTTCTGCGTCTCAGATATCTGGCGTATGGCCCTTATCCGGTCTCTTACGAGCGATGCCTCTTCATACCGCATCTCCTCGGACAACCTCTTCATCTTTTTTTCGAGCATATCGAGGAGCCCCTTGTTCTTTCCCTCGAGCAAGAGCCTCACCTCATTGACCATTCCCATATATTCATCCCGGTCTACCTTGCCGCCGCAGGGGGCGATGCATTTTTTGATCTGATGCTGAATGCATGGCCTCATTCGCTTTTCGAGCGAATAGCTGCAGGTCCTGATCGTGAAATGATTCCTGATAAAAGAAAGGATTTCCCACATCGCGCCTGAGGGAACATAAGGACCGAAGTATTTTGCCCCGTCCTTTTGTATCCTTCTCACCACTTCCAGGCGGGGCCATGTCTCGTTGACCGTGAGTTTCAGATACGGATAGCTCTTGTCGTCCCTGAGGAGTATGTTGTACCGCGGCCTGTATTGCTTTATGAGGTTCGCTTCAAATACGAATGCCTCGAGTTCGTTTCCGGTGACCGTAAATTCGAAGTCCGCCACGCTCCGCAGCATAGCGGCCTTTCTCTCGTCGAGGGCGGCTGACAGCTGGAAATAACTCCTGAGGCGGTTTTTGAGGTTTTTTGCCTTCCCTACATAGAGGACCCTGTTCTTTTCGTCTTTAAAAAGATAAATGCCCGGCTTCGCCGGAACATGTGATAGTTTTTCCTCCATATCGGCGGCAACACCTTAATTCGGGGTCCGCGGTCTATCTTTTCGCACTCTTCAACTCTTGGAGGACCTGCCGGATCTGCGGTGCATCCGGATCATTCGGGGCAAGCTCCAGAAACTTTTCGAACTCTTTCGAGGCCTCGGCCTTGTCTCGAATGTCGTCGGCCAGCACCACCCCCAGGTTCTTATGGGCGTTCAGATGCCGGGGATCTATCTCAAGGGCCTTCCTGTATTCCTTTACCGCCTCTGCCGGTCTTCCGCTGCTTCTGTAACAGCTGCCCAGGTCCACTCTGACGTCGACGTTTTTCGGATTGATGGCGAGCGCCTTTTGATACGCGTCGATCGCCTCGTTAAAACGTTTTGTATCCATCAGGGCATTGCCCAGCTTGATCCAGGCGTCTACGTTTCCCGGTTCTTTTTTCACAAAATCCTCGAGAAGTTTTGTGTCGTCCTGGGTCTGGGCGGTGCCGGCCGGAAACTGGTACTGTCCCTTAGGTTCTTCCTTTTGTTTGCATGCAGCGGCAAAAAAGATCAATACCATCACTACAATAATTTTTTTCATTTTTTCTCCAAAAATTATTTATTTTACGCCTCGCCGGCAAAACTGCCTATCTTCCTGAGCCTCTTGTACCTTTCTTCCACAAGCTTACCCGGTGTCTTGCCGCGAAGCTCCTCGATAGTTCCGACTATGCGGTCCGAAATGTTCTGAGCGGTCTGCAGAATGTCCCGGTGCGCTCCTCCGACCGGCTCAGCGATAATATCGTCTATTATCTTGAACTTCAGCAGGTCCTGGGCGGTCAGTTTCAAGGCATCGGCCGCCTTGGAGAAATCCTCCGGGCTCAATTCTCCGTTTTTTCTCCAGAGTATCGCCGCGCACCCTTCAGGCGATATCACGGAATACACCGCATGTTCAAGCATGTAAAGCCTGTCGGCAACGCTCAGGGCAAGGGCGCCGCCGCTCCCTCCCTCTCCTATGACGACCGAGATAATCGGGGTCCTCAACCTCGACATCTGCATGAGATTGCGGGCAATTGCCTCAGCCTGTCCCCTTTCTTCGGCCCCCTGTCCTGGGAAGGCGCCCTGCGTGTCCACAAAGGTAATGACCGGCCGTTTGAACTTCTCGGCCAGTTCCATGAGCCTCAGCGCCTTTCTATATCCCTCCGGATGCGGCTGGCCGAAGTTTCGCCGTATCCTCTCCTTTGTGCCTCTGCCCTTCTGATGACCTATGATAACTACCGGATTGCCTTTTATCATCGCCAGTCCGCCGACAATCGCCTTGTCGTCGGCAAACCTTCTGTCGCCGTGCAGCTCGATGAATTCTTCCGTAACAAGCGGCATGTAGTCGAGCGTATGGGGCCGGTCGGGGTGCCTCGCCAGGAGCGTCTTCTGCCAGGGTGTCAACTTCAAAAATATCTCGGTCCGTAAGTCCCTCACCTTTTTTTCTAGTTTTTTGACCTCACCGGCCAGGTTGATGTCCTTGCCGTCCGATATGCGCCTGAGCTCATCTATCTTCATCTCGAGCTCTTCAATCGGCTTTTCAAATTCAAGATATGAACTGATCATGAGACGGTAACGCCTCCCCTCCCAACCATGTCTTCAAGGGTGCCGATCAGCGCGTTGTCGGGGCGCAGACTGATTCCCGTAGCGATAAGCGTCTGCGACCCATCGAGCATGATCCGGAGAAAAAGCTGACAATCCCCGGGGTATTGGGAGACGAGAGACCTGATCTCTTTCAAACAGGACCCGCACAACTCCTGGTCCTTGAGGGATATTTCAAGCCGTTTCAGTCCATTTCTGCCTGCATTCTCCAGACTCGAGATCTCCCTCGCCCGCACCCGTACGCCCTTTTCGTCCCTGTCTATATTTCCTTTCACGAGCACAAGCGCATCCTTTTTCAGAAGTGCATTTACGCTCTTATAAAGTTCAGAAAAAACGATCACCTCAACGCTGCCTTCATCGTCTTCGAGAGCCATATATGCCATCATGTCTCCGGTAGATTTCACGTTTTTTTTCTTTATCGCCCGCAACACGCCTCCGATGACGATATCTTCCTTGTCGGCGGCGGTCTCAAGCTCGGATGTCTTCCTTGCCTTTATCCTCTTCAGCAGGGGCTCAAACTTCGACAAGGGATGTCCGGTAAGGTAAAAACCGAGCGATTCTTTCTCGTTTCTCAGTAATTCCGTCTCATCCCACTCCGCAATATCCTCTTCCGTCTCGATCTGCATATCGCCGAAGATGCTCTGCTGGCCTTCGTTTTTCGGCTTGCCGCCGCTGAGAAGGTCCGCGACTGTCTTCATCGCAGCCGCCCTCGTCACGTCCAGAGAATCGAAGGCCCCTGCCTTGACAAGGCCTTCGAGCACCTTCTTGTTCACCTTACGCGGGTCGACCCTTTCGATAAAGTCGGAGATTGACTTGAACGGTCCACCTTCCGACCTGACCTCGACAATCGATTCTATCGCCGCGCCGCCGACACCTTTTACCGCCTCGAGCCCGAACCGTATCGAGTTGCCGATCACCTTGAATTCCCTTCCGGAGAGGTTGATATCGGGGGGCAGCATCTCTAACTTCATCTTCCTGCATTCGTTTATGGACTTCACGATCTTGTCGGTATCGGACATGTCTGCGCTGAGGGTCGCGGCCATAAACTCGACCGGGTAATGAGTCTTGAGATAGGCGGTCTGGAAGGAGACATAGGCATATGCAGCGGAGTGCGATTTATTGAACCCGTATTCGGCAAAGAGCTCCATAAGATCGAAGATCTTTGCCGCCTTTTTCTCGGGTATGCCGTTTGCGACCGCGCCCTTAACGAAGTTCTCCTTCTGCTTTGCCATCGCCTCTGAGTTCTTCTTCCCCATCGCCTTCCTGAGGATATCGGCCTGTCCGAGCGAGAAGTCGGCGAGCTTGTTCGCTATCCGCATGACCTGCTCCTGATAGAGTATGACTCCGTAAGTCTCATCGAGTATCTCTTTCAGCTGGGGAAGGTCATACTTCACCGTCGTCTTCCCTTTCTTGCGTTTTATGAAATCGTCGATCATGCCGCTGCCGATCGGTCCCGGCCTGTAGAGGGCCACAAGCGCGATGAGGTCTTCAAACCTGTTCGGTCCCATCTTGACGAGGATGTCCTTCATCCCCGCGCTTTCGAGCTGGAATATGCCGGTCGTCTGGCCCGAACTGAGCATTTCGTAGGTCTCCTTGTCATCGAGCGGGATTTCGGGAAGGGATATCTCC
>OBEQ010726407.1_pt1 | contig 20686 bp, 17 predicted proteins | sample 1670901 | NCBI WGS metagenome assembly OBEQ01 (sample SAMEA104232315, study PRJEB22302) | groundwater metagenome | biome: forest; feature: aquifer; material: groundwater | place: USA | collected 2011-08-07 | depth 5.4 m
AGTCCGATAACCTCTGCTCGGACGCTGGTTTTTGTATTCCTTCCACATACTGCCGGTGATATAGGCTCGCACGATTATTTCGCCATCGAACATAACGTACTTTTTGACCACAACGGCTTTGGCCTGCAGTTCATGGTCATTGTGCAGTACCACCGGCAGGTACTCATCAATGGCAGTCCCATAGGCGATGAGGTGATTTTCCATTACGCCCGAGAGGATCTGGACCATGTTGAGTGTTGACAGCATATTGAGGACGTCGCCTTTAAGCTGGACCAGGATAGACAGCACAAAATCGTACACGCTCAGACGATCTGAAGTGATTACGAGTAAGTGGTCGCTTGGTAGCAAAAACGTATCGCGTACCTTTCCCTGGTTTATGCATTGGAGGCCGCTGTCTCGAACCTTGCAGAATAGTAGTGATTCAGCCACCTTTGTCGGTAATTTGTTTGCCATATTAGTTTTCTCTTTCCTTTTTCAGAGGGTGTGGGCCGGATTTTACCCGGCCCGGATTGGTTTGGCATTAGGCAGCTAATTTGAGCTTACTCGCCCAGTATTTAACGGTCTGACGTGTTTTTTCTGCAGCAATGCCTGTGTAGTTACGTGGGTGCTCTAGCACTTTACGATCGTCGGTGTCCATGAGCGCCAGAAATGGTGCAACCTCTGTATTTTCCAAGGCTACCTCATGTAACATTCGTTGTTCTTCACGCGCTTGTTTGGCTACCCGGCGCATGATGGCGTCAGCGTCTGAGCATCCAACTTGAACCAGAAGCGTTTTGTACGCTTCGGTCAGCACATCTCCTTTTGTAATTAGGAGATTTTCCGCCATGTGTTCATGATCAAACTGGATGGTGCTCATAGCCTTGCTGAGTGTTCGAATGATGGTGACAAAGTACGAGATGGTTTCGGGGTACGTTCGCGTAGCTGCAGAGTCTTTGAGATCTCGCTGGAAATTGGACACCTGATTTAGATGCACAGTGACTAATTTCCCGATAATCTCGCGAACAAGCGAGCTGGCCTTCTCGTAATCCTGTGGGTTGATTTTTTGTCCCATGGCTGATGATCCACCGCTGCTGATTGACTTTTGGTCAACTTCGCCAATCTCAGTGCTGCACATCAGACGAATATCGTCTGCCAGGTTATACAACACCATTGCGGTGGTGGTGATCTCGCCCATCAGACGCACTCGTGGCTCCGCCGGTGGAAGCTGAGTGGAGTGAATAGGGGGTTTAAGCCCTAGTCGTGCTAACACCCCTGCTTCATAAGCTGGAACTGCTTCCTTCTGTTTTAATACCAGGAGTAGGGCATTAGCAGATCCAGTTGCTCCCGAGAATTTGCCGCGTAGCTCGCCTACGTTGGTTTTGAGATGCACAATACAATCGCCAAGACGATTTACGTATTCCGCCAAAGCAAATCCAAGCGTAATTGGCACCGCGTGCTGTAGATGGGTTCTGCCAATTTGCACGGCATCTGCTTCCCGAAGCGTTAGATTAATCAGGATTTGCTCTAATTGTACTAACTCCGGGATGACGATTCTGTTGAACAGTTGCTTATAGTTGTACATCTCAGCGGTTATTTTCACATCCATCGATGTAAGTGCGTGGTGCACATACTTTCCGGCTTCATCACTAGTGTATTTCTTAATACAAGCAACCAGAGCACGGATGTCATGCCGCAGCCTTTCCTCTTCCTCTGCCACTTCCTCCGCCATTACTCTTCTGCAGGCTCTTCTGATTTCCCTGAGCGCACTCTCTGGGCACAAACCCCTTGAGTGTAGTTCTTCGATGTGTTTTAGCTCAACCAGGAGCATTGCTCTGGTTAGGCCGTTTGGCGATACCCAGTGAGCAACATCGGGCTCGTAATACCGATTATCTGCAGCCGAGGTTGTATCAAAAAGACTAATCATTTTGGCCATTGTGCATCCCCTTATCTATATTATTCACGTACTTCCCCTGATTTCGAGCATGGTTGCTCGAATACCGCAGTTTTACCATTTTTTTATGCTCTAGTCTAGGGTATTGCATCTTACAAGTATTGACACTAAGCCCTTACCTGGTATATGATTCGCAACATCTTTGGCACTTGTGGGGCAGCCAGGGCCAGAAAGCGAGATCTATTTATATATGGTTTCTAAACCCCTAAAGGAGGGGCTTTGGAACATACACCACATTTTCTCTCGATTTGTCACTCGTAGTACACAATTTTTGGCTCACTCCCCTGCTCTCTTAACGCACCAAAAAGCCCGATCTTTTAGCTTGTCTGTTATTTTGGTGCTATGGATTGTTGGTACTCCATTTTCAGATGTGCGGTCAGCTCAAGCTGCTAATACCACTCCAGCGCAAGTTCAACTTGTACTATCACTAAATAAGCCTGTATTTGAAGACGCAGTGGCTCCAGTTCGTTTTGTACCTGGCGATAGCAATACCACCAAGGCATTTAAGGAACAAATTTTGCATATTGAGCAAACGTGGCAGCATTTTTCAGAACAAAATCACCTCTATTTACGTACTGTTTCTTATGAACAAATGACCGATGCCATTGATCAGTATTTTTTAAGCATGGGCTCTCCCTTGTTTGGGCAGGCTAATCAGTTTGTAGAAACGAGCACAAAATACAGTGTTGACCCACGTTTGCTCGTTGGCATTGCTGGGCATGAATCTAGCGCAGGGCTCCATATGCCGGAGGGTAGCTTTAACCCCTTTGGGCTTGGGCCAAGCATCTATTTTGCTAATTTTAACGATGCCATAGAAGCAGAGGCGCAGTTTTTGCACGATCATTTCTGGCAATATGGCGTAAGCGGTCCGGCCCAAATTGGTCCTTCATATACTGGCACCGGTAGCACATCTTGGGGTGAGAGTGTGCTCTCAATTATGCAACAGATTTAGTTCTCGCTTAGGGTGGAACCCTGCCCAGGCTTCCACCCTGCCTGCGGCGCAGACCCCCCTCAGGTGTTGACAAAATAATCAATTTGTGCTAATATGTAGGGTCTCTTGCAAGAGATTTTTTGTTTATGAGCAAGAGACGGAAAGTGAGATTTATTCTCAATTATGTTACAGACATTTAAGGAAGGGCTGTACACGCTCCAGCGGGTTGCTGGCAAACGACTAAAACGTATTCAAAAAACCATCACAGGATGGAAAAAAACCCATTTGCAACGCGTTATGGTGCTGTCAATGGCGGCCAAGTTAGTGGTGGCTACTCTGCCATTAACTGCGTTGCCTGCCTTGGCTCAAACTGTAGTGATACCTTCGGTCACCACTGAGATTAGTTTTGATGCTCAAAAAATGGTACAGGTACCCGAACAAATGGTAATTACTATGACCCCGGGTGATAGTAACACCACTACTCTGGTCAATCAGAAACAGCAGAAAGTGGTGGCTACTGCTGTAGCCCAGAGTCACGCAGTAGTTGCCTCTCAGCCTTCATTAGATGAGCTTCGTGCTTTGTACCATGAAGCTGGTGATCAGTACAACGTGCCGTGGGAGGTTCTTGAGGCAGTCCACCAAGTTGAATCTGGTAAATCTGGTAATACTACCAAGCGCTCAATGGCTGGTGCTATGGGCCCGATGCAATTTATGCCAAGCACCTGGCGGGCCTATGCCGTGGATGCTGGAGATGGTGGTTCTATTACTAGTGTGCGTGACTCAGTGTATACTGCTGCTCACTACATTAGTGCTAACATGCAGGATCATGGTGGTTCTGTTAAAGCTGCGTTGTATCAGTATAATCACTCACAGCGCTATGTCAGCTCAGTCCTAGGCATTGCTCGAGAGCTTGGCGCAGACTTATAAACTAAAAAAGTCCCTCCGGGGACTTTTTTAGGTGGAATTATGAAGCAAGAATTATGAGTCATGGTATCGAGCCCCCGTTTAAAATATATACCCGTAATTCATAATTCCTAATTCGTGATTCACTGGCATACTTTGCACTCTGGTGCGTTGGCTTCTATACTAAATATATGAAGATATCAAAAATAATTGGCCGTGAGATTCTGGATTCCAGAGGCAACCCTACCGTTGAAGCCGAAGTGACGCTTGAAGATGGGTCTTTGGGGCGCGGTGCAGTCCCCTCTGGAGCCTCGGTGGGCAGCCATGAGGCACATGAGCTTAGGGATAATGACCCAGCCCGCTACGAGGGCCTCGGGGTGCAGAAAGCGGTAGCCAATGTTAATGAGCGTATTGCCCATGATTTAGTAGGGCTGCATGTAGATGACCAACGCAGCCTGGATCAGCGCCTCATTAAACTAGATGGAACACCGAATAAAGAACATCTAGGGGCAAACGCCATGTTGGCCGTATCAATTGCGGCCATTAAAGCAGCTGCTTCCTCAGCTCATCAGCCATTATTCCGCTACCTTGGTGGTAACTCTGCCAATCTGTTACCTGTACCCCTCATGAATATTATTAACGGCGGAGCGCACGCGGTGGATTCAACCGATTTTCAGGAGTTTATGATTGTACCTTCTGGGGCAGAGACCTACACCCAGGCGGTTCAGATGTGTTTAGAAGTGTATCATGAGCTCAGAAGTCTTATTGCGGCTTCTGGTCTTTCTACAAACGTGGGTGATGAGGGAGGTTTTGGCTTACCGAACGCCCACAATGAAGATGCGCTTAAGATGATTGTGCAAGCCATTGAGAAAGCCGAATACCGACCAGGGCGTGACATGTGGATTGCCCTCGATGTTGCGGCAGATGAGTTTCATGAAGGCAATGTCTATCACTTAAAAAAAGAGAATAAAAGCCTGACTTCACCTCAAATGCGGGAATATGTTACTGACTTAATTGCTCGCTATCCTATTTTTTCAGTTGAAGATCCGTTTTATGAAGATGATTGGACCGAGTACCAAACCTTTACCACTGAGCAAGGACAAAAAGTCCAAATTGTAGGTGATGATTTGTTTGTCACTAATATGGATCGCCTCCAGCAAGGTATTACACAGCACTGCGCCAATGCTATTTTGGTTAAGCCAAACCAAATTGGGACGGTCACAGAGACCATCGACACAGTCAATTTAGCCAAGCAAAATGGGTTTGCCACGGTTATCTCGCATCGCTCAGGGGAAACAGTGGATGCGTTTATTGCCGATTTGGCAGTGGCCTTAGGAGCTGGGCAAATTAAAACCGGCTCCCCTGCTCGCGGCGAGCGTACTGCTAAGTATAATCAGCTACTCAGAATTGAGGAAATGCTGGGCACCGCAGCTCGCTATCCCAGTTTGATTTAGCTATCTTTAACTGTTGAGCCTGGATTAACTATCTCTATCCACGTTGGGCCGGCATATAGTTTGATTAGTGCTCCGCTTGCATCTAAAAACTGAGTGCGAGAATATTTATCAGGTTTTTTCCAGGTGCCTTCAATTTTAGTACCACCTTGGTACATCGTAGCTTTGCCTGAGCCCACCGTAGGCATGGCAAAGCCGTGCTCATTAATGACGGTGGTGGCATCGGTGCGCCCAATGTACTGAATAATAATATTTTTAGCTACCAGTTGCTGCTTGTTTATGGCATCGATGTGTGGAGCTCCGGCTAGCGAGCGCATATAGGTGTTATGTCCCTTGTCATACTCATATTTGACCAAAAAGAGCGGCGTTGAAAAATCAATAGTAATTGCAGAAACAGTGGCTACCCCAGGTGTTTTAGGCTCATCCAAAAATGAATAAATGGCATAATCATCTCGCAGGAATGTAGTCCATTTTTTGCTATTTGCCAAAGCCCACAATTTATTGGTAGAAGAATACATAGTGTGCTCTAAGGCTACATTATCATGGGGTTCGCGATGATACGCTAGGGCATTTGCGAATTCATCTATATCTTTTATTTTATCGCCTGGAATTTTATCGTACAGGGCATCGTAATTTCCCCCTACGTGAGCATAAAAGCAATCATATTCGTTACACCAATCGGCAAAATAAGTGCGGGCACTGCGGATTGGCCCCACTTTTGCTGCATCGTTTGATCCAAAAATAGCCAAAAACCGGGTTATCCCACCCTCAGCAATGGCTTCGTAAACCACACTGGCAGATGATAGCCCGTATTGTGGGCGGGCATCGGGGTGGTTCTCTATCATTACTCCAAGTGGGTGACGATTAGTGAGGTTTGGGTCTACCAATGTGCCATCTAGCACGGATGGTTTTTTAGGAAGTGCTGGTGGGGATGGGGTTGCTTTGACCGATTTGCCAGTAATGCTATAGGTCGGCAACTTAAACACCTTGGTTTTGTTAACCAAATATAAATAGAGTGTTCCGGTGGATAATATAATAATCAATAAAACTGCCAGAGCAATAAACGGGCTACGCTTTAGTTTCATGAAATCCTAAATATAAGGGTTACTTTTTGCCGATTACTACCACTATTTCAGTAGCAGTAGGAGCAATAGAGGCATCTTCTTTAGCCGCGGCAGAGCCACCGACGAGTGTGACCAAATCGTTTGCCACTGCTTTGGCATCGCTGTTTTTGTAATACACCACGCTGGTGGCATATGTATAAGACTTTGCATTTCCGACTGAGCTTACAGTATAGCTAGCTGCTTTGATGGCCGCAGAAGCTTTATTGGCAGCGCCAGTGACCCCGCTCCCATTTAAGAGTTTCACGGTCGCTTTTTCTTTGGTTAGTGCCGTAGAAGTGGTAGTAGCAGCAGCTGGTGCCGGGGTAGGAGCTGGAGTAGTAGTTGAAGCAGTTGCATCGCCTGATGGTGTGGTAGTGTCAGTTTTCTTAATCTCTACTTTTGGCGTGGTATCTGTTTTAGGGGTGCTGGCTGCTTCTTTATGAGTACGATTAAAGTAGATAACTGCTTGAGAAACAAACAAGGCCAATAAAATAATCAGGATAATAGTAAGAATTGAGGTGAGTACTTTGTGCTTTTTAGGCGATGAGCTGCTTAGAGTAGTGGCAAAGCTTTCGTGTTGCTCTTCAGATTTTTGAGGAGCCATTTCGGCCGTAGCTCGAGGAATGTCTGGAGCTTTGGGCGCCTCGTCATCATGATCGTCTTTTTTCTGGTCGCTCGGCTTTTCTTCAACCGGTACTTCAACTTCTTTGTGCTCTTTTTCTTTGGCGTCTTCGGCAGGCTTTTCGTAGGCACCATGCTCTATGCCAGCAGATTCACCCTCGGCTTTTTCTTTAGCCTTTGGTTCTTCGTCTGGCTTCTGATCTGTTTCTGCCTTGTCTTTTTCAGGCTTGGGCTCGTCTGCAGAAGCTGCCGATTTGTTGATATCAAAAAATTTTGCCATACTCATCTTTATTCGTTAGTTAGTCGCTTTCGCTCCAAACCATACTCACCTTTGTTCGTTAGTTGCTCGCATGAGCTCGCAACCATAAATAAATTTCCCTCTTCATTTATTTTGATATAAACAGCCAATTAACGCAAGGGCTTGAAACGTAGAACTCGTAACTCACAACTCATAACCCGGAAAAAAGCAAACAGGGCGAGAGAAAATTCTCTCGCCCTGCGTAAATTGACCCCTCTGGGCCGTAGTGGTTCATGCACTTGCCACAAGCGCTTTAAAGTACTGGTCGCAACGCTCACGGTACGTTAACACCGCTTGCTTTTCACGGCTGAAGATCTTGTCGTCATCCACATAGAATGCCAGCATATCCGAGAGAGAAAACACCGAGATTAACTTGTAGCCAGCGGATTTAAGCTCATCCGCACCTCCTTGCTCGCGATCGACCAGTACCAGAACATCATTGACGATCAGTCCCTCATCTTCGAGGGAGTGGATTGCTTCAAGCTTGGTGTCGGCTTTGGTGATCAAGTCATCGACTACCAGCACTTTGTCTCTGGATTTGTATGTGCTATCCTTCTTGACGCCGCTGATTTTGCGCTTGCCCTCAGTCTCTGTTTTGTCGAGCCATATGATCGATAATGGTTCTGTGTGGGAGTCAAGTGCCCTGGCCAACGGGTCTCCGGCGTTTGGAACTGGCGCGATGTGGTCGAAGCTTAATTGGGCCTCACTACATGCATTACAGAGTTGCTGCCCAATGAGATCAAGGATCGCAGGCGTGAGGGGGCCTTTTTTGGGATTATCTGCCGTACGTAAGTTTAGGAAGATTGGGCTTAGAGGGGCATTTGGATGTTCCTCGTGCATCTTAAGCTTGAACTCCCCAAACTGAACAGCGCCCACATCAAACAGTATTCGCGCTAGCTGGCCCTTAGCCGGTGTCCAACCCTTTGGTAATACCATGTTCTTATTCCTTTTCTGGCCATTTAGGCCGCGTCGAACTCTTCTGAGATGCGAAGCGCAGCCTCGACTGGATTCGGTGCAGCGCTAATCGCGCGTCCGACGACAATGTTGCTAGCGCCAAATGTCTTTGCCTCAATGTGTGTAGTTGTGCGTTTCTGATCTGCCCTAATTGCCCACAAAGCCCAAGCGGGTGTTATTCCGGGGGTAGTGATATCGAAATTTGGTCCACACACCTCGCGGATCATCGGAGCCTCCAAAGGCGATGCTACTACGCCGTCGAGCTCGCAATCCTGAGCCAACTTAGCGAGACTTGCGGCGTGCATCGTAAGGTCTATACGCGTGAAGTTGAGCTCTTCGAGATCGCCTTGATTAAGACTGGTGAGGATCGTGACCGCAATGACCTTGGTTCGTTCACCTGTCTCCTGCGCAACTTCCTCGGCGGCTTTACGGGCAGCGACCATCATTGCTCGTCCTCCCAAAGCCATAACATTAACTACAGTTACACGTCGCATTGCGACTTTTTTGATGGCCCCAGCCACACTTGGTGGAATATCGATGAATTTGCCATCTCGGAAGATGTTCTGTGCGCCGTACTCCTGTGCCAAAGCGATTGCATGGCCGCTGCCCATGGCCTCCGCCAATTCATGGCCAATCTTAATCCCGATGTGCGGTGCAAGCATCTCTAAGAGAGGCCGTGCTCTTTCTTCACTGTCTACATCTAAAGCAAAGTACACATAACCCATTGTAAGTCTCCTTTGGTGCAGATTGTTAACTAATGATCTCGCTAACAAGCCGACTCATTATTAAGTCGGTATTATGGCATGATTATATGAGAAAATATGAAAATTGCAATACAAAACACCATGAGTCTGAAATTATCATTCATCCGTCATCCTGAACTTGATTCAGGATCTGTTCCTATGGATTCCGGCTCGGAGGCCGGAATGACGTAATAAGAAAGCTGTTCTCATGTATGTCAAAATGTTATTACACAAATACACAATTTGAGAATATTATCTAAATTTTCTAATGACGCCTTTGACTCTTCCTTGCACTGTCACATTTTTAACCAAAATTGGTTTCATATCTTTGTTGGCTGGCTGCAGGCGAATGTGGTCTTTTTCTTTAAAAAAGCGTTTTAAGGTTACATTTTCGCGGTCTATAAGCGCCACTACAATATCACCATTTTTGGCAGTGTTAGCTTGCTCAATTATGACATAATCACCATCAAAAATGCCGTCTTCTATCATAGAGCTCCCTCTCACTCTGAGCGCGAATACCTTGGGGCCCATCATATCGCGCGGGATATCGATAGTTTCTGAGGTGCGAATGGCTTGAATGGGTGAACCGGCCGCAATTAACCCCATCAGGGGGATACTAAACGTCTCTTCATCCCAGGTGGGAGTAAGTTGCAGTGAGCGAGCGCTGTTTTCATCACGCTGTAAGTAGCCTTTGGTAGCCAGTGCCTCAATGTGCTCGGCTACGGTGCTAACGCTGGAGAGTTCAAAATACTCAGCAATTTCCCGATAGCTTGGCGCATAGCCGTTGTCAGTAATAAAGTGCTCTACGTAATCTAAAATTTGGCGTTGGCGTTTGGTTAAGGGATCCACAACACTCCTTTCAGGAGTAAATTTAAAATTGTTCTTTTATATTGTATCCGAACAAAAACCGTACTGTCAATAGTCACCACAATAAGGAGTGACTAACTGCCAAAGGGAGTATGGTTGCGACCTTGCTCACGATTGACCGTGAGCATAGTCGAACTGGTCAAGGATACCGTTGCAGCACCCGCATATCCTAAGCTGTGGAACAGTCGAAGGATCAATACTCCTGTATAGTTCAGGTTTGTTCTGAGCTCATTGTGCGAATTTTGACAAAGGAACAGCCCCGGCGTACTACTTGCCGAGGCTGTTGGAGCGTTCGAAGCGGGCGGAAAGCATGCTTCGAAGGTTAGGTTCGAGTGTGGCCAATACTTCCTTGGCGTGTGCCTCAAAGATCAGGGTGAATTCAGCTCTCCCTTCAATGTTCTTCTGTCCGAAGAACTGCGAGAGATGAATTTTAGTCAAGGCCTGGAGGACCACCCCCAACGCTTGCTCTTTGCGAGGAAACTTGCCAATTAATATGACAAGTTGATCTGCAGAATGAAAGGCTACGAAAGCGACATTTCGAATCGCTTTTCGTTGCCGGATACTGATATTCTCCTGCTCGATCAATGTACCGAGAGTTAAAGGGTCCGTAAGGGGGCGCCTACGTAAATAGCTTTCGACTTCATCTGCCGAAAGCTCGTCTCGATTAACGAGAGTTGCAGCGGGCAGAGTCATTATATTCTCCGTTTGAAACGTGCATACTTCAAGTGATGTGCGGACGCATGGTTGCGCCGCAGGGGTTATGGTTCTCTATAGCGCTACGAGTAAATCATAGCACTTAGTGGTTGACCACTATGATAGCATGAATGAGAAAATATGTAAAGGGGCTTTGGTTTAGTGTTGATTTAATCTTGCAGGAGGTGCCAAACTGCAATGGCAGTAGCAGTTGCCACGTTTAGCGAATGTACCTGCCCGTGCATCGGAATTTTGAGATGAACCTGCGCAGCCTTGAGCCACTCCTGCCCAACCCCTTCAGTCTCATGCCCTACTACCAAGGCTAGTGGGCTGGTTAGATGATAGTGATCAAGGCTGATAGCATCTGGCGTAAGCTCAAGTACGGCAATAGTATAGTCTCGCTGTAGTTGCTGTATTAGCTTTGCTGCACTCTCATAATGCTCCCACGGCACTTCGCTTTCTGCGCCGAGGGCGGTTTTATGAATCTGGGCTCGGGGAGGACGTGGGGTAATACCACACAAATAGATTTTAGATACTCCGAGCCCTTCGCTTAATCTAAAAATAGCCCCAACATTGTACATGCTGCGAATATTATCTAGTACTAAAACGAGCTCTTTGGTCTGTTGCATCAGATTTAACGTACCAAAAAGAATTAACGCATTTACACGATAGCGGTGAAGCGCTCGGACAGGGTTGAAATGAGCTCGTCCATGTAGACATTATCTTGAATACCAGAAAGCATGTCTCGCATAATAACATGGCCGTTCATGGCCTCTTTTTGCCCCACAATTAAGGTAATTTTGGCATGAAGCCGCTCGGCTACTTGCAGCTGATGCGCAATACTTTCGCTCTCAGCGGCCGTGCTGGCGCAATAGCCGGCCTCGTAGAGTTGTTGTAACAATGGAATACATTTTGATTTAGCTTGTTGCCCCAGCTGTGCCACAAAAACCTGAATACCGGCTGTAGAGGGGAGGGTGACATGTTGTTGATCGAGATAACGGCTCAGCTGCTCCATATCAATAGTAATGCCTAAGGCTGAGAGCGGGTGGTCAGCTAACGCGGTGGCAAAGCGGTCATAATAAAAACCAACAATGGCTGGGGTTGTTTCTTCACCAATGCGTAGGGTAAAAGTGGTTTGCTCGGCCTCGGGCTGATCCACAAAGAAGCGCGGATCAACATCGTAGGTTAAGCCCAATTGATCGCATACTTCAAGAATACCTTCTAATTGCGAGCGGCACGTTACGCACAAATGGTCGAGAAATGCCGGTGCACCCTCGAGCCAGCTCTGGTGGCTGTCTATTTCGCAATGAATGATTTGATCAACAGTGGCGCTCTTAATACAAACTGGACAGAGCGTGTTTAGGTGTGGTTTGGCGTACTCTGCAAACACACTATTGTAGCCTGGGCGACAGGCTTCACAGCCGCTACTGTGCATAATGATACTGGTGTTTTTTACGTGCAATTCCGAGGCAAGCTTCCGAAGCAGCATTAACATAGTGGCGCTGGTAGTTACGTCTTTTGCTCCTAGTACATCGAAGCAATAGTAATAGCGCTGATTGTAGCCAAGAGGTGTCTTTTGCATGGTTGAGGCTTGATAAGCAAAATGGAGCGGTGGTGGTAATTCTGAGAAATGGTTTTGCTTAAAGCTGCGAATGAGACTAACTCTGGGGTGTGCTCTAAACACATAGTGTTCTCCACCTTCGTCGATACTTGAATCGATTAAATTATCTAAAACTGAGCTTGAAAACACCGATTCGTACAGTGATTTAGACTCAACTGGAGGAGTAATGACGCGGGTAAAGCCAAACGATCCGGCTACTCGGTTTAAGAGGTCTTCGCTGTACTGCCAGTACCGAAGAGAGTCTGGCAGAATATCTGAGAGACCAGTTGGACTCTTATATTTCCACGGAACTTCGATAACTTCTAATGGTGTAGTGCTACGCATTGCCCCTCAACATATGCTTCTGTATTGCTAGAGCGAAGTGTAGCACTATCGCGCAGTTTGTCAAGAGGGTAGGCAAAATAACTTATTTTCCGCGCAATTCGCTGCCTTGGTCAACGAAAAAGGAGACACCTTTGCCCGATTTTAATAATAAGGAGGCTCTTTCAGCCCTGCCTATTGACATTTTGACTCCGGTGTGCTATAATTCAGCGTTAACCTGAATTTTGGGCTGGATGACGAGCTGGACTCCGAATCCAGCCTTGGACCTAGCTTGGTCACACACTCTTTTTTTCTGGTTAACTGGCCTCATCAGCCATAAAAACGATGAACAGCACCCAAACAATCACATCATTTTTGAGTCGCCGCTCACTATGCGTGGGAATTCTCCTACGCGCGGTTTTCAAGCGCCTCATAATGATTCAACTCATCCTCTCTGTACGTGGCAGCACACGCTGCCTACCTGATCCGGTGAGGTCAACATATAGAGAGCACCAGTGGTGCAATTGGCTTAAGGGCCACCGCAATGTGGCGGAGCCATACCTGCTTCTTACAATAAGGAAGCGCTCAGTTTGTCTTCGGACAGAATAAGAGACATCCCGAGTCAAGAATCAGGGAGCACGGCAGAATGTGATCCGCAAAAACGGATGCTCTCAGGCGAAATGCCAGAGAAACACTGTTCTGCCGGTATTGGCAGAGACATAATCTTTCATTACAAAGAATATGTGCGCCATGCCGGTAGACGGTGGAAAAGAGGCCTTAAGGGGCCTTAAGACAAACAGATGAGTTGAAGCTGAAAGAAAAATGAGTTTCTGGAAGTGTCTGGTGACTGAGCTATATGCTCGCCTACCAATACTCTCCCCTCTTTTTCTCTTTCACTCGTGGTTTCTGTTCCCACCTATATAGGCGCCCGTGTATTTACCCGGGCGCTTTGCCGTATATTCAAAATTTAAGTGAGAGTGATTTCGTCACCTACGCGTGTAAACAGGGCAGTTTTGTGACTGTCGAGGGTTTTTTCAAGCAGGGCATCAGCAATTTTATCTTCAAGCAGGTTTTGCACTAAGCGGCGAATTGGGCGAGCCCCGTACTCGGGATCGTAGCCATGCTCTACCAGGTACTTACGGGCAGACAGATCCACCTGCATTTTGATATTTTTTTGTGCCGTGCGCTCAATCAGTTTTTCGATCTCAATATCGACAATTTTGCGAATATCTTCTTTACTAAGTGGTCGAAACACGGTGGTAGAATCAATCCTATTTAAGAATTCTGGCTTAAAGTGATCTTTTAATGATTTTAGTAGATCATTTTTGAGTGAATCATACATCTCTTGAGCATGGCGTTCTTCATTTTTTGTGCTGGCGTTAAAGCCAATGCTGGCTTGCTTGGTCAATTGTTCCATACCGATATTGCTAGTCATAATGACAATGGTTTGGCGAAAATCAATTTTCCGACCCTTGGCATCAGTAATGTAGCCATCCTCCAGTATTTGCAACAAAATGTTGAAAAAATCTGGGTGGGCTTTTTCTATCTCATCGAGCAGTACTACACTGTAGGGCTGGCGCCGAATAGTCTCGGTCAACTTGCCGCCCTCTTCATAGCCTACATACCCGGCGGGGGCGCCAAGTAAACGAGAGATATTGTGGCGTTCCATAAACTCTGACATGTCTACTTTTACTAAAGCGGTTTCCTTCCCATACACTTCTCTGGCAATTACTTTAGCCAGCTCGGTTTTGCCTACCCCTGAAGGGCCAAGGAAGATAAATGAACCAATCGGACGCTCAGTTTGGCTTATGCCAGTACGGGAGCGACGTATAGATTTAGATACCGCAGATATTGCCTCGGCTTGCCCTACTATGTGCTTAGATAGCGTTTTTTCCAGTTCACGCACGTGAGCGATATCTTCTTTAGCCAGTGTGACCGAGGGTACTCCGGTTAAGCTTGAAATAATGAATTCAATCGTAGCTGCCGAAACAACAGCTCGTTTCGTAGCGGGAGATTTTTGATTAAGCCGAAGTAACTGTTTACGTAAGGATTCTTCCCGTTTTTGCATTTTGGCGGCCTCGTCATAGCGTTCATCGGTGACGGCTAATTCTTTGGCAGAAATTACTTTGTCCAGCTCACGTGAGAGTAAAATGAGCTGCTTATCTTGATTGTTTTGCACCCGTACCCGAGCCGCAGCTTCATCAAGTACATCGATGGCTTTATCAGGCAAAAAGCGGTCTGTAATGTAGCGCTCCGACAACCGAACTGCAGTTTCAATAGCCTCGTCAGTAATGGTTACGTTATGGTGATTCTCGTAATAAGGGCGAAGTCCGGTCATGATTTTTATGGTGTCTGGAGCCGAAGGCTCCTCAACCACAATAGGCTGGAAACGGCGGGCCAAGGCCGCATCTTTTTCAATATATTTTTGAAACTCGTTTAGGGTAGTAGCCCCAATCATGCGTAGTGTCCCCTTGGCCAATGAGGGTTTTAAGATTTGGGCTACATCGAGCGAACCCTCGGCGCTCCCCGCTCCAATAATGGTGTGGAGCTCATCTACAAACACAATCGTATCTCCAAGCTTATGTAGCTCATCGAGCGCTTTTTTTAATCGTTCTTCAAACTGGCCTCTATACATGGTGCCGGCGACCAGCATGGCTAAATCTAGGCTGAGCAAACGTTTGCCCAGTAAGTTTGCCGGCACATCACCAGAGACGATGCGCTGGGCTAGCCCTTCGGCAATAGCAGTTTTCCCAACCCCTGGCTCACCAATTAATACCGGATTATTTTTAGTGCGACGTGAAAGAACTTGAATGACTCTGGAAATCTCGGTTTCTCGGCCAATCACTGGGTCAAGGGTAGCGGATTCGGCGGCCTTGGTTAGATCTGTGGAGAAAAACTCTAAGGTAGAGCGTTCTTTTCGCCCCCGACGCCGGGCTCCTACCTGCTCTTCTGCATCGGCAGAAATAAATTGAGGTATTTCATTGCTTGGTTCATCAAATTGCAATAGTTCGTGAAAAAGATTGATTAACTGATCTTTAATACGGTCAGGGTTAATTTCAAGCTGCTTTAATAACGCAGTGGCGGCAGAATCTTCGTTTGTGACCAAGGCTAATAACAAGTGCTCTGTATCTACTCCAACATGTCCATATTGAGCTGCTAAATTCATGGACCGGTCTAAGATATGCTTAGTATCATCGGTTAATTCAGGATGAGTGTATTTTGAATCACCCAAAAGACGCACATTTTCGGCAATGACTGTTTCTAGTTTTTCGGCTGAGAGGTCGTGACTGAGCAAAATGCTGTGAGCTAATGAGTCTTTATTTATGAGCATGGCCAAAAGTAGGTGCTCAGACCCGATAGCGACATGCTTTTCTGAGGCTAGGTATTGAGCCGAGACTAACACCTTTTTGGCGTTTTCACTAAATTTTTGAAAGTAACTTTCGTCCACAGGTACCTCCGCTTTACCGGTTATGTAAAAAACCGGATAAAGGCTATTCTTTAGGCAGTTTTTTCTTTTTAGGTACTGGTTTAGTCTTTTTTGGCTTGGCCTTGGGTTTTTTTTCTGGAACACTGTCAGCGGTTTTAGCGGTTTTGGTCTCATCAGATGCAACCACTGCTTCATCTTTTGGAGCATCACCTTCTTTGGCGATATCAATATTCCATCCGGTAAGTTTGCTAGCCAAGCGCACATTTTGACCGCTCCGACCAATGGCCAAAGAGAGTTGATCTTCAGGTACCACTACTCTGGCTGAATGTAATTCTTCATTGAGCTCCACAGTAGTGACTTTGGCTGGTGACAAGGCATTAATAATAAATTGTGAAATGTTTTCATCCCACAAAATGATATCAATTTTTTCTTCACCCAGTTCTGCTAATACTGCTTGAACTCGAATACCACGCTGGCCAACACATGACCCAACTGGGTCCAGACCTTCTTGCATAGCCATTACGGCTACTTTTGAACGAGTGCCTGCTTCACGGGCAATTGACTTAATAGCAACCGTGCCTGCGGCAATTTCTGGTACTTCTAGCTCAAATAATTTAGCCACAATGGCTGCATCGGCCCTTGAAACACTGACCTGGGGGCCGCGCATGGTCTCAACCACTTCTTTAACAAACACTTTTAGTCGCTGACCAATAGCGTAGCGCTCCCCTCTAATTTGCTCAGCGGGAAACATGACTCCATTAATCTTGCCTAGGTTGACAATAACGTTATCGCCTTCAATCTGCTGCACCGAGCCGTTAAGTAGCATGTGCTCTTTTTGTTTGAACTCTTCGTACAACAGCTCACGCTCGGCTTCACGAATGCGCTGGATAATCACTTGCTTAGCAGTTTGCGCAGCAATGCGACCAAAATCTTTCTCTTCAGGGAGTGGCATCACCACTTCCCCGCCCACTTCGGGTTTCTTTAAGAATAATTTGGCTTGCTCGGGGGTCATTTCTGATTCTAGCTCTTTAAGCTCTTCCTCTGGCACTATAGTATAAACGCGTTCTACTTTCATACCATCGCTGCTTTGGTCTAGGTGAACTCGAATAACTTGGTTGGGGCGGCCAAAATCTTTCCGATAAGCGGCAGCCAAAGCTGCTTCGACTGTTTCTAGAATAATTTCTTTAGACAGGCCTTTTTCTTCGGCAATTTGGGCAATGGCGGCCATAAGAGGATTAGTAGACATAAGGACTCCTTTCGCCCATGGATCATGAAGCATGAAACATAGAGCATATTACGATTAGTATATCACAGAAATACGTCTGATTAGTTAAAAAAACAGCTGCCTAAATTAGGCAACTATTAATCTAAGAATACACAATGTTTTTATATTTGTCAAATAAAAGAGAATGGCCCTCAAGTTGGTGACTCAAGGGCCGTGCAGTTATTCATTAACAACAACAAATTCAGGCTCAGGACAACGCTCATCGAGCCAAGCGATTAAACCTCCGAGAGGAGTTTTCCACGTGAAATGTGGTGCTGGACGCGCACTAAACTGAGCGCGGACTTCAGCCAATTTCATAGGGCGTTTTTTGGCTCTAAGATATGTACCGCATGCTCGGTCAGCCCAATAATTGAGCGGGCCGAGCATTTTGAAATAGACAACCCCATGGTTCGTCATTTCAATTTCGTGATGGATTTTGTGGTGCTCATCCATTTCACGGTAACATTTATTGGCGTTGGGGTTGCTTAGAACCTTGTCCCAAAACATGTCGCGAGGCAAGTGCATGATCAGATGATCGCGCTCATACTGACGATAGTAACAGGCAGTCGCAAACATGAATACCCACAGAACGAGCCAGGCCATCCCGGGGACGATCAACCCAACTATCCACTGCACAAACAAAGCAGCAGGCAGAAACAATCCCCACAGCAAGATTATGAAGTACAGTGGGAACGTGGCGGACAGTGCTTGGCCTATGCGTGTTATTGGGTAGCGATTGACCTCACCAGGCTCATCATCAGCAGGTGTATTTCTGGGATGGTGGGTGCCTCCATGTGAACTTAGAGCATTCTCGAACAGCTTTCCCAGAACTGGTATTGGCACTACTCGGTGCATCGGATAGCGATGAATCAGTAGCTCAGCCAAACTCATCGCAGATATAAGAACATAGGTGTTGATGTACAAAGCTCCGGTGTAGCCGCCGATATGCGCCAAGGCAGCGTATCCATTTTCTGCTTGGTATAGCTGTATCCAGTGATGGCCTTGCCATAAGTCCAGAGCGCAGGCGGCTAGCGCTACTTGAATGACCCAAGTCACATTGAGCTGAAGGAACTTTGCCATGACCTGGATTTTTGCTCTCCTGTCTGTGCTGACAACTCGGTATAAGTCAAACCACTTTGGACTCCAATTGCGCCTGGCCGGGACGTTAATCACCGGCCTCGTTGTTATATTCGTAGCCAAGGCCATGTCCCCTTTCTGGTAAGGACGAGAGTTGCAATGAGTTAGAAACGAACGTGGTACCTATTAGTATACGTACTTTTTGTGCTTAATGCAACATAATTGAACTCAATTTGTGCTTAAGAAAGAGTTCCTGAATACTAGAGTTTGGTGGTGTTTTCGGAGAAGCTTAATTTGTACCGACGGGCGCGATACACAGTTTGCACTATCACATTTACTAACCAGGTTATCAATAACAATAAAATGAAGTACATAGTCCCAAACGAGCTTACCTGAGGGAATTTTTGAATGCCCAAATAGCCAATAATGCCCGTAATAACCCCAACGGTAGTGACGGTGCGCAAAGAGTTAATGCTGGCATTTAAGGTCTGGTTTTGAATCTCATTCATCACCGCAATGGCTTGTGATACATAATCAGTAGTCATGCGCCAAATTTCTTTTATATATTCTAGCGTATCGAGCAATACCTCAAACTTATATTGAAACAGCGTAGTAAGCTGTTCTTCAACATGCAAATCTTTAGATACTGAGGCGCGAGTATGCACGTAGCTTCCCATTTGGTTAATGCGGTTACTAATGAGGCTAATAGTTTTTTGATAGCTATCGAGTTTAGCTCGAATGCCCTCCACCTCTCCCCCACTAATGGCTTTGCGTTCTTTAATTTGAGCAATTTCTTCCCAGATAGTGCGGTGAATATTCAAATATTTCTCGAGCTGATCTTTAAACTCACGGAAAAATATCTGCATATCTACCAGAGTTTCTACGCCATCCACCTTTTTTTCTCCCGAGACCACAAAAATATGGCTGGGAGTTTTGTACACAGAAACATCACTTGAGGTAAGTGCACTATATACTGGCCCATATATTTTTTCATCTACTTCGAAATGCTGATGGTCTTTGGTGCTAGCTTGTACCACAACTGGATGAGTAGTTTTGATGTTAGCCAAAATTTTTGGGGTAGGAGCACCGAGGGAAAATAGGTACGAGATGCCAGGGGCTAGAAGACGCTCGTAATATTGTTCCAAAATTTGCTGACCTTGATGAATATCTTCGGTTTGAAGCTGCAAAATGTACAGACCATCTTCATAGTAGCGTATCTCAATGCCTGCTCCCGATGTAGCATGCACATATTCTAAGTACCCACTCTCTCGGCTTACCTCATGTAAATCAAGTAGTTTGTGGAACTGACTTAATTTGAGCGGTGAGAGACCAAGCTTAGAGGTACCTTGGCTAAAAAAGGCATAAATTTCACTCAAATGCAGGGTAGTACGCTGGTACCACCCACCAAATGTGACAATATATTGTTCGGTCTTTGCCCCACCTGTCATGTATTAATCATAAAGCATTCTAGTGGCATTTGCCAAAGTTACCTCTATTCCCTGTTTAGGGTGGAACCCTTGCAAGGGTTCCACCCTGTGCGAATAATACTTTTTAGCTGCTGATGAGTTGCTATTTTGGTAAAAATGTTGTACAATCATGTGTTGGCTTTGTGAGAGAGCTTTGCACTCATAGCCAATGCTCATTTGAGAACATTTTCTCAAAGGGGTTGCACCAAAACAATCTATTTCACGACGAAGGGAGACGTATGCAATGTACGATCGTTCTACTCCGCGTACTACCGCGGGGGCACTTGACTGGGGAAGAGAGCAAGTTTTACTTCGCCCGCGAGGCATTGGGAAGCAAATTGAGGTCATGAATTTGCCGCTTGACGCAAAGGGCGCCATGGCGTTCTATCGCATTGCTGGGAGTGACAAGTTTATCTTTCGAGAGGTGCCGCAAAACTATCTGGCAATTGCTGTTCTGCACGACAGTCACGAGCCGTGTTTCGAGTATCTGTATTCGATCTGCATGCCCGAGGATATCAGGACAGCCGACTGGGAGACCATTGGCGTGGAAGACCCAACTGTATTGGAGGGCGATTTTAGCATTCACCAGGACGGTTTTCGTAGCGTTGTTTTCTCTAACGTAGCCAAAAAACCAGCCGGTGGTGGGGTAATGGTGAAGCTTTCGTGTTGCCCGCTCATTGGTGACCCCGCGAGCGAAGAACAGCTCGTGTTTGGACCGCAATGTGATGTTGCAGCACCGGATGACCTGGTTGGTCTTCGGCTCCTCAAGGTTGGGCCACAGGGCGATTTGCCCTATGGCGACATGATCAAAGAGTTCTCGCCCATTTGGGCAGACGCCGAATCGGGCCGGGTGACTGGAGTGGTCGAGTATACCGACAACACCCCTGGGCGGCAGGACGGAGCCAATATGGGCTTCGTTGTGCTAAAGAACGGCCAGCTTGTCGCGGCTTCTCCTTTCCGTACGTTCCAAGAAGAGCGAGCAACGCATGTGAGCACTGGTGGACCAGCACATCTAATCGGGTATTCCGATACTGGGG
>OBEQ010887137.1_pt1 | contig 20686 bp, 20 predicted proteins | sample 1670901 | NCBI WGS metagenome assembly OBEQ01 (sample SAMEA104232315, study PRJEB22302) | groundwater metagenome | biome: forest; feature: aquifer; material: groundwater | place: USA | collected 2011-08-07 | depth 5.4 m
CGGATAGAACTGAACGGAGAATCTCTAAGAAAAAACCGAAAAATAACCCTTTAATTTGTTAAATTTGTCAACAGAAAAACAAACATGAAAAGTGGCATCATATCATTGGAAAGAGTGGCACGGTATGACTGGAATATGCATTTAGACGACTTCTAGGTTAAATTCATGTTCTCCTTAATTTTTTATTATCTTTTTCAATAGCATATTTTCATTCGATGAATACACTTTTAAAAAGTAAATACCAGCTTCCAAACTTCTAATAGAAAAAGTAGATTCATTCGTTGAAAGAACAACGTTGCCTTGTGAACTAATCACCTCAATTTTGTTTATTTCGTCCTTATTTATTGAAACTGAAATAATATCATTGGTAGGATTTGGAAATACATTTATACTATCTTCTTCATTTTCAATTGTTTTTACCCCAGCATAAATTTCACAAATAGCAGGAGAAGTTGGATTGAGTTCAATTTCCCCTAAATCTGTTATCGTTCTTCCTGTAAATGCTGAATAGGTCGATGGATAATAATTACACCTGAATACTAAATTTCCAGAGGGAGCATTTCCTTGGGTTAAGAATCCAGTACTATTAATTGGTGAAATATATTCCCATACTTTTTCATTGGTTGAATTAATTTCGAAAAATTGACCAATTGTTCCGCTAGTAACCATAAACGAGCCATTCTCTAAAGGATAAACACCTGAAATATTACTCGAATAGAAATCAGTTGGAATGAGATCTGTATACGTCCAAAAAAGACTAGTCGGTGCAAAAGCTGAAGTTCCTACAATTGGATACGTATTTGCTGACATGGTGGGCGTTTCGATCATATCTATAGAAGAATAATCGCCTGCTGTTCTGTTTAAACCATTATTAAATACAAGGATTTTCCCTTCATTTGGAAATCCTGCTGGAATCCAAGTTGCATGGTGTTGACCATAGAATTTTTTAACAGATGGATTTCCACGACCGTAAGACTGCGGGTTTCCCCATCGGTACATAATATTTCCACCAGTTCCCGAATTTCCACCCGAATTAGTTGCAGCTTGCGCTGTTGTTGTGCTGTGATCGATAATCCATACTTCACAAAAAGTATGAGAACTTACCAAAATTTGATCTAAAGCAGGGTTGTAATCAATCGAGTTTAAATGAATCCAATCGACATTAGTTGGTTGACCAGGAAAATAATTGAGATTAATTAATCCTGGATTATTCGCCACAACGCCATAATTTGGTTTTGTATTATCGAAATCTTGAATCAAATGATCCCACACTTTCCATTCCCAAACAACTGTTGCTCCTGTTACTCCAAAAGGCTGAAGTTCGACAATTTTTTCACTTAAAATATAACTGTTCGCATAGGACGTATTTTTTCCCTGAGCGAATGCTTCATCAGTTGTAAATCGTTCCCAAACAATTGCCAGTACATTTCCATTCGGTAAAAATTTAACATCGTGGTGTTGACATTGAAAATTATCAGAAATCGAATAGGACCAAGTTAAATTTCCATCCCAATCAAATTTTTCTATGATTCCTCCACTTCCGCCTTCATCGAAATTTACATTGTCCAATTGTCCCGTTCTTAATAAGGAACCGTCTTCTAATAAATAGGAAGCCAATGCTGGTTTATAAGAACTGTTCCATTCGTGTACTTTATTTCCACATTTATCAATTAAATAAGTTGTCGTTGAAGTAGTTGGAGAAAATAATACATATCCTTCCGAGTTTCCGCTTTTGTAATCAATTAAACCAACTGTCGCTTGTCCAAACAAGGTCAGTTTAAAAATTAATAAAGGAAAAAGTAATAATTTATTCATTATTCAGTTTATTAGTTTTTGAATTATTTTATTTTGAAACAACAAATTTGAATGAATACGTTTGTTGATCGGTCACTACTTTGAAAAAGTAAGAACCATTCGATAATTTACTAGCATCATACGAATATGTTTTTCCAGCTAACACAATTCCAGAATCCACAATTTGACCTTTTCGATTATAAATAGTTCCAGTATATTCTTTTTGAAAATCAGCACCGTTCAATTTAAAATTTAATTGACCAGCAGTAGGATTTGGGAAAATATCAACAACTATATTTTCTTCGTTTTCACCAATTCCGCTGTTATCAACTACTGGTGGAATATATGGAGTAACAGGTTCACTAATCACTACAAATCCTGAATTTGGACCCGTATTTCCGTCAGTACCATTCACATCTCCATAATAAGAAGTTCCTAAAACAAAAGGGAAAACAGGCTTTAAACTGTAACCATAAACATCATTTACCCAATCGATTGTTGTGAAATAGGCATAAGTACCATCTGGATATTCAGGCGTTACACAAGTTCTCCCATTGTGAATATCTAAATCTCCCAAACCTGAAACCCATTCATAATCTTCCATATATGCACCTAAAGGAGCGCCAACTGGAGCTTGATCTGAAGGATCGAGTGTAGTTGCATTCGGGTCGATAATTGGACCATAAAGAGATGAATCTAAAACAGTTCCATTAGGTAAAACCGAACGATCCGTAATGTTTCTTAATCGATATCCAGATTTCATTCGCTTAATTTCGCCTGAAATTCCGTTTGTATATCCATAAGCACCATAAATTGGATAACCATCAAACGCATAACCTAATAAAGGTGAATGATTCAAACTATCTTGAATATCATATAAACAGCCAGGACTAACATGCGTGTGATATTCACCAGAACCATTTGGATGACCCAAACATGGATCAAAAGTTTCTCCTAATAGATGCTCCCAAAACCAAGCATTTTGATACCATGTTAATTCAGTTTCAAAACTTTTGGCATCTTTTGGGTTATAAATTGAACAACCATTTTTCCAGATTCCAATATGTCCATTTCCAGTATTTGTCACTTGTCCAACATTTGGAATTGGATTTTTAGTAATTTTAAATTGATACCCCATTGCAGTTGGAAACCATGGATTACTCGGCCAATCATAACCAACAGGAATCCAAGAAGGCATATCTTCCGTTTGAACATAGACATAATTATCAGAATAATTTACCGATTGAACATTTGTTAATTCACCTGCGAAACCAATATCAGTTGTATTTTGTAACCAACAAGTAGTTACGATTGGTTCTTGAGAAATGGCAGTTAATGCAGAAAGTAATAGCGGGTACAGTAGTGTTTTTTTCATAGTTTAAAATTTTATTTCTGTAAGACCTTTAAAAAAAGAATAGGTTTAATCGTCTTGGAATAAAATTAAAATATTTGATTTGAATTCAATAAAAACATCGGGGAATGAATGAATAGAATCGGGGAATGGTGAAATTCTTTTTCATCAGAAATATATTTTAATTGTATCCATCCGAAATGCTAAATTTGTTCCTCCTGTTAAAGCAAACGATTGCAAACTTTCAAATGATTGTATTCAATTATTAAGGAATTTAAATCTAGTCAACTGCTTTCACAAATCCATCCAATTGAGCTAAATCCATATCCCAAAATAGTTAAAATTATCAAAAATTAAGTCTTAAAATCTTCCTTCTTTTTGTCTTGTATCAACTATCAATTTTCTTCCAATTCTTTCAAAATTTGATTCACATCTTCTTCGGTTGAAGTCAATTTATTTTTACAAATTTTAATCAATTCAGATGCTCTTTTTACTTTAATTGAAAGTTCGTCTACGGAGATTTCTCCCTCTTCAATTTCGCTTACAATTTGTTGTAATTCTTCAAATGCTTCTGTGTAATTTATTTCTGTTTTCATACCTTTATTTTTAGATTCAAGACTGAAAGATTCAAGATTTTAAGACTTATATATAGAGTAAAATTATACAATAATTATGTCTTGAATCTTAACGTTTTTTATCTTTCAGTCTTATTGTCTTTCATCTTAATGTCTTTCACTTCACTTTCAAATTCTGCATAAAAAGTCTTCGTTAAAATGACTGTTCCTTTTTCTATTTTTGTGTTTTCTGTTATACTTTTTCCATCAATTAATGAGATAGAATATCCTCTTTTTAGAACCTGAATTGGATCCATTAATTTGATCGATTGTTCTAATTGTTGTAGTGAATTTTTCTGATTTTGAATTGTATTTTGTACTGTTTTAGGAAGTGTTTCAATGGCTCTTTCTAAGTTGTTTTTTTCATTTTTTATCTCCAAATTTATACTTTTTGAAAAAGATTCCGTCAGTGATTTTATATTATTTGCATTCCCGAAAAGCAACTCTTTAGCGTTTTTTTTAATTAATTTTTGCGAATTAATCATGTTTTCATGTTCTTTATGTAACGCAAATTTAATATTTGATTTCACTGAAGTGCTCGCATTGACCAACAAATTTTTTGTTTCGTTTAAACGTTGAGTTGTTACATTTTTGAATAGTTTCACTTCTGAATTTAATCCTTTATTTGACAACTCTAAAATATTTATTGAATACGTTCGAATAGTCTTAATTGCGTCTTTAACAGGAACTGCAAATTCATGAAATGCTTGAATTAAAAAATCACCTAATTCTGTAGGAGTAATTGCATTTCTATAGGCAACCATTTCGGCAACTGTTAAATTTGTTGAGTGTCCAATTCCGGTTAAAATAGGCAAGGGAAAAGTAGCTATTGATTTACATAATTCGAAGTTATTATAACACGATAACCCGACTTCACCACCACCACCACGAACGATCAAAACGACATCAAAATGATGCTTCACTTTTTCTATTTTTCGCAGTTGGTCTTGTATCGATTTGACCGCAACATCACCTTGTAAATATGCTTGAAAAAGAACTGTAAAAAAAGTATAATTCCATTTATTCGTAACGATTACTTTTCTAAAATCTGAAAGTCCTTTACTGGTATCTGCAGAAATAATAGCAACTCGTTTTGGTAATAATGGAAATGGTAAAGATTGGTTTAAATTTAGTATTTTTTCTTTTTGCAATCGTAACAATGTTTCTTGTCTTTCTCGTTGAAGTTCTCCCAAGGCATAGTTTGGATCGATGTCTAAAATTTGAAGACTCAACCCAAAAGTTTCATGAAAAACAATTTTCACTTGCATTAAAAGGGTTGAATCTTCTCTTAACGGTTCCTTGACAACTTCGACAAACTTTTTATTGATTCGTTGGTAATTGTGACTCCAAATGGAAGCGTTCATTTGAGCCAAAATTTTCCCCTCTTCTTTTTGCAATAATTCAGGAAAACAATGTCCACTCGGATACAAATTTAGTTTGTGCATTTCAGCCTTCACCCAATACGTATGATGGTAGCGATCTTCTATCGTTTTTTTGATAGAAAGTGCCACTTGTTTTAACGTAAATATTTGACGAGAATCTGACATTTATTATTTATTTCATATTTAAGGTCACTTTTTGAATCAAAAACGGAATGATTTTTAATCTCATTTAGCGACTAATTTCATCCTAATTATTAGTAACTCATTTTCACAATTTTTTTAACATCATAAGGAGTTAAATTTTTATGCTCACCTAAAGTTAACCAATTTCTTTTTATAAACCTATCGAAAATTTTTTCTGCCGTTCCTTCAAAATGGGGAGTGTATTCAGAAAGATGCGTTTTAATATTGAGAGAATGAAAGAAGTCCTCCATTTTTTCAATCCCTGCTGTTGCTTTTTCTTCAAGCGTTCCAGTTGAAATTCCAAAAATTCGTTCAGCAAATTGCGCTAACTTTTTCTTTTTTACTTCAAAATTATACCTATAATGACTCGGAGCAATGATCGCCAACGTTCGGGCATGATCAATTCCATAAAGAGCTGTTAACTCGTGACCGATTGCATGAATTGCCCAATCAGTTGGAACTCCTTTTTGAATTAAACCATTTAAAGCCATTGTACAACACCACATATAATTAGAATTTGCTTCGTGATTATATGGATTATCAATTACTGTTGGGGCAATTTGAATTAAAGTTTGCATAATACTTTCACAAAAACGATCTTGTAAAAAAGCTTGAGTTGGGTATGTCATATATTGTTCTAACACATGAGAAAACGCATCCATTATTCCATTGGCAATTTGATGAGGAGGAATCGATTGAACCACTTGAGGGTCTAAAATAGAAAATTGAGGAAAAAGTCCTGCCCCACCCATTCCGAATTTTTCTTGCGTTTCCGCTCTTGTAATTACAGCGCCAGAGTTCATTTCAGAACCAGTTGCAGGCATTGTTAAAATACAACCAAATGGCATTCCTATTTCTGTTCGAATAAATTTTGATACAATATCCCACGGATTATCTCCTTCATAAAGTGCAGCTGAAGATAAAAATTTGGTTCCATCAATTACTGAACCACCACCGACAGCGAGCAAATAAGTTATTTTTTCAGATTTTATTATTTCCAACGCTTTTACTAAAACAACATACTCAGGATTAGCAGGAATTCCTCCAAACTCAATGACATTAAAATTGAATAATGCCTTTTTAACTTGTTCGTAAATGCCATTTTTTTTGATACTACCTCCTCCATAAAGCATGAGAACTTTAGCATCTTTCGGAATTTCAGTTGAAATTGAAGCAATTGTATCTTTCCCAAAAATAATTTTAGTAGGATTTTTGAATTCGAAGTTTAACATCTGTTTTGAATTTTTTGGAGTTACAAGGTACGGAAAGATTTTGCATAATATGCAGCATATATAGTAGATTTTCAGGGCAAACACATTTTGATTTTTTAACCACAGATTTACACAAAGTATATACACTGAGTATCGCGAAGTTTTTCAAGAATGTAAACAAAAACTCCATGAAATAAACGTCTTTTAGAATATCTGTATTTAAATTAAACACACTATTTTAATGAGTTTAAATGCATTTGCCCTGAGATTTTGGAGAATATATTCGAAGTTTTGAAGGATTTAAATGTTGTTATAAATTCTACTTTTTATTTTTCGATTTTAATTAAATCATAAATTGTTTATTAGAGTAAACAATTTTATCAGTTTTTTGTATAGTGGAATAAACAAACTTATTAGCTTAACATTAATTTATTTTGAATAAGTCACTATATTTGCCAAAAAAATTCTCAAAAAATGGCTGATATTCACACATACGATTTTAATGGTAAAAGAGCGATTATTCGTGTAGATTTTAATGTTCCTTTAGATAAAGAAACACTTGAAGTAACTGATGACACACGAATTAGAGCTGCGATTCCAACGATCAAACACATTTTGAAAAACGGAGGAAGCGTAGTGTTAATGTCACATTTAGGAAGACCGAAAGATGCAGATGATGATAAATTTTCATTGAGACATATCGTTGTTAAAGTATCCGAATTATTAGGGACTCCCGTTGGTTTTGTTGATGATTGTATTGGTGAAAAAGCGTTTGAAATGAGTGCGAATTTACCAGCAGGTGAAGTGTTATTATTGGAAAATTTACGTTTTTACAAACACGAAACTTCAGGTACAGAAAGTTTTGCTGAGCAATTAGCGAAGCATGGAGATGTATACGTAAATGACGCATTCGGAACAGCTCACCGTGAGCATGCAAGTACAGCAGTTATTGCTAAATTTTTCCCGAATGATAAAATGTTTGGTTTCTTATTAGAAGCTGAAATTAAAAGTGTAGATAAAGTACTAAACAGTACAGATAAACCATTGACAGCAATTGTTGGAGGAGCAAAAGTTTCTTCTAAAATTGTAATCATCGAACGCCTTTTAGACAAGGTTGACAATCTAATCGTAGGAGGTGGAATGGCATATACCTTTGTAAAAGCAGTTGGAGGAGAAGTAGGAAATTCATTAGTTGAAGACGATTATCTAGAAATGGCACGAGATATTATTGCAAAAGCAAAAGCAAACGGTGTTAATTTATACATTCCAACAGACACAATAATTACGGATAAATTCTCAAACGACTCTAAAAAACAAACAGTAGCAATCGACAAAATACCCGCTGGATGGATGGGATTGGATGTTGGACCAGAAACATCTAAAGCATGTGCGGCTATCATTGAAAATTCAAAATTGATTCTGTGGAATGGTCCAATGGGAGTTTTTGAAATGAGTAGTTTCCAAAAAGGAACGAAAGATGTTGCCGATGCAATTGTAAGAGCAACAGCAACAGGAGCTTTTTCATTAATTGGTGGAGGAGATTCTGTTGCAGCAATCAACTTGTTTAAACTAGCTGAAAAAGTGAGTTATGTTTCAACGGGTGGAGGAGCAATGTTAGAATACTTAGAAGGAATTGAATTACCAGGAATTAAAGCGATTAATAACTAAATTAAGTTTTTGGTAATACAATGTTTCTTATAAAAAAATCATAAAATGACAGCATTTCGTACTATTTGGCCAACAGAAGATAAATATGTAGAAGTAATTGATCAACGAAAATTGCCACATGAATTTGTTGTCGTTAAACTGAAAACATACAAAGATGCTGAAATAGCAATCAAAGAAATGACTGTAAGAGGTGCTCCGCTTATTGGCGCAACTGCTGCTTATGGAATTTACTTAGCTGTTCGTGAAATGATTGAAAACGAGTTAGATGGTCGTTTTTTAGATCAAGCTTTTTCAGATCTTCGAGCTTCTCGACCAACTGCTGTCAATTTATTTTGGGCATTAGATAAAATGTTAAATGCGCTTGATACTTGCGAAGGTGACTTTCTTGCAACAAGTTGGAAAGCGGCGGCTGCAATTGTTGAAGAAGATGTTGAAACGTGTAGATTGATTGGTGTTCATGGTCTACCAATTATTGAAGAAATAGCAACTCGAAAAAAGGGAGACGTTGTCAATATTCTGACGCATTGTAATGCAGGAATGTTAGGATGTGTTGAATGGGGAACAATAACATCACCTATTTATCACGCCATGAATAAAGGAATCAAAGTCCATGTTTGGGTTGATGAAACGAGACCTAGGAATCAAGGTTCCAATTTAACCTGTTATGAATTGACAAAACACGGAGTTCCGCACACTTTGATTGTTGACAATGCTGGCGGTCATCTTATGCAACATGGTATGGTTGACATGGTCATAGTTGGAACAGATAGAACAACTCGACAAGGAGATGTCGCCAATAAAATCGGAACTTATTTAAAAGCCTTGGCTGCAAAAGATAACAATATTCCGTTTTATGTAGCTTTACCATCAACGACTTTAGATATGTCGATCAATAACGGATTAACAGAAATTCCAATTGAAGAAAGAAATCAAGACGAGGTCAGATATATGATTGGTAAAGGAAAAAGTGGACAAATTGAACCCGTATTAATTTGTCCTGACACAACACCTGCAAGTAATTATGGTTTTGATGTGACTCCAGCGAGATTAGTAACCAAAATAATAACAGAAAGAGGCGTTTGTGAAGCTTCAGAATTTGGATTGTTAGAATTATTTCCTGAGTATCGTTAATTTTGCTAATAATTTGATTTAAAATATCATTAAACTTAAAGTAAATAGAATTTTTTAAACAAATTAGAAAATTATAGTCTATGTTTGTATAGCTTAACATTAATAAATAGTATTACCATGATCCTGATATTTAAGCCTTTTAAAAGTTCAATTTTAGATTCATTTACAAAAATGATTTTATTCTTTGTATTTATTTTGATATCCATTCTTTCAAAAGCTCAAACTATTTCAATTTGTGAAGGAAATACAGATACTTTGGTAAATGCTAGTCCTGGAGGAACTTGGAGTAGTTCAGCTCCTTCTATATGCACAGTTGATGCTAGTAGTGGAGAAATAAATGCTATTTCAGAAGGATTTTGTACAATTACATACACCGATCTAACATTAACAACAACCAATTATTCAATTACTGTCAATGGAATGCCAACAATAAATCCGATTAGTGGTCCAAATTCAGTTTGTTTAAATTCTAACATAACAGTTACAACAACTTCAATAGGTGGTGTTTGGTCAAGTTCCGATGCTTCGATTTTATCAACAACAAATTCAGGTGTTTTGACAGGAGTTAATCCAGGTACTGCAACTATAAATTACACAATAACCAATGGAAGTTGTGAAGCAATTGAATCTTATTTAATAACTGTCATAAACTTACCAGTCGTTAATCCAATTACAGAATTTGCGGATATTTGTGTAGGTTCTAATTTTGGTTTTGTGAACACTACACCAAATGGAATTTGGTCAAGCTCTGATAATTTCATTGCAAGTATGGATAATGATGGATTTGCAACAGGTGTTTCTTATGGAACGGTCACCATTAAATACACAGTGACAGAACAGGGTTGCTCAAACTTTTCATCCGTTTCTGTAGATGTAATTGCACCTTCTACTTTAGAATTAACATCTACAATAGTAAGTGATTCACAAACCGTGTGCTTATCGAATACCATTGAAGAAATTAGTTATTTATTAGGCGGTTCTGGATCAAACATTCATATAGTGGGTGGAAATTTACCAAACGGAGTTACAGGAACTTATCTAAATGGGGTTTATACAATCAATGGAACTCCATTAGAATCGGGTGTTTTTACCATCAATATTGAAACATATGGTAGTTTGTGTGATTACGAAGCAAACGAACTCGTTTATATCAAAGTTGATTCCCTTCCAAAAGTTGATTTTACATATTCTATAGATGGTTTAAATGTAGTATTTAACAATACCACTACCAATTCTGATTTATCTTATAGTTGGGATTTTGGGCCAGGAAATTCAATCCTTGAAAATCCAACGCATACCTTTGCTGATTTCGGAACATATACAGTAAGCTTGACTTCTCAAAATAATTGTGGTTCATCAACAACATCTCACATATTAGGTTTGAACGGTTTAGCAGATTTAAATTTAATGGGATATAAGCTGTTCCCAAATCCATTTACGAATGAATTATCTTTAAAATTTGAAACTGCAGAAAAAACAGAAATAATCATAACAGATTTAATTGGTAAAACTCTTTATGCAAAGGAGTTTACGCAAGATTTTATTTCATTAAATTTAGAAGAATTTAGTACTGGTCAATACCTACTAAAGGTCACTCAAAATTCAAAAACACAAATTGAAAAGATTGTGAAACGGTAGGGTTATTAAATCACCTACAATTCAACAGTCTAATTATTAGTTTTTTAACCGATTGATAATCCCAGTTGTAGAAAATCCATCAACCAATGAAATCGCCTCTACTCTACCCCCATTTTGCTTTACTATATCAGATCCAACAATGTATTTTTTGGAAGATTTATCGGTTTCGTTTGGGTCGTAATCAGCGCCTTTTACTAAAACATCTGGTTTCAAAGATTGTATAATTTCAAACGGAGTATCATTATTAAAAAGTACAACCATATCCACAAATCCGAGTCCAGCAAGTACAAAAGCGCGGGCTTCTTCTGAATTAACAGGACGATCATCCCCTTTTCCTAAACGTTTTACCGATTCATCCGTGTTGATGGCTATCACTAATTTATTTCCTAATTCAGCGGCTTTTGCTAAATAAGTAACATGACCTTTGTGAAGAATATCAAAACAGCCATTTGTAAAAACGATTGTATCATTTTTAATTTTCCATAACGCAATTTTCTGAATAGCTTCAGATGTCGTTACTAGTTTCGCTTGAAGATATTGTAGTCTTGACATTTTCTGCTGAGAAATTTTTTGGTAAAAGAATGAAAGAAATTACGCCTAAAATAATCATCAATAAAGTTTGAGATAACCACATAATCCAGCCAAGAGCATTACCAATTCCTAGTCCGTTATCGTATTCTTTTCCTATGTAAAATCCAACTACTAAACTAACCATCATAGGATAAGTTCCAATTCCACCAGGAGTAATAATAATGCCAATTGAACCAGCAATAAAGCCGATAAATATTCCAGTTAAAGGTAAGTGATTTGTTTGTTCCAGTGCATAAAAAGGTAGCGCAAACATAAAAATATAGCAAACCCAAATTAAAATTGTGTGTCCAATATAAGCTATGGGTTGTTTTAATTTAAAAATAGTAAATAAACCCGCTAACACTTCTTTAATAAACCCCAGTAATTTCAACCTAAAAGCTTCTTTTTTAAAGAATAGAACCGCTAGAATTGCACTTCCTGATCCAATTACACTTAAAATAATGATTTTCCATGGAATATTTCCAGCAGTAGAACTAGTATCAGGAGTACTATTCAACTTAATTTGATTCATAATTGCTAAGAAATCATTGTAACCAATAAAAGCAGTTAAAAGTGTCAAAGAAAGAAGTATTACAAAATCTACAGCACGTTCAGACATTACACTTCCAAAAGCACTTGAAAAAGGAATTTCATCTGATCGATATAACATGGCTGCTCGTGAAGCTTCACCAGCACGAGGTATCGTGTAATTAATTAAATAACCAATCATTAAAGCGTGGTAACGATGCCAAAATTTAGGAGAATATCCTAGAGGTTCTAGAGAATATTTCCATCGTTGTGCCCTTGAAAATAAAGCAATAACTCCTAAAATCATTGAAGCTAAAATCCAAAAGTAATTTGCTTCTTTGATTGTTACATAAAACTGTTTTTCATCCGTTGGCGACATCATTGAAAATGAATACCAAATCAAATAACCTCCTAATACCAAAGGTAAAATTATTTTCAGGATTTGAAAAATCAGTTTTTTAGACATCAATCTAAAAGATTTGTTTCTTCGTTTGGAAATACAAGAGATGGTTTAAATAATTTCGCTTCTTCGAAATCCATGTAGCCATAACCAATTATAATAATTAAATCTCCAGTTGCAACTCTTCTTGCAGCAGGGCCATTTAAGCAAATAGTTCCACTTTTACGTTCTCCTTTGATGACATACGTTTCAAAACGTTCACCGTTATTAATATTTACGATGTGTACTTTTTCACCTTCAATTAAATTTGAAGCATTCATTAATTCTTCATCAATCGTGATGCTACCGATATAATTTAAATCAGCTTGTGTAACTCTTACACGGTGAATTTTAGACTTTACTGCTTGAATCAACATTTACTATACAATTTACTAATGCAAAAGTAGTGATAAAATTAGATAAAAGACTAAAAGATAAAAGACATAATGAAATTCTATCGTCTCAACTACATACAAGCCGTAAACGCATCTTCAATATGTTCAATTTTCGTTCGGAAAGAATTATGAACGATAGAAACAACATCAAATCGGGTATCCAAATCGATGTTTTTATATTTGATATAGTGATTGGCAACTTGAACGATAATGCGTTGTTTTGCTCTTGTCACAGCCATCCATGGTTCGCCTATTTCGGCTGTTTGTCTTGCTTTTACTTCAATCACTATAATTTGACCGTTAAATAAAGCGACAATATCAATTTCTTGTTTCCTAAATTTCCAATTTCTATCTAAAATTGTATATCCTTTGCTGATAAGGTGTGAAACAGCTAAGTTTTCTCCGAAAATACCTAGTTCTTGTGTTGTCATGTTGACTTTAAATAAATGTGTTTATCTAAAGCTAGTTAAAAATGTGAGATTTTCAATGGGATTTAGAAAGAAACTTTCCGCACAGAATCTACTACAGTTCCTTTTCCTTAAAGAATAAATCATCAAAACTTGTATTTCCTGCAAATTTTGATGATTTAAAATGAAAAATACAATTACAACAAACAATTATTTCCCCATCATTTTTGCCACATATTTTCCAATAATATCAAATTCTAAATTGATCTTATCCCCTTCTTTTAGCTGATGAAAATTGGTATGTTCGTATGTGTAAGGAATAATACAAACTGAAAATTCTTGACCCTTCGAATCGACAACTGTTAAACTAACGCCGTTTACAGTGATTGAACCTTTCTCAACCGTAACATGATTAGCTGAATATCGAAAGGTATATTTCCAACTTCCATTTTGATCTTCGATTCCTATGCAAAGTGCGGTCGTATCAACGTGTCCCTGAACAATATGACCATCCAAACGTCCGTTCATTTGCATGCATCTTTCTAAATTTACTTTTGTACCCACTTTCCATTCACCTAGATTTGTTTTCTCTAAGGTTTCGTGAATTGCCGTTACAATATGTTGATCATCATTGATTTGAACAACTGTTAAACAAACACCATTATGTGCTACACTTTGGTCGATTTTCAATTCGTTAGCAAAAGCAGATTGAACAGTGAAATGAATATTCTCCCCTTCTTTTTCAATTGCTTTGATAATTCCTAATTGTTCAATAATTCCTGTAAACATCTGCTTGGATTATTTATTTCGAACGTAAATTAATTTTGTTTTTCCTTTTGAATTTTCTCTTTGCTCAATTTCAAACTTATTGGTTGAATTAATCAAAGGAGTTAATTTTTCAAATCCATAATTTCTTGAATCAAAATTGGGTTGTTTTTTCATTAATAAACTTCCTACATCTCCCAAGAAAGCCCAGCCTTCGTAATCCGCTAAATCTGAAATGGTTGAAGAAAGTAAATGAATCACTTTAGGAGTAATTTTATCTACTTCGTTTTTCTTGTGTTCTTTCCCTTTTTCAACTGGTTGATTCGGTTCTCGATTTTGATTTTTCAGAATTTCAATATAGATAAATCGATCACATGCAACAATAAAAGGTTCAGGCGTTTTCTTTTCTCCAATTCCAATTACATGCATACTTGCTTCACGGAGTCGTGTTGCTAATCGAGTGAAATCACTATCGCTTGATACTAAGCAAAAACCATTTACTTTTTCAGAATACAATAAATCCATCGCATCTATAATCATTGCTGAATCAGTTGCGTTCTTTCCAGTTGTATAGGCATATTGTTGAATTGGGGTAATTGCATTTTGAAGCAATAAATTCTTCCATTTTGTTAAATGTGGTTGTGTCCAATCTCCATAAATACGTTTCACTGTTGGATTTCCGTATTTTGCAATTTCTTCCATCATCTCTTTTACATAAGCGGATGGTATGTTGTCACCGTCAATTAAGACGGCTAATTTTAAGTCTTTTTCCATTGTATTTATTCAACGAATTCATTTAAAAATCATTATTAAAATTAAGTGGAATTCGTTTTATCAAAGATATTCATTTTTCATGAAATGAGGATTAATAAATTTTTTAAAAAAAATAAAATAAAAAAGCAAGGGTATCTATTTTCTATCTCGTCAAAGGGATATAAAACTATAAACTATGATAAGCTTCTTAATTACAAGTATTCTTTTGGTGCTTCTTCTTTTGTACGGAATCATTGAATACCAAGTTCATCAAAAATACGTTAATTCGATTCCAATTCGAATTCATGTAAATGGAACCAGAGGAAAATCGAGTGTGACTCGTTTAATTGGAGCAGGTCTAAGAGTTGGAGGGTACAAAACGTACACGAAAGTAACAGGTACTTTTCCTCGATTGATTTTACCTGATGGAAGTGAAGCCAGCATTCATCGCAAGGAAAAAGCGAATATCCTTGAACAATTGAAAATCATTAAATACTGTGCTCAAAATAAAGCCGAAGTATTGATTATCGAATGTATGGCGCTTCAACCACAATACCAACGAATTACAGAATTACAGATGGTTCGTTCGACTATTGGAGTAATTACGAATGTTCGACTAGATCATTTAGACGTTATGGGGCCAGGATTAATGGACGTTGGCAAAGCATTATGTGGAACAATTCCTAAAAATTCTAAAATTTTTACCAGTGAAGATCGATGCATTGACATGATGTCCGATGTTGCTAAAAAGAGAAATACCTTGATTCATCAATCGAAAAGTATAACTATTTCAGATGAGGATATGGCAGGCTTTAAGTACATCGAACACAAAGACAATGTTGCATTAGCATTGGATATTTGCACTTCAATCGGAATTGAAAGAAACGCTGCTCTAGCAGAAATGTATAAAACAATTCCGGATGAAGGTGCGCTAACTAAAGTGACGCTCAACAAAGACAACAAACGCATTGATTTTTACAATGCGTTTGCTGCCAATGATCCAGAATCTACTTTAATGATTTGGAATAGTATTTTGAATAACGTTGATCAAGATGAACACATGGTGGTTCTTTTAAATACACGAAAAGATCGACAAGACAGAGCAAGACAATTAGTTGAATTAATCGCTTTGAAATTGCATAATTGTTCTGTTGCTTTAATTGGTGAATCGGTTGATTTAGTAGTTGACATGGCGAAAAATCAAAAAATTTCAATGGAACGAATTTATCCAATTGGATTAAAGTCTTCAGAAGAAGTTTACAATGATTTATGTGATTTATCAGGGAAAAAAACAACCATTATTGGCATCGGAAATATGGGGGCTGGAGGAGCAGAATTAGTAAAATATGTTGAATCAATTTAAAATTTAAAATATGATAGAATTATCAATAACACTCGGAATAGTTTTAAGCTTAATTTTTATAGAAGCTTTTGGAATGGCGGCAGGTGGAGTAATTATTCCAGGCTATATTGCTTTACAATTAACAAACATTGATCACATGATCGGTACTCTAATTATTTCACTTTTAACTTTTATAATCATCCTTTTTATTTCAAAATTTACCTTTTTATTCGGAAGAAGACAAATGGTGGTTGCATTACTTGTTGGAACTTTACTCTCCATATTGTCTCATCATTTATTGGTTGTAAACACATCCGATTCAACAGTTGAATTTAGTGCAATAGGATGGGTAATTCCAGGATTAATAGCGCATTGGGCTGCGAAACAAGGGTATGTTAAAACTATCGCCATGCTTTCGATAACTTCCATCATCGTTCGATTATTTGTTATCATTTGCTTTAATGGCGCATTATTAATTGAAATCTAAAAATTAGAATTATGAAAGATATATCAATCAAGTCAACTTTCGTGTTATCAGTTATTGGAATAATTTCAATTGGACTTTTTACACTTGTTGAAGGAACGAAAAAAAATAGAATAGAAGATTGGAGTAAAGAAAAAATTTCAGCTTCAAAATTGTCTAAAAAGGCAATGGATCATTTGAAAAAGATCAATGTTAAAGATCAAGTTTTTATAGACAATATTAATGATCCAAATGAATCAGGATTAATCGGAGTTGAATATACACCAATTACAACAGGAACAGGATCGTTACCAGTAAAACTAGCTACTACAAACCCCAATTTTGCAGCGGTAATTGTTCAACTTTTGAAAGAAGCGAATTTAAAAGAAGGTGATTATGTGGCTATGTGTATGACCGGTTCTTTTCCAGCAATGAATATTTCAGCATTAGCAGCTTTACAAACATTGAAAATAAAACCCATTATTATCACTTCTATAACGGCATCTTCTTGGGGAGCAAATGACCCAGAAAACACTTGGATTGATATGGAAAGAGAACTTAATGAGAGCGGAATTCTTAACAATAAATCGATTGCTTCTTCTATTGGAGGGAATATGGATGTCGGTAGAGCATTAAGTTTAGAAGGACGACAAATGGTAAAAGACGCCATTTTCAGAAATAATATACCTTTTTTAAATACTGGATCGCTGTATGGAAATACGCAAAAAAGAATGCAACTTTTTAAAGAAAAATCGCCTAAACCTATCAAAGCTTTTATAAATGTGGGTGGAGGAGTTGCAAGTATAGGTTCAGATGCAAATGGAGAAGAAATTGATCAAGGAGCTAATCTTGATGTAAAATTAAAAGACTTTACCGATAAAAAAGGAGTCATGTTTGAAATGGCAAAAAAAGGATTGCCGATCATCAATTTACTTCATTTTGAAAAATTATTAGAGAAATATGCTTTGCCTATGGAAGTTACTCCTATACCCGAAATTGGAAAAGGAAAAATTTACAAATCCATAAAATATCAAGTTCCAATTGCTTCGTTTTCATTAACAATATTAATAGCGATACTCTTGATTATAATTTATGTAGACAAGAAACAACACGCATTAGGGAATGAAATAATTAAAACAAATAATTAAAATTATGATAAGAAAAATAACTGTATTGGTACTGACGATGATACTTTCATTACCAACGATTGGACAAACCAAAAAAACAAGTGTTGATTCAACCAAAAAAACTCCAGTAATTGAAAAAACAACAAAAACGATAAAAAAAATCTCAGAAGATGATAAAGAATCAAAAAAAACGATAAAACCGAGCAGTTTTGTTGGAAAAGTAGAATTAAAAGCAAAGAAAAAACACATTTATTATGCACTATCTAAAAAAGGGAAAACAATCATAAAAGCAGATGGACCAGGAAAATTAGAAGTTTTTCTACGTGTACGTTTAGAAAATAACGCCCCAAGTAGTAAAGAATATTATGTGAAATACATCATAGATAATAAAATCACTAAAACAGTGAAAATTAAAAGTGAAAAAGTATCTAAAAATATGGTATATAGCTCAAAACTTGAAGGAAAACCTAGTAATTCATCCAATATAAAACTCAACTTAACACCAGGAAATCATACGATTGAGTTTTACAAAGGAGATACAAAGCAAAAAATACATGCTAGTTTTACTTTTACAAAAACAACAGCCCCAATTTGGGTAGAGAATACTACTACAGCAAAGTTAGATACTGTGAAAGTTAAATATTTAGAAAACAAAGGAGAAATTAAAAAATATTTGCGCATTTCTAATACAAAAAAGTATTCAATTCTCACAAAAGATACTCTTTATTTAAAAATTCTAGTAAAAGCTGAATTAGATAATACAGTTCAATCGAATACTTTTTTGAAATTAATTTTGGAAGAAAATAATGTAATTAAAAAAACATTTAGAATTTCAGGGAAAAAATCGTCAAAAACAGAATATCTAACAGAAAAAAAACTGATTCCTGGCAATACGAATGTAATTTACTATACGATTCTGCCAAGCAAATTTACCTATAATTTGTACATACAAGATTTAAACAAATCTGCAATCATACTAGTTTATTCAAATAAAGCTAAAATTAATCAATAAAAAATAAAAACACACAGCTATGAAAACTAAAAAAATCGCACAAATAATTGTTTTAATTACGCTTCTTTTTTCATTTCAATCTTGTAAAAAAACCGTTGGCTATGGAGGTAATTGTGGTATTAAAGGAGTTCTAAAAAGTAGAAATTATAATTCCAATTTTACAACTTTAAAAAGTGAAACAGTATTAAAAGATGAATATGTTTATATCGTTTTTGAAGATGGAAAAGGATACGGAGATCGTGTGAAAACGAGCTACGATGGATCATTTTCTTTTACTCATTTAAAAACAGGTAAATACAAAGTATATGCCTATTCAAAAGATTCTACAATGATGAGTTTGGAAGATGTGATTTTGATAAAAGATGTTGAAATTACTAAAAACAAACAACTGGTAGATGTTGGTGAAATTAAAATTACTACTAATGTTTCACAACCAGGAAATTCAAACATAAAGGCGAAAGTATTTGCACACACAGCCAATTTAGATTTTTATGCAACCAACCAAAAAGTATATATTACTTATGAAGGTGAATCTACTTATAGTAACAGTGTTTATACAGATGATGAAGGAGAATTTCAATTTACATCCGTTCCAATTGGACATCACAAAGTATACGTTTTTTCTAAAAATACAGACCCTAATGCTACAAGTCCAACAATTCCAGTTTCTGTTTTTGTAGATGTAGTAAACAACAATGAAACCCATGTGTTGAGCGATATTAATATAAATAAATAGCATATGAAAGGATCTTCTTTTTTCATTCTTGTTATTGCTATTACACTTAATAGTTTAAATGGCATAACGCAAGATCTTACACAAGATCAAAAAATATGGTATAGCAATTACTTACTTTTAAAGATTAATAAAAAAACATATTTTGATAATTATTTATTAAATGGTTATAATGCATCAGGTCACAAATTTTCATTTGTACAAAACGATTTTGCATTCAATTATAAAATATCTAATAAATTAATTGCTTTTGTTGGAGTTGCCAATTATTTCTACAAATGGAGTCCTATTTACAATCAAAGTTATAGCGGTTCTATTAGTAAATTAGGTACTATTTCATACATTCGAGGAAGTGTTGGATTGAAATTCAAATTCAAATTTCTGAAAAACTTTGAAATGGATCAATCAATTGGTTTTCAATCCTATTATCCTTCTTTAGATAAATACCAATCAAGAATTGTATATAATAACCAAATCAGTTTTACAACTAGAAAAATGCCATTGAAATTAACACCATATGCGCAAGCTGGATTTTTTTATTATTTAAATGGAACACCTTCTCTTTATTATTCTGAAAATGGAGATTATGATGGGTATTATTCTTCAAACGGCCTACATAGAATGAGAGTGAAGTTTGGAGTGAAAATGAAACCTATTAAGGCAAATGAAAATTTTGGTATTTCTTTTTATTACTGTATTCAAAAGGAATTTAATTTAAATAGTTTGGGAGGACATCCGTTGAACACTTCACGAATTGGATCAGTAACAGCAGCACAAACGATCACCAATCCATTTAATGATTATAATATAATTGGAGTACAATTTAATTATATTTTCAGCAAAGGAGCAAATTCATCAACAAAACGCAGACAATGAAATCAAAAATTAAAAGTTTAAAAAACATGCTATTAAAATGGGATTTTTTAAAATTTGATAATGTTTTTTCGAATAGCATAAAGCCCTGCAAGGGTGTCGTCAATTAACGATGGGCAAAGTCCATCGAAAGAACAAATTAACTAACAATAATAAAGCCGAAGGGGTGCGATATGAGTATATAGAATTAAATATTACGCCCCTTCAGGGCTTATGGTGGTGTGGTGGTGTGCAAATTCATAGGGCTTTGCCCAATGTTTTCATATTACACCCCTTCAGGGCTTTGAATTATAGTACAAAAACATTA
>OBEQ011004112.1_pt1 | contig 20673 bp, 24 predicted proteins | sample 1670901 | NCBI WGS metagenome assembly OBEQ01 (sample SAMEA104232315, study PRJEB22302) | groundwater metagenome | biome: forest; feature: aquifer; material: groundwater | place: USA | collected 2011-08-07 | depth 5.4 m
ACTACGAGCTATGTTCCTTAGGGATGCACCTTCCCACACCCTTACCTGTATTGTTTCACGCTCTTCGAGGCTTAATTGCTTGTATTTCTTAGCCATCCGCTAATACTATCAGTGTTGCACTTACTTGTTGAACCTACCGCCTTTTTATTTGCTTAATTTTTATAAATATGGTATTATATGTACTTACCAGGAGGTTGGCATGACTGAACGTGTCAGAACGCTTTGGTGCCGGGTCGGGCTTGATGTACGTGACAGGCGGCTATTCATCTCTGATGCGGGTCTTGAGGGGCTGGGCGAGATGATTGCTCAAGCTGCTTGTGATAAGCTCAAGATGACGCCGGAGAAGCTACATGCCAAAACCTGCACTATCGGAGATCCGGGTGCGGGCGAAAATCGGCGCAAGCTTCTGAAGGTCACTCTTCGTGTTTTTATCGAAACCTGTGAGTTGGTGGACGATACTTCACCGGTGTAGCTTTACCTCTAATCCCGCACCTATGTATAGGTCCGGGATTTATTGTTATACTGAATATCATTAACAATTTGGGACAGATTATGGATACAAAAGATCCAGTTCCGGTAATAATTTTTACCGATCGGATTGACTATGAGGCGGCCAAGAAGACCGTCTTGGATCTCACACCACAACTGGCGGCGGCGCCAACGATCGAAGTATTTTTGGATATTATCCAGCCACATATCCTGGCGATTGTTGAAAAGTACCTCCATCTCTTGGATGATGAGCATTATCGTCCTGGTGAGTTAGCTGGTTTGTTATATCTCATAGTTGAATGTGTGAATACGGTCATACCGGCTCACCTTCCGTACGAGGCGATTGCGGAAGATGTACAAATATACTTTGTTCCTCAGAGTCCAAGGAGCAAGGCCAATTGAGCTTTACAAAGTATTGAAATAGTGGTATATATAAGAAACTTCCACAAGCGAGGTTGGTATGGCGACACTTATTCCGCAGTCCAATAATTGGATGGAACGAGAGATGTCTGATGAGGAGCGGGTAGTATACCGGGCGGCCGTTGATGCAACCATGAAGATGTTCGATGAGGTACGAGCGCATATTCAGGCAGCTCGTAAAGCCGGGCAGCCTATTTCGGAGTTTCTGATCGATGCCTTGACGCCAATTGGTCGCGTACAAGCCGTTCAGGAATATGTGCGACTGCTTGAAGGCGTGATGATTGAATCGGCGCCCTATCTTCATGAGCATGGTCGAGTTGGCTGGCGCTCCTGCTTCATATTTCCGGAAGAACCGAAATCCTGGAATTAACGCTCCCATAGGGGGCGTTTTTGTTTTTAAGAAAAAGCATGTAACCCCAATGTATCAGATTGAATAAAAGGATAAGAATGTGCTAAGGTACATGGGTTATATGTTTAAGCAAGTTTGGGGTTACTGGAAAAAATTTGGGATTTGGATGGGGAATATTATGTCGACTTTTATTCTGACGGTTTTTTATTTTACCTTGCTGGCGGTATTTGCTATTCCGTTTCGATTGTTTTCGAAGTTGAATAAAGCCATCGAGGGAGATAGTAATTATTCAATTCCGGAACGTCAGATGGAAGCACTTAAAGATTTCGAAAAAGAGTTTTAGGGATAGAAAGCAGAAAGCAGTGGGCAGAAGGCAGTGTCTTATTTGGATACCATGGCTAAAAATTTCGAAAATTTAATGATTTGGCAAAAGAGTATTGATTTTGCTGCAGACGTATACAAAGTTACTCGAGGTTTCCCAAAAGAAGAGGTGTATGGCCTTACATCACAAATAAGAAGAGCGGTAGTCTCCATTTCTTCAAATGTTGCCGAAGGAGCTGGGCGAGGAACAAAGAAGGAGTTCTCTCACTTTGCCTCGATTGCGGGGGGTTCGTTAAATGAGGTTGAAAGTCAGCTCCACATCGCCTTTCGACTTGGTTATCTAAAAAAGGACAGTTTTGAATTATTGATTAGTAATGCAGTTGAGCTAGGTAAAATTTTGAATGGGTTACAGAATTATTTGAGGAAATAAAATAACTGCCTTCTGCCCACTGCCTACTACCTTCTAAATTATGCGCATTCTCGGACTATCATTTTTCTATCATGATTCGGCGGCTTGTCTTTTGGTTGATGGCGTACCGGTCGCCATGGCTGAAGAGGAGCGTTTTTCACGCAAGAAACACGACTCGGAATTTCCGATGCTGGCGATTGATTTTGTTTTAAAGTCGGGAGGGATTGTTGCAGCCGATTTGGATTACGTAGTTTTTTATGAAAAACCGTTTGTAAAATTTGAGAGGATTATGAAAACGGCTTTGGCAAGTTGGCCATGGGCACCGCGGGTGTTTACCGAATCAATCAAGCATTTATTTTTGGATAAGTTGTGGATCCGTCAGCTCATTTCTAGTCAGCTGCATATATCCGATGACAAGGTGATGTTTTCAAATCATCACATTTCGCACGCCGCTTCCGCTTTTTTTGCCTCGCCTTTTAAAAATTCCGCAATTCTGACGGTGGATGGTGTCGGTGAATGGGCCACCACTATGATAGCCTTGGGCGAAGAGAGAAAAATTACCATTCTTAAAGAAATTCGCTTCCCCCACTCTCTGGGACTTCTGTATTCAGCATTCACGGCATTTTTGGGATTTGAGGTAAACGAAGGCGAGTACAAAGTTATGGGCATGGCGCCCTATGGCAAGCCAATCTATGCTGACAAGGTGCGCAAAGTGATTCGTACGTTTCCTGACGGATCTTTTGCATTGAATCTGGAGTACTTCGAATTTCACAAGTCGTTGGAACAGACGTACTCCAAAAAATTTGTAGAACTTTTTGGTAAGCCACGCGATCGAGCTTCAAAATTTTTCACTCGCACCACCGGCTGGCCGCCGTATTTTGGTATGAAGCCGGAGGGCGAAGAGTATGACCGCATGGCGATTGAGCAAGAATACTATGCTGACGTTGCCGCTTCAGTTCAGGCGGTGCTGGAGGAATACTTGATTAAATTAGCTAACTACGCGCATCGGTTGACCGGTTCGGAGACGCTGTGTATGGCCGGCGGGGTAGCGCTGAATTGCGTGGCAAATTGGAAGATTCGCCAAGCTACGCCATTCAAGCAGATATACATTCAACCGGCGGCGGGTGATGGTGGGGGAGCTTTAGGTGCGGCGTTGTCGCTGTATCACACCGGACTGAACGGTGAGAGGAAATTTGTTATGAATCATGGATATTTTGGGGCGCAGTATTCCAACGATCAGATTAAAGAAACATTGGATCGTCTGAAAATTAAATACGAATATATTTCCAGCGAAGATCTGCTCACGCATACGGTAGCTAAACAGTTGGCTTCCGGCTTGGTGGTGGGTTGGTTTCATAATCGTTTTGAATGGGGACCGCGAGCCTTGGGAGCCCGATCAATTTTAGCCGATCCGCGTAAGGCTGAAATGAAAGACATCGTGAATACGAAAATCAAGTTCCGAGAGCCTTACCGACCCTTCGCTCCTTCGGTCCTATCAGAGCAGACGGAAGAGTATTTCGACATGCCCGATGCTACGAATCAGTTGCCCGGACGATTTATGTTGTATGTGGTGGACGTGAAGGAGCGTAAGCGCAACATCGTCCCGGCGATTACCCATGTAGATGGCACAGCTCGTCCGCAGAATGTATTCAAAGAAGAATCTCCACGCTATTGGAAACTGATCAATTATTTTTTCCAAGAAACGGGTGTGCCGTTGGTTATGAATACCTCCTTCAATCTCAAAGGAGAGCCCATCGTCAATACACCCGAAGACGCCATTTCCACCTTCACGCGATCGGGTATGGACATATTAGTTCTCGAAAATTACGTCATTCGGCATGAAGATGTGCCTGCGTAACTTGTTGTGTGGCGGCTTTTCATTTTAGCGCGTTTCTGATATAATACCGGCTGTTATCCATGTCTAAACATCACAATAAAAATCAGCAGCAGAATCAAGTTCAGGCAGGGCACTATCGGGAGCCGGTTTTGGCGAAGGTTTTGCGTTGGTGCGTGTACACTATCCCGTTTATTTCATTAGTTATTTTTTCTGATTACATTTCGCCCTTCCATTTTGGTAAAGTAATTATTTTCCGGAGCATGATCGAGATTATGGCGGTTTTGTATCTGATGTTGGTTTTTCAGGATCGCGCCTATCTTCCGCGGACGAACCGCATCTTCTGGACACTCTTGGCTTTTGCCGGGGCGTTTTCGATCTCGACTATTTTTAGCGTTTTACCCTATGCAAGTTTTTGGGGATCTTTAGAGCGTATGGGTGGATTATGGACATTTTGGCACTACTTTGTATTTTTTGTTATCACGACATGCGTCATACGTACGCGCGAACAGTGGTATCGCCTCTTAGATATCTCAATTTTTGTGAGCATCCTTTCGTCGTTCTACGGATTTGGACAGCGAACCGATATTGCTTTTTTTGTTGGCTCCGGTGGCCGGGAGCGTATTTTCGGCACCATCGGTAATCCGGCTCTTTTCGCAGGTTATGAAATCATCAACTTCTTCCTGGCCTTGATGCTGGTAGTTCGACCGGAGACAACTCCTGGCCGTAAGGGTCTGTATGGCACCGCAATCGTACTGAATGGCATAGCCATTTTGATGACGGTGGTGCGCGGGTCGGTTATCGGTTTGGGGGTTGGTGTATTTATCTTCGCGGCGATGTACTATTTGAAGTTTCGTTCAAAAATCGCCAAGGGAGTTGTGATGGCTGGCGTAGCTGCGGTCATAGTAGCGGTCGTCATTGTATTTACGCCGATCCATAATACGCAGTTCATTGCCTCCAGCCGCTATCTATCTCGTTTAACCGATACGAGTTTTGATTCGTACACCGCTAAGACGCGGTTTTGGGCTTGGGAAGCCGGGCTCACTGGCTGGAAAGAAACACCTAAGACAATTCTGGTCGGTTGGGGTCCGGAGAATTTTAATATTCCTTTTTCTAAGCACTTCAACCCGCTATTTTTTGCCGGCCCTGGCTCGGAAACACTTTTTGATCGCGCCCACAACATGTTCGTTGAAATTTTAGTTACGATGGGACTGCTTGGATTTATTATGTATTTGAGTATGTTCTGGGGGGCATTTTCTGGGCTATCGAGAGTCGCCCGTATGCGCTCTGACGATTATGTTATGAAGGCAGGTATGGTTTCGCTGATCGTGGCGTATATGATTCATAATGCCTTTATTTTCGACACTTCAGCCAACTTTATCGCCTTCTTCACAGTACTTGGATTTATTTCATTCCTACTTAATTCACTTGAATCACGCCCACCCGCGACGGTTCGACGGATTATGCCGCAGGCACTGGTCAATCTGGTTGGCGGGGTGCTGATGGTGGCTGCAGTGGTGCTGGTATATCGCACGAATATTGTTTCTGCCTACGCTAACTACGCCACTACGCGAGGCATTGTGAAAGGCTGGTCAAATGATTTTTCAGGCGCAATGGCCAGCTATAAAGATTCGATTAATTACGACGTAGCCGGGAAATATGAATACCGCCATCGCATGGCGCAAGCTGTCCTTGAATATACCAACGGCAAAAAATTATCGCCGGAGGTAGTTGATGCGCTTAAATATTCGATTGCTGAAGTCCAGAAAAATGCCGATGAAAATCCTCCGGACTACTTGCCGTTGCTCTATATTTCGCGGATGTACATTATGCTGGGCAAAGAAGACATCGATTCTCCATACAACGATGAGGCATTGAAATATTCCATGAAAGCCTTGGATATCTCGCCGACATTTGTGAGGACGTACTACGAAATTGCTCAAGCTTATCTGAATAAGAAAGATCCGAAAAGTGCAGCCGAATATTTCAAGCGAGCAGCACAATTAAACCCCGACGTGGGAATTTCCTACTGGTACTGGGGTATTACCCTGATTGAGTCAGGGGATCTTCAGGGTGGCTTGGAGAAAGCTCAAAGAGCTATTGAAAAGGGCTATTCACTTGGGGAGGCGGAATATCCACGTCTGATTAATGTATATGTGAAACTTGGGGATTTAAAGAAGGTAGTTGAGTCATATGAGGCTTTGATTGCAATTGCTTCAACCAATGCCCAATATCGTGCCTCTCTGGCGGTAGCATATGCCCGAATCGGACAGACACAGAAAGGTATTGAGCAGGCCCGCAAGGCAGCCGAATTAGATCCTAATTTCGCCGCGGAAGCGAAGCGATTTGTTGAGAGCTTTGGCCAAACCTGGTGATATAGACATAATTGATATGGTGTGGTATAAATAGTCAGTTTGTTCCGCCTCCGCCGGATGGCGGATGGCGGAAGGGGAAGTATGTTCCTTAAAATCAGTACGATAACGCTCGTGTTTGGGCTAGCCATCCCCGTTATGGCCGAAATTAAGCCATGCGTGAAAGACTGTGTACCGCTGACAGAGTTTGATGACGATATTTGGAGTGCGTATTTGGCGAGTGAACCTGATACGAGCACTCTTCTAGGAAATGGCGCGGATGTTTCATTTATGTATCGGGAAAAAATTGGATGGGAAATCCTCAATCGGCCAGTAGTGAAAGACACCCTGATACAACTTACAGATAAGATATATCCCCAAGATGTCGCTGAAGCTGCATGGGAGCGTCTAAAGGAAGAATTTCTTACAATACACCCCGATCCTAAAATTGTTAGAAATATTCATTATTGGGCTAAAAGTTTGGCTATAAAATACGTGTGGGAGAGCTATCCGCATACTAACGATATGCTTACTGATCTTATATTCGAGGCTGAATATGGCGAAAATCCAATAAATGATGAAGCCAAGCATATCGCGCAACTAGCGGGTGATGAGCTGTTGGGACGACAGGATCTCTCTAAATCAGATCTAGAGGAGGTAGTCATGTTTGCATCGGAAATAAGCCAGTGCCAGAAAGCACTTGATCGACTTATCCGCAGTAACCCAGTAGATGTAGTAGGGGTACTCCGCTACAATGGATACGGTTCTGCATTTAAGAGGCTAGAGATGGCAAAATATATTAGAGAGCATTTCTTAGTGGATCGGTCGCTTGATTTTAGGCTCCTCAAGACGTATGAATTGTTTGAGCTAATGCGCTAGCTCTAAAACCCCAGAAGGGGTTTTTATCTACCGGCGTGGCGGACGGAGATGTTTATCGTACGAAGAATGATGCCCAGGTCGAGAATAAGCGAGCGGTGTTTGATGTAGTAGAGGTCGTATTGGAGTTTTTGCGCCGCGTCGGCTACGGATGCGCCGTACGGGTAATTGATCTGGGCCCAGCCGGACAATCCTGGCTTAATTAGATAGCGTTCTTCATAGAAAGGCACCCCTGTTTTTAGGCGCTCATGAAACTCCGGCCGTTCGGCGCGTGGGCCGACGAATGACATCTCACCCTTGAGGATATTCCAAAGTTGAGGGAACTCATCGATCCGGCTGGTACGCAAAAATCTACCAAGCGGGGTAACGCGCGGATCGTTATCACGTGCCCACACCGCGCCGGTATTGGCTTCAGCATCCAATCGCATACTGCGGAGTTTGATGATTTCGAATGTATGGCCGTTTTGTCCCATGCGACGCTGGCGATAGAATACCGATCCAGGCGAACTGATTTTTATGGCTAGTGCTAAAAACGGATAGACGAGAAGGAAGGGAATGCCTAGAAAAAATGCCAGAATAATATCCGAGATACGCTTGGCGATTTCATAAGCTCGCTTTGAATTTTCAGTCAGATTCTCCAAAAACCACACTTGATCTATGGCGCCCAGAGGTACACGGCCGGTCACTGCTTCGTAGAATGAGGCCAGGTTTTGGAAGGCTACCCGATGTTCCAGCGATTTATAGAAAAGATCAATCAAGTTAGGCATATGGTAGGCTTCGGGACTGATGACTACCATGTCGACCGTGCCTTGGGTGATGAGAGATTTCAACATGCGGATATCGTCGGTGTTTTGAATATCAATCATAGATGCGACCGCATATCCGAGCTGTGGATTCGTTTTGATGTATTCAGCCAGTTCGCGTGATTGTGGGGTGATACCGGTGACGACGATTGATTTCTTGGACTGTCGGGCAAATACACGGTTGAGCAAAAATCGACTGATGATAATAAGTCCGGCAAAAATAAGACTAAATAAGGCCAGGTTGGCGCGCGGGGTAATGACCAGCGAGGGGGTTAAGTAGAAAAATGCAATCGAGAGGAGTGTGGCGAAAACTCCGGCTCGCAGAAGATTTGAGTAGAACTCCAATGTGTTGCGCAACGACCGCCCCTCGTAGAGATTGGTAATATAAAAAGCCAGGATCCAGAATAAGAAAATAACCGCAAAAGGCTTGGCATGAAGGCCAAGTTGGTAGTCAAATACGCGAGGCTGGTAGCGTAGGGACAGGGTGATCCACAGGGCCCCTGTCAGCATCGCCAGGTCGGAAATAAGGAGAATAAAACGCTTCATGAAGTCTGTCAATTATACCACAGAATGGGCTTTTTTGCAAAAACTTCATGAACTGGAGCGGAGGTTATTTCCAAGGTCTCGAATTTCTGGTAGACTAGCGAGGTGAAGTATTTCAGGAAACAAATATTTTTTATTACTGCGGCTGTGGCCGTTTTTTCGATTTGCTTGCCGGAGAGCGTACGTGCTGAAGATACGGTAGGACAAAATCGAACGTTTTTAGTCGACAAAAATTATGATTCACAAAAAAGATCAAGTCTCACCGCCTCGCTTCGTTTGATTGGGAGGCACGCCTATTACTATGTTGACGATTCGTTCTGGAGTGCTCGATCATCCGATCAGCATGATGCCTTGTTGCGGCAAATCACCACACTTGCCGATACCTTTGATACGGTAATCTATCCGACTGAAACGACTACCTGGGGATCGGAACCAAACCCGGGTGTTGATGGCGATCCACGGGTATATATTTTGCTTGATAGTTTGACTACGGGGAGTGGAGGGTACTTTGAAACGATTCACGGGTACCGCAAAGATCAGGCACCCCAATCCAACGAGCATGAAATGATGGTTATAAGTACCGTGGCCCTCGATACGAGTTTAACCAAGACTTTTTTGGCTCATGAATTCCAACATCTTATTTCTTTTCAGCAGAAAGAGCTGGCCCATAGCATATCTGAAGAAACTTGGTTAAATGAACTGCGCTCCCAATACGCGCCGACGTTGGTAGGTTTCAATGCGCCGTATACCGGTTCCGACTTAGAACGTCGGGTGAACACCTTTCTCCAAAATCCTCTCGACAGCCTGACTGAATGGCCCAACACCGTACAAGACTACGCGCCGGTGACCCTTTTTGGACATTACGCGACCGGCCGATTCGGTGTGGGGATTTTAAGCGATTCGCTCAAGTCAGCTTTGACCGGCATCACCTCGCTCAATCAGTGGCTTACCGATAAAAAATTACCCCAGCGGTTCTCACAAGTTTTTATTGATTGGGTGATTGCCAGTTATATCAACGATCATGGTGGCGACGGGCGTTATGGGTATGCTCAACCGGCCTTGCAGAATATCCATGTGTCGCCGACATATCGGTCGATGCTTTCCAATACCGCCCAATACGCGCTGACCTATTCCTTGAAAGGCTGGGAGCCGTTGTGGCACGAGATGCCCCTTGATCAGCCGTTAGATAACGATCATGGTCTGAAAATCTCTTTTGCCGGTACGACAGGGGACCTGTTTCCGTTTGGGTTGGTAGTTTTCTATTCCGATGGGACGTTCCAAGTTCGTAACGATAAACCACTCAACGGCCCTTTTACTATGTATGTGCTTAATCCTGAACCACAGGTCGGTCAACCAGTTAAACGAGTGACGAAAGTGTTGCTTGCGTTGACCTATGCTCCGAGTTATCTAGGCGGTACGTATGAAGAAAAAAATTTGAATGGCCAGATTCAGACGCTGACGGCTGAAGAAATTTTACAAGAGGTGAAGGCGGCACCGCCTGATACGGTTATTGTGAGTACCGAGTCCGTGCAAGACGGAGCGTTGATTAAACGAAACAATAACGAAACAGAAATGTATGTCGTGACCGGTCGTTACAAACGTTATCTGCGTCCGGAAATTATTAGACTGTATGGACAACTTGATCCAGCGCAAGTGATTCCGGTAGTGCCATCAATTTTTGATTCCTACAGCACGGCGAATTATGTGCGTGCGGCTGGCGATAAAAAAGTTTGGGTAGTCTGGCCGGATGGCACTAAGCACTGGCTAAACATTACCGGCGAACAATTTACATCTTCCGGCCGTGACTGGAATGCAATTTTCACCATCAATGACGCCGAGCTAGCCGCTTATAAAGTCGGAGTTGACATAACGAGATAGATAGTCTATTATTTCGGCAAAGCTATTTGAAAAGAGGCCGGTATGCGATTTCTTGATCGAGCTGGAGATTGGCTTCGGAATCCTCAAGATAACTTAGGTGATCTCATGATGGTGGCGATAGGCTCCACGTTATTTTTCACCGGGCGTTTTGTCCCAAGCTTCTTTGCCGGCATCGGTGTCCTCCTTGTCGATATGTTCTTCTTTTTCAGGAATACCTCGAGAGGGCGTTCGGTGTCTTGGTGGAATGAAATGGATCAACGCAATCCTGCTTACCGAGAGCGATTACTATTAGTGCAGGTGGCAGGAGTGATATCTGGGTTTTTGGCAGGTTTGCTTTGTAACTCCTTTACTACGGCTGCTGGTGTGGCGATCTTTTGTTTTGGTGGATTTGATCTCCTTGCTCGCTATATGTTACCGATCAAATCTGAATCTGAATAACATCTTTGTATACGACCACTTTCGAGTGGTTTTTGTGTGCTTCATTGAGTTTTTATAAAATGAATGCGATGAATGCAAGGGCGCCCCTTGTATTCCTTGCATGTATGGTGTAATATTTTTCGAATATGAAAAATCGTGATTATAAACAATTTGGGGTAGGGGAATATTACCATGTATACAACAGGGGAAATGGCAAAGAGAATATCTTTCTTGACAACGATGACTACAAATTTTTTCTACTAAGATTGCGACAGAATTTATATCCCGATGATAGGGAGGAGCATCGATTTCAGCTATTGCCCAAAAATTCATTTACACTTGTTTCCTATTGCTTAATGCCTAATCATTTTCATTTTTTAATACGTCAAAACTCTGATATTCCAACAACAAAAATTATATCCAAAATATGTACGAGTTATTCTATGTACTTTAATAAGAAATATGGACACGTAGGCCATGTATTCCAGGATCGGTATAAGCAGATCAACATTCACGATGACTCCTATTTAGTTTGGTTGTCGCTTTATATTCATCTGAATCCAAAAGTAGCAGGGATTATTTCTAATCCCAGTGAATATTTATGGAGCAGTTGTGCCGATTTTCTCGAGAAGAGAAGTGATGGGCTTTGCGATGAAAGGATAGTTAAGGGCAGGTATTCCACTAAAGAATATGGGGATTTGCTTACAACGGGCCACGAGATCCTGAAGAGCAAGAAAAATCTTGAGCAACTCCTAATTGATTAATTATTATACAATATTTTTCACGAATACAAGGGCAGCCCTTGTATTCGTCCTTGTATTCTTGTGTTGAGTTTTTTGTTTTAATCGTATAGAATGGAGTATGTTTAAAATTGACATTAGTACCAAGAATATTAGCTTGGATGGGCCTTTGCGGATTTTTGTGGAAGATAAGATTGGTGGGTTGGAGAAATTTTTGGCTGGACATAGTGATATTTCAGCGCGGGTTGAAATTGGCAAACCTTCCCAGCATCATGCCAAAGGACCCATTTTCTATGCCGAAGTAAACCTGACTGTTGGCGGTAAATTGCTACGCGCAGAAGCTACGCATGAAGATCTCCGAGCGGCTATTACCAAGACCAAAGAAGAACTCCAAGTTCAGATTAAGAAACTCAAGGAAAAACGTTCTAATCGTTAACGAAATAAGCCCTACGGGGCTGTTTTCATTTAGACTGAAAAGTGCTAGGATAAAGAACAATTTATGTCGTTTTTATCAAAAATATTTGGGGATCCGAATGATCGATATATTAAGTCTTTAGAGCCAATGGTGGCTCAGATCAATGCTGCGGAAAATGAATTCCAGGCACTTTCGGATGCAGATTTAAAAGCTAAAACCCAAGAATTCAGAAAGCAGCTGGCAGAAGGTAGTGCACTCGATGACTTATTGCCAGAGGCATTTGCGGCAGTTCGGGAGGCTTCGCGACGCGTTTCGGGCAAGCGGCATTTCGATGTGCAGTTGATGGGCGGTATGGTATTGCATCAGGGCAAAATTGCACAAATGCGGACGGGAGAGGGCAAGACGCTGACAGCCACACTTCCGGTGTACTTAAATGCACTGACCGGGCAGGGTGTGCATGTGGTGACGGTCAACGATTACTTATCACGACGTGATGCGGCTTGGATGGGGCAGATTTACCATGCGCTTGGGTTGACGATTGGTGTAATTAGTCATGACTCCAGTTATCGCTATGACCCAACCCACGAGAGTCCATCGGATCCTTTGGACAAAGAACGTGATATTGAAGGTGGCTTTCGGATTGTGCATGAATTTCTTAAGCCGTGTAAGCGCCGTGACGCCTATGAAGCCGATATTACCTATGGGACCAACAACGAATTTGGTTTTGATTATCTGCGTGATAACATGGTGTATGAAAACGCGACCATGGCCCAACGACCTGAAAGCACTCACACTTTTGCGATCGTGGACGAAGTTGATTCTATCTTAATTGACGAGGCTCGTACGCCCTTGATTATTTCCGCACCGGATGAAGAATCGGGCAAGCAGTATGAAACTTTTGCTCGGGTGGTGCCACAGCTGAAAGCAGAAGAGGATTATACGGTAGATGAAAAACTCAAAGCCGTTTCGATTACTGAAAGCGGGATTGAAAAAGTTGAGAAGCGTTTGGGCATCGACAATATCTACGCCGAGGGAGGAGTTCGCTACGCTCACCATCTGGAACAAGCTTTGAAAGCCGAGGTAATGTTTAAGCGCGATCGAGACTATGTGGTGAAGGATAATGAGATTATTATTGTGGATGAATTTACGGGGAGGTTGATGCCGGGCCGGCGTTGGTCTGATGGCCTGCATCAAGCGGTTGAAGCCAAAGAGGGCGTGAAAATTCAGCGCGAATCTCGCACGATGGCCACGATTACCTTTCAAAACTATTTTCGGCTGTATAAGAAGCTGGCCGGCATGACCGGTACCGCACGGACTTCGGCTGAAGAATTTCATAAAGTCTACAAACTCGATGTAATTGAAGTGCCGACACACCGGCCAATGATCCGTGAAGATTTTCCTGATCGAATCTACAAAACCCAGCAGGGGAAATTGAAGGCAATCGTGGCCGAAGTTAAAGAACGCACCAATCGAGGTCAGCCAGTTTTGATTGGTACGGTTTCGATTGAGAAAAACGAGCTACTTTCAGCCATGCTGGAACGCGAGGGAGTTAAACACAGTATTCTGAATGCCAAGAACCACGAACGTGAGGCTGAAATTATTGCCCAAGCCGGACAATACGGTGGAGCGACCGTAGCTACCAACATGGCTGGTCGTGGCGTCGACATTATTCTGGGTGGTAATCCACCGGATGCCGATGAGGCGACCAAAGTAAAAGCTGCGCAGGGTTTGCATGTGATTGGTACCGAACGACATGAGGCGCGGCGCATTGACGATCAGTTGCGTGGACGAGCCGGTCGACAAGGCGATCCAGGTTCGTCGCAATTCTTTGTTTCAACTGAAGATGATTTGGCGCGGGTATTCGGCGGAGATCGACTCAAGAGTCTGATGGATAGGCTCGGCGTGACAGATGATGATGTGATTGAAAACAGTCTGGTCTCACGATCTATTCAACAAGCCCAATCGAGAATTGAAGGCCATCATTTTGATGCACGCAAATATGTACTTGAATACGATGATGTGATGAATAAGCACCGTGAAGCAGTGTATGGATTGCGCCGGAGGATTTTAAATCAGGAAGATACGCGCGCGTTGATTTTAGATTATTTACATGAAGCCGTGACGATGGGTGTTAGTCTACATTTGCAGACAGAATCTGGTGGGCCGGATCTTTCGGCCATTGCGGCGTATCTGAAAACTCTAGCCCCATTTGGCGATGACCTTCCGGCTAAGTTGGAGGAACTAACGGACGGCCATGACCAGGGTGCCGGTATGATCGAGTGGGCGACTGGAGAGGGGACGCGATTGTACGATGTCCGCGAAAATGAAATCACGGCTGACCGGATGCGGCTTTTAGAAAAAATGGTACTTCTGCGAACCATCGATACGGCCTGGGTGGGGCACATCGAAGATATGGAATACTTGCGAGACTCGGTACGTTTGCGTGCCTACGGTCAGCGAGATCCATTAGTTGAGTACAAAGTTGAGGGGCAAAGATTATTTGATCAACTTCTCCATTCCATTCGCGCACAAGTTGCCAATGCCATATTCAAGGTGAATTTCGTGGAAGAACCCCGCGTAGTAAGAGGCCATGAGGAACTTCGCGACATCACTGGAAGTAAATCTCTAGCACAAAAAGATTCCGAATCTGCTGGCCAAGAAATCCACCCTCAACAAAACTCCGATAAGATCGGCAGAAACGATCCTTGTCCCTGCGGATCAGGTAAGAAATATAAAAAGTGTCACGGGATATAATGATTCTTATATTTTCTGCCAGATGAGTTCGAAAATTGATTTTAGCATTGTTGAGAAGGATGCGCTTTCGATAACAAATCCTATACCGTTTTTTTCAAATAGGATTATGTTTATTTTTTTATCGTATACCATGATAAAGCCGGGAAAGTCAGTATCTTTACTTATAAATTTGGCCTGATTGAGTTTCGGGTTGAGCACCCCATCTCCTTCAATGCGTATTGAACGGGCTGATATTCCTTTTAGTATTCTCCTGTGGCCATACCCAAATCCTCCTCCGGTGAGATCAAACAGCTTTCTAGGCGAGCCTATTGAGAGGACGGTCTTTCCTTTTGCGTTTAAGGCATCCTCGACCATACTCTTAATCGCTTCTCTTCCTCGGTAGGTTTTTATATCTGAACCTGAAGAATTCTTGTGGATCTCTTTTTGAAGTTCTGGAATTATTCTGTCGGCTAGTATGGTCCGCTGATCAAAATAGGATCTGATTTTATTTGGGTTTTCCGCCATAAACCGCTTGGTACCCCGTGAAACATAGGTGCTGACAAGGCCCATACTTATGAGGTGCTCTAACATGTGATACACGCTCGTCCTGACTATGCCCGTCTCTTCGGCGATTCGGCTTGCAGGCGCATCGGCCAAATAGAGGAGTGCCCGGTAGACTCTTTCGGTCTTCTCATCAAGGCCCAAGAAACTTAAAATGTTGGTTTTAGCCATGGTATTCAATTCTGACGATAATTTTCGTCAACATTTATAGGGTAGCAAATATCTAGTAAAAATCAAGCTTTTAATTATTTGCCGGATTACGTATACATAATTTTCGGAATAAATTTCGCATATGTTCTAGTATTAAGTAGTTATTTTAAAAGGAGTAATAAAATGTCAACTACAACAAACGATATTCGCATATGGCTCACGAACGCCACGAAAGCAGGAGCGACGCACGTAATCATTGTCTGCGACACCTTGGATTACGATGACTTTCCGGTTTATGTATTTAGTGATCAGGAGTCATGCACGCATCCATTGGGGGAAGTCGGTACTGCCCGTGAGGTATATGACCGATTACATGGTGTAGACTTGCAGCAAGTTATGGAAGTTTATTCTTTAAGAGGTGATATCGAAAGCCAACTGAGCGAACACCGCGCGTTCCACTTTGACTAGTTTTAAAGCCGCTCTACGCGGCTTATTTTTCGGAGAAATGCCATGGGAAATAAAACCCCCTGGGAATTACCAGGGGCCAGGACCGGCCTCATAAACGTGTTCCCTAGCTTTAAAAACTAAAGCATAGCACTTTGGGCAGAAGATATCTTTGACGGCCCATTCAAGAAAGTTTCCCTGATTATCACCTGCAGATTCTGTTGAATCGGCAGGAATTTTAAACTCAGTTTTACACTTCGGACATTTTGGTGTGCACAAGCTCATAATCCTCCAAAAAAAGAACTCGAAACCTGATAATTTATATCAAGGTATTATATTTTTGTCAATGTTGCGTGGGGGATGGGTGTCGGGTACCATACGCCCACTATGACCGGCCGACACACCAAAAACCTGACTACCCTGCCCTTGAGTGGCGATCGGCTGACTGACTGGATATTCAAGCAATTTGTGTTTTTCTTACGTCGGGAGACCCTCCAAATACGGCGTAAGAAGCGATTGGTGGATCCGGATGATCCGCACCGAAAAGCTGTTCGTGGCCTGATGGATCCTGCTGGCCATACCGGTCGGTACATCAACATTCTCATTAATTCAGCCAAGAGTACCCACGCCAACCGAGATGAGGAAGTCGAGACGCTGATCCATGAGCTAAGCCACGTGGTGTTTTGGAAGACGCAGGAGCACTTTATCTGTCAGGCTGAAAATATTCTTGTGAAGCGATTCACCCGAGCTCAAAGAGTGTATCTAAAATCATTTCTCCCGCGCCATGAGGTCAAACGATACCCCAAGTTCTTCAAAGCAATTCGAAACATTTTACCTTTCTCAACTTCAGCCAGATAGGCCATGTGGAGAAGTCGAATGTCAAGCACTGGCCATTGGCGGTATAATGTCTATACATGAACAAATACTTGTTTGCTGAAGGGAGGTGTCATTGGTAATGCATAAAGTAACTTTTATTCTTTTAGTCATTGGCGGTTTGAATTGGGGTTTGTCTCTTTTCAGTATCAACCTCGTTTCGTACTTGGGGGACAGTTTGGGCATGGTAGTATATGCGCTGATTGGCCTGTCTGCAATCTACGAAGTAGCGACTCATAAATCTCGCTGTAAGGAATGTATGGCAATGTAACAAACCTTCAAGGAGGTTCTAAATAAAATGGGCTTCGGCCCGTTTTATTGTATTGAAACTTTGCAAGAATCTGTATACCATTTTCCTATGTCTCATAATACAAAAAAGGTGGTGGTAGCTGTCTCGGGCGGTTTTGATCCTCTGCATATTGGTCATGTTCGGATGATGGAAGAGGCTAAAGCTCTCGGCACCTACTTGGTGGTGATTTTGAATAACGACAACTGGCTGCGAGCCAAGAAAGGCAAGCCTTTTATGCAGGAACAGGAGCGCAAGGAAATTATCGAAGCGTTGCGATGTGTAGATGAGGTGGTTTTGACCAAGCATCCAGAAAATCCTACCGACATGAGTGTAGCCGATGCGCTGGCTGAAATTAAGCCAGATATTTTTGCGAATGGCGGAGACCGAAAACTAGGTACACATGCACCCAAAGAATCAATCGTCTGCGCTGAGATTGGATGCAAAGAAGTTTTTGGTATCGGTCATGGTGGGAAAGTCCAATCGAGCTCCTGGCTGATTGATGAGGCTATTAAGGCTAAGCAAGGGTGATCTTCTCAAGTCAAGGCTCTTGTGCTACAATTCTGAAAAGCTCTTTTCTTTCTAAGGAGATTTGGATGCGCAAGGCGCTTGCCGTTCTGACGTTTGGTTTGGTAGTTGTATTGGCTGTACCATCGACATTCGCTGATCAGCGTGGTCGTAGTCGCTCAAGTGGGGACCATGCCCAACGGCGTTCTGGTGGCGATCGACCTTCTGCCCAAAGTCGGCATCCGCGACCGAGTGATCACTCTGCGCGGCGGTCCGACGAAAGATATCATAACCGCTACCGGAGCAGTTACCGGTATGGATATCGTCCGTATCGCTACTATCCTCGTTATCGTTCATATTACAGTGACCGCTGCTGGATTCTGGTGTATGTTCCTCGCGGTGAGCGGCCTGACTACACAGTAGCGCCTGGCCACTATAGCTGGTACAACGCTTGCCGTGGCTATTACGAAGACGACTTGTATTAAAAAAAGGACTCATCATGAAGTCCTTTTTACTTTTTTATTCAGGTCTGACAATCGAACAAGCCAGTCGCTCCGGCACAATCAGTCGTTTTCTCATTTCTGATATTTCTTCAAATGTGAGTTTGGCCAACAGCGCATCTTTTCGGGTGACGATACTACGGACATACGCAGGGTCCTTTCTACGCTTGATATTTTGTTCAATAATAACGTGATCCCATTGTTGGGGAGCTTCAAGCGATATGAGGAGCTTGTCGCGCAGAGATTCACGATTATCCGAAAAGCTTACTGGCCCGAGAGGCAGCTCGTGGATTACTTCATGCATAACCGATCTGACTTCGTGGACTCGGTTGGGAAGCATCTCTCCGCTGAATTGAAGATAGTGGCCTAGCTCAAAATCTCCGCCGAGGCCTGCGCCAATGGTATACGCATAGCCACGCTTCTCGCGTACTTCTTGAAAGAGCATCTCGTTGAGCATGTTGACGAGAACAATCAGGACGAGCCCCTCCCGTTCGGTAAAGGAATTGCGGTTGGGGATCTTAAGACCTACGGCAACATGCGCATTTTTGGCACCAGGTTTCAAAAGTACATGCTCCTTTTGGACCGGTGGTACTTGCCATTCGTCATCCCAGGTACATACATTACTGGGCCCAGGTGCTTGGTCATCCAGTGGTATCCAAGATTTAATTCTCGTAACGAGAATATCGTGATCAACGTCTCCGCTGGCAACGATAAAAGTATTGTGGGGCTTGTAGCTTTGACTGTGGACGTTAAGCAAATCATCTCGGGAGACACACTGAATGCCTTCGTAAGTACCTACGCCAAATTTGCGCAATGGGTTTTTCTGCCAAAGCAGTTTCCAAAGTTCAAAGTCTACCACATAGTCGTTCTGATCGTGATCGCGCGTTATTTCGTTCTCAACCACCTCCTTTTCCTTGATCAGCTCATCAACCGGAAAAATCGAGTTTTGGTAGATATCAAAAGCCAGATCGCAAATGATATCACGGTGCCTGGAGATACCTTCCAACTGGTAGACTGTTTCAAGTCTGGCGGTGTAGGCATTGTGGTGGTGAGAATACCGATTCATCAAAGCGCGAAGCTCAAGCCCCGATCGGTTCTTAGTACCCTTGAAAGCCATGTGCTCGAAGAAGTGGTGCAAGCCATCTTTATCGGGTGGATCATAAGCACTCCCGACCTTGGCGCCGATTGAGATACGGAAGCGCTTGGTGTCGGGCAAATGCTTGGTGATAATAACAAGCCCATCTTTGCGCGTGGTTTTCCGAAGTGCGCCTGATTGAGCAGCCATGGCTTCCCTTGTAAATATACTTGGCGAATCTTGCCTTATTCAGTAGCGAATGTCAATTTTAATATAGCAGTGGATATACACTTTGACTTCGGAGTGTATTTTTTTTACAGTCTCCACACGAGCTCTTTAGCATGAGGAGGTGGTGTGAATAAACCGACAGTCCATATTAACCGCGAACCGCTTCTGAATATGCTTCTGGCGGCGGCCGAGACGTACAATCGGGAATGCTTGGGGTATGTGTTTGGTTCTGGTCCGACACGCAAGCGTAGATTTTTCCGGATTACGAATGTTATCGCTATCCAAGGCGTGCGTCGGCGCACGAATGTCGAAATTGAACAAAGCCAGCGTAGTTGGAAACGCTTGCACGGGTATATTAAATCATCCCTGCGGCTCTATCCGATTTTAGGGGACTTCCATTCGCACCCAGCCTCTGGACCGTATAAGAAGTCTATCGAGATGAGTGAAACTGATATTATGGGTATGCGTAAAGACAGCGATGCCAAGATTGGCATCATCATCGGCATTTCTTCACGGACGAAGAAGCGAGTTCTTTGGAATGTACCGGTGCGAGGTCCGCATACCGGCATCTTGCGAGGATCGCTGGCGGGATTTACTTTCAAAGTCTGTGCGTATACATTAGCCACTAATGGAAACGCCGAATTGGTTCCCAAGCGTTTGCGCATCGTTGCACCAGCCGCGCTGAAAGCACTGAATCGTGTTAATGCTCAATCCGCTTAATAGCGGATTTTTTATACGATAAATAAAAACGCCCATTTAGAGGGCGGGGAGATATTCGTTTACGATGCTATACAGGAGAAATACGGCGGTGACCCAGCTATACAGGGCCGCCCAACGAGCTAAACTGTTGGGCTTATCTTCCAGTACCAGATCGGAGTTAGTCCAGCTAGAGAAAAACCAGACTAACAAGATGTAGAGGCCTGATCTGGCGACTACTGCTAGGAGGCAGAAAGCTAGGCTGGTAAGAGCACCTGCTACGGTGAACGTATTGTGCTGAACTCCGTCTTGTACTAGGAAGAGCGCATATAAGGTGATTCGCCCGGTTACTCCAAATCCCTCGGCTACGAGCATGAGGTTAAACCAGCGTTTCCAGGACCATTGTCGCAGGGGCGTGAAGTGGATTAAGGCGAAGACCACACTCGTAATACACCCAAAATAGATAAATCCAATAACGCAACGCAGGACCGTCAACATAAACCACCTCTCAAGGCATGGCCCACTATATAATATCGTATTGAATAGTCAATCCCGCCCCAAACTGATCCGCTGACCGCCAATGCAAACGGAGGCGGGTTTGGAGCTGGACGAGTCCCGTTGAGCCAGGTGCTTTTAATGTGGTATGCTTGTCGATATGGCTACGCAAAAACTCACCGCCGACCATTTTTATAAATTTTTTCAGTGTCCGCATTGGATTTGGTATGATATTTACGGAGATGCGACCGTTAAGAAGAAAACCCCGCCTATAATCGAC
>OBEQ011129161.1_pt1 | contig 20672 bp, 20 predicted proteins | sample 1670901 | NCBI WGS metagenome assembly OBEQ01 (sample SAMEA104232315, study PRJEB22302) | groundwater metagenome | biome: forest; feature: aquifer; material: groundwater | place: USA | collected 2011-08-07 | depth 5.4 m
AGTACTAAATCTCTAATCGCAAGCGGAAAAATCAAACTACGTCCGAAAACCTTTATAACCAAGGATTTTCCTTTTTTATTGGCAAGTAATGCATTTTTTGCCCGCAAATTTGATGAAAATGTTGATTTAACAATTTTTGATTTACTAGAGTCTAATCTTCAAATTTCTAAATCCAGGATGTTTAATAGAGAACCAGAAATAAAATTAGATATAAGTCAAATACCATTGCTGGGTATGCTTAAACATCCGGTTATATGATTTTTAAGTAGTTCTAATTGATAAGCTAATAATTTAGCTTCCTTATTTTGATCATTAAACAGACTTTGGAGTACGCCTGAAATTCCCTCACCCGCTCCAAGAGGAAATTTAGACTGGATTTTCCTGAAGATTATTATCTATTCGTCTTTTTAGCTTAATCACTCTTTCACCTACTATTACATCTTGTTTTGTGTGTTCAGAAAAAGGCAGTTTTACAGTTTCATCAAAGCTCACCCAGGATAAAGTCTTTTTCTTGGAATTAAATGCTGGAGGATTTTTAACCTCAGCATAAAATACAAAGTTCATTTTGCCTTGCGTTTCATGAAAATAATCATAAATTGGGTAAATATTCTTATTTTTAAGGTTTAAATTTAACTGCTCGTTTATTATCCTTTGAAAAGCAGTTTGGGCCTCTTCTCCTTCAGCAGCTTCTCCGCCTAATAAGGACCAGGAAGGAGAAGTATTATCCTTGTGTTCTGATTGAAGCAAGAGAATTTGGTGAGTCTTTAGGTTATAAAGGAATCCGCTTGCATAAAATGAATTATGCATGAACGTAGTATAACACATAGTATAATTAACAGATGTTTGCTGATGAAGTGGATTTAAGCTTAAAGGGTGGAGATGGGGGGCCTGGAAAGGTCTCTTTTTTTCCAGGAAAACATTCAGGCCCTGATGGAGGAAATGGCGGCTTTGGTGGAAATTTATTAGTTAGGGCAAGCAGCAACTTAACAAATCTAAATAGCTTTGTTGGAAAGAGATTAATAGCTGCTCCTAATGGCGTTCCCGGAGGCAGTGGAAATAGATCCGGAGCTAAAGGTGAAGACTTGGTTGTCAATTTTCCAATAGGCACTTTCTTAATAGATACAGTAACTAATGAAGAAATAGAGTTAACTGAAGAAGGGAAAGAAATACTAGTTTGTATTGGTGGAAAAGGAGGCAAAGGAAACTCTGAGTTTAAATCCCCTTCTAATACAGCCCCAACTTATGCTCAAAAAGGTTTAAGAGGCCAGAGGAGAGATTTTAAAGTTCTTCTTAAGATGATTGCTGATTTTGGTTTAATTGGACTGCCAAATGCAGGTAAAAGCAGTTTATTAAATGAGTTGACTAATGCCAAAGCAGAAGTAGCTACCTACCCTTTTACCACTTTGCAGCCTAACTTGGGGGTTATTAATTCAAAGACAATCGCAGATATTCCTGGCTTAATTGAAGGAGCATCTGAGGGCAAGGGTCTGGGAATAAGATTTTTAAAACATATAGAAAAGGTAAAACTTTTAATCCACTGCATTTCCAGTGAATCGGAAAATCCAGTTAAAGATTATAAAGCAGTTAATAAAGAGCTTAAAAAATATAATCCTGTGCTTTTAGAAAAGAGTCAAATTATTTTACTCACAAAATCAGATTTAATAGATAAAGTTGATTTAAATAAAAAAATAAAACAGTTAGAAAAACTTCAGGAAAAAGTTATACCGACTTCAATTCATGACTGGGATAGTTTAGAGGGACTGAAGGTCCTGATCCATTGATTTAAAATCCCCCTCAGAGGCAGAAACATTAATTGATTCAAGCTCTTTATCCAGAGCGTCTTTTACAGTGTTTAGGCTTGGAGCACTGGTAGTTGTTTGCTCCGTAGCTGGCTTTGCCTGTTTTGTAAGATACCAGTATATCCCTCCTGCCAGCAGAATTACAATTAAAAATCCAATAACAAACATAATTATCATTTTCTTACTGTCTCCTGTTTGAGAAGCAACTTGAGGCTGTGGGCTTACAACTGGCTGGGCTGGAGCCGGCTGTGGTGCTGGGGTTGTTGGATTACTGTTATTGTTGTCCACTTGGTGTTGCCTCCTTTATAGTTGATTCTGATCTGGCTACTTTTATAGCATTTGTCACTGACTGTTTTGCATCAATTACTAATTTCCTGGTTGCCATTATATCCTTATATAACTGGTCCCTTTCGGTCTGAGCATCTAATCTGATTTTGGTTTCTGTTGTAACAGTAATTGTATAATCTTTTTGAGCCTGCGTTTGTACAGCAGTTCTGGCTGCATCTATTGAAGCTCTTGCATCAGCAACTGCAGAAAGAGCAGCTGCCGGATCTTTAACATTAGGTGAGTTAGAATTAATTCTAGTTGTTAATTTATCCAGAATTGAAGACATATTATCTAGGTGTTTTAGCATTTCACCAGTCTGTTTTTGATTTATCTTGTTTAAATTTGTATTTACTCTAGTTGCTATTTCTGCCTTCTTTTTATCCTTAAAAGCAGCAATTTTGGCTTTTACTTCTGCCTCATGAGAAGCAATCCTAAGTTTTTGATCTTCCAGCTTTTGTCTGAACATAGCAGCTTTTGAAGCTTCAGCCAGTTTTCTTTGTTCCAACTGCTGCATCTTCTCTTTTATATTTGCTTCCCTTGTGGCAATCCTGGTGTCTATTTTTTGGATTCTTGTATCTACTCTTTGCTGCAGATTTGGCTTAAGTGGTGTGGCAGTGGAAGTTGAATCAACTGCTAAAGCAGATGAGGTTAGGAGGATAACAGAAGCAATGGAAATTGAAACGGCAGTTTTAAATCTCACTAAGTTAACTTTACCAAACGTACGACTTTGTGTCAACCTAATTTTTTGGTAGAATATAGGACGCGCGCCCATAGCTCAGTGGATAGAGCAATTCGATTCTAACGAATAGGTCGGGGGTTCGAATCCCTCTGGGCGTACTTATGTTTCTTACCACTACTTGTTGTTTGGCTCTTTTTTCTATTTTTAATTTTAATTTTTTCTTCTCAAACCCTAATAATTTTCCCAAAAAAGTAGCCCCCGCAAGTAAATACACTTTGGTTTTAGCCGGAGATTCTATGACTCAGGCTTTAGGGGCTGGTGAAACAATTTTGCCTATTTTAAGAAGCAAGCATCCAAACAAAGAAATTCATATTTTAAATTATGGAATTGGATCCACCTCTATTCTTACTTTGCCTAACAGACTAACTAAAGGTGCAATCAGAGGTAATGAAACTTTACCACCCATTTTAAATCAGAATTTTGACGTAATATTAATTGAATCTTTTGGAAATAATCCCCTTTCTGAGTATTCACTTTCAGATGGATTAAAAAAACAAGAAGAAAGCTTAGATCAGGTTATAAAATTAATAAGAGAGGCAAAGCCAAAGGCAGTAATTATTTTTGTGGCAACAATTGCTCCGAATAGAGAAAGGTATGCCGAGAATATTGTTAATTTAACTACTGAATTAAGAGAAAAATGGGCAGATGAGAGAATTTCCTATATTAAAAATCATATTAAATATGCCAAAGATCACAAAATTCCTTTAATAGATTTGTTTGATAAATCTTTAGATAAAGCACAGGATTATATTAATGATTCTGATTTTATTCATCCTTCAAATAACGGATTAGTTTTTATAGGAGAAGGAATAGCAAATTATTTAGTTAAAAAAAGAGTCCTACCTTTTTAAATATTCAATTAGTTTTTTTAAACCTTCATCTAATTCTACTTTTGGTTCCCAGCTTAATTTTTCTTTTGCCTTAGTTATATCAGGACACCTTTGAAGAGGATCATCTGTTGGAAGTGCTTCTTTAAATTCCGGCTCTGAGGATGAATTAGTTATCTGCTTAACTTTCTCTACCAATTCCAAAATAGTAAACTCATTTGGATTCCCAAGATTATAAACCTCACCTTTCTCCCCTTTTTCCATTGCTAAAATTATTCCGTCCACTAAATCTGAAACATAACAGAAAGATCTTGTTTGTTTTCCATCTCCAAAAATAGGTAGAGGCTTATTCTCCAAAGCCGCTTTACAAAACTCAATTACAACTCTGCCATCATCTGCCATTCTTTCCCCATAAGTATTAAAAATCCTGATAATTCTTCCATCCAAGCCTTTAGATCTAACATATGCAGAGATAATAGTTTCTCCAAATCTTTTGGCTTCATCATAAACAGATCTTGGACCAGTTGTTGAAACATTCCCCTTGTAAGTTTCTTTTTGCGGATGCTCAAGCGGATCTCCGTAAACCTCAGAAGTTGAGGCAAATAAAAGCTTTGCACCTGATTTAGAAGCTTCTTCAGCCAGTTTCATAGTTCCCATAGTATTTACCTTCATAGTCTCAAAAGGAAAAGCTATATAGCTTTTAGGATTATTTTTATTAGGTGAGGCTGGTGAGGCAAGATGATAGATCTCCTCAGCTTCTAGACCTTCTGGTAAACCCCAGGAGGCGTCTGCATTTATGAATTTAAAGTTAGGATTATTTTTTAGCTGTTCAATATTTTTCTCAGAACCGGTTATTAAATTATCAATACAAATAACTTCATTCCCCTGCTCTAGCAGTTTCTCACAAAGATGTGAACCTAAAAACCCTGCTCCTCCGGTAACAATTATTTTCATTACGTACAGTTTACAGCTTAAATCTTCTGTCTGCAAGAAAGGGATTAGGCATTCTACGAATTTTAGATGATCCCAGTAAAACTCCTCTTTGTAAACTAAACTCACCAAATTTATTATTAATTTTATCCATGGTTTGATTAATAATCTCCTGAGACTTAAGTTCTTCTAGAAAGGTAAGGTTTTCCGGAGTCTCAGATTTTAAATTAGAAACAGAAACTCCAACCATTCTAATTTTTTCTTTATTCCATATTTTATGAAAAGCTTTCCAGCTGGCTTTAAATATTTCCAAACCGTCATTAGTATATGGAATAGTTAGCTGCATATCCTCACCTGTGAAATCTGAGTTTCTAAGCCAGAAACTGACAGTTTTCCCCCTTAATTTTTTAGTCCTGAGTCTTTTTGCAATTAATTCTGTTAATTTAAGTAAAATTTGTTTTATCTCTTCTGTATCATAAGTGTCATGATTTATAGTGTGTCTGTGGCCAATTGATTTAACCTCCTCTTTTTCAAAAAAAGGCACAATCTGATCATCTGCTATTCCTCGGCTCATGTTATATAAAATAAGTCCATAAGATTTAAAAGAAGCTAGTAAAGCTTTGAGTGGTACTTTTCTAAGAGTAGCAAAGCTAAATATTCCCATGTTATTCAGTCTTTTTTTAATCCTGAAGCCTATGCCGCAAATTTCATTTAACTCAACTCTATCTAAAATCCACATTGCAGCTTCTTCATCTTCAATAACTACCAACCCATCTGGTTTGTAAAGTGAGCCAGCTAACTTAGCCATAATCTTGTTATAAGAGATTCCAATAGAACAGGTTATCCACTCCCCAACTTCTTCTCTAATCCTCTCTTTGATTGTCATTGCGAGGTTCAAAGGACCGTGGCAATCTTCGACCTCCATAAACACTTCATCTATTGAAAACACCTCTACTTTTGGAGAAAAATCTTTTAAAATATTTAAAAATCTTTTTGTGGTCTCAAGATATTTATCAGAATCCCCTGGAACTAAAATAATTTCAGGACAAAGACTCTTTGCCTCCCAAATTGGCATGCCTGTTCTTACCCCAAACTTTTTTGCCTCCACAGAGGCAGCGCCAATAACTGTTCTTTCCATTCTGTCCCCACCAGTTACCCCAATTGGTTTTCCTCGAAGTCTTGGATTAGCTTGTTGCTCCACAGTGGCAAAATATGAGTTGAAATCAATATGAAGAATAGTTCTCATTCCTCTTCTAGTGCTTCTAAAAACCACTTAAGTTTATTTGTATCAAACTTAAGACGGTAGAAATTTCCTCCACTGGATATAGAAAAATGATAAAAAGTATTTGAGCCGTCTTTACTGGTATGAACTAAGTTAACTTTATCAACTTTAATTTGTCTGGCCTTCCAGAAAAAACACCAAGGTTGAATTAAAGAACCTTTAAAAAACACCCAGACATTAATTGGTTCTTGAATAGAGAGCATGTATTAATTATTACCCGAAAAAGACCCGAAAATCAATCCTTCAATTTAATTCAGGATTGATACTGAGCGAAGTCGAATGTATCAAGAAACAATATTAAATAATTCAGAAGGTGCTTCAAGTCTTTCCCATCTTTGGTTTTCACGATCCTTTAAAGATAAAGGCATATCTTTTCTTAAAGCAGGTAGTAGCCACTGCCTAATATTACTCGCAAATAATTTTGGACTTCTGTGTGCTCCTTGTGGACCTTCAGCAACAATATAATCAATTAATTTCATACTTTTCATTACTTCAGCTCTAGCTGTATCTTCCCCATTAATAAATTCTTCAAATTCTTTTGTTTTATCATCGCTAAACCACTGTCCTCCTTGAATCCAGCTTTTAGTCCTTGGATCTGAAACAAAAGCCAAACCATTCTCTGACATAGCAGCCTCGTCTGCTGGGCTAAATAAAGCCTCCCCGCCTCCACTACCCTTTAAACCTAATAAAAAAGCTAGGCTGGTGTATGGATATTGATTTCTTAAATCTGTAGTACTCTGTATTTTTGTTGACTGACCTCTTGATTCTGCTTCCGGAGAAGGATCGGCCCCTTCAGTATCAACAAGAGTTAATATAGGTAGTTTATTTTTTAATCCCATACCTAGTATCATACGATTTACAAATTCCCAATCTTCAGGTTTTTGAGCATTGTATTTTTTAATCATTTTATTAGTAACTTCATCTTTAACTCTACCTGTTTGTTGGGCAATAACCAGCATTCTTATATCTTCAATTCTGGTAACTGCTGCAATAATTGATGGATAATGTTCATCTTCTCCTTCAAAATGAAAAGCAGGTCCACTAAGTAATACAGTGTCATCAAAAAGTCCCATCCGAGTATCTAAAAGGTCTGCTGCAGTTGGTCTATTTAAATCGTGTATCATTTTCCACCTTTCAAAATTGCTAAAAGGATCTCTATCTTTAGCTTTAGAATTAGTTTTTTTTATCATTCTTTCTCTAATTTTGCTTACCGGACTAAGCCAAACAGGAAAAAAACCAGGTCTATCAAGACGGGCTGCTTCAGAAGAAGACTCTTTAGGAGCTATTTCTTCTTTTGGCTCATATACCCTTGATGATTCTGTAATTGATTCTTCCTTTGCAATTGTGTGTACTAAATGAGCTACTTTGCTTGATGCTTCTTCTAAACTCCTTGCCATAAAATCTACGTTTCTATCCTGATAGTGTTTTGTTGCTGAGTGTAGTGTCTGAAACTTTTCATTATGTTTTGCTAAAAGCGTATATACCTCAGCTGCTTTACTATTATCAGGTATAGTTACACCTGCATTTCTTGCGAGTATATACGGTCCGGAAAATCCAAGTCTTGTATCTTCTGAGTCGACAATAATTTGCCAGTCGGCTCCTCCAGCAAAAGATGCGGGTACTCCTCCATAAACAGGTCCGTGATAAACGTTAATATGTGATTTGGGTGGATATCTTTTTTTTAATGCTGCTATCGATCTTGTCATCTGATGTAAGCCCAAAGTGTTTGTCCATTGATCAACTCCAGCAGTACTAACTAAAGTAACTAAATCTAAACTCTCTTCATTAGCTAATTTGCAGGTATCTACTAAAACATTACCTTCCTGAGGTCCAAATACTCCATGATTGATATCATAATCAAGTATATATGACACCCACCTAACTCCATCTCTCTCCTGAATACCATATTTAGCAGCACTAGTTATCCCTTTTTCTCTAAATAATCTTTCAATATGATCCTGATAAGAAATTTCACTTCCATCCTTCATTCTTATAACTAAAGAAGTTTTAGGGAAAGTTTTCGGATCAAATTCTTTTGACGCGGAATATTCAATAAAAGTGCCTCCATTAATAAATTCTGCTATTGAAAGTACTTTTTCTTTCATCCTATCTTTCCACCAATTTTCAACAAAAGTAGTAGTACCTTTCCCTTCTCTAAACTCTTCAGTATTTAGGAGTTCTGTTAAAAAGTGTAAGTTACTCGAAACCCCAATTACTTCAGAACCAGAGAGCACCTTAATAAGTTTCTCTCTGGCAAGTTCCCTGGTCTCTGCGTGTGCAATTGCTTTAAAAAGCGTACGGTCAAACTCAAAGGAAAGTTCATCCCCTTCTTTTAAAGCAGGTTCAATTCTGACTCCGTCTACTTTAGGGTATCTTAATACGCTTACAAGTCCGTCATCATCCTTAAAATCCCTATCCGGATTTTTAGCATAAACTCTTGCCTCAATTGTATGACCAACAGGTTTAATATCTTTTTGAGTAAGGGGAAGCATTCGTCCTTCAGCAATATCTATCATCAAATCTACAATATCCAGTCCAGTTTGCTCCTCAGTTACGGGATGTTCAACCTGAATTCGGGGATTTACCTCCATAAAATTCCACTCGTGATCTCCGTCTCTACCATATTTATCTAAATCTATTATGTGTTCCACTGTTGCAACACCCCAATAATTTACTCTTTTATCTTTAATATAATTTACAGAAGCTGTTTGGAGAATTGCTCTTTGATGTTCTGAAATATGCGGTGATGGAGATTCCTCTATTACCTTTTGACCCTTTATTTGCATAGTGCAATCCCTCTCTCCTAAAGAAACTACATTTCCATACTTATCAGCCACAACCTGTACCTCAACATGAAGAGCATTTTCAATCTTCCTTTCCATAAATACCTCTTTATTTCCGGAGGTTTCCCTTAATTCCTTGTAGCCTTTTTCAAGCTCTTTCTCATCTCTTGCAAATCTAATACCACTTCCACCTCCTGTATCAGGATCCTTTAATACAACCGGATATCCTATTTTTTCTGCAGCTTTAAAAGCCTGCTCGTAATTTTCTAAATTTCCTGTTCCCTCTAAAACAGGGATAGTGGAAATGCTACCTATTCTAATATGTTTTGCTATTTCCCTGGCCCTTATTTTATTCCCAGTTAATTCCATCGCTGAAGAAGGAGGTGAAAGAACTCTAATTCCCCTTTCTTCACATTGTTTTACAAATGCTGCACTCTCTGAAAGGAATCCATAACCCAAAAATACTGCATCACACTCATGTAACTCTATCTCATTTAATAAAGCCTGCGGATCCATATAGTTTTCATCTGCACTAGTTCCGCCAATAGCAGAAAGTTCCCAGCCATCTTCTAAGTGAAGTTCTGCGATTTCAGTAGCTAAGCTATTTGCATCCGAAAAAGTATAAGGTACAACTGCAGGTATCCCTCTTTTAAGACAAGTCTTAGCTGCCCTTAAGGCTATTTCTCCGCGTTGGGCGATGTAGAGTTTCTTTATTGGCTTTATCTGTTCAGGGGATTTCAATTTTTCCATAATTTAAAGTGGATTAACGTAAGCAAGGATAGTTTCTCCTTTTTTAACATCCTCACCGCTGACGCAAATAAAGGCAGTAATCTCCCCACCTTTTGGAAATTGCCTTAGGGGCAATCTGAGAAACCAATTATCATATTTACCCCTAAAACCTAGAGCAAATGGTGTACGAGGAGCTAAAACCTGACCCACTTCTGAAATTGGCTCAGTATCATCTTTATGCCTTAATCTATAAAATTTTCCAGTATAGTCTGCGATTAATGGTAAGCCAACAGGAACATCTGGTTTATCTTTCCAATTACCTTCCATGGCAACCTTTATAAGAGTACTGTTCTCTGGTTTTTCCATTGAAACCTTTAGCTCTTGTAAATCCTCTCCGGTAATCTGTCGTATCTCAAGATGAAAGTTTTTTCCTCCAGATTTAAAGCCCTCAACTAAAAGCTCTATCTGTTTTTCTCCAAAAATAGGTATAAAAGCTTTAAGAGGTTCTGTTGCATCTCCTACCTTAGGATACATATCCTCTCTAGTAACTCTTGCAGGTTTAGCTTCAGGATTTTGTGTCATTAGTTAAGTAATCTCACTTTCATTTTTGTATCAAATTGATTAAACCATTTCGCGGCAAATGTTCCTTCAACCAAAATACCCTCTCCTATTTGAGTATCCATTACTCTTCCTTCGACTAAAGCTTCTCCGTCCACTTCAATACGTACTGTCCTTCCTAAAACCGAAGATACAGATCTCCATAAATTATTTAAATTCTGTTGATTTTGCCCGTCATTTTCATAAACTGCAGCATCAGTAGTTAAAAACCTTATTTTCTCAAAAAGTGACAATACTATCTTTTGTCTGGAATTAACTTTTGGACTATGTAAGTCTAGTGCAGTGGCCCCATAATCAGTTGGATATCCCTCAAGTTCCTCTTTGCCGTAATGAACATTTATTCCTATCCCAACGCTTGTCCCTTTATATTGAAAACCGTCATAATGATTTAGCATAAGCATTCCTCCGACTTTTTTATCATCAATTACCAGATCGTTTGGGTATTTATTATAAAGATTGTCAATAAGAGCTTCCCTTCTTAAAATTAGATTAGTATGGAGAGCAATCAAGTCTGTAAAGAAGCGGATAGAATCATCTTCGATTCCAAAAACTCCAGTTACTAAAATGGAGGCTCTTTTTTTATCCAACCAAACCCTTCCTTCTCTACCTATACCTTTTGTTTGATGATCAGTTAGGAAAATTGCATTTTGTTCATTACCGGCTCTTACATATTTTTCTGCCAAAATCATTGTTGAGGCGGTTTCAGGAGTGTAGTGAAAATCGTATCCAAAACTTTCCAGTTGTGGTTTTAGTTCATCTATTCTGTATGGATCAAGCTCAGTTTTAATCATATTTAAAATTATGGGATATTTTAGCAAATTTAAGCTCAAATGTAAAACTTTAGTCCTTATTCTTCCTTTCTTTTAAATATCTTACTGTTGCCAGAGTAGCCCCAAGCCCTGCTGCACTTAAAGTTGCAATCGCAGCTCCTTTTTTCCCGCCAATTCTGGAAAGAATATTTTTACTTCCAAGCTCTAGGGTTGCATCTGTTCCTAATCTTTCCATTAATTCTAAAGTTTGTTTCCAAAGTACGGGCATTGTCATATGATCAATTAGTTCCTGTCCTATTTCATCAGGTTCTCTAATTACCTCTGCTTTAGTGTTTGATATAACTCCAATTTTATCCAATCTTTTAAAGCTTATCCTATCCAAGGCCTCCTTTAATGGTTTAACTGCAGGATTCATTAAAGGTGTATGAAAAGCTCCTGGAATATTCAGCCTTAAAAATCTTAACCTCCTTTTTCCCAAATCCTTCTGATTAAACCATTCCTGAGCATTAGCTAAATTCCCTTCCAATCCTGCCAAAACAATTTCAGAGTCTGACCATTCAGCTTCTGTAAAAAGATGAAATTTTCCCCTCATTTTAGAAGCAAGGTCCTCTGATTCTGATCCAATTACTAAAATCATACCTCCAGGATTTTTATCCTGTACAGATTGAGTTTCCTTTCCCCTAATTGCAATAAGTTTAAGTCCGTCTTCAAAACTAAAAGTTCCGGCAGCTAAAAAAGCATTGTATTCACCTAAACTATATCCTGCAATAAAATTAGCATCAATTCTTCTCCGTCTTATGAATCCTTCCATTGCCACAATTCTTAAAGCTTCACTGTGGGTAAATATGGCCGGCTGGGCAAACTCGGTCCTTTTCAGCTGTTCCTCATTTAAATCCAGGAGCGAATATCCTAGGATCTCACTGGCTTTTCCATAAAGATTTCTGACTCTTCTGTATTTTTTTGCTAAATCTTTCCCCATTCCAACCTCCTGAGAACCCTGTCCCTGAAAAATAGGGACCACAGCTTTTGCTTTTGGCGAATATTTAAATACATTCTCCGCAACACTCGTTCCAAGCTCAATAGCCATAGTAACTGCGGATTATATCATCTATAAAGTTACTTTCTTAATAATTTCATCCCTTTTTGCTTCAAGTTTTTGTGTTCTGGGAAAATCCTCATCCGGCCAGACTGTCCAGCCCTGAATTCTCTGATGGCTAGATAGATGTTTATTAGCGGAGTTTACAATATCTTTTGGGTCTGATTTTGAATCCTTTAAAAGCAAAACAGCATGAAGCTCCTCTTTTTCTCCGATATGTTTGGAAAATACCACGGATTCAGCATTTTGTTGAGATAAAATTTCTTCTATATCCTCAGGATAGACATTTAATCCATTAGACAAAACAATCATATTCCCTTTTCGCCCAACCAGCTTTAGTTTACCTTCATCCATAGATCCTAAATCTCCGGTGTGATACCACTCACCTTCCAAAACCCGCTCAGTGGCAGCTTTATTATTAAAATAGCCCTGCATTACATTTGCCCCTTTAACTAAAACTTCCCCATCTTCAGTAATTTTTACCTCAACCCCGGGTAAAGGATACCCAACATATCTATGATCCCTCTCTTCCATAGTGTCACAACTTACAACAGGGGATGCCTCTGTCATACCATACCCCTGCAAAACCTTAATTCCTAAATCCTCCCAGAAATCTGCCACAAGTGGATCTAGACGTGCTCCTCCACAAACAAAGAATTCAAAATTTCCACCCATTTTCTCTTGTACAGTTTTAAACATAATTCTTCGAAGTAACTCAGGTAATTTTGGACTAAGTCTTCGCATAAAATTAAACTCTCTTTCTTTACCGGATTTTGTCACATATTGTTCAATGCCTTTTTTAAAAAGTTTTAGAGCTTCCGGTACAACAGCCATACAGGTTATCCTTTCATCCTGCATGGCAGTGAGTATGCTGCTTGGCTGAAGTGTATCTATGTAGGTTATACCAGCTCCTGAATTTATTGGTGTAAGTAATCCAACAGTTGTCTCAAACATATGGCTTAAAGGTAGAATTGAAAGCAATTTATAATCCGGCTTAATTTCTACAACTTTTTGTATTGCTTCTACATTGGATAAGATATTTCCATGGTTTAGAACTACGCCTTTTGGATTTCCTGTGGTGCCTGATGTAAAAACAATTTCAGCAATATCAGATCTTGAAACATCTAGCGCTGTTTTGTAGTTTACTACCTCAGGTACTCTACTAACCCCCTCTATATTAATTATCGGTACAGCATTATTTTCCGGAACTGTTTTTCTTTGAGCTTCTCCAGCAATTATGAATCTAGGGTTAGTTGACTGAACAACTTTGCTTAAAAACTCAGGATCCCTATTTACATCAAAAGGTACAACCGCTGCTCCGGATTTTAATGCTCCGAAATATGCTATTACCCATTCAGGACTATTTGATCCCCACAACATTATCCTGTCCCCTTGTTTGATACCCTGATCATGGAGCATTAAAGAAAATCTCAAACTAGCCTGTTTTATATCCTGATATAAAAATTCACTTTTCTTCTCAGGTCTTGAAGACCAAGTCTTTATCTTTCCGACAGCTGTCTCGGCATTTTTATCCAATATTTCTGTTAAATTTTCTGCTGACATAATTAGTTTTGAGTCCTAGTCCTTCCTGCTTTGTGTTTGGCAATTAATCTTCTGGCAAATTCAATACTGGGTAAAAGTCCCAAACTTATCCCGTTTATCTCAGAAATAACTTCATCTCCAATTCTAACCTGACAGTTTCCCTTAATTTCCTGAGAATTCATGTAAGTAATTTTGGTATGTAAATCAACGGTCTCTCCTAAAGAAACTGTTTTTAAATGCCTAACTTTATCTAGTCCCTGATAAGCCGGTAAAAATCCCAAGTTTGGTTCTAAGGCTAAAAATACCAGTCCTAAAGTTTGAGCGGCTGCTTCTTCACGATCTACACCTCTAAAAAGTTTTATACCTTTAAACTTTCCTGTAAAATGTCCGTTTGTATCTGAAGTTCTAACAGTATATTTCCCGATGCCTGTTTCTTTTGCATAACCCAGCTCATCCTCTTTCGGTGAAATAAACTCATCCACGAGGAGTCTAGTGCTACTATACATGGATAGCTTTTTTCTTATATCTATTCTACTCCATGTAAAAGCCTTAAGTTGGTTAGGATCAATCAGCTCAACATCTCTTCCTCCGACATAAGCCGTATCTCCTGATTTAAAATCAGAAATTACTAAATTTAGCACTGCATCAGCCATATCTTCGGCTGTTGGGAATCTACCCCCTTCGGCAGTCTTTTCTGTCCCTGCCATGAACTCAGGAAAGCTTCTGCTCATTAAAGTATGAGCTGCAGTTCCGGAAATTATATGCCCACATATAAATCCGAGCTTAATTCCATCAGAACTAAGATCCGGAATTAACTCTCGTAGTCTTCTTTCTGCTAAAAATTTACTTCTGGCAACAGGCCTGTAAAAAGGGGGCTGTTTAACTTTACCAAATTGTTCGGACCAAAGGCTAGTTAAATAAATAACTGCCCCAACCTGTTTTATACTGGGTCTAAAGTCCGGTTCCAGATTGTATCTGAATTGTTCAACTAAATCGAGTTGGGACCAGACGTTAATTTGTTCTGCCCAACTTTCCTTCAGGTTGTCGTCTAAACCCGTTTCTAAGCCTCCTGCTGCATTTAGAAATAAATAGTCAACCTTCGCGCTATTAGTTTCCTGTAAGAGTTCATGCGCAGTAGCTACTAAATCTCCCCTTCCTTCTGCTTTAGATATATCTGCAAAACACCAGAAAGCTTTTACTCCTTTCTCTCGAATATTATCCATTACTTCATCTACTCTTTTTTGTTTTTTCGGATCAACTGAATTTCCAACAATATTTGCTCCAGCTTCCGCTAACTTCAGAGCAATTTCCCGTCCAATTCCTCTTGAAGCTCCGGTTATAACAGCAGTTTTTCCTTCAAGTGGTCGCTCACTCATCTGATCATTCCTCCATCTACATTTATTACTTGTCCTGTTATGGCACTGGAAAGATTACTGGCTAAAAATAAAACTGTATTTGCAATTTCCTGAGGAGTGATTGCCCTCCTTAAAGGAGTTAAGTTAATTAACATTTGCTTTTGCTCAGGAGTTAAGGAATTTAACATATCTGTTTCTACTGGTCCTCCTTCGATTGCATTTGCCCTGATTCCCCTTCCTGCATATTCCAAAGCTACAGTTTTCATTAATCCTTCAATTCCGGCCTTGGAAGCAGAATAATTTGCCTGACCTGGATTTCCGTGAGCTACAATTGATGAAATAGAAATAATTGAACCGCTTTTCAACTTCATCATTTCTTTCAAAGCAGCTCTGGTTGTATACATTGTTCCGTAAAGATTAGTTTGTAAAACGCTGTTCCAATCCTCATCATTCATCCTTACAAAAAATCCATCGCTTTTAATTCCGGCATTATTAACTAAAATATCTAAATGTCCATAAAGTTTTATGGTCTCATCAACCAATCTTTGTCCTGTTTCAGGATCTGAAATATCTGCCTCAATAAAGGTTATTTGATTATGACGTCTGACAAGTTGATACGCTATTTTCTCCCCCGGCATCATTGAGTCCAGATCAGGAGCTATTCTGCTGTTAAAAACTACTTTCGCTCCTTCAAGTGCAAAAGTTTCAACAATAGCTTTTCCAATTCCTCTGGATCCACCTGTAACTAAAGCCACTTTTCCTTCAAGCAACTTTTCCATTGCTACCTCCCTTATATTTTCCAAATATCAAAACAGAATTAATTCCCCCAAAGCCAAATGAATTCGACATGGCAATATTGACAATTCTTTTTTTGTATTTATTAGGAACTAAATCCAATCCAGCAACAATTGGATTTTCTAAATTTAAAGTAGGCGGTACTAAATCAGTGCAAATTGCCTTAACACAAATTACAGCTTCTAATCCTCCTGCCGCCCCTAATAAATGACCGGTTGCAGATTTTGTAGAGCTGATAGAAATATGTTTTAATTCATCCCCAAAAACTCTTACTATTGCTTCCAGTTCCTTTTCATCTCCCAGGGGAGTGGAGGTTCCATGCGCATTTATATAATTTACTTCAGATGGATTTATTCCAGATTCTTTCATTGCAATTCTCATGGCTCTAACTGCTCCATCACCTGATGGTTGAGTATCATGATAGGCATCAGATGTATCAGCGTTTCCTAAAACTTCTGCATAAATTTGGTTTTCAGCTCCTCTGGCTATAACGTGATCCAATGATTCTAAAACTAAAATTCCTGCTCCTTCTGCCATGACAAATCCGCTAACATTTTCATTAAACGGTCTGCTGGCAAATTCGGGATTTTCATTATCTGTTGAAAGAGCATGCATAGCATGAAATGAACCAACTCCGACCCTATGGATAGCTGCCTCAGTTCCACCTGCAAGCATTGCATCAGCTTTACCAAGCCTTATTTTGTCAACTGCATCTCCTATTGCAATAGATCCTGTTGCACAAGCAGCTACAACTGCTGAGATTGGACCTTTAATCCCCAGCTTCATTGAAGAAACAGTAACCACTCTTTCAGATAATAATCTAAGCATTGAGAAGGGAGAAATTTTCTGATCTCCTTTATTTATAATTACATCTTCAACCTCCGCTATCTCAGATCCCCCGCCGACTCCTGTCCCGATTCGGGCACCAATTCTTTCAGGATCTATATTTGTTAATGAGTCTGCAAAAAGTCCGGCGTCTTTTAAGGCTTCAACTGATGCCGCATAGGAAAAAATCGCAGACATGTGAGCTTTCTTTAGCTCTTTAAAGGAAAGAAAATCTGCCGGTTCAAAATTTTCAACAACTCCGGCAATATCAACTTCTGAATTAACCCCATCTATTCTGAATCCACTTTCATCCTCTTTGCTTACCCTTTTTATACCGGACTTTCCGCTGATTAAGGCTTTCCATGTATCCTCTACATTATTTCCCAAAGGTGATATTGCCCCCATGCCGGTCACAACAACTCTAATCTCTTTACTCATTTTTCTTTTCCTCTTTTTCAGTGACTTTTTCTTTATCAGGATTTGAAGAAAAAAGTGTGAAAATATCCTCTAAACTCGTAAACAAAAAGTTAATCATGAGACAATTAAACAACTTGAAAGAGTATTATTCAGTAGCAGAACTTACTTTTGTTTTGTAAGTAAGATTACAATCCGGCGTATTTGTGAAGCTTTACAATATCTAAAATAGTAACTTTGCCCCTGTTTATACTGACAACTCCCTCTTTCTCGAGCTTTTGAATTGCATTAGTGACTGTTTCACGGAAAGATCCGACAAACTCAGCAATCCTCTGATGGGTTAGCTCCAAAGGCAACTCATATTTTCCGCCCTTTTGAATACCAAATCTTTTAACTGAGTCTGAGAGAAAATAAGCCACTCTGGCAACTGAATCCTCTAAGATAAATCCTTCCAGTTTCCGTTCAGTGTAGTTCAATCTGTCTATAAAAATATGCAGCAAATCAATAACGTATTCAGGATTACTTGAGAGAATATCAAAATATTTTTCATGTTCAATTGAGGTAAGCTCCAAATCAGTTATTGCCTCAGCATAGTGCCGGGCAGTTTTATCTTCCAAAGTCAGGGCTCTCACTCCCAAAACTGAATTCGGGCCGTATAAATAAATGGTAGATTCTCTGCCTTCGTCAGAAAGACGATATAATTTCACAAATCCTTTCTTAACAAAATAGAGTTTGTCCAGAGGATCGCCTTCATTAAAAATTACGGTTCCCTTTTTAACCAGGTGAGCTAGTTTTGCATACTTTTCAAAAAAAGGAGAAAAATCAGCACTCTGCCAAATGTTAAAAAGTCTCTCCTTAAGTTTTTTGTTGTCTGATTTATCCACGAAGCAGATTCTATCACATGTTTTAAAGGTGGTAAAATGTATTCCCCATGAAAAAGGTTACAGGTTTCAGGCTACTGGTTACAGTTTTTTGTTTTCTATTTTCTCTGTTCACTGTACCCTGTTACCTATCCACTGTTTCTGCTGTTGCTAATCCCCTTTCTGTTCCCAATAACAAATTCGGTATCCATATAATAACTGCCTCTCCTGATGAATCCTCACCTGCAGCAGAGCTGGTTAATACTAATGGTGATTGGGGTTATATAACTGTAATTATTGAACAAAAAGATAAAGTACAAGGTAAATGGCAGGAGTTTTTTAATGATTTAAGAAGAAGACACCTTATTCCAATTGTCAGGCTAGCTACAGAAACAGCAGGACAGAGTTGGAAAAGGCCTAATTTAGATGATGCTAACTCCTGGGCTGATTTTCTAAATTCTCTGAATTGGCCAACTAAAAACAGGTATATTGTTATATTTAATGAACCGAATCAAGCCCATGAGTGGGGAGGGGTTGTTGATGCCAAAAGCTATGCCCAAGTGCTGGATAAGTGGATCACTGCTCTGAAGCAAAGAAGTGATGATTTTTTTATATTAAACGCAGGACTAGATGCTTCAGCTCCACAAGAGAGTCCTAATTTTGAGGATGAAGTAATTTTCCTTCAGGAAATGGAATCTGTAGTTCCGGGAATACTTAATAGATTAGATGGTTGGGATTCTCATTCTTATCCTAATCCCAATTTTGTTGGTTCTCCTGAGGCAGTTGGTCGTGGAACAGTTCGAACTTGGTATTGGGAACTCTTAGTTTTAGAGAGTTTAGGTGTTACAAAAAAGCTGCCTGTTTTTATAACAGAAACAGGCTGGAAACATGCTGAAGGCTTAAATTATAATTCTAGCTTACCTCCAGCTGATAGATTATCTAATTTTTATAAAAATGCATTTGAAAATGCCTGGAGTTCTCAGCAAGTTGTGGCAGTTACCCCCTTTTTATTAAATTATCAGGAGACTCCTTTTGATCATTTTTCCTTTAAAAAATTAACTACAAATCCTGTTGAAAATGTTGCTAACCCATCAAAATATTATTCTTTTTATGACGCTTTAAAAGCCTTACCTAAAACAATTGGAAAACCAATACAAACTTTAGCTGCCCAACTTTTAAAAGGTGAAGTTTATTCATCAATTGTTGCAGGAGAAAAATATTCCATATCATTAACTTTTAAAAATACAGGGCAATCAATTTGGGACCCTTCGACAAGCTCGGGTCAAGTTACTCTGAGAGCTGTTTCTGGAGGAAAAGAGTTAGGCATACAAGATGTCTCGGTAAATGAACAAGTTCTTTCCTTCGGAAATAAATCAGTTCAGCCTGGAGAAGATTACACTTTTACTATAAATATAAAAGCGCCTGAAAAAGGTATCTTCAATGTCAAACTAAATCTTTTTGAAGGAGAGAGGCAATTTGAGTCAAAACCGCTTGAATTTGTCAGCGAAGTTAAGCTACCCGTTATTTTGCAAATCCTAAATACACTTAAATGGAAGAAAAATCCTGCAGGTGAATATATTTTAAGAGTTTCCGGTGTAGCAGGTGATTCTTCTCAGACAATTACCCTGGATAACAATGGGAAATCTAGTGAAATAGAGGCAAAATATCTTCTTCCTGATTATGGCTTTGATTTTACTTTAGAAAAGGTTAATTATCATCCTAAAACTATTCATCAGACAGTAAGACCAGGCCTTAATACTCTAAATTTTGGAGAACTTCAGCCAACTCTACTTCAAGTATTACTTTTTAGTCCCACAAAATTCTGGCAGCTACTCCCCTTTTCAAATTAAATAAGGTTGACAAAAACTGTTTATGAATTCCTCAGAAAAATGATTTTTAAATTCACCGACATAGTTTGTAAGCATTCTTCTGACAATAATCTCAGGATCGTTTGTGGGGGTTGGATTTTTAAGTACCCAGTCAGCTTTAACTAAAGCAGTAGCTGGCAACATATCAAAAAGAGGGATTAAACCCTTAACCGTTGCACTGTTGACAGTTATATATAATCGTTCTATAGTGATAGAACTTGTTTAAATCAAGTCGCAAGACTGGATTTACATTAGCTTTAAAACTAGTATAAACAAGTTTTCTAAGAAAGTCCCGCAAGGGGCTTTTTTAGTGGAATCGAAGATTCCGCGAGACGTAGTCTCAGTGCTCTGAAAGAGCGCGAAGCTATGCTTCAGTGAGTTTTAAACCCCCTAAAACTTATTCACCTTCCGGGTCAAGTAGCATAACTCTATAAAGTTTTGTACTCGCAAAATTATCGCCGGGAAAAATAAGACAAAAAGGATCTTTAACAACCTCAAGGCCCATGGAGGGAGCTTCGCGGGTGAGAATATCGTTTGCTCCGTCTAAATAATCCTCTATCTCCGGGTTAATTTCTGGATCAGTATAAATAAAAAATCTGGGATCTCTGGCATGCCATATAACTTTTTCTCCATCTATCAGTGGGATTAAATTCCTGCTTGGTGATATAAAATGAAACTCAAATCCCTGCCAGTTTAGAGCAAGATCAGATCCTGATATTATATCTCTATCCATCTCTTTATTTACTTCACGTCCAAACATTCCCCAGCGATCTGTATATCCCAGATTAGTCAGGACCCTCTCATAAAGGTCAGTTACTTTGGTAGTAACAGTGGCCAGACTTTCCCGTCTCCACATTTTTCTCTGTTCAAAGTGTGTTGCAAGTTCAGCCATAATTTCATCTACAGGATAACTGGAATGTAGACATAAAATCAAGTACAATGTTTAAGCTTCATGGTGGCTGTAGCTCAATGGTAGAGCATCAGATTGTGGATCTGACGGTTTGCGGGTTCAAATCCCGTCAGCCACCCACTATGGACAGTGGGAAATTTATATTGTCGTTTTTGTTGTTATAAAAGGCTAAACTATCATCTTTTTGAGGTTCAACTCTAACC
>OBEQ010499031.1_pt1 | contig 20668 bp, 23 predicted proteins | sample 1670901 | NCBI WGS metagenome assembly OBEQ01 (sample SAMEA104232315, study PRJEB22302) | groundwater metagenome | biome: forest; feature: aquifer; material: groundwater | place: USA | collected 2011-08-07 | depth 5.4 m
CCGCATTTTATAAAAACAATATCCGGCATAAAATGCCAAACATAAAAAAGTGACTGCGCCAGACCAACTGGAAACTTGAATATGTCTATAAAATTATCAATACTAAAATATCTTCGCCACTTAGGACTTAGAACTTTCAGATATTTAATGCCTAGGTTAGATATTTCTTCTTCAAAAATACCATTTCCCAGATTGCTAGAACTGTAACTCCCCATAAATTGCATCTCAACATTAAGACCAGCCTCACTGGCTTGCTTTTTTATTTCTTCGGCTACGGCAATTAGTGGATAGACCTGACCACTCGGTTCGCCACCGACTAATAAAATTCGTTTGAAATTATTACCCACAGTCTATTTGATTTATATAGCGTAGACGTTATCACAAGTATTTTTTATAAAACACCGCATTAATTACATTTTCTTTCTCACACCAGCTTGATTCGACATTAAACTCCCTTGGGCCCATCAAACTTAGGCATTATCTTTTCTCGTCTGATTTTAATTGATTGCAAACGATGTTCTTTTTTGATTTGGGCTAAGGTTTTAGCATCATGATAAATAGGTATCAGCAAAATCGTGGCCAGATAACCCAGCATGGCTAGAGATATCAAGACAACTTGAAACCCAAATTTATCAGCTAAAATTGAACCAATATAAGCGCTCATGGCCGTAGAAACTCCGATGGCAATATCTTCCAATGACCATTCGTAACCAGTTCGTCCACGATCTAGATGATCGGTAAATAATATACGCCATGACGGCACGGCCATCGAACCGGCTAACCCATAAATAAATTGAATTAAATAAAGCTGGGCCGGAGAATTAATTAAAAGATAAAAAAGCGGTATTGATGAAAGAATAAATGAACCGATAACCATAAAATAGAACTCATCTCGTTCGCCATCAGTTTTATCCATTAAACGTGACAATGGAACAGTTGATAAGACTCTAGCAAGCCAGTAAAACGTCGTAGCTAATCCAACCACCTTAAGCGAGCTCCCGGGTACACTTTTAAGAATAAAGACGGCAAAGATTGGAGCTAAAAGCCCAAAAGCAAAATTTAATACAAAATCTGAAAAAACTAGAAGTTTAATAACTCGATTAACCATATTAATAGGTGACCTCTATATTATACTAAAACTAAAACACCTCCGCTAGAGAAGGTGTTTTAGTTTGCCAATTATGGGGTTGCCGTAGGCGTCGGGGTTGGTGAAGGAGTTGGAGTTAGAGAAGGAAGTGGCGAGGTAGGTACTTGGGGTAAACCGAAGCCAGAAGCATTATCATCACCAGTTGGCAATAGATCACTAGCCAGGCCATGTAGAAAATCTCGGGTAGCTTGGGCTGGATTAATTACAGTTGATTGCCAGAATTTAGCGGCCAAGCCAGCAAAAAACGGTGAAGCCATGGAAGTGCCGGAGAGCACAGCATAACCTCCGTTATTATAAGTTGATTCTATGTTTTCTCCCGGAGTAGCAAATTCAATATCACCATTTTCCACAATATAGGGCGTGCTCAAGGAGTTATTACCTCGGGAACTCCAGCTGGTAACTTGTCGTGATTGACTAATGGCGCCGACTCCAACCACAGAACTATAGGCGGCCGGATAATCAATACTATTATCAAATGGACCGTCATTGCCAGCCGCGGCTACAGGTAAGACATTTTTAGAAACAGCATAATTAATGGCGTCGTTAATTAAAGGAATCTCGGTATCGGAGCCAAAACTCATATTCATAATATTAGCTCCCTGATCAGCTGCCATTCTAATTCCAGTAGCAATATCATCGGCATAACAAGATCCATTTGATCCGCAAACTTTATAGATCATCAAACTGGCCGCAGGCGCTACTCCATAAATTCCCCTGCCATCGGCTCCACCATCGGCAGCTACAATACCAGCAACGTGAGTACCATGGCCATTTTTATCGTCACATTTGCCATCAATAACCGGATAACGCAAATTAGTAAAATCCTTACATTGAATAATTCTTCTTTTGAGATCTGGATGAGTGATTAACGCACCGGTATCCAAAATAACTACCTTGGCGCCAGCACCGCCTATTGTTTTAGTTATCAAAGAAAGATTATAAATCGTTTCTATGCCCCAGGGAGTTTGATCGGATGGTGCAGGGCGTAACAATAATCTTGATATCTTGGCCTTAACGTCAGTTTTTGTATCAACATTTGTATCAACATTATCATTTGAACTTGAATTATCTTTTTTAGTTTTGTCTTTAGAGTCCGGTGTAACTGTCGGTGTGGGTGTCAGTGTGGGTGTTGAGGTTATGGTCTGATCATTTAATACGGAATCGTCTGGCAATATTTGTAAAACCTTTACGGGTTCAACTTCCAAACCAAGAAGTCTATCGAATCCGACTTGGAAATCTGATAGATCGGTTGTAAAACCATTTTCGAATTGATTTCTAACTCCTAGGGCATTTCTCCAGAAAGATTTGGTGGACTTAACAAAATACCGCCCATCATCGGCGGAAGCATTATTAGAGCTTAAAATCACAAAAAAACCGACAAAAAGTAAAGAAAAAACGAGCTTTTTATTGATTCCCATAGTTGTAGGTCAATTTTACCTTAGTTTGATCGTTGAGACAATGCCAACATATAAACAGGCTCCCAACTGTAAATAACCCGTCAAGTAGGCGTTAGAATTATTCTGATAAAAGAAAGCCCGCCAAGTTGGCGGGATAATAAATATGAATTAACTGGGTAGTTACTTGAAAGAACCACCTTCATTTTCCCAGTTTGTTTTTTCCTCTAGACTTCGATCATCAGGCGTAGGCGTCTTAATTTCAGCTTTTGACATAAAATATTTACACATTGCCTCTGGTTCATCGAAGCAACGATAGTATGTCTTATGCTTGTCGCTATTACTAAAAATAAATGGCTTAATTCCACAGTAACGCAAGAGGTAATACACTAAAGCTCGCCCGCTTCTGCCATTTCCATCGACAAAGGGATGAATATATTCGTATTCATAATGAAATCTGGCAATTGAACATAGCGATTCTAGTGTTGGATTATCCAGATTTCTTTCTTGCCAGACTGCTAAACGTGACGCCCATGACTCCATGAGAAGGGGCACCAAAGCTGGAGACGGCGCTGTTCTTCCACCAATTATAATATTACCTAATTTATACTGAATTATAACATTAACTAATCTATACTCGCCAATCCATTCTGGTTTGAGTTTTGGACCTCCAGGTTTGGTATGTTGCTCGGCGGTAATAAGCCCCTGAACTTGGCGAACCACATTTTCAGTAAGAATCGTTTTGTTTTGAGCCAATACTTCTAAAAGCAACAAGGCGCCTACGTGTCCCTTATCAAAACCCTCTTCAAGTTGAGCTTTAACTAGTTGTTGATCAGCTTGTATGCCTTCAATAGCGTCAGACTCAACTATGAAATTGGTAAGAAAATTCAACAATTTTTCGTCCACTGTTCACTCTCCGCAAGTTGTCAGATAACTAATCGAAATAATATAATCGGATGGTAACCATGTCAAACGTCCCGACAATAAAAACCAGGGTGCTTGACAAATACCTAGCATTTTGCAAAAATATTTTCAGTTTATTTACAATAATTTGAAACCCTAAACGCGCAAAGGATAAAGACATGGTGACTCAACTTGATGCTATGAATCAGCAAATTCTTGAACTTACCAAGCAAAGGAATGACCTGCTGTGCGAGTTACGTAAACAGTGCACGCACCTTAGACTTGTCGAGCTTGATGCGGCACCGCCAAGACGAATATGTGTTGATTGCGGAGCGGAAGAAGAAGGTTGGCATTGTGGTTACCACGTTCTTGTTATGAATGGGGATACTTGTGATGCACCCCATAAAAATGAACGGGTACTTATAGAACAAGTTAAGTACGCGTTTAAATTTTACAAATATCGCAAAGACGGCGCCATGTACCTCGTGGGCCAAAGCCACCCCAATTTTGCTGGAGGTGGTATGAAATCCTACGAACAACTAACGGAGGTGTTAAAATAGATTTTTCCAAAATATGTATTCCGCCATCTGTCCAGATGGCTTTTTTATTACCGTATAAAAAGGTCGTTCATATAGAACGACCTAATGAAAATAACGATGATATTCCGATCAATTTACATAACTACGGCTTGGTTGTTTGCGAAATGCAATTAGGCCCAAGTGCTCTCCTAAACAAACTTCGCCAAATAAAGTTATGCGGTCAAGGTAGTTCAGCTCATCAGGAACACTGGTTGCCCCCTCTACTGCAGTCCAGAATTGAGAGAATAAAGATTTGTATATACCCAATCTTTCCGCTTCATCATTGCAAGTCTTACATTCCAACAAATAGCGTCCATAGTATTCACTACAAATTTCTTTTGGAAGCCTGAACCCTGCCTTAAAAGCATTTTCTATTCTCAATACTTGAAGTTTTCTGGCTTCAGTTAAAACTGATTCGAGATCGGTAAAAAAGTTACCTTGTATCATGTTCACCTCTTTCTTAATTTTAATTTGGAAAAAATCTTAAAATAGTGTAGCTTTTTATAATATTTTTATCAATCTGTTGTAGGGACAGATCCGAGTTGGTAACAATAAATCTATTTTCACGTGTTTTAATTTTACTGTATACTGACTCCTAGCACATTAACAATTCAAAGGGGTAAATATGTTTAAACCTATCTCGCTTGAAGAGTTTATAAAACGTACTGGTACCGAACCACACTTTACGGTAACTGCACAAAAAATAGTTTCTTTGAGAGATATCCAACCAAATACTATAACCGCAGTACAGGTTATGCCACGGCGTTATTTAGAGGGCATGATAAGAAACATTGTTTTAGAAGGCAATGAGCAGTACAAACCTTATCAAAATTGTGAAATTTCTCTCGTACGCATGGATCCTCATGATTTACAAATCGGCCAAACATTCGTAGAAAGAAAAAAATATCAATCTTTGTTGGAAAACTTTGGAACTTTATTGGATGATAAATTTTGTGTAACCAGGGGCACCGCAAAATGCAATGCTCTTATTGTGTTTGGAAAAATAAAAGATGGTACTGATGCAATCGCCCATTATGTCCCGCCAATTATCGAGGTTTCCAACGGTATACAGTTTTTGCTCGACGGTATTCACAGAAACTTTCTCGTTATGAGGATAGGTACCACCATAGAAAGCATCCTTCTGAAAGGCGTTAGCTTACCGCTTCCGTGTGAGGCAAGGTCATGGCAAACAATACGCGTTGTCGATGAAAAACCTCCAAGAAATGAGCGTTTTTATAATCTAAAACCAGAATTATTTCGCAATCTTAAACACGCTGGAATTGATGGCTAATTAGTGAAATTTCAAGCCCCACATAGAGGGCTTTTTATTTTATGGTTTTATTTTGAGGTTATTTTTCATGGCCCAGTTGGCTGATCGCGCTAACGAATCAAACGTTCCGGCATCACTCCAAAAACCCTTAACAAATTCCGCCCTTAACTCACCCCTGGCAATATAGGCATTATTTACATCCGTAATTTCAAGCTCGCCACGCTTTGAAGGCTTGAGTTTTTTTATAATATTGAAAACTTTTGAATTATATTGATATAAACCAGTAACAGCAAGAGAAGTTGGCGGATTCTTGGGTTTCTCGAATATTTTAGTTACTAATTTCCCATTTAATTGAGCGACGCCAAAACGCTTTGGATCAAAAACTTTTTTCAAAAATATCCTTGCGCCTTCTTTTAATTTATTCAAATTAAAATTATCTTCAAAAATATTATCGCCTAATATCACTGTCATATTATCATCACCGGTAAAGTCTTCGGCTAAAAGCAAAGCCTGGGCAATACCCCCGGCCTCCTCTTGAACTTTGTAAGTAAATTTAGCTCCGTAATCCTTGCCGGAACCTAGGTACTCTATAAAATCGCCGGCATGCTCCCGACCAGAAATAATTAAAATGTCTTTTACCCCGCCACGCAACAAAGTTGCCAACGGATACTCAATCATTGGCTGATTAAAAATTGGCAGAAGGTGTTTGTTGGTTAATTTAGTAAGGGGTAGTAATCTCGTACCCTTGCCCCCAGCAAGAATTATTCCTTTTTGCATATTTGATTCTAATTATAAAGCCGAATTTTTACAACTAGATAAAACAAAAAACGGCGTGATAACATCATGCCGTTTTTTGAAATTTCAGCCTAGCTGCGATTTTTCAAAAAATAGTAGAGAGCCAATGGCGCAGCCCAATTAGCTGAACGCTCAACAAAATCTAGAATTGATTGTCCAACAAGGGGTCTAACTAATGCAGTCCAGAAACCCCAGAATGCTGCCCACAAGAGAATTGGATGCCATGGCTTAACCAGTACAATTAAAGCAACGACCAAATCGCTTATTCCGATTATTAGCAAAAGAGTAACAGCCATCGAATGGCTAACGTGAATCATCTGACTTATCCAGCCAACCCAATCGGTCTTACCTCCTATAGCTAGCAGCCCATGGCCAGTGAATTCCCCTGCCACACCAACCCTTAGTAACCATTCGACTTTTTTATTCATATTTTAATTATACACCCTTTAGCCAGTCCATGTTATGCACAGGTTTTGTATTTAAATAGCATCAGAAAAATTTAACTCAATGCCAATGAAAAAAGATATGTCTCCTTTTTCGTCTAAAATAGGCTCAATTTTTAGTTCGCAACCATAATATGTCCCGTCTTTCCTTTTGTTGGTCATACTTGCAGTAAAAGGTTTTTTCTCAATTTTAATAGTTTGCCACATATCTTCATAAAAACCAGTGTCTTTTTGATTTCCCCAAAGTTCTCCCGGCGTTTTACCAACTATTTCAGCAATTGAAAAGCCTGTTCTTTCAACAATATGTTCGTTGGCAAAGAGGATAACGCCATCCTCATCAGTTATCACCATTGGTTCGGTTATTTTATCAAAACCGCCCTTAAATTGGGCAGCTTTATAAAGTGCATTTAAAAATTCTTCTGTGGTATAGGTCTTGTTTTGCATACTACATTTATACCACCTAAGTTAAGATAGGTAAACTACATAGATGTTCCCGGATACCCTCTTTTCTGAACTTTATGGAATTTATTCATTGGTTGGGTTGACTCAGAAAAAAACAAGAGTAGACTTCTCTTTGCTCATTAACAATTTTTTGCGAGGGTGTAATGGAAAATCGTTGGTTTCGGCCGGAAAACATAAAAAGCATTCCGGAAATATTATTTGACATAACCCAATTATATAGAGAAAAGTCAGCTTTAATATATTACGGAAACAAAATAACCTACTACAATCTTTACAGCTATTCATATGCTATTTCCAAATTCATAGAAAAATCGACAAAGCCCAATGGAAAAATCGCAATAATAATGCCCAATATCCCCCAGTTTGTATTTTGCTACTATGGAACCTTGCTGGTTGAGCGTATAGTTGTGCCTATTAATTTTATGTCCATTGCTAACGACTTGAAATTGAAAAAGGCCAATCAAATAAAATTTACCGAAGAGATAGAAAAACAATTACACGATTCTCGTCCTGATATTATATTTGTAGTTGATTTTTTATATCCGGCGCTAATGAAAATGGATATTAATTGGCCATGCACCGTAGTCGTGACTAGCGTCTCTGACTTTCTTCCTTTCCCGCTTAAACTAATCTACCCACTAAAAGCCCTAAAAGAAGGAAAATATGTTAATAAGTTTAAACCAGGTACCCTTCGTCTAAAAGACCTACTCAAGGATTGCGAATTCTTGCCACCTAGAAGTATTGCTATCGATAAGGTGGTTCAATTTCAATATACGGGTGGCACCACTGGAATTCCTGGGGTAGCTAAACTTACTCATGCCAACCTAATCAGTAATATTTTTCAGGCACGTGAAATGCTCAATGATTTATTAATAGACGGGCAAGAAGTTGTTTTGGGCGCCCTACCTTTCTTTCATATATACGGCCTGACTGTAGGCATCAACATCACGCTTTTATCTTTAGGTGGTACGGTTATTTTAATGCCCTTATTCACTCCGCGGGAAGCTGTAAAAAATATTAGTAAGTACGGCGTAACCGTCTTCCCGGGCGTTAATAGAATGTATCAAGCAATAACCACCTTAAAACGACTACCCAGAAAAAACAAGTTACGGTCATTGAGGGTTTGTATCAGCGGCGCTGGGCCAATAAGCCAGGAGGTAGTGGATAAATTTAAGAAGCTGACCAAGTCGGCATTTATAGAAGGCTACGGTTTATCCGAAACTTCACCTGTCGTATCAATTGCTTTGCCCCAGGATTTAGATACGAAGAAAAAACCAGACGCCAACTTACTTGGCAGACCACTGGTGGGCACGAAAATTAAAATCATTGACGAAGAAATAGCAGTAAGCGGGCCCCAAGTGATGGAATTGAAGCATAACCTAGATAGGCTTAATGACTTTTCTATATTCTTTGAAGGCGACGATCATGTGTGGTTTAGGACTGGCGATATGGGCTACTTGGAAAACGGATGCCTTTACTTGACCGATCGTAAGAAAGACCTAATCAAGGTTATGGGCGAGAATGTATACGCCTCGCGGATAGAGTCGGCAATTTTAAAATATCCCGGAATAGCCGAAGTATTTGCTGTCGGCATGCCTGATACCAAAAAGGGAGAAATGGTTGTAGCTTGTATCAAACTTAAACCGGGGTCAAACACTCAAATTAACTACGAAAAAGAAATAACTTTCTTTATGCGCCGGGTATTGAATACGCCTTATCATTACATTCCATCTAGAACTTTAATATTTGAATCTTTTGAAGAATTTAAAAATCCAATTGGAAAAATTTTAAAAAGAAAACTGAAAGAAGAGGTAGAAAAAAGATTTCAACAAAAATAGACATCCTGAAAAGGATGTTTTTTTATCTTCGAGGTCAATCTTGAAACAATGCAATGTCTCTTTTTACCGCGGCATTGCACGCTTTAAAGCTAGCAGGTTCTAACTGGGAACATAAGGCTGCCGTTTTAGAAAGACTACCTGTAAAAGTAAAATAATAGCTCACCATACCATCAATACAGCTCGGAATATCATCTGGATTGGATTGCATACATATACGCTCAACATACTTTGGATCATCAATATTGTATTTCATAGCCAGACTACCAACTCCTCGTGTACATGAATCTGTGTATGCTTTTTCGGCATTATCACACCACTTAATTGTTGCCTCATAATCATTGTTGTGTAGACTCAAGTAGTAGATAGGAACATAGAAATAGCAAACAGCTTTATAGCGACTTGCCTGTGATTGACAAGACGTGAATGGATTTTTAGAATTTAGATAATCCGATGGATGACCTGCGTCCAGATCTGCTAAAAAATTTTCCATAAACACGCCCTCGTAACAACGACGCTGTGCTCTTGTAGCAGCGTAAGTATTACAAATACTCAAAGCTTTGGGTAGGTCGTTGGATGTGAAGAACATTAGGCCGTGACCGGTACCATGCCAACAACGGTCAGCGTGAGTGTATTTAGAACAAATTGACTTAAGCTCGGTAATAACTTCTTGAGTATTTGATAGTGAGGCAAATCTGGCCTCAATAACACCATGGAGGTAGCCATTACTACAAGTAGTGTTCTGGTATTGTAATGCGACATTGAAATCCTTGTACTTTTTGTAAGCTGCACGTCCAATAGAGTGAGCCATTGTGTGACAATTCTTAAAAACAAACCGATCTGTATCCATCCGATGCTGTAGTTCACCGAGGGCTACTCTGGGATCTTGATTATTTACAATTACAATTAAATCATTGGCGTTTTTATAGTACTGGGCACTAAACGCGCTCTGGTTTGTTTGTGGTAGCACTCCATTTGCTGCTCCCAGGATCAATTGGGTTGATGGTTTTCCAAGAATTACAAAAAACACCGTTATGGACAAAGCACTAAATATGGTAATAAAAAATATAAGTTTACGCACAGCTAACTTTTATAAAATATTACTTGAGAGCCTCAGTAGAAAGTGTATCTTTTTTTGTGATTGTAAGATAGATGACTGTGACTAAGATCGCTGTAAGGAAAAGGGTACTTATTACAACGGTACCCAATCCCAGTCCCCCGTCGTCACGAGCTTGCGATAGATAGTCGCCAAGCGAAGCACCTAGAGGACGAGTCAAAATATAAGCAGCCCAAAAAGCCATATAAAACTGACTTTTTGAAACTACCCATCTGCGGGCTACCGCCCGCAGATGGGTAGTTAAAACAAAACCCCGTTTTTAAACGGGGTTTTGGATAATTACTAATCCTAAAACTCTATGGGGTCCCAATTACAGACGCCGTATTATCAAGTTCATTTGACTCATTAATGAGATTATTCGGGTCAACTTGGACGTTAACAGTATAGAGGGTATTCGGTGCATATAATATCCCCCAATTATCATAGGTCCAATTTATCGGTGCACATATTCCCTTTTTATATACAAAGCTTACATCGAAATCTTTAGCTATACCATTGACCGTCACTCGTACTGGAAATGTGGTAAGGTCAGCGGTTCCTTCCATGGAGCAAAATTTGCCAGTTCAAGGACTAATTTGTCTTTTTTTCTTTTATAAATAGTAACCGAAGCATTTGGAGGTGGGTTCTTCTCATATTCAGCTATAGCCTTTTCCCCTGTCCAACCTAAGAAGATTTTCTTCCAAATAACATCTGTTTTTCCATGCCCACAAATTACAACATTACGATCAGAACATTCTAATTGAAGAGTTAATAAAAAGCTTCGCAAGCGCACCTCAACATCAGACCAACTCTCCCCGTTCATTGGCCTAAAATGGTAACGCCCCTCTTTTCTTTTTCTTTTTGTTTCGTTCCAAGGCAGTAGCTTATTTATCTGTTTGTCGGTGAGTAGGTCCTCAATACCACGGCGGAGTTCTATAAGTCGAGGGTCTACAATCGGTTCGACGTCTGGGTAGATTATTTTAAACGTTTCAAGCGCACGAACATAGTATGAAGTATAGTATCGGCTAAACGAATAGTGCTCATTGAGCCAGTTACCAAGAATTTCTGCCTGTTTTTTTCCTTGTTTGACTAAGGGACATAGGTGCGTCGAGAATAGTTTCTTAGACTTATCTTTCCGCGATAAAGTATTGTTTTCGGCGCTAAAGCAGGCAGTACGTTTATTCCCAACATACTTATTGAGAGGACGACCGAGAGTACCGCAGACATATTTTTTTGTTTCATATTAATAATTATATAAATAAATCTAAGAGTAATGAAGAATGACGGGTTGATAAGTATATAAAATTAAACGACAAAACGGATGTTTTGCATCCGCCTGTCCTGACTTGGCAACCTTCACTTTCTTTCACATTGTGCCCTTTGCCAAAAATCGAGTTTAAGTTATCAATTATATAGCTGATGACAACTACTTATAAATCAGTCTTTTGTAATTCGCATTATTGATGCTAATAACCAACAATCTTTTTCTTTTTAAGGAGAAGGGAATTAGATACGACTGATATAGAACTAGTGGCCATTGCTACGGAAGCAAAGATAGGATTAAGCAGTATATGGAAGAAGGGATAGAGTGCGCCCATGGCGACAGGAATAAGAATAATGTTATAGCCAAACGCCCAGAAAAGATTCAGCTTGATTGTTCGCATAGTTTTCTTGGACAATATAATAGCTGTTGCCACCGACCTTAAGTCTTTGTTAATTAAGGTGATATCAGCAGATTCTATGGCAACATCAGTACCGCTACCCATGGCAATACCGATATCTGCTTGAGCTAAAGCAGGTGCATCATTAATACCATCGCCAACCATAGCAACGACCTTACCTTCAGCTTGTATCCTCTTTACCTCGGCTTCTTTTTGCTCTGGTAATACTTCGGCCAGGATTCGTTGAATTCCGACTTGCCGTGCAATCGCTTCTGCTGTTCTGTGATTATCCCCAGTAATCATTACTGGTTCAATGTGCATCTTCTTGAGCAGTTCAATACCTTCTTTGGCAGATTCTTTTATGGTATCAGCAACGGCAATCAGGGCAATGAGCTTATCATCTAATCCCAGCATCATTACCGTCTTGCCCTCACCTTCTAGTCTTTCAATTTCTCGGTTCTGATTATCGATCTGGATATTTTCTTTGTTCATCAGTTTTCTATTACCAAAGACTATCTTTCTTTCATCAACAAAACCCTCTACACCGTGGCCTGGAATAGCTTTGAATTGTTTAATTGCCACGACATTCAATTCTTTCTTCTCAGCTTCTGTAACAATACTTTCCGCTAAGGAATGTTCTGAACCTTTTTCTAAAGATGCCGCTAAGGCTAGGGCTTCATTCTTGTCTAAATCTGGCAAAGTCGTAACTATATCTGTCACTTCTGGTTTGCCTTTAGTCAAAGTACCTGTTTTGTCGAATATTATTACATTAACCTTGTGAGCAATCTCCAGACTTTCGGCATCTTTAATAAGGATTCCATGCTCTGCGCCCTTGCCTGTACCCACCATGATGGCTGTAGGCGTAGCCAAGCCCATGGCACATGGGCAAGCGATAATAAGAACGGCAACCATATTAAGAATCGCAAATAGCAAGACAGGGTTAGGGCCAAAATTATACCAGACTACAAATGTAGCTATGGCAAGGATAATGACCACGGGCACGAAATATGAAGAGACGAGGTCAGCTAATCTTTGAATCGGTGCCTTACTGCCCTGGGCTTCTTGAACAAGTTTAATGATTTGAGCTAACATGGTATCGGCACCAACTTTTGTGGCTCTGAATGTAAAGGTACCTGTCTTATTTATTGTTGCTCCGACCACTGCATCTCCTTGGGCCTTATCTATAGGAATACTTTCACCTGTTATCATGGATTCGTCTATTGATGACTCGCCATCAACAATCAAACCATCAACTGGAATTTTTTCACCAGGCCGAACTCGTATTATATCGCCAATTAAAACTTCGCTAATTGCCACATCGGTATCCTTTCCATCACGAATAACTCGTGCTGTTTTTGGCTGTAGACCAACGAGTTACTTAATTGCCTCAGATGTACCAGATTTCGTCCTAGAGTCAAAATAACGGCCCAGCAAGATAAGGCCAATTATGATAGTGGCGACATCAAAGTATGGCGATGGTTCAATGCCGATTCCTTGAACTACACCAGGCAAGAAAACCACAAATGCCGAATAGACATAGGCTACGGTGGTACCAAGAGCAACGAGTGTATCCATGTTTGCTGTTCTATGTTTCAACGAAGTAATCGCACCTCGATAAAATTCCCAGCCGACCCAAAACTGAATCGGTGTGGCTAGTAAAAACTGAAGCCAGAAGTTCTGCAACAATTTCGGTGCGATATCCATTAAGCCTGGGAAACTGCCCCAGAGAATAATGCCACCAAAAATCAGACTTAAAATTACTTTATTTTTTAGAGCTGCTAATTCTTTTTGTTTCCGTGCTTTTTCTTGGTCTTCTGATTGGAGTTCTTCGTTTATCAATGCTTGATAACCGACATTAGATACGGCGGAGGCCAACTCCTTATCGGTTACTTTATTAGGGTCATATTCAACAGTAGCTTTTTCGGTTGCTAAATTTACATTAGCTTGAGCCACTCCATCAACACCCTTTAATGATTTTTCAAGCACCAAAACACATGAAGCACAGTGCATTCCTTTGATTGAGAATGTTTTTTTAGTTTGAGGCATAAGTTATTCGGTTACTATAATCTTACCATGATACATATTCATGCCGCAGGAGTATTTAAATTCTCCTGTTTGTTGCGGGGTAAGTTCAATAGTAACTTTCTGGTTTAGCGGGAGTTGTTTACGAATCTTAAAGTCGCCAAGCACGACCTCTTCAAGACAACTTGATGGGTCTTTGCGTAAGAAATTAATTTTTGTTATTTTTCCTTTTGGGATTGAGATTGATTCTGGTGTGTAGCCACCCTCAACAATGATATCAACCTGTAGTGAGCCTGCCGAATCTATTGAATCACTGACAGTTACAACTTTTTCCTTCTTCATTAAAAAAAACCAATAAGTAAGTGCCGCCAAAATAAAACCAGAAATAGTGACAATGAGTTTATCCATGTTAATTTTTTATTTACTATTCCTAAAATCCTTGAAGCCATAATCAGGAACACTCTCCGGACCACGTCCCCTATAAGCACCGGCAAAGGCCTTGATCTTAGCTTCATCAACAGTATTAAGTTTAAACAAGTGCTGCCAGGCAACAATAACTATGGGAGAATCATTTTCTTTTCTTGGTTCCATAATCATTTTTGAGCCATAGCTCTTGGCAATATTGGCTAGGGCCTCAACCTGGTCTTTAGGCAGGTCGGGTTTATAAGTAATCCATATCTGTCCATGCTCCAAATTATGTATTAACTGTTCATCTGGTAATTCTGTGTCATAGATACCCGATTGAGCTGGTTGAGGATAATGCCAGCCACTTGTGGGTGGGTTAGAGTTATAAGCTGGGTGAGAACTACCAGGATCAATATGTTGTTGGCCTAAAGACGAGAAGAATTCACCAGGAGCTGGAACAGTTGGAGTTTGTTTGTCAGCTAATTTGTAGAATCCAAAGACTACTAAACCTATTGTGGCAAAACTGAGCAGCCATTTTATAAATTTATTAATACTCCGTTTTGTCTGTTCAGTTTTCAATTTTCTCTCTCTTTCCTCATTCTTTGAAGAATAATCTTGTTGTGAATTGTTTTGTATGTTTTCCATAGTATTTAATTTATTTTACAAATTTTTTCTTTAGCGTCACTTTTTATCATTAAATAAAAAGATAAGATAAGTAAACCAACTGCCAAAATTAATATTTCTTGACCTCTATAGGGAAGATAAATAACGCTTCCACTTAAACCCAGCAAGGCCAGGACCGGTAAACCGCAAGCGGCACAACCACTGCCAATAAAGCCCAGCAGAGAACTGCCACCAGCCATAAAGTGCAATTTGCCAGAAGAATTTAGGGACGTTATTCTTTGTACTATAAGAGTAAGGTTGGCTCCAGTTAATAGTGCCGCTAGCACTAGCATACTTAGCCCAAACCTACTCATTGCTGTCCAGATACCACCCAAAAGTGCAATCAGTAAATTAAATTTATAGCTTAGTGTAAATGAACCCAGAAGAGTTGATTTAAGAAGACTGACGTTCATGAGATAAATTGTTATAGCCACATATATAATGGCGATTGTCAGGGTGGAAATTATGAATTTTGTCTCAAGAAAGCGGCTCATTTTATTTAAGCAATTGGTCAATAATAGTTTTAAATGCACTAAAAGGTTGTGCCCCGACAACAAGCTGGCCATCTATTTTGCCGTCACTCGTTGATTTTCCAATAAACCAGCTAGGTGTACCTGATACTCCAGCTGCGGTACCGTCGGCAATATCTTTATCAACCTCGTTCTTGAATTTACCTGAATCTAAACACTGTTGAAATTGAGCAACATTTAAACCTAGATTTTTAGCAATAATAGGTAATTGGCTTAATGCTAGGCCAGTACCATTAGAGGTGGTCTGGATAAATATCTGGTCGTGGAATTTGAAATAGGTTATGTCATCGCCTTGGCTTCTGGCACACTCGGCTGCCTCGGCTTCCTTATGGGCATTAGCATGAAACGATAACGGAAAGTCACGATACACTAGTTTCAGTTTGCTAGTATCAATGTAATTCTTCTTTAAATCAGGGAGAAGTTGATCAAAAGAACGCTTACAGAACGGGCACTCGTAATCAGAAAACTCAATGATAGTTAAAGGAGCATTTTTATTTCCTAAAACTGGATCGTCGTCAGTAGAAACTTTTCCTGAAACACTTGGCTTATTACCTCCTTGTTGTCCGATAGCAGCAACTTGTCCATTATTTTGACCAACAAGAGACTTTGAAGAGCTACTCTTAGTGTATATGATCGTACCGCTAATCATAACGGCTGCGATTAATATTGAAACAGGAAGGAATAGTTTAGTTTTATCTATGGACACAGAACCCCTAACTTCGGATTCACTAACCTCGACCGCAAAAGTTTCTAAGTCGTTTTTATTATGATCTGACATAAATAATTTAGGTATCATTCCTGCTCGTAGTATTTACTCCGAGAAAGAATGACGTTGTTTATTATTTAATTATTTTGTTTTTAGTAATAGTCATGCAAGCATTACAGTGGGTACCCTGAATTGTAATTTTAGTTTTCATATGTTAGTCAACGACGTTAAAGCTAGTTTGCAACGCACCCATGGGGCAGACGACTCTTACGACACCTGTGTGTGTCGGTGTGAATTTGATAACGTTTTTTCCGCCGACTGCAAGAAGTTGTGAAACACCATATTCAGGAATAGTCATTACTCCCATACAACCTCCTACATTGACCTGATCATCAATAGTGAGTTCAATTGGAATACCATTTTTTACGGTAAAAACTTCCGGATAAAAACCACGTTCTCGCGAGACTTCCATCGAGAGCTTCTGTGCGTTGGGGTCGTCTATGTTCGTCTGGCCTGTTGTTGGATTTGTGGTAGCTGCGGGCTGAATTCCGCTCGTATTTGCCACAACCATAAATGCCGAACCGCGTGTCATCATGCCCATACTGCAGTTGAATGGAATTGTGCCGGTCTGCGTCGGAGTAAATGAAATGGCTGTAATTCTATCTTTGGAAAGATATTTACTTATGCCAAGAGTTGGCATCACAAGTACTTGACCGCATCCTATCGCACCAGCACCATCAATTTGCCATTCAACTGGCACTCCAGCGACCACAGTAAATTGATTTGGTGTATAGGTATAACCTTGAACCGTCATTTTGACAATCTGCTTTCCATCGACAACCTGTGCTGTCGGCGCGTTTGGTTGCAAAGTGTTTGATCCGAAGGTGAATGCCGAAGCGAGGTTGAAGTTAAAACCTGCAAGTGTCATAGCGTTGTTGATATTGAACAGCGCAAGCAATACCACAAGGACACCGGCAAATTTGAGAAAGTTTCTTTGAAATGCACCTTTGGCAAAGCTTGAGATAGCACTAAGTGACAGTAATGCCGGTAGCGTACCCAGCGCGAACACAAACATGGTTAGTGCACCGATTTTCCAATCGCCACTAGCCAAGACATACAGCTGGAGAGCCTGGGTGAAGCCACACGGCAGAAAGAATGTGAGAGCACCGAGAGTGAAGGGCGCACTCTTGTTATCTTTGGTACTAAGATCGTGAATTTTATGGCTGATGAATTTCGGCATTTTGGGACTAAATCGTCTCATCCAAGGGAACAGATGGAGCAACTGAAATCCAAGCATGAGCATGACCAAACTAACCAAGATAATAAGGTAACCATTTGCTCGAGGTGAGAGCGTCAAAACCGACCCGAGACTTCCTACAGCGGCACCGAATGCTGTATACCCGACAATGCGTCCAATGTTGAAGTAAATGTGGGGTTTAATTTTTTGGGCTCCGGTCATCTCTGGATGGAGTTCGCTATATTTTTCTGACACCGCTAAGAGGAGTCCACCAACAACAGCAATACATGTCGACGTGGCCGCAAATAAGCCGATGAGGAAAATAACCCCATAGCTCATGTGCTGGGAAATGCCAATGCTCGGTACAAGATTGAACTGCTTCAAGACATAGTAGGCGGAAACAATAACTAGGAAAATGCCGCCCATTTGTAGATAATCTTTCCAGGTATTTTTGTGACTTACATCTGTATGTGACTGACTGACATGAGGCAAAGAAACAGTGTAGCCATCCTCTCTTATAGCGTTCTGAAGCTGTTTAAGTTCAGGGGCTTGATTGAAGTAAATGGTTGCCTTGCCGGTTGTATAATTGACATCAACTTTCTCAATACCTTCAATCTTTTTAAACTTGCACTCAACCATTACTTCACAACTAGCACAGTGCATACCGTGAATTTTTAGTTCTACTTTTTTCATTTTTTAGTTTTATACATATTGATTTTACTCAAATTAAAAACACCTAAGCAAAGTTACCCTTATTTTAGAGTGAGCCTCCTTATTCAGCATCACTTTTGAATAAGCCGTATCGTAGTCCTTTTCAATCCAAACTTTTTCAATCGACTTATTAGTTTTATTTTTTGCGTATACAAGTAAATAATTTCCTGTTGAGAAAATAGTTGATGCTGTTGCTTTAAAACCCGACGGATCATTTGTGGTCATGCTAATCGTATTGCAATAGTTACTTCTGCCAAATACTTGATCGAGTAAAACCTTTGCATAAGCCATTTCTGAATCATCTAAATGAACGAAAAGAATTCCGTTCGGTGACAATAAACGATTTATTATTGCGAATCGTTCTTTCATCAGATTAAGCCATATAGAATGCTCCACGCCGTCGTCGTAGTGTTCAAAAGCGGCACCAGTATTAAAAGGTGGATCGATGTAGACACATTTGATGCGTCCGGCAAAGTCCTGCTCGAGGGCTTTAAGCGCAAGGAGGTTGTCACCATGAATGAGCATGTTCTCGGCTGACTTATCACCATAGGATTTATTTGGGTCCTCAATCAAAATCCTCGGTTCGAGTTTTAGTTCCTCGTCCTTGCCGATCCACGTTAACTCTAGTTTTTGCTTTTTATTAGTCATATTATTTCTTGTCCTCCTTACTCTTCTTATCGCCTTCAAGGTATTTCTTGGTCTGCTTGTCAAAATCCGACTCTATTCTTTGAGTTTTATTGAACTCATTGTACTCCACAACAGCTTTTTGCTCAGCTGTATCGTGTGAGATTTTTCCTTTGCCTTGCAAAATCTTGTATTCATTGAAGCTCAAAAACTTATTAACGCTTTCCGCCAAGTCTTCCATTTTCATTACTTGGTGATTCTCAATAATGTTTTCTATGTAGTCGAAGAAGCCCGAAACGGTTCGCTCTAGTTTTTTGATCTGTTCTTCAGGGAGATAATTCTTTGCAATGACCACGTCTGATTTCAAGATTCTACCGGCTGGAGAATGCTTCCACACAGTCAAACCCATGAACGGCTTACGCTTGTCGGCTTTGGTATAAATTATTTCTGCCGCTGTTTGACCCGCTATGGCAAAGTGGAATTTGTTTTGTATCATCGCGTAGAAACTTTTTGTGATATCGGATTGCGGATCATAATTGATACTGCATTCAGCAAAGATATCAGTGATCTGCTGGTAGATGCGCCGTTCACTCGCACGGATAGAACGGACGCGCTCGAGTAATTCTTTGAAGTAATCTTTACCGAAAATTGCCCTGCCTTGTTTTAATCGTTCATCATCAATCGCAAAGCCTTTTATGATGTAGTCACGAAGCGTTTGAGTTGCCCATACACGGAAATGTGTTGCCTGAGTTGTATTGACTCGATACCCTACAGAAATGATAGCGTCAAGGTTATAAAACTTGATTTTGTAGTTTTTGCCGTCTTCGGCAGTTGTTTCCAAAATGGAAACAACTGAATTCTCCTTTAATTCGCCACTTTCAAAGATATTAACAAGATGTTTGTTGATTGCTGGAATACCGACACCAAAAAGCTCCGCCATTTTCTTTTGGGTCAGCCACACTGTTTCGTCCTTAACAAACACCTCTATTTTGACGTTACCTTCCGGTGTTGTGTAGAGAAGGAAGTCGGACTCTTTTGGAATTATGTTTTTTGATTTGTCCATATTTTTAATTGATTAGTTTGATAATTTCAGTTATCGACAATCTGTCTATGACTGCCGGTCATACCACTCTCCACCGGATGGTAAATAGCGACTCAAGTTTTGATTTCTGTTTTAACTGAGCCTCGACTTGCCCAATAAGTTTTTCTTTTCTGCCCTCCACGTCGTCTTGCGCCTCGTACAGTTTCTTGCGCATCTCGTTACGCTTCTTCTCCATATCCTTAATACCACGCTGGGCTTTCAATTTTTCATTAAGGTTAAGGATTTTCTTAGCGTTAGTTTTGGAAATTTTAATATCTACATCAAGCTTCTTGAGATCAAGCTCAAGAGCTTTCTTCATGTCTTCCGCCCACTTATCGAGCTTATCTACTTCATTATCAAAAAACTCACTGTTGCGTTCGGCAATCCGACCGGAGACTGTAGTGATGGTCTGGCCTTCCAATTCATCCAGCTTAGTTTTTTCTTCCGCAGAAACGACTGTGGCTTTTACATCTCGCGCGGCAATTGAAAACAACTTCTTTGCAATTTCTCCATCAACCGGATTGCCCGATTCATCAATGGCCGATACAACCACGGAGTCTTCAGCTTCAAAAGCCTCAACGGTGTAATTGGAGACCTTCAAGATACCACTTTTGCCGACAAGTGGTTCTAGAATAGAAATGATTGTGGAATTAGTAGAATAATCAAAAGTGATCTCGGACTCATCTGCTGGTTTGGCTTTGATCTCCCCAAGAATCTTTTGGGCTAAAGGGTGTCCGGGTCGGTAAATATGGGCGTCGTCAATATTTTTACCAATCTTATACGGTCCCGGGTCTATTTGTTCGTTAGGAAAAGGATTGTTCTTTAATGTGAAAGAGTATTCGTGTTCGGCAAAATCAGCATGGTCACCGAGATAATATTTCGTCGCGTCCCATAACCAGCGAGTATAGGTGTCCAGATACGCTTCGCTTTCTTTAAGATTAACTTTCAACTTCTCATGCACTTCGGCGTCGAAGTTTTCTAATAACTTCTGGCGAGTATCGCGTAGGTTATACTGGATACTCTCATCCATCTCTTTTTGCAAACCATCAAAGGCTGTGTTGATCTCCTCCTCACTCCGACATGTTTGATAAATACCGGCAATACG
>OBEQ010371225.1_pt1 | contig 20654 bp, 20 predicted proteins | sample 1670901 | NCBI WGS metagenome assembly OBEQ01 (sample SAMEA104232315, study PRJEB22302) | groundwater metagenome | biome: forest; feature: aquifer; material: groundwater | place: USA | collected 2011-08-07 | depth 5.4 m
ACCGGCCATCTTGTTTTTTCAACCCTGCACACGAATAACGCCGCCGGCACCATTCCGCGCCTTTTCAATCTCGGCGTCAAACCCGTCAGTATCGCCCCTGCGCTCAATGTTGCGATGGGTCAGCGGCTGGTGCGCAAACTCTGCGCCGCGTGTAAAAACCCGATAGTACCGGACGAGAATCAGATACGCATGATTACCGAAGAGTTGGGGCGCTTCCCTGCCGGCGTGCCGACACCCCCGCGCGAACAATGGACGCTCTTCGCGCCCTCGCCCGAGGGGTGCGAGGAGTGCAATGAGATGCAGTACCGCGGCCGCATCGGCGTCTATGAGATCATTCTCATCGGCGATGCGCTGGAGGAGATTATCATGCATGAGCCGTCAGAAGCGGAGATAAAAAAAATAGCCGCGACAAGCGGACAAATTACGATGCGGCAGGACGGCGTTTTGAAAGTCCTTGCCGGCATTACCGACATGAACGAGTTGAATCGCGTAATTGGAACGGAGGAACGGGCGGGTTGATGAGGTGTTCTTTTCATTGAAAAAATAAAAAAATGTCTGCCCCCTCGGGTCGTGGGCAATTACTCCGGTTCGGGAACACGGAGATCAGGATTTCTTCCAGGAATAGCCCAGTCACCCCTCGCTATCTCGGAATACCGCAGCAGTGCGGCACTCCGACGACACCGAGGGATAACCAATCTACCCTGGGATAAAAATCCCCATTAAGGAACTGGTTATAGTCGCCTTAATTGCCCACGACCTGAAGGTACAGACCCGCACGATCCCCCTTGCGCATGCCCAAACAAACAAAAAAAGAGGTCACTCCTCCTCTGGCGCGAACTGTCATTCTTTTTTGAAGTTTCCTCCCGTACCACTGCATTATAACAAGCAAACAACACCATGTCAACCAGCCCTCTGACCACCCCCAAGAAGGAGCGGGAGGACGCCACATTGGACGTGGCGCTCCGCCCGCAGTATTGGGATGAGTATATCGGTCAGGACCACGTCAAACAAAACCTCCGCATCCTGCTCGACGCCGCGCAAAAGCGGAACGAGCCGGTGGAACATATTCTTTTGAGCGGGCCTGCGGGACTCGGCAAGACGAGTATGGCGCACCTCATCGCGCGCGACATGAATACCAATATCCGCGTCACCTCCGGACCGGCGATTGAGCGCGTCGGCGACCTTGCCTCCGTCCTTACCAATCTCACCGCCCGCGATATTCTTTTTATTGACGAAGCGCACCGGCTGAATAAACTCATTGAGGAGGTACTCTACCCCGCCATGGAGGCGCGCGTACTTGATATTATTATCGGCAAAGGACCGTCGGCGCGGACTATTCAAATCGATCTCCCTCCTTTCACCCTCATCGCCGCCACCACGCGCATCGGTCTTCTCTCCGGTCCGCTCCGCTCGCGCTTCGGCGTTTCATTCAGACTGGACTTTTATACCCCGCATGATATGGAACGCATCGTCGCCCGCTCGGCGCATCTGCTCGGCATTGTCATCGAGACACCGGCGATTACTCGCCTTGCCCGCGCCGCCCGCGCCACGCCGCGCGTCGCAAACCGTTTACTCAAGCGCGCCCGCGATTACGCCGAGGTGCGCGGCACCGGCGTTATTACTGATACGGTCGCGCGAGAAGCGCTCAAACTGCTTGATATTGACGAACACGGTCTGGAACCGATGGACCGTCGTATTTTACGGACTATTATTGAAAAGTTCAACGGCGGACCGGTCGGACTGCAGGCGATTGCCGCCGCCTCGTCGGAGGAGGAAGATACCATTGAGGACGTGTACGAACCGTACCTCATGCGGCTCGGATTACTCGAACGCACCCCGCGCGGCCGCTCCGCCACGGAACGGGCGTACACACACCTCGGCATCACATACCCCGGGCAAAAAGCTTTATTGTCATAATTAGGACTTACGCGATTAAGCTCTATGCCGTCATTCCGAGCAAAGCGACTGCGTAAGTCCTAATAAAGATAAAAACTATTCTATGTTTCTTCCCGCGCTCATAGCGTTCGCCCTCTTTACCCTCCTCTACGGCATTTTTTCCGCGGTCGTCATATACCATCTCAACCACTATGGACCGCCGGGCGGCAGTCGTCGCCATCTTATTACGGTGCTGTATCTTTTTGCCTCGGCGTCACTCCTCCTTATCGGAATCTTCTCTCTTTTTCTCATTCCGCGATAAAATAAACGTACTATGGATACCCTTCTCCGCGGCGAATCAATACAACTCCTCGTCCAAAAACACTGGTTTGTCATGGCGCGTCATTGTCTTGTTGCCATTCTGGCGCTTTTTCTCCCCGCGCTTCTTTTTGTATTCGCCCCCGCGATTAACCTTCTTCCGCCGCAGATTGCGACATCGCTCATGGGAACGGGACCGCTTGGCACCCTTATCACCGTCGTGTATCTTATGGCCATTCTCGCCTATCTTTTTTTCGCGTGGATGGATTATTTTTTGGACTTTTGGATGGTCACCCCCACGCGCATTATCGCAGTCAACCAGCGTGGATTTTTTGACCGCGTGGTTGATGAAATTCCCCTTGACCGCGTGCAGGATGCGGAAATGGAAGTTGCCGGCATACTGGAAACCGTTCTCAACTTCGGCACGCTCCGCATCCAGACGGCAGGCGAAGAACCCTTTAAGATTACTGATATCCCCAACCCCACGCGCGTCAAAGCCGCCATTTTCGCCAATCGCGGAGCACGCGATACCGTCGCGCCCCACTACTAATAAACACCCGAGATATCTTTTTACCCACACACGGTATCTCCTTAATAAAAAACATGTCGGGACACTCAAAATGGAGTCAGATAAAACACAAAAAAGCCGCAACCGATGCAAAAAAAGGTGCATCGTTTTCAAAAATGGCGCGTGAGATTACCATGGCGGCACGGACGGCGGGAGGAGATCCGGACATGAATCCACGCCTCCGTGCGGCACTGGAGCGCGCACGCGGCGTCGGCCTCACTAAAGACACGATTGAGCGCGCCATCCAGCGCGCACGCGGTGCGAGCGAGGGAACCGAGTTATCAGAATTCGTATACGAGGCGACCCTCTCTCACGGTGTCACGCTCATCATCGAGGGCATTACGGACAATACAAACCGCTCCTTTGCGGAAATCCGCCACCTCCTCACCGCGCGGGGAGCCAAGATCGCCGACCCGGGCTCCGTCCTTTGGAATTACCGGAAAATCGGCGTACTCCTTATTTCTCAAGACGACAACGCGGATAAAACACCGGACGAGATTGAGCTCGCCATGATCGATGCGGGTACTGACGATTTCGCCACGGATGATCGAGTATGGATCACCGAGGCGCCATTCTCTCGCGCGGAATCGGTGCGGAGCGCGCTGGAACAGGCGGGTGTGCATGTGCGAGAATCAAGCCATGAGTACCGTGCGACTACAACCGTCATACTTACAGAGACGGAACGCGCGACCGCCGAACAGATCGTGGACACCCTTGAGGAGCACGACGATGTACAGGGGGTGTTTAGCAATATACAAAAAGAGTGATACTCTTTTTGTATGCCGTCGAGAAGAGCGCCTGATCTTTCACACGGCGCATCATCGAGACCGCACGGTTAAACCATTCATCTATGCGCATTCTGGGTATTGATCCGGGTACGACCGCCATGGGGTGCGCCATTCTCGAGGTGGAGGAAGGGCGCGAACCGCAAGTGCTTCACGCCGGCATCGCCACCGTGATAAGCACGGGCACCGGCGAGCGTCTTCGCGAACTCCACAAACACCTGGGACATCTCATCACCGTATGGAAACCGGAGGTCATGGCCGTGGAAAAACTTTTTTTCGCCAAGAACGCAAAGACGGCTTTGGACGTCAGTCAGGGACGCGGGGTTATCCTGTTGACAGGAGCACTTGCGGGGCTTACCGTCTATGAGTATACTCCGCTTGAGGTAAAAAAAATCGTCACCGGCGACGGCACGGCGGACAAGGCACAGGTTCAAAAAATGCTGAAATTAACCCTCCCCGCCATCAGTGAACTCCGTGCCCGGGACGATGTTTTTGACGCCATCGCCATCGCGCTTACGTGTTTTTTTTGCGAGCGGGCGGCGATGCGCGCACTCCCTCGAAAATCATTCTAAGAACTTGTTTCATTTATAAGAAAGGTCGAGTGTTGGTGCTTACAATATTCTTGAAGTTTTGTTTTTTGAGGTATGGATTACTATCGCACGAACGCCGCGGTCTTTGGTGAAAACGAAGATGACGACAAGATGGTTGACGACGACCTTTTGGATGACGAAGACGAGGAAGATGAGGACCTCATGGACGACGGGGATGAGGCAGAAGAGGTCGCAAGCGATGAGTAGTAGTATTGCATACTATAAAAAATCCCTCGATGCGTCGAGGGATTTTTTATTATCTCAATAATGCTTATTTATTCCACTCGCACGATCTTTTTCTTCCCCACGCGGATAATCATCCCCGCCTGAACCCTCACCACTGCCGAGGGATCGCGTACTACCGCACTATCCACCTCTATAGCACCCTGAAGAACTAATCGCCGCGCCTCCGCACGGGAAGATACACCAAGATACTGCGTCAAAATATCAATAAGTGGCTGTGAGCCGGACGGAATACCGACCTCCGGAAGATCCTCTGCGTGTATGACTCCATTTTTTGAGAATGCCGCGAGAAATTGCGTGTATGCCGCCATAGTTTTATTTATACCATAGTAATGCGCCACAATAGTCGTCCCTAAGGTCAATTTTATGTCACGAGGATTTATTACTCCCCCCTCTTTCAGACTCTGCTCTAACTCCACAATTTTCTCAATTGGTTCGTCCGTGAGAAGAGTAAAGTATTTTATAATAAGCGCATCGGGTACGGACATGATTTTTCCAAACATGTCATACGGCGTGTCGCGCAGAGCGATATAATTCCCTACACTTTTACTCATCTTGCGCGTCCCGTCTGTTCCTTCTAAAAGTGGTGTTGTGAGAATATCCTGCTCTGCCATCCCAAACCGTCGCTGAATCTTACGACCGGTTAAGAGATTGAACTTCTGATCCGTCCCACCGATTTCCACATCCGCGCGCACCGCTACCGAATCGTATCCTTGCAGTAACGGATACAGCACTTCAAGGAGCGTCACGTCCAAACCCTCCTTTATTCGCTTCTGAAAATCATCCCGCTCAAGCGCGCGCTGAATCGTTACCTTGCTCATGAGATCGTACAAAAGAGGAACGCCGCCTTTTTTGTACCACTCGCTGTTATAACGAATTTCGGTTTTTTTAATATCAAGAATACTCCCCGCCTGCGCGAGGTAGCTTTTCATGTTTTTTTTAATCTCTCCGGCCGTCAGCGGCGGACGCGCGCTGCTTTTTCCGGAAGGGTCCCCTATCATCGCCGTAAAGTCGCCGATGATAAGCACGGCGGTATGCCCCGCGTCCTGAAATGCGCGCAGTTTGCGGAGCGGAACGGTATGCCCCAAGTGTAAATCGGGTGCGGTCGGGTCGATGCCGAACTTTACACGAAGCTTCACGCCCGACTTCAGCTGATTTTCCAGATGTTCCCACACGATGACCTCCTCTACCCCTCGTGTGAGTAAATTGTCCGATATAACCTCAGTTTTCATGGTATTTGCATACTACCATAAACCCTCCCTCGCAGGCATATTGACTTTATATATTATATAGTGTATAATGCGCCTACATTGATAGTCCCTTTACACTCATATTGGATAGGAGTAGTCGCATGGCAGACACAAGACAACCGACAGCGAGAAGGAAGCGGATAACTCTGACCACAACCCCCGAACCACAGCGCATCGGCGATCTCTTTATCATAGACGCCGTAGCGGAGGTGAGCGTGGGGGGTGACCTCCAAGAGGGCGAGCAGGTTCAGTTCTATCTTGACGCTGAACCGATTGCCCGCTCTCTGGAGGAGACGGATGACAATGGCAGGGCGATGTATTCGTACGAAGTGCCCGCCAATAGGCGCGTAGTCCGTATGTATGCAAAGATTGCCGGCGAGACGACACGTTCCCCTATCAAGGAGATGCGGCTCGCAACAGTTCAGCAGTTTAGGGTTCCGGACAAACTTCATGTGGACCCGCGCGAGATTAATGGTATTCCACACATCCGCGTGCAAGTTTTAGACCAAGGACGGAATCCTTGCCCGGGGCTACCTATATCCGTCAACGACCTCGGACCACTGCCTCGCCAGCAGTTTGACCAGGTGCAGACAAACCAACTCGGTGTTGCACTTTTCGAGGTAAAGTGTTTTCCCGAGAGTCGTCGCCAATTTCGCGTTATGGTTGACGGGAGTGACGACTTAAACGAAACCATTGACATTATTGGTACTCCTCGCTATCCAGCGCCACCCGAATCTCCCGTGCGGATCAAGGGTGAACGATCAAGAAATCCATTACACAATTTTAAGATCGGATGGCGGGCAGGGAATCATGCATACCAAAACCAATTTGGTATGCCTAATGAATCAACACCGCCATCTCCAGCTCCCCTGCAACCAAGAGAGGGCAATCGTCCAAAAAGTGTGGTGGGTAGATTCCTTGCATGGTGGCACGCGAGGAAGAGTGTTAATACCGATTCATCGGGAGGAAGTTAGCTATGTTCTGGATTATAGTGACCATTATTGGTGTTATCGCAGGTTATTGGATCACAACCGAGGGCGGACAATACTTTATGCGCCGTTTAGGATGGATTTTTTCAAACAACAACAATGTCCGCTTTTTGGCATTGTTAATGTTCGTCCTTGCGACAAACATAACCTACCCGTTTCTCTGCAGTTTTCCAAGCCATGAGGATCCCTTATTTGAGTCCACAAGGATTTCACAGGATATGTACTACGGCAGAAAAAGTACCGAGCGCATATCCAACCAACCTTCATGGATGAGGATATGTGTCTGTTCAGGAATCGGATGGTTGGCGGTACTTGGTTGGCCGGCAGTGTTCGTATACGCCCCTATCGCATTTAATGACGAGTGGCATCGAGCACTGGATACCGTAAGACGACGGCGTGAAAGTGCCGACCAAGACCTGCCAAATCTTCCACAATCTCAACCGCAGCCACAAGGACAAGGATCATCGGGACAAGCGACTGGGGGATGGGGATCTACACCAATCACGCGAAGAAGTTTCTTCGCTTTTGATCTCATGACCGAGTTTGGACTGTCAATTCTTCGCCGATTGTGGTCATAAAACACAAAGGGGTAGCGCGATGCAGAGATTGAGCTTACGATGGTTGATAGCATTTCTGTTATTTACAGCTATCGTCCTGTACTACACCGGATTTATATCCGGCCTGAAGGCGGGAGTCGGCGTTGTTATGTTGATCGCGCTGGGCATTGCAATCACGCAAGTGCCTGGCACGGGAAGCAGGTGGCTTCTCGCTGTGGTTTTTATCGTCTTTATTATAGGGTGGATTATAGTCCCTATTCTGGAGAGAATGAGTCAGGAAACGTATAATGCGTGGCAGATCGTGCGGATGGTGAATGATATTGTTTGGGGCAAGAAACTGCAACACCCGAACGATAATCTTATCATCGCCATGAATGAGCGTTGTCGTAATGAGCAGACCATACTCATAACAGCTATCAAGGAAGAGACGACTAGGTGGTCAAAAGATTGGGGAGTGTCCAGTCACAAATTGACCGGCCTCATGACAAAACTTAAGGACCTTGAAGAAGGGTGTCGTAAGGAGATTCTTAGATTAAGTGAAGAGTCGGCGGCTTTGGATAAAACCGAAGGGAAACCAGAAAAAAAGAAGGGTGACCAGTGGCCGGCATGGGTGTACTATCCTAGTGCCGGAATCGCTCTAGGGATCGTTCTGTCGATAGTTGGCATGATGATGACTGATAGCGCGAAGGGTTTAGAGGTCTCCTTCTTCGCCAACTGGATCATTGTCATATCACTTGTCGGAGCGGGGCTTTACTACATCCTTGTGCTAGACGATAAGGGTATGAGTGTCGCTCTCCAACTCGTCAACGCTCCCCTGGCTTACGGAGATCCGAGCAGACAATCGTACTGGCGTTTCGCGTATGCGTTTATCGGCGCCGGTGCGCTAGTGATGGTGAGTGGGTTGTGGCCCAGGAAGCTGAGTTTAAAACGAGTTTTTGGCGGTTTGATTGTCACCGCACTTTTTGTTCTGGCAGCACATCAAATTGATCACATCGCATTCACTGATAATGCGACGGTCAAAAGTGTGTACGATGCCGCACAGAAGAAGGGAGGATTCAGTAAGTAACAAAACACGACGGCAACCTTTTCTATAGAGAGGGTTGCCGCTTTTTTATATTTGTAGTATAATAGACCACATGGAAGGATCGCCCGCGATACAACCTAATAATCCCCCGCCAACACCAGGGCGCCTCTCACTCTCACCCCGTATGTTGAGACCGCAAACCCGAGCCCGCTTGGAGCGCGCCTTGCCGTTACTTGCGACCCCAGAGCAACAACGAGCGGCGACGAATCTTGAGAGTACGCCGCTTAAAAATGGATGGGGGCAGAGGTCTGCGCGTATGACAGGGCGAGGCGTATTAACTCTCGGAGCGCTTGTCCCCGGACTTCTCCTTGCGGGAGGAGCAGGAATTTTTGCGGGGACATTCCGCGCGCTGGAAGCAACCGGGGCATCGCCGCATATCAAAAAAACAACGCCGTTCGATGTCGGTTATTTTCTCAAGCAATACGATCGTTTAACAACCAAGAAAAAAGCTGCATAAATGAGATTATTTTGTCATTCCGAACGGAGCGAGGAATCCCGTTAGCTTTCAGTATATCTCTAGATCACCCTTGTGGTGACTGAAATCGTACGGAATCCTTCCCTCGCGGAACGCCTACTGGCAGTCGTTTCACTCGGAATGACAGGAGAGGGGTGGATTCCGACCTTCACGGGAATAACAACAAGAATATGAACACCGCTGAATTTTTAGATGCAAGCGTGTTGGCACTTGTCGGACTGGAGACGGCGCCAAAAGAGGAGCAAGATGCGTTTCTCGCTGAGGCGACGCGGTTGATTTTGTTGCGGCTTGCGGCACGGATTAAAAACGAACTGCCCGCAGAAAAACATGAAGAATTTTCGCGGGTTTTTGGCGGCGGAGCGAGCGGCGAGGAGCGCGCGGCTTTTTTAGAGGCAAACATTCCAGATTTTGAGGAGATACTCCTCCAAGAAATTTTATATTTTAAAGCGGCACTGTTGGCAGCAAAGGGGGAAAATAAATCATCACTGCAAGAATAATACGAATACTCTTAGAGAGGGATTTTTTGTATGTCATTGCGAGGAGTGAGATCCCTCGCATGGCTCCGGATTGCTCCGCAATCTTTATTCCCCTCCATCATTGCGAGGAGTAGTAGCGACGAAGCAATCTCAAGGATTATAAATAGAGATTGCCGCGCCCCGCAACGGGGCTCGCAATGACAATTTTTAAGGAAGTTTCTTATGGTCCCCAGACGGAAAAAAAATGACCATCCGCTTCGCAGAAAAATATTCCTCACGCTCGGCGTGTGCTTTTTTGTTTTTGCCGGATGGGTACTCTGGAGCGCGTACGCGCTCGTGCGCGACCTGCCGAGCCCCCAAACCTTGAGCCAGCGCACGGTCGCCGAATCAACCAAGATTTACGACCGTACCGGCACGGTGCTTTTGTATGAAATTCACGGTGAGGAGAAGCGCACGATTATTCCCATCAGCCAGATTCCCGACGAGGTGAAACAGGCGACACTCGCCGCGGAAGATGCGCAATTTTATCAGCACGGCGCGCTGTATTGGCGCGGTATTCTGCGGGCATTGTTTAAAAATATCACCACCGGCGACACCTCCCAAGGCGGCTCCACTATCACACAACAATTGGTGAAAAACTCTCTCCTCACCAACGAACGCACCTACACGCGCAAGATAAAGGAAGCATTTTTGGCCGTGTTGGTTGAACGCAAATATACCAAAGATGAGATTCTTGAACTCTATCTCAACCAAATCCCCTACGGCTCAAACGCTTACGGTATCGCCGCGGCTTCCGAAACTTTTTTCAATAAAAAACCGCAAGACCTCACGCTCGCCGAAGCCGCCACTCTTGCCGCCATGCCAAAAGCCCCGACTTATTACTCCCCGTACGGATCGCATAAAGAAGAACTTCTGGCGCGCAAGGATTGGATTCTTGACCGCATGACGGCAAACCACATGGTAACCCCCGAGCGCATCGCGGAGGCGAAGCGAGCGCCCATCTCATTCCCCCTGCCCAGACAGTCCATCCGCGCACCCCACTTTGTTATGTATGTGAAGGAATATTTATCGCAAAAATACGGTGACGACCTGATTGAGCGCGGCGGTTTGAAAGTAACCACCACGCTTGATTGGCGACTGGAAGAGGAGGCGGAGAAAGCCGTCCAGGAGGGAGCGGTACGCAACGAAAAATTGGTCAATGCTAAAAATGCTGCACTCGTCGCCATAGACCCGAAAAGCGGCGATATTCTCGCCATGGTCGGTTCGCGCGATTATTTTGACGTCGCAAACGACGGCAATGTGAACGTCGCGACCAGACCGCGCCAGCCGGGTTCGTCATTCAAACCGTTCGTCTACGCCACGGCTTTTAAAAAAGGATATACGCCCGACACTATTCTTTTTGACGTACCAACCGAGTTCAGCACCACGTGCTCGCCCCAGGACGCCTACCGTGACGACCACGGCGCCGGAGCCGACCGCGGGTGTTACCACCCAAAAAACTACGACGACACCTTCCGCGGCCCCGTCACGCTTCGTCAAGCCATCGCGCAGTCGCTCAATATCCCCGCCGTAAAACTTTTATATCTCGTGAGTCCCGCTGACGCGATTCAGACAGCGGAAGCTATGGGTATTTCCACCCTTGGCGACCCGAAGCGCTATGGTTTGAGTTTGGTTCTTGGCGGCGCGGAGGTAACACTCCTGGATATGACCTCGGCGTTCAGCGCATTTGCTAATGACGGTATTCTCGAAGAAAAAACCGCGGTATTAAAAGTTGAAGATAATCAAGGAATAATACTGGAAGAACATCACCCCGTGGCGCGCCCGGTCATCGAACCGGATGTTGCGCGCGCGATGAATACCGTCCTCTCCGACAATAACGCACGCGTTCCCGTCTTCAGTCCTCAAAGCGCGCTTTATTTTCCCGACCGCACGGTCGCGGCGAAAACAGGAACCACACAGGACTACCGCGACGCGTGGACCATCGGCTACACCCCCTCCCTCGCCGTCGGCGTATGGGTCGGAAACAACAATAACGAACCGATAAATCAAGGAGGAATTTCGGTCATGGTCGCCGCACCCATCTGGCACCGACTCTTGGCATTCGCGCTCAACGGCACTCCCGCGGAGGAGTTCCTCGCCACACATCTACCCGCCACAAAACCAATTTTCAGAGGCATTTACCAATCGGGCGTACCGATAAAAATAGACCGCGTCTCGGGCAAGCTCGCCTCCGCATACACGCCACCCGAACTTATCAGAGAAGTCGGTACCGGTCCGATAACAACCATTCTCACGCTGGTGGATAAAAATAACCCGAACGGCGATCCGCCCGCACACCCCGAACGCGATCCGCAAGAACGCAATTGGCAAGAAGGAATCGATCTTTGGCTGGCAAACCATCCTCTTCCCCAAGAGAGCATTCCTTTAGAAACGGAAACAACGCACACGCCTGAATCAAGCCCTCATATCTCCTTCCCCGACATAGACGATACAAAACCCGCAAGCTCACCTGTGACGCACATCACAGCGCGTATCACGAGCGGCTATCCCTTGCGCGAGGCGACTCTGTTTGTGAATGATGAGCTTGCCGATGCGGAAACAGGACCCTTCCCCGGCGATACCATTCTCTTTCAACTCAACAACCCACTCTCCCCCGGCTCGTACACGATAAAAGTAATAACCTACGACACTGTAGGAAACAAAACGACGGAGACGAAGCAGATTACCGTCGCGGAATAATAAGGATAAAAAAACCGCGTCACGCAGTTCATTACATACCCGCGAAAAAAATCAAATCCTGATAGGCATCATGACGTAGAGCACGCTCCCGTCCGCCTTGTTGCGAATCATGCCCGGCGCGGCCTCGCCGTTGACACCGAAGAAACATTCATCCTCGGTAAGAAGATTGAGTCCGTCGAGAAGATAGCGATAATTAAAGCTTACCATCACATCTTTTCCGGTCATCGCGGCGGGAATCTCGGTTGTATACTCCCCGACCTCGGTATTGCGCGCCGCGACACCGACGCCTTTTTTGGTAAACGAAAGTGTTACCTCTTGCAGTTTTGACGAGAATATACTCGCCGCCTTGACCGCGGAAAGAAGATCTGTTCGCTTAAGATAACACGAACTCTCGAAATTTTTCGGAATAATACCGCCGTATTCGGGAAAGGTGCCGTCAATGAGGCGCGAGAGTACGCGAACATCCGCGGTCTCAAAAAGCGCCTGATTGTCGCCCGCGGTAATCGCCCCCTCTTCGCCGGCCGTCACTATTCGTCCCATCTCTTGTCCGATGCGTTGAGGGAGAATAAAGGACATTCCCTTTCCCGCGTCGCCCGTATAGCGCGCTCGAAACTCGGCGAGACGAAAGGTATCGGTCGCCGCACAGCGCACCTCGTGGGACGCAAGATGAAACAAAACACCGCAAAGCTCCGGCTTAAATTCGGAGAGCGAGACGGCGGGCAAGACACTCGCGATACCGCGCCCCAACACCGCCCCGTCTATGGTTGCAATCGCCGCCTGGGTCACTTTCGGAATAAGAGGGAACTCTTCAGGATTAAGACCGTTAATTTTTGTCTCCCGCCCTCGCGTGCGCACCAAAAGACACCCGTGACGCTCCTCAAGCTCTGCGCGCTCGTCCGCAACCGATTGGATTAATTGACTCACTACGCGCGCGGGAACGACAACGCGCCCCTCCTGCGCTCCCGTACCGGCAACGGCAATCTCAACCGCATGCTCAAGATTCGTCGCCCGCACGTGCAGAGTGTTTTGAGACACCTCCATAAGGACGCTGGACAACACCGGCAAGGTAAGGTTCTTGCCGGTAAAACGCTCGGCGATACCAAGAGCGCGTTGGAGGTGGATTGTAAGACAGGTGAACTTCATAACGTTGCTTGCGTTCTACACATTCCCGCAGGGATCCTAATAGTAATAATAAGTATTATTTATTGTAGTTGTTATTAGTGAGAGTTCGCGGTGGGGAAAACATCAGATAATGCTTTAACCACGGCTTTTTTTGACCATACTCTCATGGGGAAAACATTGGGAGAGACGACTGACGAGACGGGTATTTGTGTGGATAAAGTGTTGATAGAAACCTCAGGCGACCGATCGGTCGAAAAATATCCTCTCCCGAATCGCCCGTATCTCCTCCTCCAACTCACTGTTTGTTAACAGGTCGCGCGTAATTTTTTCGCAGGAGTGAATGGCGGTGGTATGATCGCGACCCCCGAACTTGTCGCCGATGGACGGGTAAGATGTTTTTAATTCTTCGCGCATAAGGTACATCGCGATTTGCCGCGGTTTAACCACCTCATGCTTTCGTGAACGATGGACGAGATCTCGCTCTTCTATCTCATAAAAATCAGCGACGGTTTTGATGATCTTTTTTATGGAAATAAATTTCTTCGGTGCCGCCAAGTGCGCGGCGATACTTCGTCGCGCCGTCTCGGCGTCCAAGGGAGCGTTGGAGAGTTTTGAGGCGATGATCACCTTGTTAAGCGCCCCCTCCAGTTCGCGGATGTTGGTTTTGATCGTGTCGGCAAGATAAACAAGCACCTCCTCGGGAATGCTTATTTTTTTTGCATCCACCTTCATCTTGAGGATGAGGAGGCGGGTCTCGAAATCCGGCATACCGACGTCGGCGATCATACCGCCCTCAAAACGCGAGCGGAGGCGCTCTTCCAGTGTTGCGATCGCATGAGGCGGACGGTCGGAGGAGATAATGATTTGTTTATTGTGTTCGTAGAGGGTATTAAAGGTGTGAAAAAACTCCTCTTGCATTTTTTCGGTACGCGCGACGAATTGTATGTCATCCATAATCAGCACGTCAACCTCGCGGTACTTCTCTTTCAGTTTTTGCATCTCCTGATTGCGGAGCGCGTCCACGATCTCGCCCATGTACCGCTCCGAGGGCACATAGCGAATTTTAACCGCCGGATTGTTGGCGAGCACCTCGTTGCCGATCGCTTGGATGAGGTGTGTTTTGCCCAACCCCACGCCGCCGTAAATGAAAAACGGATTATAACTTAGTCCTGGATTCTTGACGATAGATTGGGCTGCCGCGTGCGCCAACTCATTAAACGATCCCACGACAAAAGTTGCAAATGTATAGCGAGGATTGAGATTGGTGACGGGGTTGACGGTGAGGTCTTTGAATGGCGTCGCCTCCTCATCGCCTCCGTACGAGGAGAAGGGTCGCTTGCGTTTGAGCGCATCTTTGATGCCCGAAGCGGCACTCGTTGCCGTGATGCTCCCCTGCGGCTTACCGATGACGTAGGCGATATCTTTTATCTCCGAGGTGATACCGCGGAGGGCGTGAAGAATGGTCTTGTGGTATTTATTCTGAAGCCATTCGCGCACAAAACTATTAGGAACGAAAACGGTAGCCACGCCATTCTCAATGCGCATAATATCCGTTTCCTGAAACCACATAAGAAAGCTCGGACGCGAGAGATCAAGCTCTATTTTGGCAAGCGCCTCTCGCCACATCTGGTGTTGCTCCATGGGAAGATAGAGAAAATTTTTTAAAACCGACTCGTGAAGCGCCCGGAGTGGTCTCCGGAGGAGGGAGGGACTGTACGTCGCATTCGTCATTCCGCATAACGTGAGGGATTTCGTACGATCTCAACAATATAAGTGTCCGTGGAATTCTCTACGCGATTCGGCGTGACGGAGGAGAAGAATGTTTTATGCACGCTTGCTAAAACAATCTCTTTTCGTGTATGATCAGTGTATCAATGCGCTCCGAGGGGGTCAAGCCGTGCGGCACGGGGAAAAGCATGTGGATAAGCTGGGATATCCCTCGCGGACAACTCCGATATCCCTTGTGGATAAGCTGGGATACTCTCTTGAGGATAAGCTGGGTATCTCTCGCGCAAGTTTTTGGTATCCCTCGCGGATTAGTAATTCCCCCTGTGGGGAAAAGCCGGACTATCCTATTGATGATACGTTCGGGAGGAGCAGAGTTTTTATTCTTTAATTCCCCGTTTTTAATTTCCATGTCTGTTACCTATCAACCGTCAAAAGTGAAACGCCGCCGTGCCCACGGATTCCGCAGTCGGATGAAAAGTGCGACGGGTCGTGCATTACTGGCGCGCCGTCGCAGGAAGGGTCGTGCGCGACTGGCCGTTTAACAAGAACCCGCCCCACCCTATGGCAGCCGAGTACCGTTTGAGGCGTGCGGAAGACATTCGCCTCGTTTTGATGCGCGGGCGCCGGTTGGAGATGGGATTGTTCCGTATTGCCGCGCGCCCCAATCACTTAGGGCACGTCCGTTTTTCCTGCATTATTTCCCGTAAAGTGGACAAACGCGCCGTCGTGCGCAATCGCATCCGTCGCCGCACGCGGGAACGCCTTCGCCGCTCTCCTCTTTTTTCAGCCCTTCCGATCGATGTCATACTTACCGCCGAGAAGTCGGCGGCGACGGCGACTAAAATGTCACTTTATGAGGTACTTGACGAGATGGTCGCCCGCCTTGTTACCGACAAAACTCCTCCTCCTCCTCATTAGAGGATACCAGAAAGTGTTATCACCCGACCATGGTGGTTTTTTGTCATTGTCATTATTCGGTTTCGGAGGTGTGATGCGATGCCGGTTCTTTCCCTCGTGTTCCGCGTACGCCGCCGAGGCGATCCTACGTCATGGTGCGCGGCGCGGTATTTTTCTGATATGCAAGCGGATTTTCTCCTGTCAGCCGTGGCGGCGGGGAGGATACGATCCTGTTCCCGAATAACAAATAGTGTCATTCAGAGCCGAAGCGACTGCCAGCAGGCGTCCCGTGAGGGGCTGCCAGCAGGCGTCCCGCGAGGGAAGGATCCCGTACGATTTCAGTCACCACAAGGGTGATCTAGAGATATACTGAAAGCTAACGGGATTCCTCGCTTTGCTCCGAATGACAAGAATATCTATGCATTTTCTTGTTCAACTCTATACCGAACTTCTCTGGCGCCCTTTATTCAATGCGCTTATTGGTCTGTATGCGATTCTCCCCGGGCACGATTTGGGCGTGGCGATTATCGTCCTTACCATAATCATACGCCTTGTGCTCCTTCCGTTATTCCACCACACGCAAAAATCTCAACGGGAACTCAATCGCATTCAACCGAAAATAAAAGAGATTCAGGCGGCGCATAAAGGCAATAAAGAGGCCCAATCCAAAGCGCTTATGGAGTTGTATGCGGCCGAGCGGGTGAATCCGTTCTCCGGATGTCTCGGCGCGCTCATTCAATTGCCGCTTCTTATCGCGATGTTTCAGGTATTTCGGAGCGGGCTTGATGCGGGGCAGTTGCAGTATCTTTATCCGTTTATCCCCCATCCGGCTCTTATTCGTACCGTCAGTTTTGGTCTTGTTGATTTATCGCGCGGCAATGTTGTTTTGGGGGTCATAGCGGCGATTACCCAATACTTTCAGGCGCGCACAGCTCTCGGCTCTTCCGGTTCCGCGGTTCCCCAAAACGACTTTGCCAAATCGCTCAACTGGCAGACGCTCTACCTCTTCCCTGTCCTCATCCTCTTGTGGTCATTCAAACTTCCTTCCGCGCTTACGCTCTACTGGACAGTGGCGAATGTTTTTGCTATCGTCCAGGAGAGGATTCTCCATGTATTCGCCAGGAATTTGGCGAAACTGCGCAGATCCTCTTTAAAAGAGCATGGAACCTGAAATCATTAAACAGGAAATTCGCACCCTGCTGGAACGGATGAGCTTCGGTGACGATATCGTAGAAATCGAAATGCACCATGGGGCGGCAAGCCGTTTTTGCGTGCGCATGACAAGCCGCGATGACGGTATGGATGCGGGCGGCGGGCGCGTCTCGCTCGTCAATATACTCATCGGTGAGCATGGCAATAATCTTTCCGCGTTGGAACACTTGGTAAAAAAAATAATCAAAAAACGTCATGGCGGTAAGGATGATGAGGGGGCGATCTCGTTTACTCTGGATATCAACGACTACCGGATGCGGCGGCTGGGAGACCTGAAGCTCGATATCAAGGATGCCGCAAAGCAGGTGCGCGTTTCCGGGCACGAGGTGCCATTGCGTCCCATGTCGTCGTTTGAGCGGCGGATGGTGCACTTGCTCTTGGCCGAGTATCCCGACATTGCAACCGAGTCGGTCGGTCGCGAACCCGCTCGTCGTGTTGTTATTAAACCGTATCCGTAAAGAGTATAAAAGGGTGTCAATAAAAAATCCCCGCGCGGGGATTTTTTATTGTTTGTCATTGCGAGGAACAGCAGTGACGAAGCAATCTCAAGTGTTAATAATAGAGATTGCCGCGCTTCGCTCGCAATGACAAGGAGGAAGAGGTATAACGCTCCTCGCAACAACAGAAAGGAGATTATTTCATCTTTACCCTCCACAGCGTTCCATTGGTACGGTTGACGAAAGCGAGATAGTCGTCTTTCGCGCTGACGATGAGATCGGTTATGTCGAATGTTCCTTGGTTAAGAATATTTTCCGTCGTTCCGTCGTCAAGATTGACCGCAATAATTTGATCGACGGTATGAAGCGCGCCTCGCAAATAGTCGTCCGGCCAGACGGCGTTTGGATAAGTATCGCGAGGAATCGCGCAATATACTTTTTTCGTCGTAGCCCACGCGCACTTGTCGGCGATAGTCACGATGGGCAGGAGGTGCGCTTCTTCTTTTTTGACATCAAACCATGAGAGTGTAAGCGCTCCCCCGCCCCGTCGCGTTGAAGACATAAGCCCGCGCGTACCGTCGGGCGACCAATTCGCTTGCAATCCGAACCGCGGACCGACAAGGGCGTGGAGAGTCCCTCCATTTGAGGGTAGAGAAAAGGTAAAACCCTCGCCAAAGCCCGAGGGCGCTGTCGTGAGTATGAGGGTATTTGCTGTGATCCACGAAACTGAAGCGTCAAAAAGCGGGACTTGCGCGATAATCTTTTGATTCTTGGCGAAGCGGTCGGCGACGACTACGCGGTCCCCTTGTCCCTCGCGGGCGGTGTATGCCAACTGTTTTCCATCCGGCGACCATGAAAAGCTGGTGATGTTTTCGGGTAGGAGCGCGACGGACGAGGTGCCGATATGGAGGAAGCTTTTCACGCTCTCCTGATCAAGATAAAAAATGGCGCTCCTGTCCCGCTCCCCCGTTGATCGCGGCGCGTCCAGTATGCCGATGACGGTAAGCGCGGAGATAGTATCTTGCGCGGTATTGGAATCTAGTGCGCTGGACACAAGCGCGCCTCCTTCTTTTTTGTAAAAAAGTATTCTGTCTTCTTGTTTATTAAACGAAGGCGAGATGACGGGAAAGGTAGTGAGCTGAAGAAGCCGCGGAACGGATGAAGTCCCGACCGTGACGCCAATAGGTGGGATGGGCGACGGGGTTTGCCGTGGTGCTGGCGTTGGAGGAGGAGGTGTTGTTTGCGAGCCGCCGAAAAAGTAGCCGATAATGCCGCGAGACGGCTGTGCCGTGCCTGTCGGAGCGCGCGGAGCAAAGAAGTAATAATACACAACTCCGCCAACGATAAGAATGGCGACGAGCGCTATGACGAAAAATGCCAGTATTTTTTTCCGCGTGAGAGAGTCCATAGTTATTTATCGGCAAGATTGAGTTAAACACAACCCTGTTATTCCGTTGTCAGTATCCTGTTGGGTCATATCACGACACCCGTTAGTAATAGCAGTTCTGCACACATCGCCCCCATTCGCACAGGCATTACCACCAAAGAAACAATCGTCGCCATGTTTTACTAGTGCGGTTGGTCCGCAAGTATCAGTACTACAAGTGCCTGTCTGACCGGCACCTGCTAGTGTACATAGTGGTGCTGCGGCTGTGTAGCATGTTGCACCATTTGCGCACTGCTTTGTAATATCAGTAGATCCACCAACACAGGGTCCACCGGGAGCTTGTGGTCCTGGGGGTAGTGGGGGTGTTGTGTTTGTGTTGTTATTCAGCTGCCCCGTAATAAGAGGAATGCGCGCCTGATTGGGATTGACGAGGGCTGGATTTATAGTGTTAAGGAGTAAGTATGAAATAAGGGCGAGTCCGAGACCGAATAATGAATTGCTTATCCATCGCTTCCCTTGGCTTGTCATAGTCGTGTTTCCTCCGGCCGTCAGGTAATAACCGCCGCCGATTATGATTCCGATAAGTGCCGCGATGCCTACGATGCCAATTCCCCAGTTGTAAAGTGACGCGACGAGCTCCCCCAACGTCCCTGCGCCGATATTCAAAAACTCCAGACCCGGAATAGGTGTGGCAAGATGCGAAACGGGGGTTGGCATGGTGGCGCAGAAGCCGCCGTGGGGGCAGGGAATCATAGAGGGGAGGTTTTCCGCCGGAGGCGGATCCGCCTTTGGCGGAAAAGATTTAAAAGTGGAAAGGTTATTATTTTTCGTCATTGCGAGGAGTCCAGATTCTATCGGGACGACGCGGCAATCTCTATCTAGAACAACACTGATATCTTAGATTGCTTCCCTCGCGGGACGCCTACTGGCAGTCGTCGCCGAACCCAGTAGGTATTTCTACTGAAATATCCTCGCAATGACAGAAAAGAAGGCATTATTTGCAATGACAGAAAATTACGGAAAGCTCATGGTAAACGACCGGTAGACGGTTGGAATATAAGCGCTCGTGCTTTTTGCGGAAAGCGAAATAGCCGCTTGTGTGCCTTGCTGTTGCGTGCCGTCAATGGTGAGAAAGTAGGGATTTTCCGGAATACCAACCAAGGGAGTATTATTCAAACTCCATTGATAGCTCAAATTACTACGTGTGGTGATGGGAAAAAAGAAGGGCTCAAAGACAAAGTCGTACGACCCGCGCGTCGGGGCGGAGAAATTATTATTTTGAAGTGCCGTTTGTGCGGCAATGCCGCCCATCGGCGTGAGCGCATAGATCTCTCCTTGCGGTTCCGTACTTTGTATAAAGAGACGACCTTCTTGATAAAGCGTATGACTTATGTCTTCCACGACGAGGCGAATGTCGTGCGATGATTGGGGAAAGTCGCGCGTGCGGATACGGAATGACCGTTTCCCCACCCCCTGCTGGATGTTGTCCTGGTCGTCATAGCTCCAGTGGTACATAAGGTTTTCCGGCGCAATGGTGGTGCCGTTGATAATAACTTCAGGAATTGCCGTGATGTCCACGGTGGATTGTTCAACGGGCAATGCCTTGCCCTTATACCAGCGCGGTATGTAGGTCTCGGCTGACCATACAAGAGAGAGGCGCGAAATGGGAATAGCGAGTGAGACGGAACCGATTGCGGTTCTCCCCTGCCGCACGGCGACACTGATGTGTGTGGTTGAACCCAATGTCCCTGCGGTCAGCTTGACGGTATCGGCGCCGAGTCCCGAAAGATCAGGGCGCGCCTTGCCGTTAATTGTCCATGAAAAAAACAGGCCGTCTTTGGCGATACTCGGTGTGGCGGCGCGTATACTCACCGGCTCGCCGGGAGCGGGAGCGCGCGGCGTGGCGGTGATACTCAATGCGG
>OBEQ012932028.1_pt1 | contig 20653 bp, 18 predicted proteins | sample 1670901 | NCBI WGS metagenome assembly OBEQ01 (sample SAMEA104232315, study PRJEB22302) | groundwater metagenome | biome: forest; feature: aquifer; material: groundwater | place: USA | collected 2011-08-07 | depth 5.4 m
ACCTTGGGGCAGCCGATTTGAGCGGTTGTTCGCCGATGTCATCGGGGCGAAAGAAGCCGTGGCTGTCAGCCACGGGACGGCGGGCCTCCACGCGGCCATGTACGGGCTGAAGATCCAACCCGGAGACGAGGTGATCGTTCCCGCGATGACCTTTCCGGCGACAGCCAACAGTGTGGTCTTTCAAGGAGGCACTCCTGTTTTCGCGGATGTGGCCCCGGAGACCCTTCTGCTGGACGCTCAAGAGGCGGAGAAAAAGATCACCTCCCGCACGAAGGCAATCATCGCCGTGGATTACGCGGGCCAACCCTGCGACTACGACGCGTTAAACGCTTTGGCCAAAAAACATCGCCTCATGCTTGTAGCGGATGCCTGCCACTCGCTTGGGGGAAGCTACCGCGAGCGATCGGTTGGGTCGTTGGCCGATTTAACCGTCTTCAGTTTTCATCCGGTCAAATCAATCACCACCGGCGAAGGAGGCATGGTGACAACCGACCGGCCGGAGCTGGCGCATAGAATGAAGCTTTTTCGGAACCACGGCATCGCAGCAGATCACAGGCAACGGGAAGAGCAGGGCTCCTGGTTTTATGAGATGACCGATCTCGGATACAACTACCGGTTAAGCGATTTTCAATGCGCGCTGGGGATCAGCCAAATGCGGAAATTGCCGGAGTTTATTCAAAAACGCCGGGAGATCGCCCAACGGTACGATCAAGCTCTTCAAAATCTGCCGGGCATAAAACCGTTGGAGGCGCGGCCCGATCGGCTGCATGCTTACCACCTTTATGTCATTCAACTGGACCTGGAGCGGTTCCGGACAAACCGCGCCGAAATCTTCAAGGCACTGCATGCGGAGGGAATTCGCGTTAACGTCCATTACATTCCTGTTCATCTGCATCCTTTCTATCAACGACGTTTCGGAACTCGACGGGGGGATTGCCCGGTGTCCGAAGCAGCTTATGAAAGACTCCTGACGCTTCCACTTTATCCGCGCATGATCGATCAAGACGTGGACGATGTTTTACGGGCGCTCGAGAAGGTGACCTCTCACTTTTGGAACCCATAGCGGAGGTGGCATGAAAGAACACGTGACGGACAATCCGGTGGGAATCGTTTCCGGTTCTGTGGACGCCGATGTCGTTTTATCTCCCGTCGAGCAGGAGCATCTGACCTGGCTGCGGGACCAGCGGAACCGGGCTGAACTGAACCGCTGGTTCCGCCAGCCCTGGATGCTGACCACGTCCGATCAGGAGAAATGGTTCCACTCGCTGCAAAACAGGGAAAAGCACTGCTTCATCGTGACGGCCGCCGCCGGCGAATCAAGCCGCGCGTCGCAGAAGGTCGGCTACGTGGCTCTGAATCAGGTGAACTTCATCACCCGGACGGCTGAATTCTCCATCTTCATCGTTCCGGAATTCCAGGCCCACGGCTACGGCAAGAAGGCGCTTGAGAAACTGTTTGCCTTCGCATTCGACAACCTCAACATGCATTTGATTTGGGGCGAAGTGTACGAAGGCAATCCTGCTTTGGCTCTTTACCTGAAAATGGGGTTCCGCAAGGAGGGGGTCTTGCGGGACAGGGCCTTCAAGGAAGGCCGGTACTGGTCCTCCACCATTCTCTCCCTGACAGAGAACGAATGGCGGCTTCAGGCACGGCACTCCTCGGCCCGGTAAGCGGATGCGCCAAGAAATCACCCTTCGCAACCGAGTGATCGGGCCGGGCCATCCTCTCTTCATCCTGGCCGAGTGCGGGGTGACCTGCAACTACGACATGCAGATCACGAAAGAGCTGATCGATGTCGTGAAACAGGCCGGGGCCGACGCCATCAAGATGATCTTCTGGTTTCCGGACGAGATCATGAGCGACAAGACCATCTCCTACAGTTATGAAACAACCGATGGCCCTGTTTCTCAAAACATGTACGACATGTTGAGCCGCTTGCGGTTCAGCTTCGATCAGTGGCAGGAAATCAAGCGGTACGCCGATCAGAAAAACGTCATTCTCTTTTCAACTGTTAACTCCCCAACCGGCATTGTCTGGGCGGAAAGACTGGGGCTGGAGGCGTACAAGCTGAGCTCCTGGGACTACAACTACGTGACGCTTTGGCGGAAGATCGCCGGCCTTGACAAACCGATGATCATCGACACCGGTCCCGTGGACACGCTCGGAGTGGCCAAAGTGATGCAGCTGATGCAGGAAGAGGGAAATGACCAAGCGGTACTTCTGCACTGCTGTCATGCGGACACTTACGAAGAACTGAACATGGCCACGATCCCGTACCTGCGGAAAGTCTTCCAGACCGTCGTGGGGTACTCCGCAAAGGACACCGATCCGGCACCGGACATCATGGCGGTGACGCTGGGATCCTCCATGCTGGAGAAGCGGCTGACCCTGAGCCGAAAACTGCCCGGACACCATCATGTGCTGTCGCTGGAACCGGAAGAATTCATCAAGCATGTCCGGCTGCTTCGGCAGATACAAGCCGGGGTCGGGACCGAAAGCTTGATCCCAAGCGGAACGGACCTGGAAGAAAAAAAGAAATGGTTCCGGCACCTGGTGGCCCGAGTGCCGATCAAGAAAGGAACCGTTTTAACGGAGGATCTTTTGGACGGGATGCGGCCGGAAACCGGGATCTCGCCGGAGTTTCAGACCTATTTTCTTGGAAAACCGGCGCAGCGGGACATCCGGAAAGATGAGGCGCTTGTCTGGGACCATGTCTGATAAAAAGCGGATCGCCTGCCTGATTCCGGCTCGCGGCGGATCCAAGCGGTTTCCCCGGAAGAACATCGCTCTCTTAAAAGGAAAACCGCTGATCGGGCGCGCCATTGAAGCGGCAGTTGAGTCCGACCTCTTTCCCGAGATCTGGGTCTCCACAAATGACGCTGAAACAGCCGGCGTGGCCGCACAACACGGAGCGCAGCTTCACAACCGCCCCGAGCAGCTGGCCACAGACAGCGCACCCCTGATTGACGTTTGTCTGGATTTCATCGAATGGCTGGAGAAGAACGGCAAACTTCCGGACATTCTCTGCTTGATCCTGCCGACCGCGGCCCTGATGCTGCCGGAGGATCTGCGGAAAGGATACGCCCTTTTGCAATAGCGGCAGGCCGATTACAGCATGGCGGTAACCAGCTATCTGGAGCCCCCGTTCTGGGCACTTAAAGAGGAGCAGGGCTTCTTGAAAAGCTTTTTCGGAAAAGAGTATCTGGTCGCCACCCAAAAACTTCCGCAGGCCTGGGTGGACAGCGGCTCCTTTTATTTCGCCAGGGTAGCGGCATTCCGATGGGAGAAAACTTTTTACGGTGAGAAGACGGTCGGACATAAAATCCCCCGAGAACGTTCTGTGGACATCGATGAGCCGAGCCACCTCCTGCTGGCGGAAGCGATGCTGAACGTCCTGGATCGGGAGGGAGCGCTGCGGTGAAAATCCTGGTGATCGGGGCCGGATCAATCGGAGGGAAGCACCTCCTGAATCTGTCCCGGATGAAGGCCGGAGAATTGTCGGTCTGCGAAACAGATCCGGCCCGGCTGGAGCAGGTGTGCAGAACATTCGGAATTCCAGGGTTCATGGAGCTTGAGAAAGCGCTGGCCCAGAAACCGGATGCGGTCATCGTGGCAACCCCCACGCATCTGCACACCCCCGTCGCTTTGGAAGCGCTCAAAACGGTGAAGAATCTTTTTATTGAGAAGCCGATCGCCGATACGCTGGAGCAGGCGGAGCGGCTGACAGCGGACGCCGCGCGTCGAAAAGCCATGGTGCTGGTCGGCTGCAATCTTCGGTTTCACCCGGGTGTGGCCTCTTTAAAAACAGCTTTGGCAGCCGGCCTCCTGAAGAAACCGCTGTCGGTTCGAGCCTGGTTCAGCCATTACCTGCCGAACTGGCGGCCCGGCAGCGATTACCGAAAAACCTACAGCGCCCGCTCGGACCAGGCAGGGGGAATCCTCTTGGAATGCGTGCATGAGCTGGATTACCTCCGCTGGATGCTGGGGGAAATCTCGGGCCTGGATTGCTTCTGCGAACAGATCAGCGAGCTGGAGATCGACTCGGAAGACATCGCATGGATGCGCCTGCATTTTAAGAGCGGGACGATTGGCCAGATCCAGATGGATTACTTGAGCCCCTTGAAGATGCGGGGCTGTGAACTGATCGGCACCGATGGCATTCTGCGCTGGAGCAGCGAGGGGAAATCGCCGGAGAGAGTCCTTGTCCAACATTTCGATCCGGCCCAGGGAACCTGGCACGATCTGGTCCGGCTGGAATCGTACGATTCCAATCAGATGTATCTTCAGGAACTCCGGCATTTCTTGGACTGCGCTTCAGGCACAGCAGAGCCGATGATGGACGCCAAGGCCGCCACCGAGGTCTTGGGCCTGGCCCTCCGCGCAAAACAGAAATCGGCCGCCTGCTCATCCGCCCAGGAAATCCTATGAGCGTGCAGCAAAACAGCGTGAATTTCGGAAAAATAGGCCACTGCATCCTTTTCGGCGGAGGATCCTTGTTGGCCCATCTTGTCAAAAAATTAAAGCAGGAGGGCTTTTCGGTGTTCGTCGTTACAAGCGACCGGCACGCCGATGAGCGGATCGCCGTGGAAGCCCAGTCGATATCGCTCATGGAATTCCTGAAGAAAAACAGGGTGGATTTCACGGTGGCCGGGGACATTTCAACCGATGCCGGCGTCATCAGCAGGATCACGGATCAAACGATCGGAATTTCTTTCGGGGCCGCGTGGATATTCAAAAAGGAGTTCATCGACCTGTTTAAAGGACGGCTGTTGAATTGCCACGGATCCCGGCTCCCGGAGAACCGGGGCGGAGGAGGATTCTCCTGGCGGATACTCCGGGGCGACCGGGCAGGGGCCTCCGTGCTGCATCGGATCGATCCGGGGATTGATACCGGCGACATCCTATTTTCCGAAGAGTATGTTTTCCCGGATCAGTGCAGGCTTCCGGCGGATTACCAAGCCTACTCCATCGAACGATACCGGAAATTCTTTGACCGGTTCTTTGCTTCGATCAAAGCAGAACGGTCTTTTACGGCGACCCCGCAGCAAGAACGCTCCAGCTCTTATTGGCCGAGGCTGGTGACCGATATCCATGGGTACATTGATTGGAGCTGGAGTTTGCAAAACATCGAGAGACACATCCGAGCTTTTGATGACCCTTACGCCGGGGCTTCTACGTTTGTTGATGGACGAAAAGTGCGATTAAAGAAAGTGGGCTTATCCTCGGCGGACGGCCTGTTCCATCCGTTCCAAAACGGTTTGATCTACCGGATCTCGGAAAATTCGGTGTTCGTCGCCACAAAAGAAGGGACGCTGGTCATCAAGACCGTTCTGTATGAAGGTGGGCTGGAGATCACGGACCAGTTGCGTGTGGGGGAAAGATTCCATACGCCCATGCAATTTCTGGAGGAAGCCAAGCACTTTCGGGCGATTTACACGCCGAACGGCTTAAAGAAAGAGAACCAGGCCCATGCCCACTGAAACCCTTTCCATCTCGGACTTCTGCCGGACACTGCTGAAAGAGCCCCCTGTGCCGCCGAAAAAACGGTCCCTGAAACGGTCACAGGAACTGAAGCGTCAAGCCGAAGCATTGATTCCGGGCTGCTCACAAACTTTCAGCAAAGGCCCATCGCAATTCATCCAAGGGATCTCTCCGTTTTACCTTGAAAAAGGGGCCGGGTGTCTGGTGTGGGACGTCGACGGCAATGAATACCTGGATCTCTGCATGGGGTTGGGAGCGGTGCTGCTGGGCTATGCAGACCCCGAAGTGGCCGGAGCCATCGCATCCGAAGCAGCCAGAGGGACCAGTTTTACACTGAGCCATCCGTTGGAACTGGAAGTCTCCAAGCTGCTGGCGGAAATCATTCCGTGCGCCCAGATGGTCCGTTTCGGCAAAAACGGCTCAGACGTCACGTCCGGCGCAATCCGGGTGGCCCGGGCTTTCACAGGCCGGGATCTGATCGCCTGCTGCGGGTACCATGGCTGGCAGGATTGGTACATCGGCACCACGACCCGGAACAGCGGAATACCTCAAGCGGTCGCCGAGCTGACCAAAACTTTCCAATACAACAACCTGAAATCCCTGGAAAAACTTTTCTCCGATCATCCGAATCAAATCGCGGCGGTCATTCTGGAGCCGGTCGGTCTCATCGAACCGGCTTCGGGATTTCTCGAAGGCGTACGGAAGCTCACCGAAAAACAGGGAGCAGTGCTGGTATTCGATGAAGTGGTGACCGGTTTCCGGTTCGGGCTGGGCGGCGCACAGAAATTCTTTGGAGTGATCCCCGATCTGGCCTGCTTCGGCAAAGGGATGGCCAATGGAATGCCGGTCTCGGCCATCGTGGGTTCTCAGAAAATCATGCGGCTGTTTGATGAGATCTTCTTCTCCTTCACATTCGCCGGAGAGACCGCCTCTTTGGCCGCGGCAAAAACAACGATCAAGCGCTTGCAACAGCCCGGGGCCATTGAAATGATCTGGCGACAAGGAGAGCGGCTCCGGGACGGATACAACCTTCTTGCCCAGGAGTACGGCTTAAGCCAAATGACTCACTGCGTCGGATATCCTGCCCGGACAGGAATAACCTTCTCGCCTGAATCGCAGGCCCAGCAGATGAAAACCTTTGTCCAGCAGGAATGCATCAAGCGTGGATATCTGTTTACCGGAGCGCACAACATCTGCCTGGCCCACACCGAGGCGGTGATTGACCGGACGCTCCTCATCTACCGTTCGGTGCTCGAACTGTTAGCCGGCATCCTCAAGCAGGGCCGGCTGGCGGAATCTTTGGAGGGGCCGGTGATCCAGCCGGTCTTCCGGAAATTATGACCCCCGCCGCGCCGGCGATAAAAATCAACGGCCGCTTGATCGGCCCTGGACATCCCGTGTACGTGATCGCGGAGTTATCCTGCAACCACCGGGGGAACTTTGAGAAGGCAACCCAATTGATCCGGGCCGCGAAAAAAGCCGGGGCCGACGCGGTTAAGCTGCAGACTTATACGCCGGATACGATCACGCTCCGGTCGGACAAGCCGCATTTTCAGATCCAAGAAGGAACGAACTGGAGCGGAAGAACCCTCTACGACCTTTACCAGGAAGCGTTCACCCCCTGGGAGTGGCAGCCGAAGCTGCAGAAAATTGCTCACGAAGAGGGGATCGACCTCTTCTGTTCTCCATTTGATGAGACGGCCGTTGATTTTCTCGAAAAGCTGGCGATGCCGGCTTACAAGGTCTCCTCCTTTGAGATCATCGATCTCCCGCTGATCCAGCGGATTGCCCGAACCGGCAAACCGATCCTCCTCTCCACCGGCCTGGCGACATCTGTCGAGATCCTGGAAGCCGTGGAAGCGGCCAGAGAGGCCGGGGCCACCAAGATTGCCGTCTTAAAATGCACCAGCAGCTATCCGGCTCAACCGAAGGAGATGAACCTAGCCGCCATGTCCCGGCTGTCGGCCGCGCTGCGGGTGCCGGTCGGCTTGTCCGATCACTCGTTAGGCACTGACGTTGCCATCGCCGCGGCAGCCATCGGAGCCTGCATCATCGAGAAACATCTGATCCTTTCCAAGAAAGATGGCGGGCCGGATGCCGGTTTCTCCTTGGAACCGGAGGAGTTCGCCGCCATGGTCACAGGAATCCGGGCCGCAGAACAGGCGATCGGCTCCGAAGAGATGACTGTCTCCTCGGAAGAGGCCAAAAACCGCTGTTTTCGAAGATCCTTATTTGTGGTGGAAGAAATCCAGGCTGGGGAACTGTTCACAAAAAAGAATGTCCGCTCGATTCGGCCCGGCTTTGGGCTGGCTCCGAAAAATCTGCCGCTGGTTCTCGGCAAAAAAGCGGCCCGGGACCTGGAGCGGGGAACCCCTTTAAGCTGGGAGATGATCGCCAATGGACAACCTGAATACAGCCGGGTTTAAAAGCTCATCGGAGTTGCGGCGCTGCACCCGCTGCCTTCTGGCGGAGACGCACGACACCGTGGAGTTCGACGCCGAAGGGGTCTGCAACATCTGCAGGAACATTGAGCATAAAAAAAAGGTGGTGGATTGGGCCGCCAAAGACAAAGAATTCCGGCAGCTCCTGGAGGAGTACCGAGGCAAATACGCCTACGACTGCATCATCCCCTTCAGCGGTGGGAAAGACAGCACCTACACCGCCTACTCTCTGGTCAAGGAGTTCAATCTCCGGCCTTTGGTGGTTTGCTTCGACCACGGATTTTTCCGCCCCACCGTGCTGGCCAACACCGAGCGGACGATCCGGAAGCTGGGGGTCGATTTCCTGAAGTTCCGGGCCGGCTGGAAAGTGGTCCGCCGCCTCATGACCGAAAGCCTCAAGCGCAAAGGGGATTTTTGCTGGCACTGCCACACCGGGATTTTCTCCTTCCCAATGCAGATGGCGCTCAAGTTCCAAGTTCCGCTGCTCATCTGGGGGGAGCCGAACACCGAATACAACGCCTACTTTCGGGCGGATGAGCCGGAACAGGTGGATGAAAAGCGGTTCAACCGGTACATCAACTTGGGAATCACCGCCGAGGACATGCTGGGCATGATCGGCGGCGACGTCACCGAACGGGACCTGGAACCGTTCCGGTATCCGCCGAAAGCGGACCTGAAGAAACTCGGCTACCGATCCATCTGCCTGGGGACCTACATCCCGTGGGATGTGAAGAAACAGGTGGAACTCATTCAAAAGGAGTTGGGTTGGGAAGAGGAGCGGGTGGAAGGGGTCCCGGCGGAGTACGGCTACGAGAAGCTGGAATGTTACCTGCAAGGGGTTCGGGACTACCTGCGGTTCATCAAGCGAGGGATGGGGCGAACGAACCATCTTTCCTGCATCGATATCCGGAATGGACGGATGACCCGGGAGCAAGGGCTAAAGCTGATGAAGCAATTCGACGGCAAGCGGCCGGCCAGCCTGGATGTTTTCCTGAAGCTGGTCGGCATGACCGAAGAAGAATTTAACAAGATCGCGGTGGAGCACGCAGTCTACCCGAACAAACCGGACCTCTCCACCATGGAGCGGGGCCCTGAGCTGTGGGACCAGAAAGAATGGCTGAAAAACCTCCCAGCGTAACCATCGTGGATTACGGGATGGGAAACCTCAGCTCGGTAGCTCGGGCTTTTGGGTCCCTCCATGCGAAAGTAACGGTCACGGACCAGCCGGCAGAGATCGAACAAGCGGAAAAGCTGGTCCTGCCCGGCGTCGGGGCATTCGGCGAAGGGATGAACAACCTTCAGCGCCGGGGGCTCATCGATCCGCTGAAAAGAAAGGTCCGCTCCGAAGGGACCCCCTTCTTGGGGATCTGCCTTGGCATGCAGCTGCTGGCCAAGGAAAGCCTGGAGCATGGCCGGCACGAAGGGCTCGGATGGGTCCCGGGCACGGTCCAGCCGTTCCAAAACAACGGCGCCGGTTTAAAGACAATCCACATCGGCTGGGATGAGGTGCGGCCGGTCAAGCCGAACGTTCTTTTCTCCGGCTTAAAAAGGGTGCCGTACTTTTATTTCGTCCATCAATACCACATGGTCTGTCAAGACAACGGCCCGGTGTGCGCTACCTCCTCTTATGGCGCCCCATTTACATCCGCCATTCAGCAAGGAAATATTCTCGGAGTGCAGTTTCACCCGGAAAAAAGCCAGGAAGCCGGCCTGGGTCTTCTGAAAAATTTCCTGCAGTGGAACCTTTCTTCCGGCTCTGAAGAGCTGACGCAGTTTCCAGAAAGCGGGTCAAAAAACCCAACGGTCCGGTTGATCCCGACACTCTTGTATCGGAAGGGACGCTTGACCAAAACGGTCAAATTTCAGACGCTGGAGTCCGGCATTCGGCGGGATGTCGGAGATCCGGTCAAAGCCCCGATGGTGTACGACGCGCAACTGAGCGATGAACTGATCTTCCTGGATTTCCGGGCCACCGTGGAAAACCGGGGAGTTGAGCAGCTGGCGCAGGCGATCTCTCAGGTCTCCGGCTCCATTTTTATGCCGCTGACCGCCGGAGGAGGAATCCGCTCCACGGACGATATCCGGAAACTGCTTTTGGCCGGTGCCGACAAAGTGGCGATCAACTCCGCCGCTTTTTCGGACCGAAGACTGATCCCGAACACAGCGAAAATCTTCGGCTCTCAATGCATCGTGGCTTCCATCGATGTCCGGCAAATGCCAAACGGCGGATACGAGGTGTTCACGCAGAGCGGGACCACACCGACCGGCCTGGACCCGGTCACCTGGGCCCGGCAGCTGGAGCAAGATGGGGCCGGGGAAATTTTACTGACCTCCATTGACCGAGACGGAACATTGGAAGGCTACGATCTCCAGCTGATCAAGCGGGTAGCCGAGGCGGTGAAAATTCCGGTGATCGCCTCCGGCGGAGCAGGAAAATTCCAGGACCTGGTGGAGGGCATCACGCAGTCCAAAGCCTCCGCCGTTGCCGCCGCCTCCATCTTTCATTTCCGGGATTTAAGCCCGATTAAAGCAAAAGCATTCATGCGCCGGTCCGGCCTGCCGGTGAGGGACTAGGCGGCCGCATGATCGCGATTATCGATTACGGCATGGGAAACCTGAAATCGGTGGTGAACGCTTTTAATGCCATCGGTGAGCCGGCACGGATTACGAACCAAGCGGAAGAGATCCGAAAAGCTTCCGCGATTGTTCTTCCGGGGGTCGGGGCTTTCGAAGATGGCATGAAGAATCTTCGGAAGCTCGGCATCCTTCCTCTTCTTGAGGAGGAAATCCTGGAAAAGAAAAAGCCGTACTTTGGAATTTGTCTGGGAATGCAGTTTTTGGCGCAGGAAAGCCGGGAGGGAGGGGAACGGTCTCACGAAGGAGGCGGGCATGCCGGTTTCGGGTGGATTCCCGGAGCCGTCGTTCAGATTCAACCTTCCGAGAAGAAATACAAGGTGCCGCACATGGGCTGGAACGATCTGAGGATGGAAAAAGAAAGCATCCTCTATGCCGGACTGCCCGAAGCGCCTGTTTTTTATTTCGTGCACAGCTTCCATCTGGAGCGGACGGAAGAAAACAAGGAATTCATCACCGCCTCCTGCTCGCATGGGGCTGTCATCACCGCCAGCATTCAAAAGGGAAACATCTTTGGAGTCCAGTTTCATCCGGAGAAGAGCCAAAAAGCAGGGCTTGATCTGCTGAAAAACTTCGCGGCCGTCGCGCGCGCCTATGCTGAAAAAACGCCTGATCCCCGTCTTAATCTTACGTGACGGCCAAGTCGTCCAGAGCATCCAGTTCAAGCACACGAACGTGCTGCACTGGAAACCAGAGACCGCCGTGGACTTCTTTAACAAGTGGGCCGTGGATGAAATCGTCCTGCTTGACGTCAGCAGAACGAAAGACAATCGGCAGAAATTTTATGATGCCATCGAAGCCATATCTAACAAGTGCTTCGTACCATTGGCTGCCGGTGGCTGGGTCGATTCGATCGACGAAATGCGTAAACTTCTTCGGCTAGGTGCTGACAAGATTGTACTTAACACAAGGGCTCAGCTTGAACCTGAAGCAAGTCTTCTGGTCATTGGCGCTATGAGATTCGGCAAGCAATGCATGGTCGTCTCAATCGATGCGCGGCGGGAAGAGGGTGCACATCGAGTTTACGTTGACCGAGGCCAAAGGAGAACCAATTGGGAAGTTGTCGACTGGGCGAGAAAAGCAGAAGAACTCGGCGCAGGAGAGATCTTCTTAACCTCTATTGATAACGATGGTTCACGAAATGGCTATGATCTGGATCTGATTCGCTCGGTTATCAACACGGTTTCAATTCCGGTGATCGCGTTTGGTGGCGCGTTCGAATGGAACCATCTCGCTGAAGGTATACAAGCAGGCGCTGAAGCATGCGCGGCCGCCAATGTTTTTCATTTCACGGAGCACAGCACCAAAAAAGCCAAAGAGTTCCTGCGTCAAGCAGGGATCGACGTTCGTTAAACAAGGAGAGCCATGCGTTATTGCGCCCGATGCCTTTATCCTGAGAATTCCAAACCGACGATCATTTTCGATGAGCAGGGAATCTGCAGCGGCTGCCGATACTACGAATCCCGGAATCGGATCAACTGGGAGGAACGGGAGAAAAAACTCCGAAAACTTCTGATCGAATACCGGGACAAGCAGCGGGCAGCCGGCGCCGTCTACGACTGCATTGTGCCGGTCAGCGGCGGAAAGGATTCCCATTTCCAAGTCTATCTCATGAAGGAGGTCTACGACCTGAACCCTCTGTGCGTGACCTTCAACCATTGTTTCAACACGCAGCTGGGCCTTCGCAACCTCAACAACCTGATCAGCCGGTTCGGCGTGGACCTGATTCGGTTCACAGCCAGCCCCGAGTCGGTCCGGAAGATCGCCCGCTACATGGTCAAGAAAGTGGGGGACATCACGTGGCATTACCATGCCGGCATCATGACGGTGCCGTTTCAAATGGCCGTCAAATACAAGGTTCCCTTGATCATCTGGCCGGAGCATTACGGTGAGCTGACCGGCGTTTTCACGCTGGACGACATGGTGGAGTTCACAAAATGGGTCCGGCAGGAGCACGACATGCGGGGGGTTGAGCCGGAAGACATCGTCAACGACCCGGCCAGCGGCATCAGCCTGAGGGACCTTGCCCCCTACAGGTACCCGACAGACGAAGAAATTGAGGAGGTCGGGGTCCGAGGAATCTTTCTGGTCAACTACATCTACTGGGATCCGAAAGCGCAATCGGAGCTGGTCATGGAAAAATTCGGGTTTCAACCGCTCACCCGGAAAAGGGACCGGACATTCCACCTCTGCGCCAAAACCGACGACCACGCGAACGACGTGCACGATTACATGAAATACCTCAAATTCGGCTACGGCCGGGGCACCGACGACGCCTCCACCGAAATCCGGTACGGCCGGATGACCCGGGAGGAAGGGATCGAGGTGGTCCGGGAATACGACCATGTCCGCCCGAAGAGCCTTGATTTTTATCTAAAGTTCCTGGGGATGACGGAGTCGGAGTTTGAACAGGCGCTGGAGCCGATGCGGGACCTTTCGGTCTGGGAGAAAGACGGGAAAGGGATATGGCGGATCAAGGATTCCGTGATCCATCACGCGAAGGATGCCGGGGTTGAAGCGGCCCGGATAGCGCAATCTCCGGATCGGACCTTCGCGGTACAAAACAGCCGGCTGTACTACAACCCGGCCTACCCGCCGGTTCCGGACACCGCCGACGGCATCGGCAACGGCCATGGAATCAAAAAATCAGACCAGGAGTTCGTCGTCCATTAATGGCGCATTGTCCTGTCTGCTCCGAACCCGTGGATTCCGTTTTCCAAGAACCGCGCGATCGGTCTTATCGATTTCTGCGCTGCGGCGGCTGCGACTTGATCTTCACCGACCCGATGCCTTCGCCGGACGGCGGCTGGTACGAAAAACAAACGATGTACATCGTCCGGGACCAGCTGATGAGCGGCTCTTTGCAGTGGAACCACCAGCAGCTTTTAAAGGACCGGCCGGCCGCTGGAGGCCGGCTCCTGGATGTCGGATGCGGCACCGGGGAGTTTTTATCGGCCGCGAAACAGGCCGGATACCAGGTCAGCGGATTTGATTTCGATTCCCAAGCAATCGAGACCGCGAAGAAACGGTTTCATCTGGAGAATCTGGCCGCCGGCGATCTGTTCGGGTTTCAGGAGGTGCATCGACAGGAACCGTTTCAGGTGGTGACCGCTTTCGAGGTGTTGGAGCACAGCCCGGAACCGGGCCGGTTCATGGAAGCACTTAGTGACCTGACCGCACCCGGCGGGTACTTGGCAATCAGCGTCCCAAACCGGAACCGCTGGCCCAAGTTCCAATACGACTGGGACCTCCCACCGAACCATCTGACCCGGTGGAGCGCTGAAGCGTTAAACCGGTTGCTGCAGAAGAACGGCTTTGAAGTTCTTCGGACCGGCTTCGGCTGGAGGCAAGGGGAACCGTGGCTTCACCAAAAACTTCAATTCGGCCTTGTGTCCCGCCTGGCGAAAAAAAGAACGGAAGAACCGGCCCGGCAGAATGGACGGTCTTCTTTACGGGCCACGAAAACCGCTTATCAGATCAAGTCGGCCGCGATTAAGGGGCTGGCCGTGCCGGTGAACCTCGGCCTTGGCCTCCTTGGAGAAACCGGTATGACCCTTTATCTGCTGGCGAGGAAGAACCATGCCGGCTGAACGGAAAAAGAATCTGCTGTTGGCAATTTCAAGCGGAGAACTTGGAGGGGGGGAGGAGACCGTCCGACTCCTGGCCCAATGCCTGGATCAAAACCGGTTTCGGATTTCCGTGGCGTGCCCGGATTCTCCGCTTTCACAGAAAATCAAACAGATCCCGGGCATCCAACTGTTTCCGATGGAGTTCCCAACGATTCCCAGCCCGGTTCAAGTCAACCGGCTGGCAAGAATTCTACGCCACGAGAGGATCGATGTCCTTCACACGCACCTTTTCCATGGGGATCTGTACGGATTCCTGGCAACCCGGATCGTTTCAGTGCGGCTCTTAGTCTCCACGATCCAGGGGATTAATTTTTTCTGGGAGACGGCAGACCCGGCCCGAAAATCCCGCTGGCGGGTGACCTCCTCTTTTTACCGATGGATCTACCGCTCTTTCGACCGGATGGCCGCCTGCAGCCAAGCGGTCAAAGAAGCGGTCTGCTCAAGACCTGGGATCAAAATCAAACCCGAGAAAATCCGAGTCATCCACAACAGCATCGATGTCCGTCAGGTTCAAACCGGAGCTCATCAGGGAACCGCTGAAGAGCTCTGGCCGATCTCCTCGAACGGGCATGCCGCGCCAAAACGGATCATCACCGTTGCCAACTTCGCCCCTTTCAAAGGACACCGTGTGCTGGTGGAGGCTTTGAGCCTTCTCGAGCCGGCCCTCGACTTTCAGTGCATGCTGATTGGTGATGGGCCGGAACGCCCAGCGGTGGAATCCTACATTCAGTCTGCCGGGCTTTCGAATCGGGTCAAGATCCTCGGCCGGCGAACAGATATCCCGGCCCTGATCCGGGGAAGCGATCTCTTCGTGCTGCCGTCGCTCTGGGAGCCGTTCGGCATCTCGGTACTGGAAGCGATGAGCTTGGGAATACCTGTGGTGGCCTGCGCCGCAGGCGGAATTCCTGAAATCCTGACGAATGAAGAAAACGGACTGCTGGTTCCTCCCGGAAACGCATCCGCGCTGGCGGAGGGAATCCGAAAAATTCTTACGGACGCCTCTCTCTCCAAAAAGATCGTCCCGAAAGCGCTGGAAAGGGTTGCGGACTTTAACGCTGGGATCATGGTCAAAGCCTACGAACGACTGTATCAAGAAGCCTTGGAGAAAACGCCGTGAGCGCAGCCGGAAAAATCATACGGCAGTCTCTCCACAGCGGACTCTTTTATGTCCTCTACACCGCTTCACGAATCCTGCTGGCCATCGCGCTGGGGAAAACGCTCTCTTCTCAAGAATACGGTTTTTACAGCCTGGTGGGAGCGGCCATTGGAATAGGAACCGGCATTCTGCCGCTCAGGGCCGATCAGTATTTTGTCCGGGAAGTGCCCGGCCGGCCTGAAAAAGAGGCCTGCTGGATTTTTAAAAGCGTGGTCGGAGTCCAAACAATCCTCTTTTTGGGACTTCTGGCTGTGGTCCTCCTACTGCCGCCTCTTCGACACAGAGCGGAGCTCCTGATGGGACTCCCTTCACGAAGCAGATTGCTCGTTCTGATCGCCCTGCTGATTATTCTGGAAAGCCTCGCCAATGAATTCAACCGGTACCTCTATGCCCGCAAGGAAATCGAAAAGGGAAACCTGGCCTCCTTCCTGCAGACCGGGTTGTGGGGTGCGGTTATCTTTGCCCTTTTTCTTTTAAAGCCCTCCGCGGTGACAATCCAGGTTGTGCTTTGGGCCTGGCTTATCGGCGTTTCCGCCGCGGTTCTGTACGCCGCCAAGCAGTCGAATCCCCGGCTGCTGCTGGCGGCCCCCCTGGTGCCGGCGGTCTATCTGACGGCGGTCCGCTTCGGGCTGCCGATCGTGTTGAACAATTCGCTGCAGGTGGCCAATTCCATCAGCCGGTTCGTCATCTGCCGCTACCATTCGCTGGAAACGGTCGGTGCCGTCTCGTACTCTTACAACTTGATCCTGATGATCGGGGCATTATCGGCCCCTTTGGCCGCAACGCCGATCCAACCGTACCAGATTGAAGCGTACAACAACGGCCAAAAGAAAAAGAGCGGCTCTCTGCTGCAAACCGAGCTGCGCTACCGTTTGATGACGGTGGCTCCTCTCTTGATTGTCGCCGTCTTCTGGGAAAAAGAGCTGATCCGTCTGTTCGCGAAATCGGATTTCCTGGTCCCCGGCCATCTCATGGCATTCCTGGCCCCAATCCCTCTCTTTCTGACGGTCAGCTCCTTGTTTGAGCGGATCCTTTTTCTGGAGCGGCGAACGGCCGCAATCGGCCGATGCTACCTTTACGCCGCCGCCATGCAGATCGGGCTGCTGTTCCTGCTGGTGCCTTGGAACCCTTACCAGGGAACCGCTTTGGCTCTGGACGGAGGGCTTTGGGCCTTGTCCCTCTTCCTCTTTTTTCACATCCGGGAGAAGGAGCTCTCCCTTCGAACCGATTTTCGGCCGATCGCCGCCTCCTCGCTGCTCAGCACGGCCGCAGCATGGGCGGCCTATCACATTCTTCCAGCGATGAATCCTTTTTTGACGCTCTTGTGCGCAACCGGAATTGTTTTGCCAGTCTTTCTCGTTTCTCTTTTGATTTTTCGGGCCGTTCCGGAATCGGAACGCCGGCACCTTGCAACATTCATCCAAGAAAAGCTCCCGATACTGAAACTGAAACCCCATAAAGGAGAAGGCCATGGTTGAAACGTTGAAAGAAGCCTATCGAAAGCTTCGAGACCGGCATCCCTTCATCGGCACGTTGCGGGGGAACCGTTTCTTCTTCGGGAATATCCGGTCGATGAAAATCAACTTCCGATTCCTGTGTTATCATCAGGACTGCCGTCGACGATTCGCCGCCGTCGGAAAGAAGTGGCGGAAACAGGCGCTCAAAAATGCGCACCGATTCAAGAAACAGGGCTACGTCATCCTGAACCCCGATTACAGCCCGGAGCTGATTGCCGCCATCCGGCGCACATGCGAAGAGATGACCCGCCGGAATCAGACAACCGAAGCGGATGGAGAACCCTGGTTCGTCAATTTTCACAACAGCATGACCAACATCCCGGAGATCGCCCGCTTGATGAACGACGAGGTGACCGAGACCACGGAAGCCTGTTTCGGCTCCCATTTCAAGATTTACAGCAGTGAGGTTTACCGGCTCGTGCCGACGAACGAGGAGGCCACGATTTCCGGACTGTGGCATACGGACAACTATCCGCCTGGAATTTATAAGATCATGATCTACTTGACCGAATGCGACCGAACGACAGGAGCCCTTCGGCTTCATCCGAAACCAAGCACCCGAAAGATGCTTCGGCGGGGATTTTTCGACCGATACAAGGCTTCGAGGTTCAACCAAGCTCTGGAGCAAGGAGGAATCCCCATTGAAGGGCCGGCCGGAACGGTTCTTTTATGGAACTCCAACATGATCCACCGGGCCGACGCGCCGAAAACCAGCTATCGGGATGTCGTCGCCTTCAAATTGGTCCCCTCCATGGAACCGTGGCAGGAGCATTTGAAACGGGTGGGGGACCGGGTCAATTACGAAACTCGAAACCGCCAAATCCCGGCCGACCCGGCGGAGGATTAAGGAACCTCACATGCGCAGCAGCTTTCCAAAACGCTACCTGATCTACATGGCCGGACGCACCACCCGGCTGCTCCTGGGAATGCTGCCGGAGCTTTTCCGGATTCAGGGGGACTCGATCGAAAAGATCGTCTTCGTGATCGGCGACTTGGCCCATTATCGATGGGCCAAAGAGCAGACGGTGGATCCTCGTGTCCATTTGGAATATCAGCATGAGCATTTGGATCCCTTTCGGCGTCCCTCGCAACTGAACATGCGGGCACTTGCCCGGTTCGAAGAGCGATACGGGGCGCCGAATCTTTGGCGATACATCGAGGCGCAGCGGATCATCGACGGGCTTCCTTACGAACGGAAGCTTCGGTATCTCCAAACATATCTGGAATATTTCGACCGGCTGTGGGAGCGGCATCAGCCGGACGCCTTCATTTCCGGAACGCCTGATTCTCTGCCGTTTTTGATGGTCGAAGAGGTCTTCAAGCGGAACGGCTCGCTGCCGCTGATCCTGATCCCCTCCAGAATCCCAGGCGCATTTCACGTGGTGGACAACGAGATGGAGCAGATCCCGTTCCTGAAGGAGTCCTACCAGGAGATGAGCCGGCAGGGGCTGACCGATCAGGAGCGGGCGCGCGCAGAGAGCACCCGAAACGCTTATCGCGTTGAAAGACGGCGGCCCTCTTATTTCGGACGAGGCTCGCAGGTTCGGGCCATGCCGTCTCCGGGCCATTTGCTCAAAACCTATGCGAAAAGGATGAGCAGCCAAGACGATTACTTCCGCTTGCCGCTCAGGGATGAAATTCCGAACTCTTTGAAGATACGGGCCCGATGGCCGCTGCAGGCTTACCAGGTCAAACGGCTTGCCGTGACGCTGCCGAAAGGGGAGCGGTTCTTTTATTACCCATTGCACTACGAACCGGAGTTCAGCATTGATATCCTCGGCGGCTTCCGGGACCAGCTGCAGTTGATTGAACGGATCTGCTCGGCCCTGCCGGCGGACCACCGGCTTTACATCAAGGAACACCCGAACATGTTCATCGGCAAACGGCCGCTTGGGTTCTTTAAGCGTCTGGCCAAGATCTCCAAAGTTCGGATCATTGATCCGAGGACCGACGGTTATTCTTTGATCTCGGAGTGCCGGGGGATCGCCACGATCGCCGGCACGACCGCTTTTGAAGGGCTCTTTTACGGCAAGCCGACGATCTTATTCGGGCGGGCTTTTTATGAGGTTTTCTCCGAAGGGGTCCATCGCGCCGGCAGCTATGAGTCCACGGTAAAAGCCTTTTCCGAAGCAGCGGACCGGGATGGTTTCTCCCAAGAAAAGCTGGACCAATTCGTGGCGGCCCTGCACCAGCGCAGCTACGAGGGGCGGTTTGAATTCACGATTCCCGGCATTGAGGAGCCGGACAACCTGGCGGCACTCGCACAGGGTGTTGCGTCCGAATTGAAATTCCGAATGGAGAAGGGGCTGGATGCAGCGGCCGTTCCCGCCTGACATGGCAGCGGCATCGGGTAAGAAACAGGTTCTGATCTACGGCCGGTTCCACACGACCAGCTGCATTTTCATCCATGTGTTGGCGCACCTTTTGAAAGAAGAGGTAAAGCGGCTGAACGGCTTCCATTTTCATCTCCTGCTGGATGACCGCCGGGATGAGTCCTTGGTCCGCTCCCTGTTGCCGGCAGAACAGGTCACGCTTCACCTGCAGTACAAATCCCTCCGGCCCCATCAAGCGAACGGATCGTGGTCCTCGGAAACGATCCGACGATGGGAAAAAAGCTACGGAGACCCCCACTTGAAATCTTATATCTTGATGGAACGGGCTTTGGAAGGGCGGCCCGAAGATGCCCGGTGGCGGTACCTCTTTTCCCACATCGACTATTTCGAGAATCTGTATCAGAAAATCCGGCCGGCTGCTTACATCAGCGGAACGGCGGACGGGCTCTCTCCCTGGGTCGCCATGAACGTGATGCGGCGAAACGGCGTCCGATTCCTCAGCTTCAGCCCATCCCGGTTCGGCAGCCAGGCCTTCCTCTTGGATAACCCGCACGAGATCCTGCACGTCGGACCGGCCTACCGGCAGCTCCGGCGCGACGGACTGAGCCCGCAAGAACGGGAGGCGGCATCCGAGCTGCTGCAGGAATATCGGATGAAAGCGTTGAAGCCGCGAGACCATCTGGCGGTCCGGATGAAACATCGCCTCCGCGGGCCGGTCCCAAATCCGCTTTCGGCCATCCGGCTGCTCAAAGAATCCTTTTTTACGGATACTGGAATTTTCGACCTGCCTTTTTCCGTGGCGGTTCGCCGGGCTCTCTGCGCCAGGCGAACCTGGTTTTACAACCGCCTTTTCTCCGGAAGCCGGGTGAAAGAGCTGCCGCCCGGGGAGAAGTTTTTCTTTTTCCCGCTTCAATACGAGCCGGAGATCTCTTTAGCGACGCAGGGAAGGGGCTGGATCAACCAGCTGGAGCTGGTGAAGCTGATTCGGGACTCCTTGCCGATCGACCGATGGCTCTACGTGAAAGAGCATCCGTCGATGCTGCCGGGCATCCGGCCTTTCCGGTTTTACCGGGAACTGGCCCGTCTCCCGCGCGTCCGGATCCTGCCTCAATTCATGGACAGCTATCAGATCGTTCCCAAAGCGGAAGCGGTTCTGACCATCACCGGCACGGCCGGATGGGAAGCCCTGATGTTCAACCGTCCCGTGGTGCTGTTCGGCCATTCCTTTTATGAGGAGTTCGAGGAGGGGGTTCTCCGCCTGGACAAACGGGAAGATCTACCTCAAATCCTGCTGAAAATCCGGCATCATCGGATTCCGGAAGAGGCAACGCTGGCTTACATCGCCGCCGTCTTGACGAAAACATGCCGTGGGCTCTTCATCGAACCCCGCCATTACCATGAGCTCGGCCCGGAGGTTCTGGGCGCCGACAACATCGAGGGAATCGGACGAGCCATGCTGGAG
>OBEQ011496867.1_pt1 | contig 20651 bp, 17 predicted proteins | sample 1670901 | NCBI WGS metagenome assembly OBEQ01 (sample SAMEA104232315, study PRJEB22302) | groundwater metagenome | biome: forest; feature: aquifer; material: groundwater | place: USA | collected 2011-08-07 | depth 5.4 m
AAGCGCTTAATAGTTGTCTCCGAAACATTGACTCCTGCCATCGGAGTCTGAAACAGTAACAACGAGCATTCGGTAAAATAAATCCTTTTAGTGATGAAGGGTCTTGCGGAAACAATAAAAATTGTATATAATCTAAAAGAAATAGAATTATATTCTTTTTCCTTCCGAAAGATCGGCACATTGCCGATAGTCTCCGCCTATCAACCATAATTCAATTGCACACCGGAGAAAATAATTGTTTTATTAAACTATTATTATTATGACTGAAAACTATACAGAATTATATAACCGAACAGATGGCATTTCCGATGACATATTAAAACGATGCATAGAGTATGCTAATAAAGAAATCATTGCCGGATCACGTAGACCGGCAGCAGTATTATACTTTGCGTTTGAATGCTACAAACGCGCCCGTTTATTAGAAGATAAGGTACGTGAAGTATCAGCACGTATATACTTTGATCCTTTACCAAAGAAGATGCAGTACGATTATTGGCAGTTCATCGATTTACTTGATCCGCAAGCAAAGGAAATATGCGACAAAGAATATGGACATAGGTCACCGTATGCGGAGAAGAAAACAGAACAGTGGCGCCAACAGGCTTTGTGGTGAGTGAGGTGATAAGCGTGATACCCAATTCAGAAAAATGATTACAGAATGTAACCTCAACCAGTATTTCTGAGATATTATAATTGGATTATTTTTGTTTTCTCATTATAACGGTTTGATTGATCTTGGGATTGTCATATCATTTAATTAACTTAGCCAAGAAAGTGCAAACAAGCATACCATTGAATTACTGTATATGTGAAGTGTTATTGATAATAATACTATGAGAACTGCGGAATTAACGAGCCTTCGTTGAGGTTTGTTATTTCGAAGAGCAGAAATGTTTATGTGTTTTGTTGAAATCTAACAATGAATGCAATGCCAAATATATATGTCAAGCGATTTACTTATGAAAGCAACCCCCAAATATCCATTCGGTGAATGGGACAAGTGGTATATCGAGAAATACCTAGAAACTCTCGAAGAATTCCGTGCGCTCATACGCCAACAACCAACCGAGCATAAAGTCCAAGCTTTCCTAGAAAGTCAGCCTTGGTATTTATTGCATGCAGCGATGGATGGTTTTTATACTGGTGCTACATCAACAAGATCGACTCTATTTCCTAAATTTAAACTGGGAAATGAGTATGAAACCGATTTTTTGTTTTGTAATGGGTCATCACTGGGTCTGAGCTGTACATTTATCGAATTAGAAAGACCCGATGTCTCTTTGTTCACGCGCCGTGGTGACCCAACGAAGCATCTTGCACATGCTATTCGACAAATTGTGAATTGGAACGCTTGGCTTATCGACAATCACGAATTTGCGCTCAAAGAAATAGCACGTGCAGTAAGCCCCAATTGGAGCTGGCCGCCGATCCTTCGGAAACCATTCCGCTATTTGATAATTATAGGTCGTCGTCAATCATTGAATGAAAAATCCAATCGTCTAAGGGTGGAGATTTGCAATATGAATCCGGGACTTGAGATTATTACCTATGATCGCCTCTGTGACGACTATGGTTTCGATAAACTCGAGACTCTCAATGCCGATGAACATCGAACTGTGAGAGATTATCCACCAAAAGAGGCGTCTCAAATAGATCCGTGACAGAGTGGCTAACATGCGAGGAAGATGGATAACTCAGCTTACAATCCTATATGAACCTCGACGTCATCGCTTCCTTGACACCAACCATTTGGTCCATCAGTAATGTAAAAATGGATGTATTTGCTAACACGATAAAATATATTTGCTGAATTGTAAAAATGAAGAATAAATTAATTCGATATTATGTTCGCGCGAATTGGTTTGTATGCTCACCACTCTTATGAAATAAATTGATTAATATTATTATGCCACATTCCAAATATATTGACATCAGAAGTTCAATCGGTGTGGCTTGTTTTTGATATGCTTCTTTGGGATCGATCAAGTTCGAATTTAAAAGAATCAGTATTTAAAGCTATTAAGTCCTTCTGTAAGCGATAGAACTATGCTTCAATCTTCGATCTCTCTCTCAAAAAACTAATCGTCAACGTCTAAATAATCATGCGTCCACTCAATATGCTGAAAAAAAATAAAAGCAGTAAGATGTGTCCATTCTGTCAGAAGAGAATGAAATGCCAACAGATTCGCTGCTCGGCATGTGGAAAACTATCATATATCCTCGTTATGATGACTGGGCCTCCACTTAGTTTAAAAAGCGTAGTTGCAAGCTATCTTCAAAAACACTTAAAAATAGCCCTTATTTCTTCTGCTTACCTTGGACCTGTGATGAATATGAAAGGGCAAACAGATGGACTTCTACGAATAAAAAGACGTGATAGAATGAATAATATACTTGATATCTATCTGCACGATAAATTACCTGTTATTGCCGATGCCGCCTACCAAAGAAAAATGGATCGAAAGGAATTCCTAAATAAATTTCATAAAAAGTTTTCACATATTTCCATCATTATGGTTTGTTGTTACTCAAAAGATAAGGTTATTCGTGAATACAGACGAAGAATTAGAAACACCCCCGATAAATCTCTAGAGTTAGATACCATGTCTTCGAAAGAATCTAAAAGATTACTGCAAGAATATGATCGACCACACAATGATCGATTACCAGAGACAGGGATAAGAATCCCGTTAGTATACTTCGATACTGACCACTTTGATGTAAAATTATATAATATTCCAAAGAACAAAGCTGTTACATCCGAAATGAAAAACATTAAAGCAATTTTAGTGCGAGGTATCTCTGTTGGTGATCTCTAACGGTGATATATGGTTATCGTATTTATTTAAACTATTTGTCGATGTTGAATAATAAAATAGTTGTTTCTATAATCAGGATAGAACCAACAATATTTCTTGGAGAGTACATTTTCTTGACTAAGGGTTATCATCCATATAAAATTTCTTTTTCATAGATAAGTTAAATTACTCATAGGATATATATGTCTAATAGGTCGGAAAGCGCTAAAGAGCTTCTTCTTTTAGCTGAATCTGCATTTAAAAACAAATTATATGAAAACGCGATTACACTGGCTAAACGGGCGAAGTGGAAAGAATTATCCAAAGAACAAATCACTGATGTAAAGAGGATTCAGGCATTAAGTTATTACCAACTAGGTAAATTGAAGAAAGCTTACAAAAAACTAAGTGAAGTCGATTCGACGTTGATACTCACCTCACCTTTTTACCTCAAAATGCTATGTAACTTAGAAATATTATTAGCGGCGAGGGAAAAATGCCACAAATCTGAATTATTTCTCTCTTTCGCAAGAACCCATTCTCAATTGATTCTCCTCATCGATCAGGAAGATCAAACTGCTTTAGAATACATGGCAGAGCTAGAACTAATAGATAAAAATTGGAAATATGCTGAGAATTTGTATTCTCAATTAATTGATAAATTTGGGAATAAGTTTACGTTTTATCTGGGTCGGTCGAAAGCAAGGTTACGTCAATTAAAATTTCAAGAATCATTTAAAGATATTCTTGAAGCATGGTCTTTAAATGCAGAATCTGTGGAAGCTTATTGGTTAAAGATAAAATTGCAAGTTTATTTTGGTCTATGGGAGGAAACTATTGCAGAAATGGAGTTAATGAAAAGTAATCCAAATAGTGAGGATAAAAGAATCGATCCAGAATTGATCAAAGTAATGACACTCTGGTCTTCTGCTGTAAAATACACAGACAACTTTCGTCCAAAGGTTTATATTCTTATGGAATACTCCGAAAGATTTGAGACCATGATTTATCAAATTAAGGATATCCATGGTATTAATTCCTGTTACAGATTTATGGATCATTTCCTAAAAAAAATTCATTCTGAAAATGAAGCTGAAATTGAAACAATGTGTAATGTTTTAAAATTCGAATCTGCTAACTTTTTATCAATTGAATATAATTCGAATACTACTCAAGAGGCTACAACAACAAAGGTAAACAAGAATAAAAATAAACGGGATAGAAACAATTATTCTGAAATGCAAAGTGAAATATCATCCCATTTTCAGAATTTTATGCACTCGCTTGAAACATTATCAAAGAATTTTAGATTCTTGACGATGCAGAGTAATATATCATTACTCGCTGATATTAGTTATAAAATAAAACATTTACGTCGAGAGTATAGCAGGAAAATATTTACATTAAAATTAATCACTTATTTTTATAAAATTATCAACTCTCTGTTAACCATATTAGCAATTATAGGAGTTGTTGATGGGATTATTGATGTAGTATTTGGGAGAAATATAATTGATATTGCAATGCCAATCTACTTAGATAAATTAATTCATCCATTTTTATCATTGATTATCAGCGCCTTCTGGTTTATTCTTCTTCAAGATTTATTAAAGCAGAATGTTAATGGAATCATTAAGGGTAAAGAAAAAATCCTTTTAGGGAAATTGGTAACTATATTTCGGCATGAAACCAACATATTTATTAATGAATTGGCAACCTTTGTTGAAGTGAAAACTCAGATTCCGATACCACATGAAAACATGGGATGTGAGAAACTCATTAAATTAGGAATATCTAATGATAAACGAGACAATATTAGAGTTCTTGCTTTTAATATTGCAGCCGATAAGCGAGATTATCATACGATCAAGAAGTATGAAAACAAACTTGTTGAACTAATGGAGATAAATACATCACCCATTGATCTAAGTTTAGCTACTGCTAGATTGCTTTCGATTGTAAAAAACCCGTGTTCTATTCCAATGCTAAAGGAATTATTGAAGAGCACAGAGTCGACTCAAAGAATAAGAGCCATTGAATGTCTTAAAGATATAGGTAAGGATGAATGTTTGATGATATTAGAAAATTATGCAATGCAGGAAACCGAGGATTATCAATGGATTGCAACAGCCCTTTCAGCATGGCAATCTACTACCTCTGCATATGCTTTACTTAATATTATAAAAAAGAAAATATCAGATAATGAAAGTTTGCCGATCAATGCTTATATGCAAGTATTTTTAAATGATCGAAACGAACAACCGATTTGTGAACTTCTAGAATTTCTATTCCATTCAGATATCAAATTACTACATATACTCGATTGCATTCCCAAAATTATTAAATTACAACTGCCGTCTATTAATGAAAAGGTACATGTATATTTGAAAGAGAGTAATAGATATGACATGCTCGTAGATAGTATATATCAAGGTGAATCATTTTATTTCCTGTTTGAGCTAGCATCTGATAACAATATTCAATTTGATCGTCGTCTATACACTTTGTTGAAAATTGCACATTGTAGAGAATTAAAAATAGAAGATTTAGCTTTTGAGTTATGGGATCGCGAGCATAAGCTGGGAAATTGGACACATTCCCAACTCGAACATTTTATTGATATATTTTCTGCTATAGGTTCTCCAAAAGCTGTGAAGTTATTAAGCAATTTATACTGTAACCCGGAAGTTAGTGATTTTGTGATAGGAAGTGTTGTCGTAGCTCTTGCCAGAATTGGATCAGAAGGTATTCAGGTTCTGTATAGCTTTACCCAACAGCAAGATTTAGACTCGCTAAAGAGCATAGTTGCTTCTATTGCGCTCATCGGTTCTTCTGTATTTACAAAAGAGATGGACACAGAGTTAAAACAATTCCTTTTAAGTGATAGCACAAAAAAGATGGACCGTGAGATAGCATTCAACTCGCTTTATAAATATTATTCAGATTGCATTACAAAATCAGAAAGCCAAAATGCAGCAATGTTAATTGAAAATATTCTATACAACATAAAAAACAATACTCACATTCCAGAAGAAATCCGTATTATAGCGTCAAAGCAAATAGAATTGATTAACTATTCCAAAAAGGTGAAAGAAGAGTACCAAAATATTTTAGACGATAATCGAAGATTTCTTTCAACGATAGGATCCGTTGAATGATAATAATGAAATAATCACAAAGCCTGCAAGGACTTATCAAAGCTACAGAACACTATGTCCTGGAAAGGGGTTGTCCCGTTTTTTAGTTGAAATTTCCCTGGTGAAGGTATCTGGAAATTAAATTAAGCAACCTTTATTTTTGGGTCAAGCAACGTACCTTTCGTTATGCTATCAAGCGCACCAACCAGAAGAGCCATCGATTGGCACCTATTCACACGGCTGAATGTTTGCTCCGCCTCCAGCAAGGCAGTGGCAGCCATCGTTGTGCCTGATTAGATCTCTGCAATGATTTGACATTTCGCATTACTTTTCGACCCCTCGAAAATGGCGACACGATCAAATTGGTCGAGCTAAAACTTCGTCGAAGCATTTCGGGGAGTTCCAGTCGATGAATCGTTAGTGTTTCTTCCATCCCTTTTTCTAAACTTCGTGCCGTAGTTTCATTCAACTTTATGCCTCAGAGGAATTGAGTTGCCATCAGAATACGTACCAATGCTATTTTTTAAGATATTGACAAGCTGAAGGGCAAGAATTGTTTCCAATCAGGATTACGGTACACTAAAGCCAGATGTAGTCGAACTATACATAAGATGCCGACCCTATCGAGTGTACGCGAGATGATATACGATGGTATGCTGTTCGAATACAACTTGTATCACTAGAGTGATGCTTATACTAAGTATGGCACGCCCCTAGGGCGGGTCAGTAACCAAATAGTGAACTTATGAATAAGAAATTAATCCCAATAAACAATCTCCGAAAGATCATCCCCAAAAAGACTGATCCCGATCAAGTAAACCCAGCCGATCTTGAGAAGGCTGTTGGACCTGAAAACCTTGAGATGATAGATATGACGTATGACAATTAGGCTGATTACAAGGAAGATGTAGGTGTGGTGTGGGCAAAAAATCGATTTTTGCCTCAGCTCGGTCAGTCAGAAAAGTGGTTAAAATGAGATGGACTGGGTACTCTTAATTTGACAGCTGTATGCAGATCTGGAGGATGTTGTACGAACGTTTCATATGCCTACATTTGTATTTGCAGGTATGGCACAACACACAACCGTAAGATGCTGTTTTAGTGATTACAGCAAATAATTTGAACACCTCGGACCGTTTATTAATGGAGTTTGGTCTGTTTATTTTGATTTTAGGGGAATAGTGATTGATGATACACAGAATAAATCTATTTTAATACTTTCTTTTCCATCTATTCTTGCAAAATTGCAACGTGTCTTCGTGCGAGAGTGGTTTCGAAGTATTTCCAGCCCTAATATAAAAATTATCTCCATTATCTTCTTTAATGAAGATTGGTCGCGGTGATGGCGTAAGTTCAACAATGCAAATGTCTTTAAAATCTATAACTCGAAAGGTAACATTGAGATAAGGACTGCAGTCCCTCCCACATGCATCCAGAATAAGACTTGTTAGAAAATTTTCGAAAATATCGCGAGATTGTCCTGTTTTTAGTGTTTTATAATCTTGCTCCAAACCGACGATGTTCTGTTCATTACTGACGCCGATTATTAGTCTGCCTCCCTTGTAGGAATTCAAAAACGCTGCTACAGTCTTTACAATTGCTTTGCTAAGTTCTTTGTTTAGACGATTCTCTCTTATATCCCATCGAGCACTTGACTTGAATTCAAGTTTTTCACTTTCGCCTTGAAGAATAACGGCTTTAATATCCTCGTTTATAACATTGCGTAAATTTTCCTTAATTCTGTGTTTCAAGACTTCATCGAGATTTTCTGTACCTTTGGATATATAGTCTACAACTCCAACTCTCATACTACGGACTGCGTCATCAATACTCGCATAACCTGTGAGGATGATAGCAGCAATGCTTGGTTTATGTATCCTTAACTTAGTTAGCACCTCAATTCCCGTTATCCCATTGGGTAGTTTCTGATCTATGATGACTAAAGAGTAATTATTGCTTAATACCAAATCATATGCGAGATTATAATCCGAAATTAGTGTTAAATCATACGTCGATTTAAGTATGGCCTTTAATGTGTAAAGCCAGTTTTCATCATCGTCGATAATTAATATTTTATGTTTACGCTTCACAGATAATCAGTTATTTGCCCGAATCTATTGCAAGGATATTTAACAAATAATCATTTAGTTTCATCCGTAATTCTTTAATGGTTGTATAACTTATATACTCTATACCTGCCAAATCAGAAGGCGGTGTGGGAGAATCGGTTCTCCTTAATAAAACAACTTGTTTCCCATACGCATATGCCAGCCCTGTTTCAAGAAACACGTTGCGATTGGGTTTTGAAATTTCCATTATTGCAAGTCTGCTAGATTGTAAAGCACCACAAATCTTGCAACTAAGATCGTCAGCTCTTTTCTCTTCATCTGCCCTATAACATTGCAAGCCCAATTTTTGAACGACTTTCTTTATCCCATTCTTGTAGACATTATTCAATCTGAATGGCATCCCAACAAATGCATATTGCCCGTCAAACGGAATATGATTAAGACATCCAGTGATTCTATGCTTAAAACATGGCTTTGTCATACTCAGCCTTAGGCGTACTTCAGCACTTGATGCTCTAATAACTGTCTCTTTTAGGTGTTGTGGGTCTAATGGCTGTTTATGAATGTAATCAAAGGCGAATAAATTACCAGCAAGTTGAGCGCTTGTGGTCTCAGGATATCTAGTGAGTATTATGACTGGGCATAGATTCTGTCGTAATGACCTTGCTCTCTTAAAAGTCTCCATCCCATCGATACCTGGAAGTTTCTTGTCTAATATGATTACATCGAACGTTTTCTTTTTGATTTGTTCAAGGGCTTTTTCACCAGTTTGAGCTTCGGTAAACGTACAATTCAAATCCATAAGGATATTCTTTACAGTTCTGCGAGCGTTCAGCGTATCGTCGACAATAAGAATTTTTATTTTCTGGGCTTTCATATTTTTATAGTTTTAAGATTTCTTTGATTGATTTTATTAACATTTCAGCATCCAAGGGATCTTTAGTTAAATAATATGATACACCAAAAATGTTAATATCATTTTTAAGGTTATTATCCGGAGACCCAGTTAATACAATAATCGGAGGTAAACTGAGGTTCTGATTCCTCAATTCTTGTAATACTCCTATTCCATTAATTCCAGGGAGTCTGATATCAAGGATGACGACGTTAAACTTTTTTTTCTTGAGAAGAGCAAGGGCTTCTTCTCCTGTTCCAACTCCTGTGATTGAACATGGAATATCCCATAACGTGCTACTTATTGTCTTTCTAGCATCCTCTTTGTCGTCAACAATGAGTATTTTATATTTTCTACTTTTAAACATGTTTTTTCATTTATTCGGTTCACTCAAAGGCAACTCAATAGTAAAAGTTGTTCCCAACCCAATTTGACTTGTAAAATCTATAATTGCATCAATGTGGGTAAGATGAGTTTTAGTAAACCATAATCCTAAACCGGTACCTTTTTGTTTTGTCGTAAAATCTGGTTTATATATTTTATCGCGATCTTCTTCTTTTATACCACACCCTGTGTCAATGAACTCGATCTTCACTTTCCTATTAGTATGGTCCTTATGTGTTCTTATTGTTAACACGCCGACTTTTTTACTTTCCATCGCCTGGAAGGCGTTAAACACTAAATTTCGTACAATACCTATGAAGGGTAACATGAATACGCTACATAATAGAGGTCCTTTTGTAAGCCCTAGTTTTATCTCCAATTTCTTGTGAGATTTCTCTTTGTATAAAATTGGCTTTGACTGTTCAATTGCTTGAGAGATTAAATCATTGATGTCAAGTTTCATCCTCTTACCTATCTTAGTTGGTGAAAATCCTTCCAACTCCTTTGCTAATGAGACCGCTTGTTGTGCTGACGTTTCAATCGTGCTTAATTCGGATTTTATACTTTTCAAAATCCGCCCACTTTCATCATTTCCTTTTTCCAGTTTCTGGCGTATGACTGTTATGTTAGCAGGTATCAAGCCTGAGGAATTATTAATTTCATGAGCAAGGCAACCAGCTAAAAGAGATAACTCAGTACTTTTTTCAGCTTCCGCTAATTTTCTATTTGCAATCTCATATTTTTCTGCATTCTCTATCGCAATCCCAATGACAGAAGCAAAAATCTGAAAGAGCTTAAGATCCGTCTCTGTAAAATGTAAATTATATTCCATTTTATTGATGACCTTGATAACACCTAAAATGATTCCCTTTCCAAGAATCGGTACCGCCATAAATGATTCAATCTCTTTTAATGTGTCGTTATGTTTTTTTCGGAGATAAGTTCTTATTTCATCATCGTATTTGCCTAAGTAACCAAGTTCAGTTCGTGGTTCATAAATAGGTTCACCTGTATTCAAAACTTGTCCAGTTTTTCCTTCTCCCCTCTTATAATAAACCTCAGGAATTGCGGGCATACCATAGCATTCGTCTAAATTAATCTGGTTCCTCTCTCTGTCAAGAAGAAATAACATACAAATATCTGCACCCATAACAGCTGAAGCAGTTTCCACAATCTCCCTGAGCAACCGTTTTAAGTCGGTTTCTTTTGTAAGCTTTAACGCGATCGAATGAATTTTTTCAAGTTGAGTCAGTTTTTCCCTTAATTCCAAGACTAGTCTCGAGTTTTGCTCTGCAACAGACAAATGGTTCGCTGCAATTTCCAACTCCCATTGACATTCCTTACTAAACCCACGTCTCAGCAAGCATTTTTTATCTGCCTTAGTATTGATAGGATCATCATAGTACCCAGATTTTTTATTCACTGCTCTTAATACACCTATTGCCTCGCCACTTCTTAAGATTGGTACTCCCAAGAAATGATCAAGCTTATTACTGTGTAACCTTCGCTTCAAATCTGCTCCAAGAGCATCATCAAAGCCAGGTGCTTGATACGGACCGTTTAGTAGTAATTTCTCAATTTGGGGTGCTCGAATGCTTTTTCTTTCAGCAAAAACTTTTCCAGTCAAACCTTGACTGCTATGCACTGGTTCATTAATATCATTCCTATATACACCGGACTCATATTCTGCAACATTAACTAAGCAATCCAAACGTTCGTTATATAGAAAAATTGAAAGCAATTCAGGTTTTATCATTTCAGATACCACTTTTAAAACAATCTCGAATACATTGTCCAAGTTCACTCCCCCATGAAGTTCCTGGGTGACTTTGCTCAACAATGTGCTAAGGTTTCCATATTCTTTATGAATCTCACGCTTCCTCTTTTCCATCCTATCCTTCGTTACTGCGATTGTTGCCAACTCCAAAAACTCATTAATGGTACTTACTTTTTCTTCACTGTCGAAAAAATCCTTTCTTTGGCTATTTACATTAAGAATAAGGTCTATTTCATTCTCAATGACACCTGTTTCGACTGCTCGAATGTAAGCTACCTGTACAGTATTAAAATACTTTTTTAATTCGTGAGACGGTTCATCAGCTTGAGATAATATTTCGTTTGCCTCTCTTTGAAATTCTTCTTCATTTTGAAGATTTAATATCGTCTTGCCATTATTATCTTTTGCTTCAGCTGCCATACCTGCAAATTTTTGACCAAGCAATTTTCGTTTCTGAAAGGCTGCCTCAACTCCAGGGAATCCTTTACTTCCTATTAGCCAGTAATCACCGTATTCAGTATTGTATATTCTGAAGTGACATGTGTAGGCACCTGTTAGATCAATAATCGATTGAGAGATCATATCTAAGATGTTTTGGAGATCATCTCCTGAATTTATTCTTTCTTGAATTTCTAGTAATGCATATGTCTTCCAATCGTTAAATGCCTGATTAACACTAAAGCGAATCGATTGGACATTACGTTTGTCTGATTTGGTTAAATAGTTAAATACTTTGTACTTGCGAGCAACATCAGCGGCGAGTAGCTCGTCGTGTCCCGTCAATACTATAACTTTCCTTTTTAATGGATCGGTCACCAGGAAATCAAGGACTGAAATTCCGTCGTCTGGAACATCTTTAAATTGCATGTCAAGGATAATGACTTGAATATTATTATCATTTTGAATAATTTCAATTGCATCTCGTGGATACTTGCTCTCAATGAACTCGTAATCGTTATTCTTGAAAGATATTTTAATAGAATCACGGTAAAGATCGTCGTCGTCAACAAGTAGAACTTTAAATGCCATCAATTTTTTCCTTTTAAAAGGATTTCTATTAACTCTTGTTCGTTATAGTTTTTTGAAATTATAGGAATCCCAAGAGCTTGTGCGGTCTTCCATTCCCCACTTGTTTCAAATGCTGACATAATATGAATCTGAGATTGTATACCAAGTAATCTTAGTTCTTTAAATGTTTCAATACCATTCTTATCTGGCATGATTAAATCCAATAATATTACATCAAAATGATCTTCATTAATAACTATTTGTAGCGCTTCAAAGCCAGAGTTGGCCTCCCTAATATTAACTTTAAATTTTCGGGAAAGCTTCCATGCCATGGAATTTCTAAACCCAATATCATCATCGACAAGAAGTATTTTCAATCCTTTAATTATAATTGTTTCTAAGGTGGTCATAGAATCAAGATTACTCCCATTCGATGAATTATCAATATTAGCAAGAATATTAAACAAGACTCTGGATAATACGAGTTCTGACGTTACGATCAGGTTTGAATGAAAGAATTTATATGAAATCACTCTCTTCATAGTAATTATTCTTGGTAGATAGGAAGTGTTATTATGAATTTAGTTCCTTCACCTAACTTAGATTTCGCGTAGATATGCCCCTCATGATTTTGAATTATAGTTTGAACAATATATAATCCTAAACCAGTCCCTGATTCTTTTTTAGTAAAGAAGGCTTGAAAAATATTCTCTAAATCGTTTTTCGAAATTCCCATTCCATTATCCTCCCAAGTGATAGTTGCTTTATCCTTATCGTAATGTAGGGTGAGTTTGATAAGACCATGTTGGAACGTTGTATTATTTTTTCGTTTTAACTCCAAAGCAAAAATTGAATTGCTGAAGAGGTTATGAAAGACATCGATTATCTGACGAATATCGAGGTCAAGTTTAAAATCTGCGCTACTATTTTCCATGTCCCGCGTTATCCACGATGGACAGGAGACTCCATCCAAATCACATTTTATGATGGAAATGATCTCTGAAATGAGCATCTTCTTCTTTTCAGGAAGAGAGGGGACGCCTCCTGTTAGTAGTGTCTTGATATTCTCAATAATATCATTTATCGCTGATAAGCTTGCCCCGTAAATTTTATATAGTTCTGGCTCTTTATTCTTATCAATTTCATCAAAAAGTACACCTATATAGTTTCTGACAGTGCCCGCTTTCGTTTTTATTGTGTGGCCTATTGTTGGAGCCAATCTTCCAAATGCGGCAAATTTTTCTTGCTCGTTAAGTTGCTTAATAGCTCGTAAATCTTTAAAAACTCCAATGCTTCCACAATATTCACTACGTGCTTTGAATTTTGGTACTGCGGATAAACTTACAGGTATCGCCATGCCATCCTTGTCAATGATTTCTACTTCTATGTTTATCACTGGCTTTTTAACTTTCAGCTTATTGCCAATCTCTTTAGCAATATCTGGGTTCTTATATAGTTTTAAAACGGACTGTCCTAGCACATCTTTGACGTTCCAGCCAAGAAGGCTTTCACATGCCGTATTGAATATTTCTATTTTACCATTACGATCTAAAGCCACGATAGGATCAGGTGAATTCTGGACAAATTCTTCGAAAAGAGTTTTTCTTTCATTTTGTAGGTTCGATCTTTCAATGGTGAGCACTACAAAACTAGCAAGAGTTTCAACCATTCCGGCAACTGATTTACTAAAGTGAAAGTAGCCTGGATGGAATAAGGCGATGTTTCCAGTGACTACACCTCCCTGTATTATAGGAATATATACCGCAGATGAATATTTTCCTGTCATCCGCCGATTTCTTATAACCATCTGAGGTTTAGAAAGAATCAATGTTTCCTTAGTACGCCTAATATCGGATACGATAATCTTATCTAAGTTAGTGAATTCCCAATTTGGGTTTTCACATTCTCCAAATACAATGCCCCCTGCTCGGTGAAAATTTTCTGAATTATACATTTTAATATACCCACCTTGTGACGAAGTTATCGCTATCGCTTTGGTGAGAATTAAACGAAGCACTTTGTCTAGTTCCTCAACGTCCGAAATGATCGCACGCTCAATTTCACTTATGAGCTGAAATATCTTTTGCTCCCCCTTTCGATCAATTCGCGAAAGACTACCCCCAATAATAGCAATGACAAAAAAGGAGATAGTTTCAATAAAAAAACTGGTTGGTTGATATAGGGAAACCTTAAACAGTTCTGTCTGTAGTAAAAGGTAAGCTATTGCTGATTCGGATGCAATCGGTAAGCTACCCCAATATCCAATAGATCGTGAGACGAAAAAAATCGGTATGTAATACAATAAAAACCAGTGTTCATATCCACCACCTTTAATATAAATTGCTAAAGTTATGAAGAGTGTATCGTTGGTATGGCGAAGTAGCGATGCCAATTTTCCTTGTAAGAAACGCTCAGGGATTTTATACGTCAAAAGATAGAAGATTATATAAGTTCCAACCAGTCCTATGAGTTTTAAATTTATTGAGAACGCAAATACGCTGATTAATATCATACCACCTACAGCAATAATGATTCTCGTTCGAGAAATTTCAACCCAAGTCTTTGAGAATTGCATACCTTACCTCGTATAGTCTTTATTTAGAAGGTATAGATTTAACAACATTCCGATTCGTCATATGTATGAATAATTAAGATGATACACATATTCCATTTTCACATCTACTTATTTAATTACGATATTAAACATTCGATTATGATGTTGTTTCTATATCATCATTTCGAATTTAAATCTGTGTTACATATTCAGTAAGAAAAAGAACAAGTTGCTTAAAAGGACTAAAACTTAAATCTCAATGTAGTGCACGATTTCTTTTTTAAGCATGCTGAAGTAAGTAGGTTGATTTTTTTCGCCACTATGACATTTCGCTTCCGCAAAAATAAGCATTAAAAAGATAATAGTCAAATTTGTAGCGAACAAAATAGAGAAATTATGGTAAAATTGCTAAGCTAATAGAGACTTTGTCTATTTGCACTCAAATAATAGAGGAGATATGCCATAGACACTTATTGATTTAACCGAAGAAATATTGAATGCTTTTGAAAAACCACTCACATATCAAGAAATATCGAACAGTGCAGTAAAATCAAATATTCATACCAAGGTAATTTTTAGTGAAAAAATCCAATGGCAATCATTGGGATATTGCCTTTATGTTGATATTCGAGATAATGATCATACAATTATCAAAAAGATTGGTTGTAATTCAACTATGTCTTTTCTAACTTTCAGGCTTTTCGGATTACAAAAATATCTTACTCATTGTTCTCGTTTGATGAACAAAAAGTTAAACTAGAAAAAGATTTGACCTACCCCCGAATGTGATACCAATGCAAACTGATTATTGATATTAGCTTACATAGTATGTACCTTTCGATTTTGTTTACTCAATTGTTATAACCATATATCACAATTTTACGAGGTAAGTATGTTTCTCTCTAAACGTTCAAATGGTGTGTATTATCTTTGGTTTAAAAATGAAGATGGTAAAAAACAAAAACTCTCTACTGGTGTTTCTATAAAATCAGAAGCGTTAAAATTTCTCCTTCATTACAAAGGGGAAATCCACAAAGACCAAAAAGCACACAAATCAAAATCTCTCAACCAGTTCTATGCTGAGTATCTTAAATATTCAGAAAGTATTCATACCCCAAAAACTCAACATTCTATTAAAAACTCGTTCAGGGAATTTATTCGGATTATAGGGGATGTTCAACTTGGTAAGATTGGCGTTAGAGAACTGGAGTTTTTCCTTGCTCAAAAAAAGGCAGAAGCATCAACGTGGACAGCAAAAAAGTATTACACACATCTTGCTAGCGCATTCCAAACGGCTGTCCGGTGGAACTATCTTTCCTCTAATCCATTCAAGCTTGTAGTAAAACCGAAAACAGTTGAGCTTGTACCACAGTATTTTTCTAAAGATGAATTTCGGAAATTATATGATAAGATTGACCGGGAGGAATATCGAGAAATATGCATCATTGCACTTTACACTGGGTTGAGACTAGGTGAATTAACAAACTTGCAATGGGGGGATATTGATCTTACTAACCGTATTCTTCTGCTCAGAAACAGGGATGGGTTTACAACGAAAACACGAAAGAATCGTACAATCCCTCTTAACGAGAGCGTTTATAACCTTTTAATGAATATGAAAGCGAAGGCTTCCTGTGACTTTGTTTTTCATGATAGAAAATTAAAGCTGAAAGATAAACGAGTATCTAAAAGATTTAAGGTGTATGTCCGAAAAGCAGAATTGAATGACAAACTCCATTTCCATAGTTTGCGCCATACATTCGCAAGTTGGTTAGTACAAGCAGGAGTTTCGCTGTACGAGGTACAAAGGTTACTTGGACATAGCAATATTTCAGTAACTCAGGTGTATGCACATTTACAACCTGAAAAGTTACATGATACTGTGAACAAAATTATCATAGCGTTGAACTCGTAAGCATTAAAGTCGGGGAGAGATCAAGACTAATTCCTGGTCAAAAGAGCCTTCTCCATTTAACCAATATAGGACGTCCTTTGCCAGTGATTCATCGAGGTAAAACAAGGGGCGTGCCCAGCCCCCTAACAGGAGGCTCATCTGACATAACATAACTATTGACCGTCAGAAGGATCAATGATTGATCGATTTGGTTCCATCACATTAAGTCGTACAGGAGTTTCTATAGGGGTAGATTCGTTGAACTTTAGAGGCAAGGGTCGTGATGCGCCCCCATCTACAATAAGTTGAAATGGTATTTCAAACAAACAACAAATAATTAATAAAATATAGACGAATAAAACGAGAAAAGGTATCCATTCTCTTTTTTTAGTCATATATAATATTATACCCAATCCAATTTTTAGTTAATCGTACCCTTATTAAGGTTAAAGCTGATTGTGGTAAAACTTATTTTCTTGATGCACTTAGCAATGTACATTTCGTCTTCTATTTTTGGTGATTTCTCAATTTCCTGGACCAACTTTTCCAACGACCAATTGGGATAATCAAGATATTGATCGGGAATATTTACACTATATTTCGCCTCAAGCGAAACCAATGCATCCAGGAAAAGTGGATATGTTAAGTCATCTGCTTGAAACTCACCTATCGTGATATTTTTATCAAAGGTGTTGCTTGAATTATACATGATGTTCAGGGATTCAAGTAAGTATTTAAGGATAGTCATGGAAGTTTCAATTAAATATTTCAAAGTCAGAAATTGGGCAAGCTGTTAGACCCAAACATTTAGAATCAATTTGCTTTGGCATTATCTTTTCGAGTTCAATTTTTGTATTCTAAGAATACCGTAACCGGAATATTCATTTAGTTCATCTCTCGCATCGCTCCACGTAATCGTCCGTATTGGATTGCGATCAGAAGAATGATCGGCCAGAATTATCCAATCCCGCCTATTTTGATAACCTTCCGTATCCAGACATTTTCGATTCCACGGTTCTTCGAAATAACCAGCAATTAAACAATAGTGATTGTCGGCATGGTATATCAGGGCTGTGTTTTCGTAGCGAACTGCTTCTTTAAATTTTGTCCATAGCTTTTCATAACGGGATATTGAGTTGATAAAAAGCGAAACCGTAGCAGATATGTTTAGATGTTTGCAGCATTTCCGAAGAGCACGGAGAACTTCTACATTGCCGATATCGCCGTTGGTAACAGGCTCACTATCCCACCCAGTTATTTCGTAAATATCTTCGCGTCGTAGCTGCCCATCTGTTATTGCATTTAATGCACCGGTAACAGCATTAATTGAGCATTCATTAGTGTACTGTGGACGAACTAGCCCAGTTAATATAGTGTTATTGATGAAGCGATCATATTTCATGCGTTTACTCTTATAGTTTTGTCTACTTCAATAATATTATAACCACCATCCCAGAAACCTCCTCCATTAAGAATATGGAGGGAGTGATTTTTTAACCAATATTCTTCAGTTATATGCCAATGGCCATGTAAAACTATATCAACTTTACTTTTTATACAAGTTGATATTATCTTTTTACGGCTAGATTCAAGAATTGCCATGACTTCAGAAAAGGGGTAACCCATGTATTCATCAACTATCGTTTGCGAGTACAAATAATGATGCATTAATACAAACTTATGTTTATTCTTAATAACTTTTGCGTTAAGTGCTTTATCAAGTAATTGTGTATCAACCCAACCATTAGAGCATAGCGGATTGTCAGAAATTTTATAAAGTAGAGTATCCCAATTACGGGTAAACAAGTTTCCCATGGTTCCCAAACTAACCAATCCTCTAAGTGAAGCAACAGGAGAAACATAATTTGAGTCAATGCAAATTAGGGCTACTTTGTCGTTCAAAATTTTTATGTAGGGAAATCCGCCATTATCATCATTTCCTAAAGAATGGCTACCAGAATACAAAGCCCCAAAGTAAGTATTAAATTTTTTCAGTGCGTTTGAATAATCGTCGTATGTATAGTTTGAAAGTTCATTATAAATTCGGTAAACTTTCTTCAGAAATTCAGGAACTCTACGAATACTGCCAAGTTCATCCTCAATATCTGAAATATGAGAATACATACACGGGTAAAGATCATGATTTCCGGGGATGACTGTTAGTCTATCTTTATCGTAGAAATCAAGACTTCTGAGTATATCCGTTACTTGTTCATACTCAATGCTATCGCCGCTTGTTGTAACATCTCCAGTGATGAGAATATGATCGGGTTTCAATTTAAGGATTTGTTTAAAACGCTCCTTAATGTATCAAGAGTCTGATTTTGATCCAGAAGCGTGAATGTCAGATGTATGGATGACTATCATAGGATTCTCATTTTAGATTAGTTAGATTTGATGATGTCTTATATTTCTGAAGAATCTAAGGAAAACCTTTATTAATTGAATAACAAACTTAAAACAACACGATGGAAATATCGATTTTTATCGCTAAACATGAAGATGTTATTAACGTTTCCGGCATAACTTCATTTCTATTGATAAATGCTTGGTCTTATAAAATATAAATACTAAATTCTACAAAGAAAACAATTATTTCAAGTAGAATAGTTGGACCACCTATTCAAAACATCTTTATCTAGTCTTTGTATTAATCTAATATTTTTTTTGAGTAATTTGTGAAAAAATGAAGAATCGGCTCGAGTCTAACCACACAGAGAATTCTATCTTGGATATGATGAACATGGTAAAACAGCTTGCAACGTCAGAAGGGAGAATGGTAGGAACTAAAGGGCATAAAAAGGCATTAGATTTGCTTGTTACTGTTCTTAGTGATGGTAAGAATCAACTTGGTAACATTATTCCCTTTGATGAGCATAATTATGTTTTAACAAGTGTTAAGAATGGAACATGGTTGAAAAATATCGTTGGTGTCCAGAGAAACGGAGGGAAACAAAATCCAATATTAATAGGTGCACATTATGACACATGCGGTATTACACCGGGAGCTGATGATAATGCTGCGGCTATTTCAATTATACTAAATGTTGTAAAGAAATTGAGGCTTTCCACCCAACATTTAAAGAGAGATTTAATCGTTGCTTTCTTTGATGCTGAAGAGCCACCTCATTTTTTATCTCAAACTATGGGATCTACCCGATTTTATGAAGACTATTTAAAAAACCCAATCGATTTTGCCATCATTTTAGATTTGGTTGGCCATGATGTTCCTCTGCCTGGATTAGAACCTTTAATAGCTGTAACCGGCATCGAAAGTCATCCTCAAGTTGAGCAATTGATTTTATCTACGCCGGTGAGTAAAAATCTAAAAGTTATCCCCACTCTAAACCGTTATGTTGGCGATATGAGTGATCACTATATATTCAGAAAATATAATGTACCATACCTATTCTTATCTTGCGGCCACTGGCCACATTATCACCAAGTGACCGATACACCGGAAAAATTAAACTATGATAAAATGGAATCAATCGCCCAATACTTGACCAATCTCATTTTTATTACCAATGATATGAATTTTCTACCAGTTCCAGAATTGCATGATACTCTTGGTACAGAAATAAAATTTGTACGTCATTCTCTTGGAGATTATTTAAATACACATAAACTGCCGGAACCTCATAACAGGGACGAATTAAATACTATGATTACAAGATTGTTAAAATTAGGAATATAATACAACGACATGATGTAATAATAATTACAGAACAAGGGATATTAATATGTCTGATAATAAAAAGGAATATTTAGGATTTGAACAACAAGACACTGCTCATGAGTGTGGCGGATATTCAGTCCGTCATGGATTATTAATGTTTGGGAAACTTGCAACTCGAAGTTACATAAACACAGAAGCTCCCGTGTTAAGTTCGTGGCAATCTTATATCGATTATGGAACAACTAATGAAGCAGGGGCGAGTCCAGAGGGTATAAAAAGAGTAATTAGAAAATTAAACTATATTCCTGAGGAATTCTCTGCTGTTTCGGAAGCTGGGGCAACCCTCGGTCGTCGGCGAAATCGCCGCCGGGCTGATGCTGGGTCCGTCAGTGCTCGGTTACTTTCTGCCCGGCCTGTCGAACGCGATTTTTCATCCGGTGCCGCACAGTGGAC
>OBEQ012876356.1_pt1 | contig 20649 bp, 2 predicted proteins | sample 1670901 | NCBI WGS metagenome assembly OBEQ01 (sample SAMEA104232315, study PRJEB22302) | groundwater metagenome | biome: forest; feature: aquifer; material: groundwater | place: USA | collected 2011-08-07 | depth 5.4 m
CACAGGCTACTTGCCATGCTGAAGGCGGGGAAGACCAAGCGCTTCGACGCGGGCGTCGTCCACTACACGACGGAGGACGGTGGCTCGGGCTCCCGGTGGTTCGTAAACATCGCGGCGCTCGGCTTGGCCGGGACCGTCGCGCGCGGGCTCGAGCGCGCCGGCAAGCGCTTCGGCGGCGCGGGGAGCTATCTCGTCGCCACGGTGCTCGGCCTTCTGCGGGCCCGCGCGGAGCCGGTCAGGCTCGTGGTCGACGGCGCCGCCCTGCCCCCCGTGCCCCTCCACACCGCCGTCGTAGCGAACTCCTCGACCTTCGGCGGCGGCATGCGGATCGCCGACGGCGCGGACATGGAGGACGGCCAGTTCGACTTCGTGACGATCGCCGGCGTGTCGAAATGGCGATTGCTCCTTAATTTTCCGAAGATTTACCGGGGAACGCATTTCGGCGTGGAAGGGGTTTCCCGCCGCCTAGTGCGGCGCGTCGAGGCCTCCGCCGACGGAGACGTGTGGCTCAACATCGACGGCGAGGCGCTCACGCGCAGCGTGTGCTTGCCAATGGTTAGTTGCTTTATTTGCGCGGGCGGCATGGTCAGATTAACCCAAGCCTCTTCGAGCATTTTGATCCGTCCAAGGACTTCCTCCGGCAGACGACTGAACGGGCCGGCATCCAGGATCGCCTGGTGCAGCTCCTTGGCTGAGGCCACCCGGATGAGTCCAAGGTCCTGAGGAGTTGGCGCAGCCTTGGCTCGCTGAGATAACCACTTCGGGATAGCGACAATCCCGAAGGCAAGACTAAACCCTAGCCCTAACCCGCCAAGGGTGGCCCACCAATTTGTAAGGATGCCGGCCAGCGCGTACACGACGACGAGAAGGCTAGTTGTTCCCAACCCTAGAAGTGTCGGTCCGGCGAGCCAGCGGGCGATGGGAAGCAACCGTTTCAGGTTACCGGTCCGAGCCAGATAGACGAACGTGTTCGCAATGGCGGTCCCAGTGATAGAACTCGGCACGGCTGCCAAGGGCAACACACCGATAAGACCGAAAATGGCAAACCAGGTACTGACAAAGGCCGTCAGGAAGACGTGAAACGCGAGGGATTCAGGTTGGATCCAGCGAAGCGTCGAATCGCCAGCTTGGCGAGCCCTGGGGCGCCTGGTCAGCACATGCCACGAGTCGGGTTGCTCCTCGCTCACTAACACCGCCACCTCGTTCTTCTTGATCCCAGCAACGCGCCCAGGCCAGAAACTCACGCCGGTGCCGTCAGGCTCAAGCAGCACAAGATCTCCAGGAGCGATCGCCTGCTGATCCACCCCGGCCGTTGCCAGCAGGTTCCGTAGATACTGGGCGGACCAGCCGGTGCGCATCAGGAACGGCTCCATGAGCCAACGGGCCTCCTGGCTGCGGCCGCTGTTAACGAGCTCAAAAAGATCTTGGCGCAACCGTATGACCCGATCGTGATCCGACAGGTTGCTGGGCTGACTAGCCTGGGGAGCCACCCCTTGGCTTGAGAGCACACGGACCGCCTCATCGAGCCACGCCTGACTCTCAGACGTCAGGTGAAACGCCTCGGCGGCTCGGGTCAAGACGTCCACGGAGCTTTGATCCGGACCAAACCAGATCGCCGGACGATCAACATGCGTCGTGATGAATCCCTCGAAACTGCCAAGCGCCGCGGCCGCCAGCTGATGCGTCACGCCATCTTGCTTGACCTGAAGATGCTCGAGGAAGGCGCTCAATTCCTGAGGGCTCATGCGGCCTGTTGGCGCGGGCAATGACGGGGCGGTCGGCTCCGTGACAGGCTCGGGTTGGGTCTCCAGCAGCGTGTGGAGCTGGTTCCGGAGCTTCTGGAACCGGTCCAAGTCAAAGGGCTGGGTGGCCAAGCGCGGCCCACCCAACTGCGCAAACTCTCCGGCCAACTCCCGCCAGGTCGCTTCCTCATCCGGCAGGGTGCCGGCTCGGACCAGCAGTTGGAGGTAGGGCAAAAAGCGCGCTGGGTTCGCCTCACCTGCTGTGGCATCGAGCTGCTCGCCTAAGGCCTCCAGACCCTCCCACGCCTTCTCGGGGATCCTGTCAAACCATAACCGCATGTCCACTTCGGCGAACAGCGCCAGCTCCTCGGTCAAGTCGGCCGTGTCCGTCTGGGCACCTCGACGGAGGTGATACTGGATTCCCTCATGGCCCAGCAGAAGCGTCTGGAGCAGCGTCCAGCTGTTCTCGTCCACGCCGTCGGGCCGTTGCGCCAACTGTTCGTCGAGCCAGAGGACTGGCTCATGCCCATCAACGTCAATCGAGGCGTAGCTACTCATGCCGCTGGCATAATAGGCTTTGTGGATTGCGGGTACCGCGCTCCCCATCTGTGCGTCAAAATCACGCAGCCACGCCTGGAGCTGGTCAACCAGCTTCAGTGGTACCCGATTCCTCAGCAGCGGCCGGGCCTCCGCGCCCCCATTATGCCGCAGCCCAAGGAGGCTCGTGGCTGGGTGGTCCGCTTGACCGGCCGGCGCGGCACGCCCTGAGGCCAGTTCCTCCATCTGCTCAAGCACCCGGCGGGGACGGGCGCGGGTGTCCTGAGCCAATAGTTCGTACGCCGCCAGCCAGCCGAGAATCGCCTCCAGGTTTCGCTGGCCAGCCGCCTTCGGCAGTCCGCGCCGCGCCAGCACCTCGGAGAGCGCGTCCAGGTTCTGCACGATCGGATAGTCATCCCGCTCGGCCGCGAAGTTCAGCGTGTACTGCAGGGTTGTGTCGAGCTCCGTATCGCCGGTCTTCGGCTGGGCCGGTGGCGTTTGATAGGCGGTCAGCAGCTGCTGCAGCACCGCGCGCTCCTGCTCGGTAAACTCTGCTTGTTCCTTCAGGGCATCCACCACCTTCACCGGCCCGATGCCGCTGGGCAGATTGATCGAGTAGGGGCCGCTGCGGCCCTGGCGCGTGACCTCAACCGATGCGACACCAGTATCCGGTACGACGCGGAATCGGTTCAGACCGGAGTCGCCGCGGAAGCTCTCCAGCAACCGGAAGAGCAATGCCCGCTGCTCATGATCGGTGGCGGCCCCGAGAATGTCCGCCGGCGTGGGGGCCGGAGCGTAGTCCACAAACCGCTCTTGGCTCAACTGCAAATTGGCGGCGGCAAAGACCTGCTTGACGACATCCACGTAGTCGGAGCGCTCCTCAACACCGTAGCTGCTCAGGAAGAGGTCCAGCAGCGTCTCTTTGGATTGCTCCTGGAAGCGCTGCAGGGCCACTTCCAAATCTTCCACGGAGATCACGCGCGCCAGGTGGCCCTCAATTTCCTTCTCGCGCAGTTGGCGGGCGGCCTCAATGAGCCGCCGGATAAGGCCGGGATCCACCGCCGGATGTTCCTCGCGCAGGACCGCCTCCTCTTCCTCGGGACTCATGTAGTCAAAGTGCAGCAGCATAAACCGGTCCTCGACCTCGCCGGACAGCCGCGTCACGAGGTAGCGGCTTTCCTCCGGATTGGTCGTGGCGACGACCTGAAAGCCCGGCTTGGCGTACACGACCCCGTACGGCGTACGAATCCAGCCGGACTGCAGGACGTTGTTGATGGCCGAGACGACCGCCTGGTGAATGGGCTTGCCGATATCATCAATGAGTATTGGCCGGCCTTCCTCCATCGCCAAGAGCAACGGAGATTTCTCCCACACCGTGCGCCCACCCTTCATGGCTTGACGACCCCAGAGCTCCGCAACGGTGGTCTTGGCGTTGAGCTGCATATGGTGGATCGCGCGACCCGTATCGTTGAGGAAGTAGTCAAAAACCGTCGCGGTCTTGCCGGTGCCAGTGTGGCCCTCGATCAGCACGTGCTCGCCCAACAGCTCCGCCTTCATCAGGTCGAGCTTATGGCGCAGAGTCGTCTGGGTGTCCTTCAATCGTTTGGTGCTGATTTTGCTCTTCTCGGCGGCGATCTGCCGTTCGGCCAGCACATGACCCTGTGCATCCACGATTTGATACAACTCCCTGGCCCGGCTGCCTGTGCCCTTGGTCACGGTCTGGGCGCTCAACACCGGCCGGTCCGCCGGAGCGGTCAGAATCTCTCCCGGCATGCGGTGCCCCACCAAACCGTCCAACACGCTGCGCAGGTGCGCATCGAGCCGTCCCAGGTTATAAGCCCGACCGAAGACGGACATGAAGTCCGACACATCCTGCGGGAACATCTCGAGGTGGCGCACGATGCGGATCAGACCACGCACCGTCATCGGAGCCGGCAGTTCTCCCTGCTCGAAGCTCTCCACGATGTCGCCGCCCAGCTCCACCAGCGCCTCAAAGAAGTGCGGGTTCTGGACGTAGAGGTTGGGGGCTTGCAGCCGCAGGAGGAAGACCGCCTCCTTCTTGCGCTGCCCATACTGTTCGTTGGTCTCGTCCTTGCGCTGCGGCGCATGAAAGTAGTCGAACTCAACGAACTGGTACCGGCGGTCAAAGTCGCTCGGCGTCTGGCTCACCACGTACGGCGGCTGGTTCGGGTTGCCCATCGCCACCGCCAGGAAGTCCGGACGCGCAATGATCATCTCGCCGTCCGGCATGGTCACGAACCGGCCCTGATCCAGCAACGGATACGTCGCGGCCAGTACACCGGTGTCTGCCGGCTTGTTCGTCTCATCCAGCACGCCGATCGCCCCCTCCCGGGCAGCTTCGACAAACGCCGAAGGCCGATAGCCGGTCTGTTCGGTGCCGTCCTCGCTAAAGGTGGGGAGTGCAATTAGGCTCTGTTCGCTGGTGTTGTAGTTGAGCGACATCAGGTACACCGGGCGGTTTGCAAGACCGACCAGCGTATAGAGCAACGTGTTCTTGCCGGTGGAAGCCGGACCGCGCTCATAGAGGTTGGACCGCTGAGGCGTATTGAAGACCGCGATCATATCCGCCATCTGCTTGAGGTTGGAAGGACTCAGCGGCACCAGCGCCTGCTTGGCCTGGCCGTTTTCCTCGAAACCGACGCGCGCGATGTAGCGTGCCGGCAGCGAGTCCAGCGTCTCGCCAGGCAACAACGGGATGCCGAGCTCTTCAAACGGGACAATCTCCACGGACGGTGTCCCCGGACCGCCACGGCCTTTGGCGAAGGCTTGGTCGTTGATGATGAGGAATTCCTGCCCGACCTGCTTTGGCTGGCCATTATCCGTCCGCTGGACCATGCGGGTCTCGGTGCGGATGGGCAGTCCTGTGTCTTCGACATGGTTAGTGACGGAGCCCATCATCAGGAAGGGTGCGAGTATGACGCCTTCCGCATGGCCGGTCAGCAATGACAAGACCATCAGGGCACCGCCCAGCACCAGCGGCAGCAGGCCAAGACTGGCCAGGGCCGTGCCTGCCGCCGAGATCTTGCCCATCGGCGGCCAGCGGTGCCGGTGATCCTTGGCAATCTTCTGAATCGCCGCGGCGTTGTCGGCATTCGGGTTGCCATCGGTGAGCACAATTAAGAGATTGTGGAAGTCGGTGCGGCCGCGCAGTTGCTTCTGGAGGATCCGCTGCATCAGCGCGGGCAGCTGCTTGGCATCGTCAATCTGGTAGCCGTACGGGAAATAGGCGTCCTTGACCTCCTCGGTGCCGGGGCCGATGCCGATGCCGATAATGACTAATCCGGGATAGTGTCCGCGGTCCTTACTGATGCGCTTGATCGCGGCCTTGATGGCAGCCACGTCAGCCGTGCCGCCGCTCTCCGCCTCAAAAATCTTATTGTAGAGTGCGGCACGCAATTCCAGGGACATTGGAGCATGCGCATGCTCTCCGAAGTCTTTGATCTTCTGCTTGACCTTATCGGCGAACGCATAGATTTCCGTGTCCACGCCGCGCAGCTCTTTCGTCGCCTCCAGGAACATCGCCATCCCCTCGGCTGCGTAGTGCAGGAGGCTGCCTTCCCCTTGGCCCATCGAGCCGCTCACGTCCACAAGAAAGGAGACGCGGAAGTTGAATTCGCCCGGCGTCAGCTCCTTCTCGAAGATGTGGTGCGGCGGTACCTTGGCCATCGCCAGGCTCTCTGGGTCCAGCCGGTCGCCCTCAGGCAGGCGGCCGAGCGTGGCGGCGGACTCGGTGAGCTGCAGACCGCTCTTGAGTTCCTGCGCGAGCCGTGCGATCTGCGCGCCCAACTTGCGCAGGACCTTGCGGTAGGTTTGCATGACCGGCGTCTCGGCGGGCTGGGCGGCTTTCGCGCGGCGCTCGCGCTCCTTCTGATCCGGCATCTGCGCCAGCAACCTGCCTGCCGCTGCCATCTCCTCAGGCGACGCTGCCCGGCCTTGCTCGAGCGCCGGCCGGCCGGTTGGAGGTCCGGCAATCGGCTCCTGCGGCGCGCGGGTCTGGCCTTCCACCAATTCGGTGTCCGACTCGCGCAGACCTGGACCGTAGCCTGGCGTGCCAGGCTGCGATTCCTCCCCGCGGATCTGGGGTGGCCCTGTCACCGGGCTGAAATCCAGCGGTTTCAGTCCACCCTGCGGCGGGGTCGTGGAAGCCGAGGCCTGCTGCTGCGCATCGGCAGCACCTTGCGCCTGGGTTTGGGCACCTTGAGCTTCTGCGGTGGCCGATGCCGGCTGGCCTGCAGCGGCTGCTGTCTGTCCTTGTCCTTGCTTGGCGTCCTGTTCCAGCGCGTGAGCGACGTCCATCGTCAATTGCTGCAGCCGGTCCACATCGTTGCGGGCCTGGCGCGCCTGCTGGCTCAGTTGTCCGGTCTGCTGATGGAGGGCTTCTGCCAACTCCGCCGGCATCTGCCCCCGCTCCTGGGCGACGCGGTTTCTGACCGTCGGCGTCTGGTCGGCGAAGTTGCCGCTGCTTTGCTCCAGCGCCTGGGCCTCTTTGGTCAATTGCCCGGACTGCTGGGCCATTTGTTGACCCAATGACTGGCTGCGGCCGCCTTCCGGCAGCTCATGCTGGGCCTGACCGGCCTGGTCATCGAACGTCTCAGACGCGGCGCGCAAATTCTTCGCCTGCTCACGCAGCGCCTGGGCCAGTTCATCCAGTCGTCGCGCCAGATCGCCGGCGTGTTCCTCCTCTTTCAACTGGCCGGTGGTATCGCGCAAGTGCTGCGCGGTCCCGTCGGCTTGCGCGGCAAGCTGCTCCAGCTGGTCCGCATCCTGCACGAGCCGTTGTAAGGCGCGGCCGAGCGGCTGCAACTGCGGCGGTAATTGATTCGGGTCAAAGGGTTGGGCCTGGCCGTCGGATGGCTGCTGGAACAACCGGTGATCCGCCGCCGCACCCGAGCCGGGTTCCGAGGGCTGCTGGTTGTCATCCCGAATGACGATCACCACGAGTTGCGGCAAGGCCTGGTCGCCCATCTGCGTGCTGAATTGTTGGCCGGCCTGTTCGACCGTCTCCTGCGCTTGCTGCCTCAGCGCGTCGCGCTGCGCTTGCGACATCTGCGACATCTGCTGCTGGAGCTGCTGGCGCTGGGCGTCGGTGAGTTCAGGCAGGGATTGCGCGGCTTGTTGCTGCGCGGCTTGTTGAATCTTCTGCCGCTCCTTCGGTGAGAGCTGCTCCAATGCCTCGTTGACCTGCTGTTGCTGTTCTTGGGACAGATCGCTAAAACGTAGGTTGCCGTCCTTCAGCGCCTGCTGTTGCGTCTCGGAGAGGGACAGTTTGCCATCCTTGGCCATCTGCTCCATCAACTGCTGGCGCATGGCCTGCTCGATGGCCTGCTGTTTCATCGCCTGGCTGACTTTCAAATCCTGCTGAGCCAGCGCCTGCTGTTGGGCCTTGGAGAGTGTGAGTTGGCCCTGCTCGGCCATCTGCTGCAGGAGCGCATCCTGCATGCCTTCCTCAACCGACTGCTCGTACAGCCGTTGCATGATCGGGTAGAGGGTGTTGCGCGTCAGCGCATACAGCCGCTCAGGTGAGGCTTGGAAGGCTTCTTGCAAAATCGGGCGCGTCGCGCTGAGCGCCTCGCGGACTTCGGGGCGGACGATCCGGGGATCCAGCGTGTCTGTCTGGTCGTCCGCGCCGCGGAACGTCACCTGGTCCCACAGCCAGTGCACGCCGGCCAGGTACTGCAGGTGGAGGGGTGCGTCGGCCATCTGTTGCTGCGCGATGGTCAGATTGGGAATCGTGTGCCGGTACTCGTACAACCGCTGGACCCACTCCACCGCACCCAGGTAGGAGCCGCGCGCCGCATTGAAGGTGCCGAAGAGTTCCATCGTGTCCCAGATGCGCCGGAACAGAGGATCTTCCTTCAGCGCAGGCTCGATGACATCAGGTGTGCCGAACCGCACGCGGAAGATGACTTGTGCAAGCAATCCCTGCAGGACCTTTTCATCGAGCAACCACGCGGCCATCGGCACCAACAGGCGGTTGTTCTCCGGCTCGTAGCGGATCTCCGGTGTTTCGCCCTTTGCGGCCGCAAACTCCCAGTCCACGATTTCCAGCGTCGGGTTGCGGGTCAGCCGGCGGACCACATCGGGCACGATCCGGCGCAGCCGCTGCGCGTGCTCCCAGCGCTTGGCTGAGAGGAACTGCGTCGTCTCCATGCGCGAGACCACGTTGACCGCATAGTCGAAGACAAATTTCAGCCCGGAGCGCTGATGCTGCTGCTCCCAGGCCCAGGCATACCCGCCCAGTACCGTGCCGATGAGGCGCTCGAAGTCCAGATAGATCTGACGGCGCTCAAGCGGGGTCAACTCCTCCCATTTCTTGTCGGCTTGCTCTTGGTCTTCGGCCGCCGCCTGTTCGTCCGGCTCAGGCGTGGTGCGCTGGAGCTGGCGCATGAGGCGCTGCGTCTCGGAGAACAGCCATGGAAAATCATCCACCGAGCGGTTCTCGCGGAAGAGCTGCTCGCCATGCTCGAAGAGTTTCACGAACATCTCGCCGCCGAAGCGATGAATGGCCGGCAGCCCCTCTTCGCGGGCCAGCACCAGGGCGGTGGCCGCGTGCGTGATGAGCTCATGCTCATGCGAAATCGGAAGGTACCCTTGGTCGGACAGATCGTGGATGAGTTCGTGCAGGTCGCCGGCGTGGAACTGCACCAGGTCCTCGACCGGACGGACCAGGATCTTGTTGGGCCGCCACCAAGTGATGTGGGTCGCCCCAAGAAAGCTCATCGCCTCAGCATGGCCCATCATGGCCAGCCGCTGCTCAAAGGCGCGCAGGCCCTCGGGGCTGTCGGTGGGCTCTTCCTTTATATCAGCGGGCAGATAGTCGCCCAGCACGAACGCCCCCGTGCGGGACATGAGATCTTGTTCCAGCTCTTCGGCCGCAATGCCGCGGGTCAGCGCCCAGGCGGCCTCGCTCGCAACCTCGCGGAGAATGCGGCGGTGATCATCGGTCAGCGGCTGGCCCGCGGCCCGTAAGACTTCGGTCCCTTCCGCATAGAGGTCGCCGGATTCCGGCTGCTCCTCTTTCAGCGCAACGGCGGTCAGCTCAAGCAGGATCGGCTGAGGCGCGGTCTGGGCCACGGCTTTGGCGCGCGCTTCCATCTCGGCAAACGCCGTGCGATACGCTTCCGCGTCGTTGGCTTTCGCCGCGTCAGCTAATTGCTGCTTCGCCTGGTAGTACGGATTCACGCGCTCGATCACCGATTCAATGCCTGCGCGCCGGATGATGGCGGCGGCCTTTGGATCGAGCGTGATGATGTGGTTATCGGCGTCAAGTAGACGTAGCGGGTTGCCGAGGAGCCGTTCAAGGTGGGCGGAGGCGATCAGTTCTTCGATGGCTTCAGACTCGTCCGGGTAGGAGCCGTACTGGCGCTGGAAGGCTTCAAGGAGGGCCGCGTACTCCGGCTGGCCGAGGGCCTTGAGCAGATCATCGCGAATGCGCACCACGTCCTGCTCGGTTAACTGTGCGTGGATCGCCTCGTGCGCCCCGATGACCGTCGCCAACTGGTTCAGCGTCACCGACCGGCCAAGCAGTTCGGCCAACGCATCCGCCATCGCCTGGCGGATCTCCGGCGAGCGCTGGCCCAGCTTGCCCGTGCTCTTCTGTGTCCAGTAGACGCCGCCCTCGAGCACCTGTTGGATGTCGCGCGCTGACGTAATGCCCACCTCTTTCAGGTGCCGCTCAAACACCGGGGCGCTCTCCTGGCCTTTGATGATCTTCGGGAACCGGTGAGAGCGACGCGCAGTGCGTTGCGGCTGGGGTTTTGGCTTGCTGAGGTACTTGCTGACGAGAGCCTCTGCCCGGCGCCGAGCTTGCGCTTCACTGATGTCCCCATAGCTGCTCCACCGCTCAGTCAGTCGCTCCACGAGATCCTGCCGAGTAGCAGTGGGACCCACATACCAGTGGTACTCATCCGGCCCAGGTGCATCTGCCGTCAGAGACATTGCCTTTTTCAACGTCGGCTCATAGACATAGTGATCACCAATGATCGACCCAGCCCGGATCCCTAGGGTATCCATTGCATTGAGCAATTCCTTGCGAAGTTTCGCCGGCAGATCACCGAGCTTCTTCGGCTTCGCCTTCCGCGCGGAGCGAGAAGAAGGTAAGAAGTACTTATCTATGAGAGTGGTAGCTAACTGACGGGCTCTACCTCGCCTTTCAGAATCTCGCGACCATTCAGCCGTTCCTCTGTCTTTTTTCCAATCGTAGGATCGGTCAACGAGCGCTTGAATCAGTCCTTCTCGAGTCGCATTCGGACCCACAAACCAGTAGTATTCGTCGGGTCCAGGTTCCGATACAGAAGCTGAAACGTGGGCTTTCAGCTGCGGATCATAGACATAGTCGGCGCCACTCTTCCCGAGCTCGGACATCTCCCGCAGCAACTTACTCCGGCGCTGCTCTGACAGGTCTCGCAAGCGGGTCACGCGCGCTGTGGAAACTGCGCGTTGCTGCGCGGCCGCCAGCCCTGCCTGTCCCGCTGGAGGTGGGACGGCGGCCAGGCGCTGGCGGAACTCGGCGATCTTCTCCTCAAGGATTTGCTGATCCTCAGCCGCCAAGCGGAAGGTTTTGACCGTCGGCTTGCGCGTCCTCGGATTCACCTCACTCTTTAACTGATTCTCAAACGGATCCGTCAATAACCTCGTCGGGTCAGCCAGATCCCTATGCGTATACACCGGGAGCTTCTGATCGGCCTCAAAAATCGGCATCGCCGCCACGCCGCTTTTTTGTGTGGCATTCGTAAATCCGTAGCGATCAAACTCTGCCTTGGACCCAACCTCGACCTCGACCTTTAACTCAAGCCAGGTCCTTCCTCCTGGCGTCCATCTGCCGTGCCACGTTCGCTCCTGGAGGAACTCAATCGCCTCCGCCATGAGGTCGGCCGGCGCCGGGGCTGGTGTTCGAGTTCGTGTTGTCACCCGGCGTGTTGGCTTATTAGGAGTCGGCATCAGTTCTTGGAGATGCCCGCTGATGGCAACCTCATCGTACGGCTGGTCAGCCAGGGCCGGGTCGCGGCGGAGGAACTCGGCCATCTCAGGCCAGGTGGCTGGTTCCAGCAGACGGCTGGGCGCATCGGCGAAGCGGTCCCACAGGTCGAGGTTGGGCGTGAAGCGATCGTCTTCATCCGGCTCATGAGCATCCAGGATGGCGGCGGTGGTGCGGAGTGCGGCTTTCTCTGTAGCGGTCAGCCGGTGGTAGGCCAAGCCGTCCCGGATGAAGGCGGCGAGTTCGGTTGAGAGGTGGGCGGAGAGCGTCTCGGTGTGGCGGAGAGCCAGTTCATCGGCTTCGTGGCGGAGGAGAAGACCTAAGAGCGTCAGCAGACCTTCCGAGGGTGGCGCACGACCGAACCGGGCCTCATAGGCCGGTGAGTCCGGATCAAAGATGGACTCCAGGTGGAAGCGCCAGCCGCCTTCTGTGTCCTGCTCGATCCAGGCCGCTGAGGGCGCCTGCCCTTCCGCAAAGTACGTGCCGGCAAATCGCATCGGCGGGGCGGTGGCGAACGTCTCGGGATCCAGCTCCGCGTACCGCTGCGTGATCTGCTCAAGCAGCGCCATGGGAATCGGCCGCGTCAGGGTCGGCGTGCCTGCCGGGCGGATGTGCGCGCCCAGCCGCGAGGCGATGGCGCCTGTCGGAGATTCGCCGGCTGCGGCCGTCTGGTTGCCGGGGCGCAGGGCGGCTTCTCGTAAGCGTTCGCTGCCGAGCGCACGCACCGCGGCCACTTCAGGATTCGAGTTCGGGTCCTGGCCGGTGAGCGCGGTGTAGTAAACATCGAGATCTTCATAGAGGGTCGCGAGGGCCGCCGCGGTCGTTGGCGTCGTGCGGTCCATCTCAATGCGGACGGTGGGCATCAGCTCTCCGGCGCGGCGGGCGTTGCCATCCGCCAGCGCGTAGAGCGTGTCGTTGATCGAGAGCCCGGCGTGGTCCGGATTGATCACGTCGCTCTTGCGCAGGCGCTGGTTGCCGGCCTCACCAAGCAGCCCATGATCGAGCAGGAACATCGCCACATATTCATCGCGCTGGCCCAGGACCCCTTCCAGCGTCCTGTGCGAGTGATGCGGAAGTGCTAGCACCTGCATCGGGGCCAGCGGTGCACCCTGCTTCTGGGCCCCCTCCATCCACAGCTGCTGGATCTCTTCTGCGCTGCGGACCAGCGGCGACTCGCCCGTGGCCGCCATCCCGAACACCGCCAGCTGGCTGCGGCGCCCTAAGAGGAAACTCGCCATGAGGAACTCGGCGAGCTCCACCGCAAGATTGTGCTCTGGATGCTCAAAGGACAGCGCGTGATCGAAGGCATCGATCGCTTGCACGTAGGCGTCGAGCGCCTGGCGTCCCTCGGCCAGATACATCGGCACATAGACCATGGGGGGCTTGCGGCGCATGAGCCGTCCGCCGATATCCGACGGCATCGACTGGAACTGCACCGTCGGCGCCCGCTTCTGACGTGTCGCGGTACGGTTCCTACGCTCGCCCAGCCGCCGCAACGGTGTGCCCCCGTTGGCCATGACGATGCGGTACGGGAATTCACGGAAGGTAAATTCAAACGTCTTGAGCGTCTCCTCGGTGTTGCCGGAGCGCGAGATGTCCACGAAGACGGTGTTGTCGCCGCTGGCATCGGCAGGTTTGACCTGCACCCACTCCGCCGGGTTGTTGATGACGAGCCAGCGGATGGGCGGGTTGGCCGCGTTGTGCAAAACCGCCAGTTGGCGGGTGTACTGCTCGTTGGCGCCCATGCCGGAGCTCACGACGTACTTCACCGCCCTGCCCTGGCTGGTGAAGTGCTGCGCGATGAATGCGTCCAACCCCGGTACGACGTCGGGGACAAATGTGTCTTCGTAGTAGCGCTTCACCTCGCCGCGGTAGTTGAAGTTGCGGCCGGCGGTCTCGGCGCGGATAACGCGGAAGTGGTACTGGAGCGCTGCCCACTCATCTGCGTCCACCATGAAGCGCCCATCCGGGAAGCTACCGCTGATGTGCAACACATCCTCCGCGTAGCGCAGCGCTTCAGGGCTAATCAGCTTCTCGATCCGAATCTCGATCTGCCGGGACGGATCCGGCTGGTGCCCACGGATGCGGCCGATGAGGTAACGGGACACAACACTCGGCAACACCCCTCGGCGCGCCATCTCGCTCACCAGATCAGCTTCGGAGCGGTTGGTCAGAGCTTCTAGACGACTCACCAACTCCTCGGGCCGGATGGCGTTGACGACGATCCAGCGCACGCGCGCCTCGGGCGCTTGGGTCAACGCGGCGACGGCGCGCACCCACGCATCAAGATCCTGCTCTCCAAGGACGCTCAGGCGCTGCTCCAGCGTGCTCCTCAGCGACGGCACAGCCGCTTCCTTCAGATCGGTCAGCAACAGCACATGATCCAGCGAATCGACCAAGAGGGCGCTGATCGCTTCCGGCGACTGGCTGCCAAGCTGCGCCAACTGGCCGGCGTGCTGCGTCAGACTGGTCGGCGGCTCCACCGGCGCCTCGCGCAATGCCCCGCTGACCTCGGCGAGGACGTTGGGGCGCGGCCCCACCCCGTCCTCACCGCCAAGTTCCTCCAGCAGGAATTCCCGCGTGCCATTCACCCCGCCGCTGCGGTGGGTGACGTCGTGGTCATCGGGCGTGCCGCGCTCAATGTGCGGGTCCACAGAGATCTTGCGCAACGCAACACCTTCCGGCACCGGCATCTCGAACACCAACCGGTCTCCACCATTGCGGTCGTCGCCGAGGAACGTCAATTGGCGGAATCCGCGCGTGATCAAATCGTCAATGGCGCGGACCTTATGCACCGGCGCGATGCCTGTGCGTGTGTGCCGCTGGGGCCCGATATCAATCGAGGTCTGACCCCCCAGCGCTGCGCGCGCCGGAATCCCCATCACCTCAAAAGTCAGGTTGAGCCCTTCAGCAAGCTCCTGGCGTTTGGCCTGCGGGGTGGGATCTGTCCCAAACGGCTGTAGGTGCAGCTTGGTCGTGCGGTGATGTCCGTCGATGGTGTCCTCATAGGCGTCCAGGCGGCGGCGCGGATCGGTGACAAGACGTTCGACGATGTCCCTCACCTGCTCCACCTCCCTGGCGCTGAGGCCTCGACTGAAGCGGCGGTGGACCACCCAGCGTCCTCCCCGCACCCGGTAGCGGGTTGCCGCGTTGTCCAGATAGGCCTCGAGGAACCGCTCCAGGATCTTGGTAGCCGTGTGCTGGACCTCCGGCTCATGCCGCGCAAGCAGCACTTGCTCCACCGCGCGCTGCAGATCGGCGACGATGTCAATGCCCTTCCCCTCAAGCTCCTGACGCGACTTCGCCGAGAGAATCACCACCCGCCGGCCCGCCACCAGCAGCCGCGCCAACTGGCGGGCGCTCTCTGTGTCGATCGGCTGATTGCGGAGAGCGATCGTGCCGTCCTAGTCAAAGAGGTACACCGCTTCCCGGCTCACGCTCGGCGCGGGCGCGGACGGCTTGTTCGCGTCTTCCTCATGCCGCAGCAACATCTTCACCGCCCACTCGGTGATGAGCCGGTTCTGCTCCGTCGTCGGGGCCTCAACGTAGACGCGGAAGATTGGTTCGGTGCCGGAAGCCCGCACGTCAACCCAACTGCCGTCGGCAAAGCGCAGATAGACACCATCTAGCTGGCCGACCTCGACCACCTCCAGCGTCTGACGATCGCTGATCCGAAGGGCCTTGTTCTGCTTGGCCGTATTGGCGACCTGCTCGAACTCCTGCATGACAAGACCGCCCGACCCCTTGTACGTATCGCTCTTCTGTGAATCCGCAATCTCCATGTGGTAGTCGGTCCGGTCGTATTCGGGTCGCGGCGCGGCCTGCTGCACTTCGGTAAAGAGATCCTCGACGGTCTTCCGATCCTGTTTGGCCCGGGCAGCGATCGTCAGGAAGGTGAGGTTACTCGCGAACCCATCTTTGTACGGAATCGCGCTGCCCACCGCGATCCCGCCGTTCTCCTCGAAGGCCACCACGGTTTGCTTCCCTTCGCTCCAAGCCTGCCGAATCGCATCGTTGACGAACCGGAAGCCGACTTTCGTCTTCGGGATGTTGTCAGCCGGCACACCGAAGGAACGCGCAACCGCATCGACCCAACCGGTCGAGACCACCGTCCGAACAATGACGTAGCGGCTCGGATCCCACGCCTCCCCTGCCTCAGCCTTGGCCTTTTTCAGGACGCCGTAGGCCATGACGGTGGCCATGTCGTTCCCGTTGAGATACCGTGTCCCGGTCACTTCGCCTTGGCTGTTGCGGATCGGTGGCATCGATGCGGCCCGGTCCGCATCGCCATCAACACCGAGGACGATGTCCACGCCAAGGTCCTCGCCCCGCAATGCTTCAGAGACTTGTGCCAAGTTTTCCTCGGTCGCCTCGACGTTGCGGCGGCCCCCAAGCGCCGGATCCATCCCTGCGTTGATGATCACGAACTGCGCGCCCTTGGTCAGAGCGATCTGAATCCTGCGTCGAAGCTCCTGCGCATCGCTCACCGGCTCAATACGGGCGACCGGAATTCCCAGCGCCTCCACGACTTCCCCAATCACGATGCCAGCGCCCTGCTGGGCATCGAGGATGGCATGGACGCCGGATTGACGGATGACGTCCGGGTCAACGCCGAGCGTGTCCCGAAGATATTGAGCATAGGCGCTGATGTCCGGCTCAACCCGATGGATGAGGGGGTGGTGTGCTTCCGCGATCTTGAGTTGCGTGATGCCCTGGGGATCGCGCAGCCGATCGACGATCGGATTGACGACCGGATCATTCGCCAAGCCGCCTGTGAGCCCATCGAAGATTTCAATGCCACCATCGGCAGCCGGATTGTGGCTCGCGGTATTGTTGATCATGGCTGCCGCTTTAAGGCCGCGCGCCATCGCGAAGACGTTCAGCGGCGTTGAGGCCACGCGGCTCATGAGACGCACCGCGATCCCGTTGCCCGCAAGGATGCGCGCCTCCTCCTCGGCATAAGCTTGCTCGGAGAGCCGCTCGTTGGTTCCCGGCCGGGTGCCACGATCGCGATGATCGTACCCAATGACCACCACCGGGCGGCCCTCCTCATCCACCAATCCGTGCTCACGGTAACTCTCTCGGTGTTCGTTCAGGTAGTTCGCGATGCTCTGGGTCAGCAGCCGTATGCGCTCAGGCGTGAAGGCGCCATCCGGATGCTCGGCGTCAGGGAACTGGGCGCGCCAGCCTGCCGTGCCGAACGCGATCGCTGCGCGGTCCTCAGCAGACATCTGAATCGGGACAACGGTGACCGCATCTTCTGACAAACCGGGCCCGGTCCCGGAGCCGCCAGTGATCCTGGAGGGACGCGCCGGTGACGGAATCGCAGACGATGAGAGAAATTGATCAACGGTCGGGTCAAAATACCACCACTTGCCCGAGGGATCTCGAATCAAAGTAAACAGGTGCCAGAACTGCGTGTTCCATGCCTTGATTGGCACGACCTCGTAACCCGTGTTGGCGAAGCGCTCCATCGTGAGCCGGATCGCCTGGTTGCACGTGTCAGGCGATGCATAGCGCTGGCGAATGGCGGGCGCCAACTGTTCAAGTAATTCGCCTGTTGGCAGGTCCCGGGTCGCCCGCTGAAGTACCGCGTGATCAACCGGCACCTCCGGAATTCCGGGCAGATCCAGTGGCAGCACCTCGTACTCCATGGCACCGTAGAGCAGGCGGCTCATCTCCCGGACCGTCGCAAGCGCCTCAGTCGAATCCGCGCGCCGACCGAGATTGCGCACGAGATACTGCACGTGCGTGGGATTGTTGTTTTCCGCCGTCACCACTTGGTCGTGCAGTCCCTCGCGTGTTGCCTCAGGCTCCAGCGGCTCAAGAACACGGCTCTGCAGGCCAGCATCTTCCAACGCCTCTGTAATGTCCTGCAACGGTGCCGTGTACAACCACTGCTCTACCTCATTGAGCGAGAGCAGGTCCCCGCCAAACAGCTTCGTCGCTAATCGAGAGAGCGCATCGGCGCGCACAGCGACCGCGCGGTGTTGCGTGCCGGCGACCGGCATGATGGTCACTTCAGCCGACTCTCCGCCGACAGGTGCATGAGCGTCCTGCAGGCGCCGCACCTCGTCCGGCGTTAGCACCACGTCGGTGAGCAGGACGTTGCCAGCGGCGGACGATGCCAGGGACCCCGCCCACTGCCGCAGTTCGAGGACATTAGCAAGCTCACGGACCGAGCTGGCTCCCATGACCGTCCCGGACGCTCGGTACACAACGCCGACCCAGCTCGGCCCGCTCGGCGAGCCGGGGCCGCCCGCCACCGAACGCGGCCGCGCGCGCTGCCGCGCCTCAAGCGCGTGTCGATACACCGCGACGTACTCCTCGACACGGTCGTCCCAGCCGTGGTTGCCGCGCATCGCGCGCTGCTGCATCTGTCGGAACGTCTCCGGGTCATGCCGGTACAGATCGACCGCCCGCTTCACGGCCCGGTATATGGCGTGCCCGCTGAGCGTGACGAACTTGAAGCCTGTGGCGTCTTCCGGCTCGTGCTTGAGATCCCCGACCGTGGCATGCAGGCCGCCGACGTCGCGGACAAGGGGCGGCCCGCCGTAGCGCATCGCCTGGAGCTGTACGAGCCCCGCCGGCTCCCAGCGGGATGGGATGAGGAACAGATCCGCCCCAGCAAACATCTTCCGGGCGAGCGGCTCATCCACACCTGGTCGATGGGCGATCCGTCCTGGATACGTTCGTTCCAAGGTCTGAAAACCCTCGACAAGCTGCTCATCCCCGCTTCCCTGGATGGCGAGTTGGACTCCAAGTTCCTTCACCATCCGCTCGGCGTGCGCAAGGACCACGTCGACGCCCTTCTGTTCCGTCATCCGGGCCACCAGACCGACGAGCGGTGTCGCGGGCTCTTCGTCCAATCCGAGCAGCCGCTGGAGATCGGCTTTATTCGCCGCCTTGCCGGAGAGATCGTCAACGCTGAAGCGAACCGCAAGGGACGGATCGGTCGCGGGGCTCCACAGCACGTGATCGAGCGCATTGGGGATGCTGCCGTAGTCCGCCGCGCGCTGGCGCAACACGCGCTCAAGCCCCATGCCGCCCCGCCGTGTCAACGTCTCCTGGCGATAGGTGGGGCTGACGGTCATGAGCTTGTCTGCGGAGAGAAGTCCCGCTTTCAGGAGGTTGATCTGACCGTCGTAGACGAGCCATGCCCTCGTGACATCATCGTCCGGGAGTCCGAGGCGCACCAACTCGTCAAGCCGCTGTGCCGGAAAGATCCCTTGGAAGGCGAGGTTGTGGATCGTCAAGACGCTCGCGGTGTCCGACAACCATTCCGCGCCGACCGTCCGCAGGAAGGCCGGCACGAGCGCCGTCTGCCAGTCGTGGCTGTGGACGATGTCCGGTGTCAGCCCCAGAACCCGCAGGGCCTCCACGGCCGCCCGCGAAAAGACCGCGGCCTCCTGGAAGGCTTTGTCTGCATCCGCGCTATAGCCAGACTGGAAGTAATCCGGATGCTCGAGGAAGTACACCTGCACCCCATTGAAGATCGTCGTTAGGATCCGGAACTCCGCCGGGCCGTTGAACGTCGGCACGCTCACGCGCTTGCCGGTGTCGCGCAGGCCAAACCGGCGTGCGGAGATCGAGCGGTGCCTCGGGAGGATGACGCTCATCTGGTAGCCGGCCCGCTGCATCGCCGCCGGTAGCTCGCGCATGACATCCTTCAGCCCGCCGGTCTCGAAGAACGGCGCCATCTCATAGGCCACGTGCACAATCTGCCGGGGTAGTGCTTCCTTCTCCGGCGAAACAAAAACGGTTCCGCCGTCCTGGGTCGCGCGCGATTCCGGTTTCGGCACCTCGAGGAGGCGCTGGACGATTGCTTCGATCGCTGCCTGATCAGCCGTCACGGACTTCAACGCCGCGGCCACCTGCTCCTTCAGTTGCGCATCAACCTGCTGGAGCTCTCCGGCAACGACAATGGCACCGCTGACCTCGGCGAATCCAAATTCATTGGTGAAGTGGTCGGCCGGCACACCACCGGTCCGATCGGTGATGAAGACACGCGCGCGATCTGGACCGACCGGAGCCACTAAGAGATTGAACGAATCCCCCTTCTGGGTAATGAGAGCTAGCGCCTGTGTTGCAAGCCGGGTCACCGCGTCAAGGTCCTGATCGCCCGTCCCGCTTTCAAAAACGATGCCTGTCCCAAGGCCCTCCTCAGGATTGAGCACCGAGACGATAATTGGCACACCGTCGGTGACGACGGTGCCACGTTCCAAGCGCTGGGCCCGCTCCACGGGGAACGAAAACCGCGTGTACTGCGCATGGGCCTGGGATTGGGTCGCCCCACCCTTGACCGCGTCCTTCCCCTCTGCGTAGTACCAGCCATTGATCGCCATGCGGAATTTCAGTTGGTCTTTAAGTTTCTCTGAGCGGTTAAGATCAACGACCATCTGCATCATGTCACGGATGTTCTCGAACTGGCTCATCTCGCGTTGATGCACACGCTCTGGATTGCGCGCAACGATCAGGTGGTACGGCTGGTCGTCAGCCGGGCGACCCTGCAGAGGCGGCCAAATCGGGAACGGATTGAACAACACCCACCACGTGTTGCCGTGGGGACGGGTCCACTCAAACCGGTATTCATCCGGGTACTTCTTGGTGACATTCTCCGAATACACGGCCAGCATGTTCGGGTCTTCATCATCGACGCGCCCCTCGACACGTGGCCGGCTGGCTCGCTTCACATTCTGAATGAAGACCAGCTTCGCCTGTTCCAAGACGTCCGCCGGCAGCTCGCGCGGGAACGGCCGCGGCTGAGGATCGCCAGGCATGAACACGACGTACTTAATGGTTGAGCCATCCTCGATAATCCTGAAGAAACTCTTCAACTCGTCGCTCTCATCATTTTTCTCTGTGTGCCCCGCAAGCCGCTGCAGGTTGTACAGCGTCTGGATGTTGGAGTAGAGATCTTGGTCGTGCCGTAACTGGAGTCGCCGCTCCTCGGTGGACGGGGTTCGTTCAGGACGGATGGCGTAGTCCTCATGCTCCCCGCTCGGCGAGCCGGGGCCGACACGAGCCCCGAGTACGTAACGCTGTGCGAGTCGAGTGAAGCCTTCCTCTTGGTCCTGCGCCAAGTAGACGTCCATGGCGCTGCGGTAGCGCGGATCGTCCTCTACAGGTCCCGCCTGTAGGCGCTCGGGCGTCTTGAAGGTGTAGATTTTCTTGCCCGGTTCATAGACGAAGGCCGGGTTGAGTCCGGGGATGGCAAACGTCACATCCGATGTGACGCTGTCGAGTCCAACGTAATCCTGACCATCGCCCTCCTCCCACGTGCGACGATCCACGTAGTACGGCAACGGATGCTCAGGCAAATGGGCGAGCACAAAGTCGATGTCATACAGGATGCCCCAGGCGTTGAGCAGG
>OBEQ011085394.1_pt1 | contig 20644 bp, 19 predicted proteins | sample 1670901 | NCBI WGS metagenome assembly OBEQ01 (sample SAMEA104232315, study PRJEB22302) | groundwater metagenome | biome: forest; feature: aquifer; material: groundwater | place: USA | collected 2011-08-07 | depth 5.4 m
AGGGCTTGGCCATATATCCTCAAGGGAAGCACTGGCCGACATTATATCGGGAGCACAGTGAATTTGGCTAAACGTTTCCGAGACCATCAAAATGGGAACACTTACACAACCAGAAGACTCGGGAGAAATCTTCGGATTATTGCGAGCCGGAAATTTCCAACGCTTAAAGAAGCACGAACGATGGAACGTATACTCAAGAACAAAAAGAATCCTGCATTAGCCATTGATTATCTCGGGGAAATGTAGAGCAGCCCCGAAAACATTCGGGGTTGGTCGGGAGTTCAATTCTCCCCCCTGGCACCAATTTTAATTTGTTAGGTCTTCTGGTTTAACACTACTTTGGGGACGGGAACCGAGGAGCTTAGCGTGGACGATTACTCTTTCGGGGCTTTCATCGAAACGATAGCCATGACAGTTGGGGCAGGTGGGTACCTGAAGAGTAACAATGGAATCACATCCTTCACAAATTTTGTAGGCACGAGGTTTAGCGATAATTTTGGCAGCGCGCTTTGCTCTTTCGGTAAGATCTATCATAATAACTTTATTATATCACTTCGAACTTGCACTGTCGATCTGTGCAAACTATGGGAGATATATCTCTCTCTACAAGATGCTCTGAAGTAAGGGTTTTTTTTGAACACATTCATTCTCAAAACGGTGATAAAACATAGGTGGTTAACTGAGGACCAGGTTCGTGTGGCCCAAGAAGCAATGGTACACGATCCTTCTTTATCGTTGCTTAATTTCATGACGCAACAAGGGTGGTTGGGTGCCGAGCATATCGCATGGCTTCAACATGCGATGACCGTCCATGAATCATCAGTGGCATTGATGTCCACCGAAAAGGAAGTTGTTTATTCAGGAATCAAGACAACAAACGCACCGCTTCCTATTCCGGCGGATTTTCCTTTTGAAGTTCGATTAGCAAAAGATGGGGCATTGGATCATCTCACGGATTATCTTCGTATTGGGCAGCAATATGGCGCTTCGGATGTACATATTGGGGTTGATGCTCCTCCGATCATGCGGCTCCACGGTTGCTTGCAGATGCTTTGGCCGAAAGCGCCGAGTTTTACAGCATCCCAGACCGAACGTCTTTTGATGAGTTTTCTTACCGAAACACAGAAAGCTTACTTTAAGGAAGGAAGCGATTTGGATTTTTGTTATGCTGTGGAAGGATTGGGGCGTTTCCGTACAAGTGTGATTCGTCAAAGGAGAGGAATCGATGGGGGATTTCGTGTCATTAACACAAAGGGGCAGACGATGGATGAACTCGGATTACCGAAGTATTTAAAGGGACTAACAAAATACCAGAATGGCTTGGTTTTGGTAACAGGTTCGGCGGGGTGTGGAAAGTCGACAACGTTAGCTGCATTTATTGAAGAGGTAAATCAAAGTCGTCACGACCATATTGTTACTTTGGAAGATCCGATTGAATATGTTTTTGAACCAAAAGAGTGTCAAATTACGCAACGGGAAATACCCACTCATACACAATCCTTTAGCGTGGCGTTACGCGCTGTTCTTCGGGAGGATCCGGATGTGATTATGGTAGGGGAAATGCGGGATTTGGAAACTATTTCCCTGGCAATTACGGCGTCGGAAACGGGGCATCTTGTGTTTGGAACATTACACACCAGTAGTGCTGCACGAACTCTAGACCGTATTTTAGATGTGTTTCCGACCGAACAACAGTCCCAAATCCGCACGATGGTATCGGGATCTCTTCGAGGGATTATTAGCCAGCAACTCATTCCACAAAAAAATGGCCGCGGCCGGGTCCTTGCTATGGAAGTCCTTATTAATACACAAGCAACAGCAGCACTCATTCGCGATGGGAAAACCTTTATGCTTCCAGGTGTGATGCAAACAGGGAAAAAGATTGGGTGTAAATTGATCGACGACTCGTTATTGGAATTATTAACAAACGGTATGATTACGGCACAGGAAGCCTTTGATCGTGCAGAACAGAAGTCGCTTTTTAAGCAGTATTTATCAAAGTAATTTCGAGATTATGGCGAAAATCGATGAACTCTTTGCTGTGATGATAGGGAAAGGCGCTTCTGATCTTCACTTACAAGAGGGCCAGCCACCCAAGGTACGGATTCATGGGGATATTCATTCTTTGAATGATTGTGTTTTGAATCATCAAGAGATAAGCGATCTTCTTTCCGAAGCTGCTGGGGCTGAGCGATGGAAAAATTTTCTAGAGCGTGGCGATTTGGACTTTGCTTACGAGATGGATGAAAACTCACGCTTTCGGTCGAATTACCTTAAACAACTACATGGATTGGGTGCAGTCTTTCGCTTGATTCCCACGAAGATCTTAACACTCGAGCAATTAGGGGTACCGCCTATCATCAAAAATTTTGGTCGAACTCGTGCGGGTATTGTTTTAGTAACAGGTCCCACTGGAAGCGGCAAATCTACGACCCTTGCTGCGCTTATGGACTATATCAATATCAACTTCGCCAAGCATATTGTCACCATCGAAGAGCCTATCGAATTTGTGCACAAAAACAAAGCGAGCATTCTCACACAACGGGAGGTGCATGTAGATATCCCCTCTTTTCAGGCGGGCTTGAAAGCTGCACTGCGCGAGGATGCTGATGTTGTTTTGGTGGGAGAAATGCGCGATCTCGAAACAATTTCACTCGCACTCACAGCGGCTGAGACCGGAATGTTAGTATTTGGCACGTTGCATACCAATAACGCCCGAAAGACCGTGGATCGTATTATTGATGTTTTTCCTGCAGAACAACAACCTCAAGTGCGCACCATGCTTGCAGCTTCACTTCGCGGGGTTGTTGCCCAGCTTCTCATGAAGAAAGCAGATGGTACGGGGCGCTTGGCGGTAAATGAAATTTTAATTTCCAATACTGCGGTTGCTTCCATCATTCGGGAGGGAAAGACAGAAAAATTGGTCGATGTTTTGGTAAGTGGTAGGAATGAGGGGATGCAAATGATGGATGACTCGATTATGAAATGTTTAAAAGCGAGGATGGTTTCTCCTGTCGAAGCTTATATGAAAGCTATTGATAAGCAGCGTTTTGAAGAGTTTTTGCCTAAGGAATCAGCCATTCCACTCAGTCGGTAAATTTTATGGGAACAAAGGTTTTGGTCATTGGTTCGAAAGGACGGATGGGACAAAGTATTTTGGATTGTGCACGGCAAGACTCTGAAATTGAGATCGTGGGAGCTGTAGATAAAGGAGAACCATATCAGAAACAGATGAAGCCTGGAGTTGTAGTTATCGATTTTACTATTCATACGGCTACACTTTTATTTGCCAAAGCAGCAACAAAAGCTGGTTGTCCTATGGTGATTGGTACGACGGGGTTTACTTGTGGAGAACTAGATGAGATCAGGAATGCCTCAAAGGCTATTCCAGTGCTCCTCTCTCCAAACATGAGTGTGGGAGTCAATTTACTTTTTACTCTTACACAATTGATAAGTTCCGTGTTGAAAGAGGGATTTGATGTAGAAATTATTGAAAAACATCATCGTCAGAAAAAAGATTCACCGAGTGGGACAGCTGTTAGACTCGCGGAGATTGTGGCTGCAGCAAAGGGATTGGCTTTCCTCAAATTGGCAAAATATGGTCGACATGGTGATTCTGAAAAGAGGACGGCAAATGAAATTGGGATTCATTCTATTCGGGGTGGGGATTATGTGGGAGAGCACACGGTGATTTTTGCGGGTGAGGGACAAGTTGTGGAAGTGGTCCATAGGGCAAATTCGCGCGATATTTTTGCGCAAGGGGCTTTGCGAGCTGCTAAATGGATTTCCTCGGCTCGACCAGGACTTTACGACATGCGTGATGTTCTGGGGCTTCAAGGGTTGGGATAATTTATTGCATGAAATTTCCCTTGAGTCCTTTAGAAATAGGGATTGCTTTAGGTTCTAATCAAGGTGATCGGATCAACTATTTGCGTACAGCGTTTTCTTGGTTGAAAACAATCTCTATTGCTCCTGTGAAATGTTCTCATGTTTACGAAACTGATCCCATAGATTGTCCTAAGGGTACGCCTTTTTTTTTGAATGCGGTGTGTGAAATCAAATGTGATATGGATCCTTTGGAATTGCTCCATCGCATGCGCGACTTTGAAAGGCGGCATGGGCGCTCCGAAGGATATCTTAAAAACGCACCTCGCCCTTTGGACTTGGATTTGTTGTATGTAGGGGATCTCGTGAAACAAATGGAAGAACTTATACTTCCTCATCCTCGAATGTTGGAACGCCGATTTGTACTTCAACCACTTTGTGAAATACGACCTGATCTTATCCTCCCCAACCGAAACCAGAGTATATCTCAACTTTTGGCTAGTTTAAAGGATGATCATGAGGTTGGCCTTTACTCTGAAAGTTTGTAGTCTTTGACCGTTGATCGTAACCCAGAATGTGTGTGAATGCTTCTCGCAAGAAAATGACAGTACCGTTCATTCGTGCTATGAAAGGAAAAGGCACGAAGATTGTTGCATTGACCTGTGCTGATTTCATCACGGCCCGCCTCTTGGATGAGGCTGGGGTGGATATTATCCTCGTAGGCGATTCATTGGGGACCACCTTCTTGGGCTATGAAAATACCTTGTCTGTGACGATGCGAGATATGTTGCATCATCTCAAAGCAGTCACCCGTACCAAGCTAACTGCCCTGATTGTTGCAGATATGCCCTTTGGTTCATATCATCAATCTTGCGAACAAGCGGTTCGTAACGCAGTACGTTTGGTTCGGGAAGGAGGAGCAGATGCTGTAAAGCTGGAAGGAGGGGAGAGTCAAATAGATCGAATCAAGGCAATCGTAACCGCGGGTATCCCCGTCATGGCACATCTAGGATTGTTGCCTCAAAGTATTTTGCAAGAGGGTGGATATCGAGTCCATGGCAGAACACTTGAACAAGTGGAACAGCTTAAGAGAGATTTTGGAGTAATTGAAAAGGCGGGTGTCTTTTCTTGTGTTCTGGAATATGTGGTAGCGAACGTGGCAGAAAAAATAACTCGTCAGGCCTCGATCCCTACAATTGGTATCGGTTCTGGTGGAGCTTGTGATGGTCAGGTTTTGGTCACGAGTGATTTACTAGGCTTACAAGCCTGGTTGGAGCCTCGGGCTGCGCGCCATTATGCAGAAGTTGGAAAGTTGATGAAAAAGGCGTTTGAAACTTATGCAGAAGATGTGCGTCGGGGAAAGTTCCCTAGCAAACGCGAGAGTTTTTCGTAATGGAGTGGAAAACTTTCGAAAATGATCCCTTATGAAAAGGAATTGAATGAGCAACAGCTTGCTGCTGTTCAGGCGGAGCTAGGTCCTATTTTAGTCATTGCTGGGGCAGGGAGTGGGAAGACACGTACCTTAACATACCGGGTAGCTTACTTAATCGAAAATGGGCTTTCGCCCGATCGACTTCTCCTTCTCACCTTTACCAACAAGGCTGCAAAGGAAATGTTGAGCCGGGTAGGTCATCTTTTACCCCTCGATATCAGCAAAATTTGGGGGGGGACTTTCCATTCAGTTGCTAATCGCATTCTGCGACGTCATGCGAAAGCGATTGGTTACGAGCCGAATTACGTCATTCTCGATCGAGGAGATTCTAAAGATTTGATTCAGGCATGTATTTCAGAAGCAGGGATTAATGTAAAAGAGAAACGTTTTCCTAAAGCCGATGTTTTAAATGAAATCTTTAGTCTTTCGGTGAATACGGAATGTCCAATTTCAAAAATTGTTGAAGAGCAATATGACTATTTTTCCGATCAGATCGAACCCATCGTCAGCATAAAAAAACTTTATCTTGAGCGTAAAAAACGTGCAAACGCGATGGATTACGACGACCTTCTTTGTAATCTTCTTTTACTCTTACGTGAACATCCGGATGCGGCGGAAATTTATGGGCGACAGTTTTTGTCAATTTTATTGGATGAATATCAAGACACCAATCGTATTCAGTCGGACATTATTGATCGGCTTGCAGCTCGCCACCAAAACGTGATGGTTGTGGGAGATGACGCTCAGAGCATCTACAGTTGGCGTGGAGCAAATTTCCGCAACATCATGGAGTTTCCTAAGCGATACCCCAAAGCACGTGTTTTCAAAATCGAACAGAATTACCGCAGCACACCACAGATTTTAGGATTAGCTAACGAGGTGATTGCAACGAATATCCACCAGTTTAAGAAAAATCTGCAGTCGACTCGCAAAGATGGACTTAGGCCTCAGGTGATTTCTCTTCTTAATGCTTCGGAACAAGCCCAGTTTGTTGCCCAACAAATGTTAGAACTGCGAGATCAAGGAGTGTTGCTCAACGAAATGGCCGTCCTTTATCGTTCACATTTCCATTCGATGGAACTTCAAATGGAACTCACCCGGCGCAATATTCCGTTCTTTGTTACCAGTGGCTTACGTTTTTTTGAGCAAGCTCATGTGAAAGATGTGGCTGCTTATCTTAAGCTTGCGATCAATCCAACAGACGAGTTGGCATTCAAACGGATTGCCTTGATGATGCCAAAAGTGGGAGGGCAAACTGCAGCCAAGCTTTGGAAAAAACTTCGAGCGATCGCCGAATCATTTTCTGTAGGGATTGGAAAGGCACAGACCGTACCCGCATCTCGTTATATGGAAATGATTAAGGATGTTCCAAAAGCGGCTCAAAAAGATTGGAAACAATTTTCCGAGATCATGCAAGAATTGTGTGAACCACAGATCTTAAGTCGGCCTTCGGATATGATCCAAATCGTACTCGAAGCAGGTTATGAGGATTATCTCAAAACTAAATTTGATCATTATCAATCGAGGAAAGAAGACTTAGAACAATTGGCTTCTTTTGCTACAAGATTTGAAAGGGTCGAGGAGCTGCTTACTGAACTTGCTCTTATGACCAACGTCGAGACTGAGGAGGGACGGCCTGATGTGGGAGAGATTCAGGAAATAGTTCGTCTCAGCACAGTTCATCAAGCTAAGGGCCAGGAATTTAGGATTGTTTTTGTCATTTGGTTGGCCGACGGCGCTTTCCCCAATGCGCGTGCTTTTGAAAATATGGAGGGGGAAGAAGAAGAAAGGCGCCTCTTCTATGTTGCGATCACTCGCGCCAAAGACGAATTGTATTTGGTTTATCCACTCTTGAAGCTCAGTAACAGTTATGGAGATGCATTTCAGAAACCGTCGCGTTTCCTCCAAGAAGTTTCGCAAAAATGTTATGAGAAACGGGAAGTGGATTAAGCTTTATCTCTTAGAATATGTCTAAAGACCGTTGGATTTTGCATGTTGATATGGATGCTTTCTTTGCTGCCATTGAACAGAGGGATCATCCTGAATATCGTGGGAAACCTGTTATGGTTGGTGCTTTTCCGAATCAGCGTGGAATCATTGCTACGTGCAGCTATGAGGCTCGGGCATTGGGCATTCATTCTGCTATGCCTTCACGGACGGCGGGACGACTTTGTCCTCATGGAATTTTCCTTCCTCCAGATCTTGAGAAATATCATCGGGAATCCCAATATATCATGGCGATCTTATACAGCTTTACTCCTTGGGTAGAACCTCTCTCCATTGATGAAGCATTTCTCGATGTGACTTCTGTTCAAGGTTTGTTTGGACATGCGGTGGATGTGGCGAAAAAGATCAAGGATCGGCTTCAGGGAGAGCGACGGCTCACAGCAAGTGTTGGAGTAGCATCCAACAAATTTTTGGCCAAGTTAGCAAGTGATCTTCAGAAGCCAGATGGACTCACAGTGATTTCCGAAGAAAATAAGCACGCTACCTTAGCATCGTTGCCAGTTGGAAAACTTTGGGGAATAGGTGAGGTTACTCGAAAACTTCTTGAGAGAAACGGTTTTAAAACCATTGGCGATATTCAAAAAACCAACCGATGGTATTTGAAGTCATTTCTTGGCAATCGAGCCGAGCATCTTCAACAGCTCGCGTGGGGAAAAGATGAACGTCCTATCGAAACTAAAGTAGACACTAAATCGACAGGGCGCGAGCACACCTTTGATATGGATACCTTGGATATAGCTCTTCTTCAGAAAACCCTCTTTACTCAAGCGGAGGAAGTTGCTCACGAGCTTCGCAAGACCATGGTGGCTGCAAAGACGATCACCCTTAAATTACGCTATAGCGATTTCACTACCTTAACACGTCAAACGACACTTGACCCGCCAACCCAAGATGAGGTTGCGATTCACGAGAAGGTTTCCCGGCTCCTAAAAAGTCAACATGTGAAAGGACGAAAGATCCGTTTGATTGGAATAAGTGTTAGCAACTTTGTAGCCCCTCACATCCAGCTTGATTTCTTGGATCCTACTCTTGAGAAAAGACAAAAGCTTGCTTTAGCCATTGATGCCATTCGTGTTCGGCATGGATACCAGGCTATTCAAAGGGTAGAAGTGGTTTCAAAACTATGATGCGTGGCGCGAAGAATTATAGTTTTGAAACCACTTCTAGTAGATTAGAAAGAACCTTGCTAAAAGCGATAGCCGAAGCTCACTTCTGGCCCGGCAGCATCGAGGGCGCGGTTTTTACGTTCTGGATCTGAAAGGCCAGCATTCGAGAAATGGGTATAGATTGCTGAGAAACGGACAAACCAATCATCCGAAATATCGTAGCGAACACCTGTTGCAATCCCGAAGTTAAAAGCGAAATCTTGTCCTTGCCCAATCTGACCTCGATCGGTGGTTACTCCCTGGGAGTCAGTGAAAGCAAACCCAATATTTCCTTCGACAAAGGGTACCCATTTCCAACCGGGTTGCACAAAATTATATCGTGGTCCGAGACTAGTGCCAACGAATCGTGATTCGGTCCCATAAATGACAGCATCCCAAAAACCTCTAAACACAAATTCAGTGTGTCCGCGAAAAATACCACTCGCAAAATCATCCAAAGAATCGTCATCTACCTTTAAGGAAGCTGTGAGATCGGCTGGTACCAAAGTATAGCCGGGCAGATCTGTACGCACATCAGCAATAAGAATGCCACTTCCCAACTCAATGGACCAATCCTTGTCGTCGAAAGATGAGACAGTTCTTTTGATTTTAGTTTTCATGGGGTCGTCCGCCAAAAGCACAGAAATAGGGCAGAGTGATAAAAGGATTAGAAAGACAAAAGTAAAAAACTTCATGATATAAAATAGATGTAGTTGATTTCGAGGAAGCAGTACAAGGGAAAAAGAACGTTGGATTGGATCGTCGGGTCGTCAGATGATAAAAGCGTGGAATTGTTTAGCTTCGGCGAAATGATCTTGTAAAAATGGGAAAGGTAGTACTCGCTATTTACCGGCAGCAGCCTTGAGAAACTGGGTTTGGATCAGAATGGTTTCCACGTGTTCTATCAAGCCTTTTTGACTCTCAAGAATCCCATCTAAGTTTTTGTCGAGTTCTTCCTGAGAAATTACCTCCTTTTTGTCATCCGCCGCACGAGTTTGCTGTAAGTAGGAGAGGCCGCTTGCCATTAAGAAGCCAAGAGTTATGCCGACAAGTAAAGAAAAAGTGTGAAGTTGTTTCATAGAGTAAGAAATGTTATAGGATTAATTTAATTTTTCTTGGGGCCTCCTGACATGGATCGGGCTTTAATAAAATTGAGGTTGCTTTCAATCTGGGTCAATGTCTGGGACATTTTTTTGTTATTTTCTTGAATTTGTGTCCACTTGTCGGAAGGGATAATGTCCGAATTTGAATTGGATGGTGTTTCTTGGGCTCGAAGCCAAATTAAACCCAAGATCAGACCGAAGATCGGTATCAGAGAGAAGAAGGTCGGTTTTTTGAGAGTTGCCATAGTGAATTTCCTTTCATTGAGGTTTTAAAGGGTTTTAGATGGGAAGGGTTTCCTTGCCAGAAAAGCATAGGTTTGAGTTGGATTTTTAGTCAAGCAAGCTTGCGTAAAAAAAGATTCTCGATTAACCTTCGTATTGCAATCTTTGAAGCGTGTTTAAAAAATTAAATTGATTAATCCTTATGTCATCGGTCCTTGCTGAATCTAAGAAATCTTCGACAAAAACTCATTCTTCACCAAAATCTACATTTTGCGATTATAAGATAGCCGATATTACTTTGGCCGAATGGGGAAGAAAAGAGGTCGTCATTGCTGAGTCCGAGATGCCTGGTCTTATGACCTTGCGTAAGGAATATAGCAATAAAAAGCCGCTTCATGGTGCACGAATCGCTGGTTGTCTCCATATGACCATCCAGACAGTTGTTCTCATGGAGACGCTGATTAAACTTGGTGCCGAAGTCCGATGGAGTTCGTGCAATATCTTTTCTACTCAAGATCATGCTGCTGCAGCAGTCGCAATGGCGGGTATTCCGGTTTTTGCCTGGAAAGGTATGACTTCTCAAGAATTTGACTGGTGCATCGAGCAGACCCTTTTTTGGCCGGATGGCTGTGGGTTGAATATGATTCTTGATGATGGAGGAGATCTCACAAGCATGGTTCACAAAAAATATCCCAAGTTATTAAAAGGGATTTATGGATTAAGTGAAGAGACCACCACGGGGGTTCGACGTCTTTATCAAATGATGCAAAAAGACGAATTAAAGGTTCCTGCAATCAACGTGAATGATTCCTGTACTAAATCCAAGTTTGATAATCTTTATGGTTGTCGGGAATCTCTCCTTGATGGCGTCAAACGCGCAACGGGGGTAATGGTCGCAGGCAAAGTTGTTGTGGTATGTGGGTATGGGGATGTTGGGAAGGGTTGTGCTCAATCGCTCCGAGGGCATGGCGCGCGGGTGTTGATTACCGAAGTTGATCCCATTAATGCTCTCCAGGCGGCAATGGAAGGATATGAGGTTACCACCATGGAAGAGGCTTCACCCATCGCGGATATTGTGGTGACTGCTACTGGTTGTCGAGATGTGGTCACACGGAAGCACTTGGATGCCTTTAAGGATCAAGCGATTGTCTGTAACATCGGACATTTCGATCTTGAAATTGATGTGGCTAGCATTTTTAACGATCCCAAACTCAAGCGACAGTGTATCAAACCTCAAGTGGATCAAGTTGAATGGCCGAATGGGAAACGAGTGACCGTTCTAGCAGAAGGACGATTGGTTAATTTAGGATGCGCGGTGGGGCATCCTAGTTTTGTTATGAGTGCGTCATTCACGAATCAGGTTATCGCTCAGCTCGAGTTATGGGAAAATCGGACCGCTGGGAAATATAAAAATCGGGTTTATGTACTCTCCAAGCATTTGGATGAGAAAGTCGCTTCTCTTCACCTTGAAAAACTCGGGGTTAAGTTGACTCGTCTCACCCAGGTTCAAGCTGATTATCTTGGAGTTACTGTAAATGGACCCTTTAAACCTGACCATTACCGTTATTAAACAAGCCGGATGAGGTGCTTTTTTTAAGATGATTTTTGGATTTTTCCTTCATGTTTAGCGGGATTGTTGATGGGCAGGGTGTTTTAATGAAAACCCAGGCCCGTGGCGCAGGGTTCCGTATTGCGGTTCGCCACAAAGGTCTCAAAGGTCTTGGTAAGAGAGTGCGCGTTGGCGATTCGGTAGCCATCAATGGTTGTTGCCTCACAGCGCTCTCCAACCGAAATCATATATTTCAGTTTGATGTTCTTAAAGAGACATGGGGGCGTACTTCTTTTCGTCATATCCATCCGCCCGAGAAAGTTAACCTAGAAACATCGCTGCGAGTTGGAGATCCTATAGGTGGGCATTTTGTAACAGGACACATTGATGGAGTCGGACGAATTATTCGATACGAACGGCGGAATACCGATGTTTTAATGAAAATTGAACCACCCTCTTATTTTATGGATTGGATTACCGTCAAAGGATCAGTGGCCATCGATGGTGTAAGCCTTACCGTTGCCCAAAAGGGACGTTCTTATTTTAAGGTTTGGTTGATTCCTCATACCTTGAAGCGAACAACCCTTGGATGGAAAAGGAAAGGTGCTTGGGTAAATCTAGAAGGTGATATGCTAGCAAAATATATTCAAAAAGGTTCCCGGATGCCATAAATAAGCATATGGATGAAGTTAAATCGATGACACCCCAGCTCGAGAAGCTCCTTGTTCTGCATGATCGTGATACACGTTTGTTTCGTTTAACAACGGAATTGGATCGAATTCCTGAAGAAAAGTCGCATCTCGATCAGCAAGAAAAACAAATTTTCAACGCGGTTGAAGAGGCCAAAGCCCAAGCCAAAAAAATAGAACTGGAATGCAAGAAGCTAGAAATGGAGGTTGCTGCCAAGCAGACGCTTGTTCGTAAGTATAAGGGACAGTTGTTGGAAATTAAAAACAACGATCAATTTCATGCCTTGCAGCATGAAATTACAGCAGCCGAAACAGAAATTCGTAAGATTGAAGACGTCGAACTCAATCTCATGGAACAAGCCGAAAAATTTCGAGTGGGACTTAAAGAAGCAGAAGCACGATTGCGAGAAGAGACCCAACGTTTGAGTGTTCAACGCAAAGATTTGAACCTGAAAACTACAGTGCTTGAAAAACAAGTCACGGATTTAAAAGCAGAACGTACCCACCTGAGCTCAGAGATTGATGAGGATATCCTGAATCGTTACGAACGGATTTTTCGTAGCAAAAACAATCAAGCCGTGGCCAGAATCTCGCACGGAATGTGCATGGGATGCCATCTGAAGTTGACTTCCCAGGAAATCCATAATGCCCAGCGCGGTACCGAACTCGTGACTTGCACGAATTGCGGACGTATCCTATACTGGATGTCTGAATAATTTGAGATTTGAAATTTCAAATTTGAGATTAATTTAGAGGGCGGATCATCGCTCTACCGGGTCGTATTGGTGATCTAGGTGGAGAGGAAAGTCCGAGCTTCTCGGGTAAGGTTGCCTCTTGTAAAAAGAGGGATTGCTGTTAGCCAAAGCGCGGCAAGACGGAAAGTGCCACAGAAAAAAGACAGCCTGGTACTTTGGAAACAAGGTGTCAGGTGATGGTGAAAAGGCGGAGTAAGAGCCCACCGGCCGAAGAGTAATCAACGGCGCATGGAAAACCCCAACCGGAGCGAGACCAAATAGGGAACGAATCGAGCAAACCCGACTCGTTAAAAGTTCCGGGTAAGGTCGCAGTCCTGCGTAAAGTGGGACTCCATTTCGAATGGAAAACGTTCGAGATGGAAGAGAAATGATGATCACAGCGGGAGGCTTGAGAAAATTTCAAGCATGCCTGTTGGACAAAACTCGGCTTACAGCCCTCGAATACCAAACCCAGTGCTTTGGAAACAAAGTACTGGGCCATTTTTCTAGAAGTGGTTTTCAGAGACTCCTAAATATGATGTTTGTAACTCCAGGAAATCACTGGGTGCTGTGGTTAGTGTTTGTGTTTTATGCCATCAGCCTCCTTTTCGCCGTCTGGCGACTTGCATTGGGCAAACCGTACTTTCGTGGGACCAAGATAGGTCTCCTCTTACCAGGTTTTTTGCTACACACCTTTTATCTTTGGGAGCGTGGTCTTGTCCAAGGAAGGTGTCCAGTATCAAATCCATTTGAAACGCTTGTTTTTATCGCGTGGTGTTTGGTTGCACTTCATTTGATTATTATCCTTTTTGGGCGCATCAACTATTTGACCGTATTTTATATGCCTCTTGTACTTATCGTACAACTAGCGGCTCTGGTGATCCCGATGGATCGCCCTCTTTTTATGCAATGGAAGGGAATGTCATGGCTTGGACTTCATGCTTCGGTCATTATGCTTGGATATGCAGCATTTGGTTTAGCAGGCGCTGTGGCGCTGATGTATCTGATTCAGGAACGACAGCTACGAACACGACGCCTTAGCTCTCGTTTTATGCTTTTGCCACCGATCCTCCGTTTGGAGTCAGCACAAAGCTGGCTTGTCATTGCTGGTTTTTGCTTTTTAACGCTGGGGCTTTTAAGTGGGATCGCGGTTTTGAAAGTTCTTCATCTCACTTTTGCTCATGGAGATGCTAAATTTCTTTGGTCAGCAGCGGTATGGCTTATGTATCTTGTTTTATTGATAGGACGTTTTGTTGTGGGTATGAACGGGAGGTGGATGGCTTGGTTAAGCATGGCCGGATGTGTTTTTGTTCTTTCTACCTTTTGGCTAGCAAATATCTGGTCTCAATTTCATCATTACTAGTTTAGATGATATGTACCCGTCTATGAACATTGTGGTTGTGGGGTTAAATCACCGAACAGCGTCGGTCGAATTTCGCGAGCGTTTTGCGATCCCTCTCACTAAGACTGCTTCTTTCCTTAATAGGCTAATAGGGGATGGAATGGTTCGGGAAGCCGTAATTCTTTCTACCTGTAACCGTGTGGAGATCTACGCCGTGTGTGTTCATGTCGCAGAGGCGACTCGCATAATTTTCGATTTGCTAAAAAGTCATGCAGGGATTGACCCTGCGGCGCGAGATGAATTTTACATCTACGAATACTCGACCACCGTGCGGCATCTTTATGAAGTTTGTTCTGGTCTTGATTCAATGGTTATTGGTGAAACTGAAATTTTAGGTCAGGTGAAAGAAGCCTATCACCTTGCTCACGAAGTCCATCGCACAGGTCTTGCTCTCAATAAACTTTTCCAAAGTGCATTTTCAGTGGCAAAAGAAGTCCGCTCTTCGACGCGAGTGGGGATGGGAAGCGTGTCAGTAGGATCTGTAGCCGTCGATTTGGCAGGGCAGATTTTTGGAGATCTCTGTAATCGCACGGTGATGTTGATTGGGGCAGGAGAAATGAGTGAAGTGATGGCGCGTTCTCTAAAAAGCCGAGGGGCCAAGTCACTGATCGTGACCAACCGTTCTCATGATCGTGCTCAAATGTTGGCTGAAAGTCTTGGTGGCCGTGCTGTGCATTGGAATCATTGGGACGATGCATGCGATTCAGTGGATATTGTGATCAGTTCCACATCGGCTCCACATCGGGTCATTACACGGGGAAAGCTGGAGCCTGTGATCAGTCGGCGTGCAGGTACACCACTTTTTCTGATCGATATTGCTGTGCCGCGCGATATTGAACGCGAAGTAAGCCAATTGAACGGCGTTTATCTTTACGACATCGATGATCTTCAAATCATTGCAGATCGGAACTTGGCTATGCGCCAAAACGAAATCGCGGTTTGCAAACAGATCATTCGTGGTCATACGGATAAGTTTGAATATTGGTTTTTGGCCCATGCGGCGCAAATCGCACAATGTCCCACTGCCCGTAAGCTCGATGCTTGTCGAAAAGTTTGGGTTCCTGCCTGATGAGCAAGGGTAGCATGATTTTAGGAACTCGTAGCAGTGCGTTGGCGCTTGCTCAAACTCAGGAAGTCCGGGCGTTGATTTCTCAAATATTCCCATATCTCAAAGTGGAAATCAAAATCATTAAGACTAGCGGAGATCAACTTCCGACAGCTGCGTTAGCGCAAAGCGGTATTAAAGGACTCTTTACCAAGGAACTTGAGCAAGCGCTCCTTTTAAACAAAATCCATGTGGCTATTCATAGTTTAAAAGATGTTCCGACCGATCTTCCTGCAGGTTTGATGATTGGCGCTGTGATTGAACGTGAAGAAGCAGGGGATATTCTTGTGGGACATCCTGCTACTTCGTTGGAATTACCTCAAAGGGTTTATACTTCTAGTCCCCGGCGGACCTTTCAAGCTCAGTTACTTTGGCCTGAGTGTAAAGTGAAAGAGATTCGTGGAAATATAGAAACACGTTTATGCAAATTGTGTGATGGGGAATCGGGTGATGCTTTGTTGCTCGCTGCTGCAGGCCTTAAACGTCTTAACTATCTCCAGAGTGCTCAATTGAAAGGGAATCTTCGCTTTGATCCACCATTACCTTACCGAAGGTTGACGATCGAAGAAATGCTTCCAGCACCTGGACAAGCTGCGATTGCCTTGGAAATTCTGTGTGAGGATGGGGTCACTCAAGAACGGTTAAGAGGCGTAAATCACCCTCCTACTTGGTCAGCTGTAATGGCCGAACGAGCCTTCTTGCGAACCATTGGAGGTGGATGTGCGACTCCAATTGCAGCTCACGCTACGGTTGGTTTCGATGGGTTACGATTAATGGCGGTCGTCAAATTAGCTGGAGATAATGTCTGGCGTAGTCAAAAAATAGGTGAACGTCGAAATGCAGAAGCGCTTGGGGAAGCGCTTGGTCAAGAATATCGGGTTGCAAATAAGGAATCATGTCGGTGGTGAAAAATCATTATCATCTCATCGATCCATGAAAAGGGGCATCGTTTACTTGGTTGGAGCAGGTCCAGGTGCTCCTGGACTCATTACAGTGCGCGGACTTGAGTGTTTACGCTCTACAGATGTGGTCTTGTACGATCATCTATGTAATCCCTTTCTCTTACGAGAAGCACCATCCCATGCTAAACTCATTTTTGCTGGTAAACATGCAGGGGCACGGTCGCTCACTCAAAAGCGCATTGAGGCGCTCATGCTTCACCATGCGCGAAAAGGGCGGAAGATTGTACGCCTCAAAGGAGGCGATCCTTTTCTTTTTGGTCGCGGTGCTGAGGAAGCTCAGTATCTTCGTAAACACAAAATCATGTTTGAGATTGTTCCAGGGGTAACTTCTGCGATCGCGGTCCCCGCCTATGCCGGAATCCCTGTGACTCATCGTCATTATGCCTCCGGTGTCGCCATGATCACCGCCCAAGAAAATCTTAACAAATCTCAAGAAGCCTTGGATTATCCTTCTCTTGCAAAGTTCCCGGGTTCCCTTGTGGTTTTGATGGCTGTAAAGAGTTTGGAAGAAGTTTCGCAGAAGTTGCTTGCAGCAGGTAAGCCGCCCGTTACTCCCGCAGCGGTGATTTGTTCTGGGACACGAGGATTTCAACAAACGATCGTGAGCCGGCTGGACAATATTGTCGAGCGTGCTCGAAAAGTGGGTTTACATCCTCCTGCTGTGGCTGTGATTGGTGATGTTGTCAAATGTCGCCAACAACTAAAGTGGTTTGAGCATCGCCCTTTGTTTGGTAAGCGGATCGTTGTTACCCGAACTCGAGAGCAAGCGAGTGAAGTTTCCTCACAATTGTGGGAATTAGGAGCAGAAGTTCTTGAACTCCCTACCATCGAAATCCAACGCGTTCACTCCGCTGAAGTCCATCAGGTGGTAAGAAGAGTTAGCGAATGGGATTGGATTGTCTTTACCAGTCCTTGGGCTGTTGATTTTTTTCTTGAGAGTGTTCTAGAAGAACGAGGAGATTTACGGGTGCTTTGGAAGGCACGATTTGCGGTCGTCGGTCCCACAACTGCCTCCAAGTTGCAAGCCCGGGGACTCCGTTGGGATTTCATGCCCAAAGTTCATACCGCAGAAGCACTGGCGACTGAAATTAAGAAGCGAATACCGAAAATTCAAAATTTGACATTTAAAGGACAACCCTGGAAAGTATTATTGCCCAGGTCTGAAATAGGTGGAAATATCATTGAGAAGGCCTTTCGTGAAATCGGTGCTACAGTCCATGCGGTTACCATTTATCGAAATATACAACCAAAACTTACTTGGGAAATTGAAGCGTTAGAGCGAATAGGCGTGGACATGGTCACCTTTACAAGCTCTTCCACTTCAGAGAATTTTGTAAGACTTTTGAAATCACGAAATGCTTTGAGTGTCTCAGCAAAAAAGATGCTCCGAACTGCAAAGTTTATCTCCATTGGACCATCCACGAGCGCTACCTTACGGCGTTTAGGTTTGCAGGTTCATGCCGAAGCACGAACATCAACCATTCAAGGTTTAATTCGATGCTTAAAAAGTTTAGCAAATTAAAATGACCTTAGACGAACATATGGAAGAAGGAAATACGGCGGTTGCCTTAGGTGATATCGCACTGGCAGCGGAACATTTCAAAAAAGCCACAGAAATCGATCCCAATCATTTTGATGCATGGCATTCGTTAGGAATGGCTTACATGAAAGCCCAAAGATATCTCGAGGCTATCGAGGCCGGCAAACGTGCGGTAAGGTTGAATCCTAATGATCAATTTGCGCGTATCAGTCTCTCCATGTATTTTCAACGTAATGGCCAAATTGCCGAAGCCGAAGCCGAAGCCGCCAAAGCTAAGATTTTGGGGTGGGGTGGCACCTTGGTGCCTAATGAGCCCGGCGAGAAATTAAAGGCTTAATTCAAAATATCACCACTCTTCCCCATTTATTAAGATTAAATCAGAAACTTGATGTGACGTTGTAAAGCAAGATGTCTCTCATCCCAAGGGGTTGCTTTTTAAGGAAGGGAGATAAATCCATCGGTTTCTGAGAAAGATTCACTCCACTAAGAGTGGGTAATTGACGTTCCAAAGCGGATCCGACTGGCAAAAAATAGTTCTCTGGGGTTAGTACCTTTGATGCAAGCTGAGGAGAAAATGTCTTTACCCAATCTCCATATGGGATTGCTCGCGTTTGATCATTACCGAAATATCTTGGATTGCCATAATCTTTCTCGGCAACTGCGACCAAAGCTCCAGAAAAATCTTGAGGCGTTAATTTTTGGCTGAGAGAAGAAGCCAGAAGATCAGCAAGCGCTTTTTGAGCCGCGATCTCCCGGGTTCTCCGAGCAGCAAGCACGCGCTGTTCATCTTCCAGAAATTTAACTCCTCCTTCTTGGTATTGGCGCCATTTTTCGTCGTAATATCGGCTGCGCGCAATGAGAGGATCTTGATAATTTTCTTCGAGTTTGTGAACGTAGTACTGGGCTTGATGGATGTGGAAGCTTTGGGTTGCAATAAAGTCAGCGATAGGAACAGGAGTTCTCGTCTCATAGCTCTCATGAAGCGCAATGGCGCCTGCAACTGAGTTGATGGTCGCCCCAACCACCGCAAAAACTTTTCCTACCGGACCGACCCATTTGGCGCCCCAACGGATCACCCGTGTTCCAAAACCTACGGTTTCTTCGAAGGGATAGGATGATATTACGATCCGCGGTGGCTTCCAAATATCAGGCACTCCTGAATTCGCTTGCGGAGGTGGAGAAGTTGGAGATTTATACTCCGCTGTTCTGAGAGGTAACTGCCAAGTATTACCGACTTTTTCGAGTTCGAGAATGGAGCCTGGATTTCCAAATTCACCAACCAGAGGAGCTCCTCCTGATATTGGAGACAGAATAGGGTTTGCAGGTCCAGAAAGCTGACGGAGTTTTGGTGGCGCAGGTAAAGCTAATTGAGTACTCGCCGGTTCAAAGAAGGGTTGCACTGATGCAGCGGTGACTCGAGGGAGTAAGACTGGAGCCGGAAAAACACCTCTGCCAGTTACAGGAGGAAGCGGTTCTTCAGGAGGAGGAAGATCCCCTTCAACCAAAGGAGATGCTTCTTCCGTCCCAGGAAAATGTATAGGATTGAAACGGTTGGCCGCAATTTTAAAATCACGCAAAGCATTTGCAGCGTCAGTTCGAGCAGCCCAAGTTTTTTCCGCTTGAGCATCCGCAAAAAACATTCGGGCAACTTCTATATAGTGAACTGTTGTCTCATCGGTTGCTAACCCTCGCATCTTTTCGAAAAAAACATTTCCAAGTTTAGCTAGTTTATAAACAGCCATGGCATGCCATCCTTTCATATTAGCAGCTCGGGCTAATTCGAGAACACTAAGCCGTGGGTCCCTAGGATTTTGATCCGCTAGACGATTGTAGAACGTATCGAAATTTTTTCTTGAACCACCACTAAACTGGCCATAATTTTGAGGAATTAGCCCCTCCTTTTTTGCAAACGTTGTGATGGCAGTGGCGTTGTTCGCCCCAACAGCATCATTAGTTCTTGCGGCCTGGTTTATTTCTTTGATACGTTGAACCTCTTCATGTTTGACAGGCCCGTGCTCATCAACGTATTGAAAAGCTTCTTCAAGAGCTTTGTAATACGATGGACGGAAGCCACGTCTTTCTTTTGACTTGAAAGCAATCTCCCATACCTTTTCCTTAGGATTTTCTGGAAATTGAGGTGCCACTCTCCTTTCTGCACGTGTGGGATCCAAATAGTCACCATATACCTGTTTTGCCAAGGGAATTGTATACCCTATAATAGAAGCCATCTCAGCAAGGATAAGCGGTGTATGACTTATCAGAGCTTCTGTGTGCAGTCCTTCAGGAGTTGTGTACATTCGTATGGTTCCTCGAAGGGTACTAGAAATGCTGCCTGCAAAAGTAGCTTCCTTTTGGGCTTGAATCGCCCTTTCTACATCTTGAGCTTTGACACGTTCTTTTGCGTTGGGACTTTCAGCAAGTACATCCCTTAATTGTTCTAGAGCAGAAATGGAAAGCTGCCGAGGAAGATGACGTTGCTGGGGGATGATGCCCTTGTCCATGGCAAGTTCAACCCAATTTCTTGCAATTTCACGTATGAGGTTTTGATAATCTCTGACAGACGTATTGGCGGCTTCTCGGGCTTCTTTTAACATTGCTTGGACACGAGCAGCTTTTTCAGCATCCGTTAATCCGGGTAAAGGGGCAAATTGTTCCCACAATTCTTGAAAAGCGATCTCGAATCTCTTCTGATATTCGCGTTGGACCTGATACCATCTCATCCAGAATTTAGGGTCTTGTTGAAGATGAAGAGGAATATCCTCCGTATCGCGTTGCCCCCAAGCCGGAAGCGTGATGGCAAATAAGATGATACTGACCAGAATGAATTTTTGTCAGTAGCATCCCATAGAAAGGGAAAATAGCCGTTTTCCCGCCTCTTTTCCAGGGAAGCCGGTTATTCTCACAAAAAGTGAGTTTATGAATTTTTTGA
>OBEQ011551449.1_pt1 | contig 20641 bp, 13 predicted proteins | sample 1670901 | NCBI WGS metagenome assembly OBEQ01 (sample SAMEA104232315, study PRJEB22302) | groundwater metagenome | biome: forest; feature: aquifer; material: groundwater | place: USA | collected 2011-08-07 | depth 5.4 m
AAACCAACTGAAACAAAAAGTGGTCAGGGTTATCTTTACATGCTTGTTTTAATTGTTTTCTAAACAATACTACATTGTCCAATAAAGATATTTTGTTGTATCCAAAAATGATACTTTTATCTGATAATGAATGTCCTGTTATTTTTGTTAAAATAGGTAGAGGTATGAAATTAATTAGATTAGTAATAAAAGATCTTCTACCAATATGAGAAGAAACAAATTGATGAAACTTTTTGGTTTGAAATTGCTTTTTCCCATGAGTATCAACATATGTAATTGTTATTTCTTCTATAATTTTACATTCTTCAATCAAATCTTTAACATTTCTATTAAACACAGTTCTATTCATTGGAACTGCCGATAAACCTCCATTTTCTTTAATGGCATCTGCCAACGGTTTTAAAATCGGAACTATAATTTCCGTATCTGTTTTTTGACTAAAAAATTGTGCATAGTGAAATTTCACGCCTTTATTATTATACAAATGTTTAGGTTCAATTTTATAGACATCAGATTCTCGACAACCAGTAAAAATAAGTGTTAACAATATTAACTTGGTCTGTTTTAATTTATCTGTTTCAGGCTGATAGTCGATGATTTTTTTAATTTGTTTAAAATTCAAATAAATATTATCCGTAGAAGCAATTTGCACTTTATCTTTTGAAGCTAATTCAACAGAAGGATTAAAGACTATTATTTTGTATTTCCGTGCAATTTCACGAAGCGTTGACTTTAAATCTTTTTGAATAGACCAAACTGAATTCTGTTTTGTCATTTTACTACAAGCGTTTGCCATGAATTTTTGATACAAATCCTCATTTATTTCATTTGAATAAATCAATTTTCCAATTATTTTCTCAAAGTCTTCAACTTTATTGGCTAATGTTCTATAAGAAGCCTTTGTTTTTTCTTTAAACTTTACTGATCTTGCCATTTCATTGTTCAAAAAATCAACTATACGAACACGATTCACAATTTTTGAAGAATCTTTTCCTTTTATTTTTTCATCCAATTCAGCTTTTAAAATACTAGGAGTTAATTCTCCTTTCATTTTTAAATAGTTGAAAATTTCTTTGATTTTTTCTTCCAATTTTAAAAGTTCTGAATTTTTTGATTCGCTAACAGGTCTTTTCCTTTCACTATCCCATTCATAACGAGTTAAGTGTATTGTTGTATAATACCTTATTGGCTTATAGACATAAATTTGTTTTAATACGTCAAATTCCTTGTAACCAAAGTTTAAATTTGCAATTACTGGAATAACTCCCGTAATACCTGATTTAAGTGTGAAATTGATTTTTAACTTCATGGAGATCTATGTTTTAAATATTTAAACAAACATAAAACGAATTTATTGTAAATTAGGTACAAAAAAGGTTGCGAATATTGGACTTATACCATGGTTGTGTATGGATATTTATTCATGTACGTTTTGACTAAAACATCTGTATAACTCATATAAAATGGGAGTTTATGAAAAATGACGAAATTAGATGAAAGAGTTGTGACCTCCTCAAGGAGGGAAATCAAAATATTATAAAAATAATTGACATTCAATCAATTAACAATCGAACTAAGGTTTGTAACATCTCAACAGATTCACGTTTAAAACTTTTAGAAGTCCTCTCCATTGGCTCTCTGAAGTCCGTTAATTTTACTAGATTAAACGCAAGTCAATATGTATAAGTTTTTAGTGATTATTTTATTGTGTGTATCTGCACAAGTTTTCGGACAAACATCTGAAAAATACAACAGTGAATACGCAACTTTTTATAGAGCAGAAGAACTGTTTTCAAAAAAGCAGTACGGAGCTGTCCGTTATGAATTCAGGGTTTTCATTAATCAATGTACTAAAAAAGAAGATCCTCTTTTTCAAAAAGCATTGTATTATGAAGGACTTTCAGCATTGGAATTATATAATAATGATGCTGTCGAACTATTGAAATCGTTTAATCAAAATTATCCTGAAAGTGTATTTAAAAATGCTGTTTTTTTCCGTTTGGGTCAATTTTATTATCAGAAAAAAGATTACACAGAAGCGTTGGTTTGGCTGAATCAATTAAAAGCGCATGATTTAGAAGAGGAAGATGTTCAGGAATATTATTTTAAATTGGGATATGCTAATTTTCAAGAATTAAAATTCGACGAAGCAAAGAAAGCTTTTTTTGAAATTAAGGATGGTGAATCACAGTATTCTGCTCCTGCTTTGTATTATTACTCACATATTGCGTATCAAAATAAATCGTATCAAGTGGCGCTAGATGGATTGCTGAAATTGCAAACCAATGAGCGTTTTTCAAAAGTAGTTCCTTATTATATCGTTCAAATTTATCATTTACAAGGTCGATACGATGAGGTTGTAAAATTTGCTCCAAGTGCTTTAGATACAAGTAATTTAGTGAATGCAAATGATATGAATCACTTATTGGGTGACGCTTATTATCGCTTGAAAAAATACGACGAAGCGATTCCATATTTGTTAGAATACAACAAGAAAACAAAGACGACTCGTTCAGATGATTATGAGTTAGGTTTTTCATATTTCAAAGCTGGAATGTATCCAGAAGGAATAAAAATGCTTGACAAAGTAACAACCATCAAAGATAGTTTAGGTCAAATTTCGTATTATCATATTGGTGAATCATACTTAAAACAAGATAAACTTTCTCCTGCTAGAGCAGCTTTTGAAGAAGCTTCTAAAATTAAAATAGATGTCAAAATTCAAGAAGATGCGCTTTACAATTATGCGATTTTATCCTATAAATTAGATGCAAATCCGTATGATGAAGCAGTTGAAGCACTTCAGTTTTATTTAAAGCAATATCCTAATTCAACACGAAAAGAAGATGTTTATCAATATTTAGTAACTGTTTATACGACAACGAATAATTATTCAAAAGCCCTTCAATCGTTGGATAACATTCCTAATAAAAACATGCGCTTAAAATCCGCTTATCAATTGGTTGCTTTTAACAGAGGAGTTGAATTGTATTTGAAAAATGAATTAGCTTCGTCTATTTTAGCTTTTGATAAAGTAGATGTTTATCCAATTGATGCAGTCATTTCTGGGAAAGCAAAATTTTGGTCAGCTGATTGTCAATTTAAATTAGGGAAATATGAAAAAGCAATTCAAGGGTATAGAGCATTTTTAGCTTTACCAGCTACACTTTCACCAGAATTGAAAAATGATGCTTATTACAATATTGGTTATGCCTATTTTGCAAAACATGACACCTTGTTGGGAGTTGAGTCATTTCGAATTTATACGCAACAAAACAATTTAAAAAACACGAAACAATTGGCGGATGCATTTATGCGAATAGCTGATGGGTCATACTCAACTCGTCAAAATGAAAATGCTATTAAATACTATTTAGAGGCAATTAAATTAAAAACGGGTAATGAAGACAGAGCTTTGTTTTATTTAGCAAAAGCGTATTCTTATACCGAAAGTAAACCTGTTAATCAAATTACTTGTTTGCAAGATATTGTCAATAATTACTCCGATTCAAAATATATTTTAGAGGCGATTGAGTCGTTGGCGATAACGTATAAAGGCGATGGACAATATGATAAAGCAAAACGTTATTACGAACAAATCATTACAGATTATCCTACCAATATTTTAGTGCTGGAAGCGAAAGTAGCCATTGCGGATATCTATTTTAAAAAGAAAGAATTTGTAAAAGCAGAATTAGCTTTCAAACAACTTTTAATTGAAAATGGTTCAGATTCTACTATTTGCCAAGAAAGTTCAAGAGGGTTGATTGCGATTTATGCAGCACAGAATCAGCCAGAAAAAGTAATTGAAGTGAATAAGCAATATCCGTGTGCAGGTTTATCTAAAAATCAAGAGGAAGATCTTTTCTATAGTCCGGCTAAATTATGTTACGATGATACGTTGAAATCAATCACTAATACGATTGCACTATTCGAAAAATACTTGAATTTGTATCCTACAGGAATTAATTCAAATGATGCACGTTATTATTTAGCCAATTGTTTTGTCAGAACGAAGAATATTGAAAAAGCTATTCCATTGTACATTAAAACATTAGAAGAACCTAATAATTTGTTTACCATACCAGCAGCTCAACAAGTATCTAAATATTTATTTAACAACGATCAATATGCAGAAGCAATTCCTTATTATGAACGTTTAGAGCAATTTAGTTCAACTCCAGGGATTATTTACAATTCAAGAATTGGATTGATGAGAAGTAATTATTTGGTTAAAAATTGGGAGAATGCGGTTAAATATTCTAAACTCGTGTTGAGCAACTCTACTATTGATTCTAAAATGCAATTGGAAGCAAATCATTTAAATGCTGTTGCTAATTTGAACTTGCAAAGTTATGGAGATGCTAAAATAGCATTAGAATGGTTAACTAAAAACACAACAACAGTTTTAGGAGCGGAAGCTAAATATTTATTAGCAGATATGTATTTCGAATTAAAAGAATACGACAAATCGGATGCAGAAATAAAAGCGTTGATCAAAATGAAACCTTCCTATTTTTATTGGGTAGCGAAAGGATTGATTTTACAAACACAGATTTTGATGATTAAAGATGATTTATTCAATGCTGAAGAAACAATCAATTCGGTAATCGAACATTATCCGAATAAAACAGATGGAATTATTGAAGAAGCAACTGCTGTTTGGAATGAAATTATGCAATTGAAAAATGTTGAAAAAGAAATTCCAGTGAAAAGTCCGTCAGAAATTGAAGTAATAGAAGAAAAACAATGAGAAAAATAAATAGTTTATTCGTACTTCCCTTTTTCAGCTTTATCGTTGTAACGCAGGGATTAATTGCTCAGGAACAAGGGACGATAGTTGATATTATTTTTGAGGGAAATCGGTATGTAGATCCGTCATCGAGAATTTCAACAAATCCAAAAGTAATAGATACAATTATGTCAAATAATTTGACGAATTAACCATTATTGGTTTTACAGCAAAAGACTTCGATTCAATTAGAACAAATTGAACCTGCTACTGTTAAGATGGAAGCTAAACTTCCCCAATTATATCATTCGTATGCAAAAGTGGGAGTTGGAAGTACGTTGATGCCCTTGGGTGAATTTTACTTTGACGGCACACGATCTAGAAAATACATGTATGGCGCACATTTGAAACATTTGAGTTCTTATGGAAAAATATCGGGCTATGCACCAGCTCAATTCGATCGAAATTCCTTGAGTTTATTTGGCGGAATTAATGAGAAAAAATATTCGCTCTTAGGAGATTTACATTATAAAAACAATGGATTTCACTATTATGGAATTCAAAATGATTCGTTGAGTCGAGATAGTATTGCGCAACGTTTTAGTGATTTCGGAACGACATTTAATTTTACTTCTCATCCTTCAGATAGTGCAAAACTTAATTACAAAGTTGGTTTAACATATACTAATTTTCAATCCATGAAACCGTTTCAAGATTCGTTAGCAGCATGGAGAGCACAAGAAAACTATGTAGCGTTGAGAACCAATGCAAGTTATAAATTTGGAAAAGAAATTTTTTCTTCTGATTTAAATGTTTTATACAACGGTTACAAATATGGAATTGCTGACACGAGTATTTCTTTGTTAGACACCGGAATTGTGTTAAATAATACGGTCATTAATTTAACGCCTTCGATTACTACTTTTGCTAAAAATAATCGTTTCAAAGCTAAAATTGGGTTGGATCTAACCTTGGATGTGAATCAAAAAACCAAGGTGTATATTTACCCAATTGCTGAAGTAAAATATTCATTGTTCAACGATATGTTTATTCCGTATGCTGGAGTAAAAGGAGGAATGAAACAAAATACGTTTAAATCACTTACCTCTGAAAATGAATTTTTGTTGACGAATGTTGTCATGAGAAATGAGAATAAAGTGGCAGATGTTTATTTTGGAATAAAAGGAACATTATCAAAAAGAATCAGTTTTAATGCCAGCGCTAGTTTTGCTTATGTAAAAGATAAAGCTCTATTTATAACAGATACAATTTATTCGCTGAGAAATAAATTCAATATCATTTACGACACCTTAAGTATCACAACTATTGAAGGATCTATTTCTTATCAGTTAATTGAGAAATTGAAAATAGATGCGATTGGCCGTTATTATTCATATGCACTTAACAATAATTCGTACGCTTGGAATTTACCGCAATTTCAAATCATAACAAGAGGAAGCTATAATTTATACGATAAATTTTTAGTGAATTTAGATGTGAATCTAGAAGGAGGAAGAAAAGCATTGGTATACCAAGCAGGTGAAGATGTTTCAATAGAAGACAATCAATTTGCAAAAACCTTAGGATTTATTACGGATATTAATTTAGGGTTGGAATACAGATATAACAGCCGTGTTTCTGCTTTTTTACAATGTAATAACTTAGCTGCTCAACGTTACAAAAGATGGTATAACACACCAGTTCAAGGGTTTCAAGTGATGGGTGGGGTGACGATTCGTTTTTAGACACAATCATGATTGTGTTTTTTGGGATTGAATATTAAAATTATGTGGGTAGATTCGTTTAGTAATAAGTTATAGGCAAACATAGAGAACCCGCAACTAAACCACTATGGACTACAAGTCCATAGGTTTGATGAAGACTAAAAGTCTTTTGGCAACTTCATTAATACTTTAATTAATAGACAACTAAACCAATATAAGCAAATATGTTACAGCATAACATTTTTAGAAGCTAAAGCGAAATGCACTAAAGTGCATAGTTTTAACTATTTCTGAGACCAATAAAGTAAAATGATATGCAAGAAAGTAACAAATATGATGGACTATCTTGGATGACAGAAGATATTCAAAACCATTTATTGAAACGAGATAAAATTGTTAAAGATCAAGATATTGACTCTTTATTTTTATTAGTTGACAATTCAGATTTTTCAATTGCTTTACACGAAATCTTAATCAACAAATACGAAAAGTCTCCCGACAACCTTAATCTGACAGAACTTAATTTGTTTCTTGCAATGCATTTAGAAAACGCTGGACAATCAGATTCAATATTGACCTTTTTACAAGAGTGGTTCCCTCAGTATTCAGACAAAGTAGTAAATTCATTAAACGAAATAGGAGCTATAAAATCGTCTGAAATTATTAAACAAGCTGTTGAAATTCTACCTAAAGATGGAAGCTGTTTTTTTAAAAGTACGAGGGAAAAAGAACAGGATTTAATGAGAGAATTTGAAAGGCAATTTTCAAGTTATCCTGACGGAAACATAAGAAATTTGTACAGGCAATATGCAGAAAAGTATAGAAATGAGATTTTAAAAATAAAACACTAAAATACCAGCCTATAAAATTAAAATAATAAATGAAAAAATTACCCAAAAATATTAAAATCTGATTCTACAATATATTTTTAGAGAAACAATCTGTTCTTGATTTTGAAAAATGGGTTTATGAATCAAAAGAGCTTGAAAAACAATCCTTAGAATTTATGATAAAGTGTAACTTACAACATTAAAAAGTGCTGTAAAATACACTTTATTACAATATAATATAGATTTCAATCATAAAAACACTAAAAAGTGCATTAAACCGCATTTTATTATGAAAAATTCTAAAATAATTGTATTTTTACTTCTAAAATACAGTTTATGCAATTTGAAGATTTAATAAAAATTATAAAACATCGAAGACAAATGCTTCAGGTTACGCAAGAAACCTTAGCAGTTTTATCAGGTGTTGGATTAAGAACATTAAAGCAATTTGAAAGTGGAAAAGGCAATCCTACATTAAATACATTACAAAAATTAAGCGAAACACTCGGACTAGAAATTGATTTAAAACTTAAAAATAGTTCTACTAAATAATGAGAAAGGCAGGTGTATATTTTAAAGAAGAAGAGGTTGGCAATTTGATTCAACACGATGAAGGTTCTTTTACATTTCGTTACAATGATGATTGGATGATGAATAATGATAAACCTAGCATTAGTCTCACATTTCCAAAAAATCAACAAGAATATAATTCAAATTTTTTATTTCCTTTTTTTTACAACATGTTGCCTGAAGGTACAAATAAACAGGTGGTTTGTAAATATAATAAAATTGATTCAGATGATTATTTTGGATTATTGATGATTACAGCCAAAAATGATAGTATTGGAGCAGTCAGAATAGTTAAAATTGAAAGCGTATGAGTATGCCTTTAATAAAAAATTGTCCTGGCACATTAGCTAATGGATTCGATACCTATAGTAGAACTTGTTTAAAAAATGTGTTTAATGGAAAGAAGGTTAGTCATATTTTGCCTTATGATTCTCCAACATCTTATCTTGAATTTGACAATTTATTTGATCAAAATAGAAAATTCATTTCAATTTCCGGAGTTCAAGAAAAATTTTCATTTTCATTAAATAAAAATCAATTGCGCCTCATTAATGAAAATGAACGAGGGACATATATTCTAAAACCGATTCCGACTGGTGTTAAAAAGGCGGATCAAATGCCAGCGAATGAACATTTAACAATGCAAATAGCGAGTCAAATATATGGTATTGAAACAGCAGAAAATGCATTGATGTTTTTTAAAAATGGTGAACAGGCATATATTACCAAACGATTTGATAGTAACAAAGATGGAAATAAATTGGCTCAAGAAGATTTTGCTTCATTATCAAGTAGAACTCCTCAGACTCACGGTGAAAATTATAAGTATAATGGTAATTATTTAGAGTTATTTCAGTTAATGAAAAAACATCTACCAGCTTACACAATTGAAGCTCCTAAACTTTTGAAAATTCTTATTTTTAATTATCTATTTTCAAATGGAGATGCACACTTTAAAAATTTTTCATTGCTTGAAACTCCAATGGGTGATTTTCGATTAAGTCCTGCTTATGATTTATTGAATAGCCGAATACATATAGATGACAGAGATTTTGCTTTAAGTGATGGACTTTTACCAAGAAATCTAAGCGGAGGAAAAATTAATCAACAGTTCATGCAACTCTCAGTTTTAGCAGAAATAAATCAAGTTTATTTTAACGAGATAATGAAATTAATGGTGTCAAAATCAGAATTGGTTATTACATTGATCAATGCATCATTTTTAAATGAAAATAGCAAAAGAAATTATTTGCAAGCCTATCAAAGCCGTTTAAAACAACTCTTGAAAAAATAGGGAAAAGGCAATTATATTATTCCCATAGGATAGGGTTTAAACCCTATCCTATGGAAAAGACAATCGTTTCGCCGTTTTAATATGAATAATTTTGGAGATTATTGTATAGCTGGAGAATTTATGAAATTTTCAGATGGTATATATTATTTCAAATTCATTGTAATAATTTATTCTTCAAATCCATTCTTTCGTGTAATATTCTTATTATTTCAATTGATTGATCTTCCAGTTCCCGATAGAAAATTAAATGCTTTGAAGTAAGTTTACCCTTCAAATCTGGGTAAATTTCTGGATATACTTTTCCAATTTGTGGTTTCTTAGCAATTGTAGAACATGCATTAATTATAAGTTTATAATATTTGTCAGCTTGACTTTCAGACCATGTCTCAACAGTGTAACTCCAAATATCAGATAGATTCTTTACAGCATTATTTGTAAGCTTAAACTTTGCCATTTCTTTTCGATTTCAACATTTTTAAATGCTGATCTGGATCAAAATCTTCGGCTAAGCCACTATTAACTCCTTCTTCAATCGCATGACGCAATGCAATAATTTTCTGTTCCTCTTCTTCGAGTAGTCTCAAGCCCGCACGAACAGCCTCACTTGCATTTTTGTACCGTCCTTCTCTTAAAATACCTTGAATAAATTGGTCAAAATAACTACCCAAAGTAATTGATGTGTTTTTACTCATAACAATTAATTTTAGTAAATATACCAAATATTGGTATTTATTCAAAAATATTTAAATAATTTACCGTCTCAATTACTAATCACTTATTTCACCAAAAACTTCCCTCCTCCACTATTCGCTCTAAAACTCGGAGCATACATACACTCCACAATAGCAGCTCCTACAAACAACTCTCCTTTTCCAGATGCGAAAATTTCATATTCAAATATATGCGTTCCTTTCGGCAGGTAATCGATGAAGATTTCAGTTGCTACATCTTTGTTTACTTGATAATAAGAAACTGTTGAATATTGGTAACCTGAGATTGCTTGTCTTGCTTCAAATCCTGCTGCTTTTGAATCTTTTAAATGTACAAATTCCATCGATCTATTCGCTGTTACTGACATTTTTACTTTCACTTTTGTTCCTACTGGTAAAATTGTTGTTGCTGTTATTTCTTCTTCTTTTCCGCTCACTGTCCAATAATAATGACGCTCCAAACGAATGTCTCCTTGTGATTTAACAATCTTCGACATATCTTCTAAATACTGAAGGTGAATCGCTCCAAAAACAGGTTGATCATTCGTTGAATTAATCGAAACTGTTGCTTTTCCGTCAGTTATATCTTTTCCTGTAAAAGTAAACGTTGATCCTGAATCGTTTTTAAGGGTTCCTAAATCTGTTCCGTCTCCTAATTTGACTTTTACTTCTTGATTCAATTGATTTTGAACAACTCTTTTGTTTACCAACAAAGCATGACAAGCATTGGTAGTAGCTTTCGTTGTTTCCCAAGCATTCGTTCTTTTTTGTTGCAATAACCATAATTGCATCAACTGAACTTCTTTGTCTAAATTACCTAAAGCAGTGAAAAACTCTATCAATACACTTTGTGTTTCCACTTGCGATTGATTCCAATAATAACCTGTTTTATTTTCGTTCCAATACATTCCCATTTCTGGACGTTTGGTTGCTCTGTCTACTATCGAATTTTTAATTTTTTCTGCAAATGCTTTGTCTCCCGAACGGATTAAACTCATACCTACCAATGCTTGTGTGTGCAAATTGAAACTCTTCCAGTCTTTCGTTAAACATTGGTTGTAGTAATTGATCATCGAAGAAGTTTCAACATTGAAATAAGAACGAGCGACCATCCAATGAACATGCATTTCTGTTAATCCGACGAATTTAGCTTTTACTTCTGGTTTCATTTTCTTGAATTCAACTTCGTATTGATTGTCCAAGAAAAGAATTGCTCCCTTTACCATTTCTTCATCCAATTGAACGCCTAATTGTTTCAATTGTCCAAATCCTGCTACGATGTGTTGTGTGATGTAGATATTCGCCTTTTCTCCACCGAACCATGACCAACCTCCATCACTCGTTTTCATTTCTTCTAATTTTACAAGCGCTGAATTGATATTCGCTTTTAAAGTATTTTCATCAAATAACAAGGATAAATGTTGACGTTGAGCACTTTCATTTTGAGCCTCTAATAACCACGGTGTTTCAGTTAAAATAATCGCTTTTAATTCTGGGTTTTTCTCTAATTCTGACAAGAAAGCTTTTGAATCCGTTTGTTTCCAAGATTCAATAATTCGCTTAAATTCTGGATTGTCCTTGATTATTTTTTGAGCCAATACATTTCCAAAATAACGAGAAAAAGTTTGTTCAGCACATTCATAAGGAAATTCCATTAAATAAGGCAACGTCATCAAAGTTGTCCACAAAGGTTGCGTTTGCATTTCTATACTCAAGGATATTTTCTCTGCCGTTGGTGACAAGGTTTTCATTTTGTCTAAAGTAACTATCTTCTCCCCTGCTGAAGTTTTGACAAACGCTTTTGATTCCGAAATTAACATTCTATTGGAAAGGATTGGAAGTGCTTTTTTCTCAGCATCTGAAAATGTTTTGCCTTCTGCTTCTATTAAATAAGCCACTAAAGATAATTTTCCTGTAGGAATTGTTAAATTCCAAGAAACGTCTTTGCTTGAAGCAGCTGCGATATTTATTTTTTGTTCAATAATTTCACCAAACAAATCTGTAACATCTTGTTCAGTAATCGGATCAATCAATTTCAAACGAGCAACAATATCTTGCGCAACATCAGTTGTATTCACCACTTTTGAAGTAAAAACAAACACATCACCTTCACGGAAAAAACGGGGTGCATTCGGTTGAACCATTACTTCTTTTTTAGCTATAAATGTTTTTTCAAAATATCCAGCTTTCAAATCTTTGGTATGGGCCATCGCCATAAATTTCCATTTCGTTAAAGCATCTGGAAGTGAGTATTCAAAACGATAGTTCCCATTTGAATCTGCGTAAATTATTGGATAGAAAAAGGCAGTTTCATTGAAATTTGTTCGGGGATTAACGGATTGTTTTGGTTCTATATTAGCTGCTTCTTTACCTGCACCATGGCCACTGTCACCTCCGTTTTTTTCATCGGATTCTGCCCAAGCATATGCATAACTATTTGCATCTACAACAGTACTATCTTCTCCAAATTTATTTGAAAGTTGCCTAGAAAACATTTTGTCACTAGCTAAACTAGACATCATTTTAGAAGGATTAAACCTGATATTACTAAATCTAGAAATGCCGTAATTCTCATTATGCCATCTAGAAACATCTATTTGTAATGCATCCGCACGTTGTTGATTCCAATACGATTGAAAATAAGGCTGAGAATAAAATCTAGAATCCCAGTTATTAGAAGCAAATTGATTCAACGAAGCATCATACATTCCTACTAACAATTCTGAATTACTATTTTTTCCATTCATATCCGAAACAGATACAGACCATTTTTCCTTGCTTCCTGGTTTTAAATGATCACGTAAAGTTTGTAACTGTATATCTAAATTCTTTTCATTATTTATAACCACAATTCTTTCCGATTCTTGAAAATGTTTTCCATTGATTCCTGCTATACATGTTACTAAAAAACCATCTTTTTCATTTTCTGTAATTTTGTATTTTAAGACCATTTTTTGTTTTAAAACGATCCATTTACCATCTGATTTTGCTAAAGAATTGGTATGTTCAACAAAAATATTTAATTTTTTATACGAACTTCCAATGATAATTTCTACCTCATCGCCTACTTTTGAGTTTACAGCATTCGAAACCATCCAAAATTCACTTTGATGCTGTACTTTACTTAGAGGTTGAATGTAATTAAAATCGTGTTGAGTAACTGATTTTTCACCTGTTTCATCAATGGTTGAAGCAATTATCGTAAAACTTCCAGATTGATTTAAAAGCAATTTATTAATGTCTATTTCTTCGCTTGAATTCACTTTCCCTCTCACTAATGTATCAGCAATGTCTTTTTCACTGTTCGCAAAATAACGCGAGTTAGGAAATTTCTTTTGAAATTCACCGATTGAAAATGCTTGGAATTCAGCTTCAGGTATAACGTTTGTAATCCATTTTGGATTTGTCATTTTTACGATTGAATAGTGAACAATTGCTTTTTCTTGCTCAACATATTGACTATTATTAACTACAATTTTTACTTTGTTTTCTCGAGTAGAAAGGACATTGTTTTCCATTTCCAACGAAATTGAGTAACTTTCTTTCCCAATATACATGGATTTCTCCGCTTCTTGTACTTCTCCAGACACATCTGTCACAACTGCGTTGAAAGTAAAATAAGAACCATACATATATTTACTTTTAGCCGGAAGGAATGTAAATTTAAAATTTCCATTTGCATCAGTAGTTACGGTAATATCATGCGAAGAATTTCTTTCATTGTATTGAACATCACACCATCTTGGAAAATAATTATTTTGAGAAATTTGAATAGTTGTGATCGCATTCGAAATAGGATAACCTGCAAAAGCTTTCACATTTCCTGAAATTGTAAGAGAATCGCCAATTTTAACTTTACCTTTAACCTCATCAAAAGTTACTTCAAAAGTTGGACGTTTATATTCTTCCACTTGAATTGACGTTTGTCCACTTTCCGCATAAATACTCAAATAACCCAATAAAAATCCATTTCTAGGCAACGTAAAACTGCCGGATGCACTTCCAAATTCATTTGTTTTCAAAACCCCTTCCCAAACAAGTTGACTGTTATTATCTCGAACAGAAACTTTAATTTGTTTAGACTCTTGAATTTTCAAATTATTCTTATTTTTTTGATACGAAATAACTTTTAAAAACACTTCTTGTCCGGGTCTATAGATTCCTCTATCCGTAAAAATTTTAGTAAATTCTTGATCTTGTTCCTCCTGAGATTTATAGGAATAAATTGAGCCTGTAACACTATCTGTTTCAACTTTAACAGTGTATTCATACGATTCATTGCCTACAAAAGAAGCTTGACCATTTACATCCGTATATAAAATTACACTCGCAGGTCCAGTAGAATTTGAATCTTTTCCTCTTCTATAATACCTCTGTCTCAATTGAATTTGGGCATGATCGATTGGTTTTCCAGTGATCGAATTACTAACTATAAATTCAGCTTTTCCTTTATTATCTTTTGTAACAACACTTAAAGAAGATAATTGATAGATTTTATAGGCGAAATTCTTTTTATTTAACAAACTATCTACTTTTAATAATGCATCAATTTCAGAAGAAGAACGTCCAATTATAAATAAATATTTACCGTTTTTACTCAATTTGGGAAGAATGAAATCTTTGTCATGATGCAAATAAAGGGAATCCTTGTTGAACGATAAATTTTGAGTATGAACTTGAGAAATCGAATAATTTTTAAGCAAATTTGGAGCATAGTTATCCACTTTTTCTGATTCAATTTTGTAAATTTTTAAAGTTGAACTGTAAACATTTCGGTATTCAACATTTAAAATACTTTCTTTTCCCAGTAAGAAATCTCCTTTTAGGGAAAAATCTAAATCATCTGATAAAATGTGTTTTTTCAACGCTATTAACTCATTAATAAATTCAGAATTTGGGAATTTAGAATGTGATTTTTCGATTTTTTTGATCGCTAAAACGCAATTTGATTTAGGAATTACATTCGTTTTCCAATTATAAGATCTTGAATTTTCATTTAATTTATTCGCGCTTAAATAGGTAAATCGAGCGGAAGAAGGAGAATCTTTTAAAAAGTTTTCAAATGTGTTATAAGCAGAAAATAGCAATCTATCTTTGTCAAATTCGTTCACTTTTTCATAAGTCGATTTATCGTAAACAGCATCTAAACGTTGTTCTACCCAAAAAGCATACGCATCTAATCGTTTATTTTTAAAACAAGCTTGTTCGATATGATAATATAAAAGAAAATTAAAATGACTTAAACTGTTTAATTCTTTGGCATTTTGCAATTCGTTTGTTAAACCAAAATAAGTAGAATCAGCAATCATACGATTATCATAATTAGCACGATTTCTATAATTATTCGGTGCGTTTATCGTTTGATAAGCTAAATATTCAAACAAAGAAGCGGTATATTTTTGAATTTGAATATCAACATCTTTCTCTAAAAAAGGTAAAGCCGAAATCTTCATTAATTCTGACGGCTGAAACAAACTCATTCTTTGGTGATAATCGAACAATTCGTCAAATGATTCGTTTTCTAATTTCGTTGATTTTCCATTAATATCCCATAATAAACTTTCATCATCATACGTCAACTCACTTTTCCAGTACAAAGAATTAATCCATTTTGAAACCTGGAAATGCAATAAATTACTCATTGGAAAAGCAATTTTATCAGCCTTTTTAGCAAATTCAAAAACAAACAATTGATTTTCTTCTGCTTCGTATTGTGCATGATTTAGTAAATCATCTAATTCTAAACACGTTTTCCAAAATTCTTTTGTATTGTTTTCAGCAATTGCTTTGTCTTGAAATTCCTTAATTTTATCGATCGCTTTTCTTGGCAATCCATTCTTTTTAAAAGCTTCTACCTCTTTCCAATTGTAATCAGGGAAATCCACTGTTTTAATAATATTAGGATAAACAGTAATTGTTGAAATATTTTGACCTAATACTGGATGTAAACAACAGATAAAACATGCAAATAAGAAAAAGAGAAGTTTCATAATTTATATATTTAAAAGGGTAAATGAGAATTATTTATAATGGAGTTCAGAATTCAATCTAAACGTGAAAAAATACATTTTATTCTTTTCTATTTTCATTTTTTGATTTACCTAAATGAACTCGATAAGCTGTTAATGCAGGAATACAAAATATGAATATAAAAGCCATGACATATCCTTTTGGTAAAAGATAAAAATCTTTCACACCTACCATGTCTTCATTAGAATAACCAATACTAATAAAATAAGAAAGAGCTAAAGGTGTGTCAATTAATTCTTCTTGAATTCCATTTTTAAGAACAATTACTCCATCAAATAAATTAATTGGTATTAAAAAGAAGATGAGTCCTAAAAATACAAATAATACTAAAAAAACATTCAATGGTTTTCCTAAAAAAATTTTCATAGTTCGCTTGCTCATTTGTCTATACTTCCTTATTAATTTTAAAACCTATTTCGTTTCTTGTTTTTTTTGATTGCTCAATAAATTGATTTAAATAATTATAAATCATATCTACTCTGTCTTCTTGACTATCTATACTTTTACGCATCTGCTCCAATTGCAATAAAATATCACTATGAGTTAAAAGCATTTCACGCATTTTTATAAAAATATCAATTATAGTAATACTAACTTGAACAGCTCTTACACTTTTTAAAATATTCGATAATTGTAGTACACCGTGCTCAGAAAAAACATATGGTAACGTCCCGCCTAAATGCTGTCTAGAAGGTATCGCTTTTTGCGATACCATTAAATCAACTTCTTTCTCTGTAAGTTGGAACATAAATTTTTCAGGAAAACGATCAATATTTCTTTTAACCTGCTCCCTTAATCTAATTGCTTTTATATCATAAAGTTCAGCCAAATCTCTATCTAACATCACCTTTTGTTTTCTAATATGATAAATTTTTCCGACAATTACTTCATCAGGAATAATAAATAATTCACTCATAATTTCATATTTGTGTAAAAGACATAAAGGTTAAATTTAATTTCACTTTTTTATTTTAATTATCAGTTATAAAATCTGAAGAAAAACATTTTTCAGTAGAAATATTCATTCTGATTTTTTTAGAATAAAATAAACTCACATTCAAATATTTTTAATTTAATTTCGTTTCAAATGTACGAATTTCAATTGTTTAATTAAGATAAAAACAGTTGATAATTCTAAATTTACACAAATTTTAACTAAAATTTTGATTTCTATGAGTTCAAAATTCTTAGTTTTACCATTTTTACTAATTTTTATTTATGCGATTTTTACTTTTAATTCCTTTTCTAATTATTCAATTTTTCTCATTTTCACAAGAAACCAAAACCATTCACGGCTATATTTCTAGCGAAAAAACAGGGGAAAAACTTATTGGAGCAACCTTATTCGATACTGTTCACAAACAAGGTGCGATAACCAATGAATACGGTTTTTACAGTCTGACTATTCAAAATGAAGCTTCTGTTCTTGTTATAACATCCTTTGGATATGCTTCAAAAATAATAGATGTAAATCTAGAAGATACCGAATTGAATATTATTTTGGGAGATGTAAAAGAATTAGAAGAATTTGTGGTTTCAAGTGGAAAAAGGAGTGTTGAAAGTACCAACATAGGAACGATGGAATTATCCATGGATAAAGTGGATAAATTACCTGTTTTCATGGGCGAAAAGGATGTATTAAAAATACTTCAATTAATGCCTGGAGTAAAATCGGGCGGTGAAGGGTCCAGCGGAATCTATGTCAGAGGTGGAGGTCCCGATCAAAATTTAATTTTATTGGATGGTGTTCCAGTCTATAATGCATCCCATCTTTTTGGATTTTTTTCGGTATTTAATTCTGATGCATTATCCCAAGTTACACTAACAAAAGGAGCTTTCCCTGCACGTTATGGAGGAAGAGTTTCATCTGTTTTAGACATGCGAATGAAGGAAGGGAATAATCAAAAATTTAATGTAGAAGGCTCAATTGGCGTAATAGCAAGTAGATTATTAGTTGAAGGTCCAATTAATAAAGGAAAAACGGCTTTTATTGTGAGTGCGAGAAGAACATACATCGACGCTTTAGTGAGACCTTTTCTAAAAGCGAATAATAAAGGAGGATATTATTTTTACGATTTAAATGCGAAAATCAACCACGAAATCAATAAAAATCATCATTTGTATTTAAGTGGATATTTTGGACAAGACAAAGCAAGTTTTACAGATAAATCTAATTATTCAACAGATTCAAGTTCCTATTCATATAAGTCAAAAGCAGGTTTAGATTGGGGAAATGCTATCGGAGCTATTCGATGGAATTATAAAATAACACCTAAATTATTTGCTAACACAACGGTTAATTATTCAAAATACATGTTTCAAATTTATGAGAAAGATGAAAATGAAGAAATTAAAAATGGTATTACAACCAATAATTCGTCTTCATTTGTTTACTTTTCGGGGATTAATGATTGGACAGGTAAAATAGATTTAACTTTTTTACCCAATCCGAACCACAATATTAAATTTGGAATAGGAGATATTTATCATACATTTAAACCAGGTGTTACGACCCAATCCTATTCATCTTCAGGATTTGAAATGTCGGGTTCTGTAGGTTCCAAATTTCAGTATGCGCATGAATTATCTGCTTATGTAGAAGACGAACATAAAATAACCAATAAATTAAAAGTGAATTATGGATTACATCACAGTAGTTTTTTTGTTGGAAAGAAGCAATACCATCAGCTACAACCTCGAATTTCAGCGAATTATATTTTAACAGAAAACTCAAGTTTTAAATTTGGTTATTCTAGAAATGCACAGTTTTTACATCTTTTAACCAATTCAGGAATCGGTTTACCTACAGATTTATGGGTTCCAGCAACTGAAAAAATTGCACCAGTAACTGCTAATCAAGTTAGTATTGGATATAACCATGATATTAGAAGAAAATATAATTTTGTGTTGGAAGGATATTACAAAAAAATGGAGAACATTATTCAATACAAAGAAGGGTCTAGTTTTTTCAGTGAAGACACCGATTGGCAAAATAAAATAGAAGTTGGACAAGGTTGGGCTTATGGAGGAGAAATTATGTTAGAAAAGAAAAAAGGAAAATTAACAGGTTGGATTGGCTATACTTTAAGTTGGTCTGAAAGACAATTTGAAAATATAAATTTTGGCGTTAAATTTCCTTATAAATACGACAGAAGACATGATATGAGTATTGTGATGACATACGAACTAAACAAAACATGGGATCTAGGTCTAGTCTTCGTATATGGAACTGGGAATGCAATTACTTTACCCACACAAAATTATAATGTAGCACCAAATTCAATTACATCAAGTTTTTATAATCAACAAATTGGGTATGCTTCTTCTATTAATAATTACAGAATGCCAGCTTATCACAGAATGGATATTAGCGCGAATAGGACGAGACAAAAAAAATGGGGAGAAACTGTTTTATCAATTTCAGCGTATAATGTCTATAGTCGTCAAAATGCATTTTATTTATATACCGAACAAGAAGGAACTAAAACGAAATTAATGCAAGCCAGTTTATTTCCTATTATCCCATCGATTAGTTGGAAATTTAAAATTGATTTTGAAAAAAGAAAACAGAACAAACTTAATCCTTCCGAAATATGAAAACAGTCAATTATTTCCTATTAATTAGCACAATTACTCTTCTTATTTCATGTAAGAAGGAAATAAAATTCAAAGGTGAAAATGCTAAAAGTATGTTGGTATTAAATGGAATTATAGAGAATGATTCAATTATTCGAGTTGCAATCTCTAAAAGTACTCCAGCAATCGGTGAACAAAATACAGGTTCATCAGACATTACTTCGTCAGCTACTTTAGTACTTACAGACAACACAACAGCTGAAACATTTTCGAGTAATTCAATAAATGCGAATGGATTTTATGAATTTGGGACAACTGCAAAAACAGGACATTCCTATTCGATTTCTGTGTCTCATCCTGATTATGCAACAATCTCATCTTCAATGACGTCACCAGAAAATATTGCTATCACTTCATGGGACACAACACATACGACAGTACAAGACTATGATGGAGAGGTTGTAAATATGAAACAAATTTCAATAAAATGGCAAGATCCAGTTGGTGAAAATAAATATACAATCAAAGTTTTTGTAGTAGATACCGTGTCAAAATACGAGGCTCTAGTTTCTACGCATATTTATGTAGACGAAAATGATGTAACTATTTCAGGTGGTCAATCAACTATTTTTCAAGATAATTCATTTAATAATACATTAAAAACACTTACTTTTTCTTTTAATTCAGAATATTACAAAGATCTAAATAATTTAAATATTGGAGAAAAATCGTATCGAGTAGTGTTATACAACATATCTAATGAAGTCTACAATTATATTACTTCGACTAGCAAAGCAGAAGGGAATGGAAATCCATTTGCAGAACCAGTAGCGATTTATTCAAATATAAAAAATGGTATTGGTATTTTTGGAGGTGTTGGAACTGCTGTTGTGAATATTAAATAAGGACAAAAAACACACGCTATTTCCACAGAATTTAAATACGTTTGCACTAAGTGCTGGGTTAAAATTATTTTTAGGTGCTAAGGTCTATTTTGATATTTTTTAAGAGTAGATAAAATCTGAATTTCGAAGCATGATTCCGCACCTAATAAATTCAATTGGGACACATAGATTCAAAAAGTGAATGAATTTCGAACTGTTTGAATCCCGATTTTTCTTCGGGATGAGTTTTTGAAATTTCACTTTTTTAATCGTGATGGGTAATTTAATTTA
>OBEQ010804127.1_pt1 | contig 20638 bp, 19 predicted proteins | sample 1670901 | NCBI WGS metagenome assembly OBEQ01 (sample SAMEA104232315, study PRJEB22302) | groundwater metagenome | biome: forest; feature: aquifer; material: groundwater | place: USA | collected 2011-08-07 | depth 5.4 m
GTGTCCATCCTGCGAAACCATCCGTTCGTGGACGGCAACAAGCGGGCCGGTTTTGCTGCCCTCGGCATGATGCTCGGGATGAACGGCCTGTATCTTGACGTGAGCGAACGGGCCGCCGCCGAGGCGGTGCTTGCGGTTGCCGCTGGTGAACTGGCGGAAGACTCCTTCTGCGAATGGGTGGCGGCGAACAGCTTCGAAAACTAGACCGGGCTACCCGCCAACCTCCCACCGGCTATCGGGATGCGCCCAGCGGCACCACCTCGCCCTTGGCCGGCGAGGCCATGCAGTACCCGGCCCACGCGTCCATCAACCGCCGCCGCTTCTCGAACAGATCGCCGCGCCGATAGGCGGCTTCCACCTTGTCGCCCACCACATGGGCAAGGGCCGACTCGACGACGTGGTTCTGATAGTTGGTCCGCTCGACTGCCCAGTCGCGGAAGGTGGAGCGGAAGCCGTGTCCGGTCAGGTCGGCCCGATCCATCCGGCGCAGCAGCATCAGGAACACCATCCCCGACAGCGGCTTGCCGGTCGGCCGGCGTCGAGTTCATCGCGGAGAACGGTGGAGGGAGGAGCTATGAACGGAATGCCAGGCAATGGGCCCGGACGACCAAGGCAACGGGAAGGCGATAGCATATAAGCTGATCGGGGGCGCCGTTTTTGCGTCCTTTGTCCTGATCCCCACCTTTATCGACCAATACGTCTACAACCACACTGCGGATGGCCTGTATTTTTGGTATATGCAGTTCGCGCCAGAAAACGGCTTGATTGTGACCTTGGTGTTCTGCGTTCTCTTCGCCGTGCTGGCCTATGCCATGGTGCAGTGGGTGCGTCGTCGCTACCGCTTGGTCCGGCGCCAAGTCTGGCGGTTCTGGAACTCATCCAACTAGATAGCGCAGGAAAATCAATCCTCTGCGCACCGTGCGCATTTCGCCAGAGCGGGCGGAATGCCAGCGGACGAGGTGACCGGGTCGGTGTGATTTCCCCACCCAGCGGCCCACCATCCTGTCCACACCCTCCGCTCATCCCATAGGCATAGCCCCTTGCACATCCTTTAGGCAGCCCCTTGAACCCAAGGCGCTGCGGGGTTTGTCACACCCATTTCACCGGGCCATCCCCAGCTTTGCCCACAGAGTTCGGGGAAAACTATGCCCGATATCCCCGGATTGGCCGGACAACAGTTGTTGTTGGTCGTGTTCAGCGGGAGTCATGGGGATAAGGCAGGATGGTCAAGGCTTTTGGAGAATTCAGCGTCCTCTGTCCGCCATTGCTGACGCAGTGAGCGGAAACGGCCGTGCGCGTGAAGGATGACCCAGCGTGGAAGCACGCGGAACTACGTCGCTTTCTGCTCGCCGTCGCCGCGGTTCGTGATCTCACCGGGGCAGGTCTCGATCCGAGCGGCAAGGGCGGCGGTGATGAGTATCGCGGCGGCATCGCCGGCCGTCTCCATGTAGGACGGGTCACGGTGCAGCAGGACGGTGGCGAAGGATCCATCCAGCAACAGGACGATCTGTCGGGCAAGCGCCGACGGGTCGGCAATCCCCGCTTCTTCAAATGTGATGGCCAGCCACCCCTCGAAGCCCTTCTTGTGTGATCTGCCGACGGCGATGGCAGGATGTCCGGGCAGGTTGGCGAGTTCGGCCGTGGTCCGCAGAAAGCCACAGCCGCGCCATTTCGGGCTGCGCGCCGATGTGGCGAGATGGCGGAATATTCCTCTTACCTTGTCGGTCAAGCCCCCATCGGTTTGGGCGAACCACCGCTTGAACAGCGCCAGATTGGGCTGGTCGCGGGCCTCCAGGTAGGCGGCGACAAGATCGTCCTTGCTGGCAAAGTGATAGTAGAGCGTGCGCTTGGTAACCCCCGCCTTCTCCGCAATCGCGTCCAGGCTCACAGCGCGGATTCCCTCGCCGTAAAAGAGCCTCGAAGCCGCCTGCACGATGCGGTCCCGCGTTGTCGGGGTCGGTGTCGCCATGCCCCCCATGTATACCGACCAGTGAATAAACACAACACCGAATTCCATGTACCTTTTCCGCGACTTGATGACGAGCATGATGGAGGAAAATGTGATGCGGGAAAGGCCGGTAATGAGGCGGGGCCTGCTTCTGGCGGTGATGGCCGCCGCACTGATCATGAGCACCGCCATGGGGACCAGGCAGACATTCGGGCTGTTCATCGGACCGTTTTCCTTCAACCAGGGAATGCCGGTCACCCTCATCGCCTTCGCCATTGCATTGCACAATCTGGCCTGGGGGCTGGCGCAACCTGTCGCCGGGGCCGCCGCCGACCGCTTCGGCGCCCTGCCGGTGGTCGCCTTCGGCGCCCTGGCGTATGCGGGTGGTCTGGCCCTTTCCGCTTCGGCGGCGAATGATATGGCGCTCGTCCTCGGCATGGGGCTCATGGTCGGCATCGGCATCAGTTGCACCAGCTTCGGGGTGGTCATGACCGCCGTCGGCAAGGCGGCCTCGCCCGAGGGCCGCAGCATGGCCATGGGACTTGCGAGCGCCGGCGGATCGCTGGGTCAGGTTCTTCTGGTCCCCCTGGCGCAAGGGCTCATGACACAGAGCGGAATGACCGAGGCTCTGCTCGTCCTCGCCACCACGATTCTGGTCACGGCGCCGCTCGGCCTCTTCCTCGACCGGGCGAAGCCGGAGATGCCGTCATCGCGGGACGCCCCTCGTGTCCCGCTCGGCGCCGTCCTTGCACATGCGGGCCGCCACCGGGGCTATCGCCTGCTGACCCTCGGCTTCTTCGCCTGCGGTTTCCAACTGGCGTTCATTGCCACACACCTGCCGGGCTACCTGTCGCTGTGCCACATGCCCGTGGGACTGGGCGCGACCGCGCTGGCGCTGATCGGTCTGTTCAACATGGCCGGCAGTTGGGCATGCGGCTGGTTGGGCGGGCGCTTCAGCCAAGCGCAGGTGCTTGGGTGGCTCTACCTGATCCGGGGCGTCGCCATCGCCGCATTCGTCATCCTGCCCAAGACCAGCGCCTCGGTTCTGGCCTTCGCGGCCATCATGGGACTGACGTGGTTGGGAACCGTGCCCCTGACCAGTGGCCTGATCGCCCGCATCTTCGGCACCCGGCATCTGGGAGTCCTGTTCGGCATCTGCTTCCTCAGCCATCAGGTCGGATCGTTCCTTGGCGCTTGGGCGGGCGGGCTGGCCTTTGACGTGACCGGCTCCTATGCGCTGGTCTGGGCGGCAACGGCCGCGTCGGGCCTCGTCGCCGCCCTGCTTCACTTTCCGATCAATCCGCAGCCGGCGGCACTTCCTTCCCCCGCTCAGGCGTGACGTGAGGAGACTGGCAAATGCACGAGCCGCAACCGATCACCCTGCGCTGCGCCGACGGATACGAACTTTGCGGGCATTTCCGGCGCCCCGCCGGAAACGAGGCAGGAACCGTCATTATCAATCCGGCCACCGGGGTGCTGGCACGCTATTACCACCGCTACGCCCGGTTCCTGACGGAACAGGGCTTCGCCTGCCTCACCTACGACTACCGGGGTATCGGACTGTCGAGACCATCGCGGATACGGGAGGCCCGGTTCCGCTGGCGCGATTGGGGCGAACTGGACTTCGACGCCGCCGTCAGATGGGCCCGTCGCCGAGACCCTCACGGGCCGCTGATGGTAGTCGGCCACAGCTTTGGCGGTTTCCTGCCGGGATTCGCTCCGGCCGCCGCACAAATTGACCGCCTCCTCACCGTGGGGGCGCAATACGCCTTCTGGAAGGATTATGCCGCCGCCGCGCGTCTGCGGCTGTTCCTGAAATGGCATGTGGTCATGCCGGCGCTGACGGCGATGTTCGGCTATTTCCCGGGCAGGCGTCTGGGATGGCTGGAAGACTTGCCGGCCGGCGTGGCCCACGAATGGAGTCTCCGCAGGGCGCGCATGGAGGTCAGCTATTCAGACCATGAGTGCCCGCTCATTCTTGACCGTTTCGAATCGGTGCAGGCGCCAATCCTGGCGGTGGGACTGACGGACGATGAATTCGGCACGCCGCAGGCCATCCTGCGGGGGCTGCGCTATTACCGAGGCAGCGAACGCCAGCGGGTGATGCTGGCGCCCGCCGATCTCGGTTTCGCCGCGGTCGGTCATTTCGACCTGTTCCATGACCGCCACCGGACCGGCTTCTGGCCGAAAACCTGCGTCTGGCTGCGGGATGGAATGACGCCCTGGCCGCCGGATACGCTGATCCCCAGGGAGGTGGCGGCAAACAACTTCGACGAGTGACCCGACCGACCGCTCCGCGGATGGGCTGCCGCCCATGCCCGCCTGGAGCGATGCTCCAGACCTCCTTTGGAGAACTCACCGTACCTCCACCTCGGCCAGCTTGCTGCGGATCAGGGCCAGGCGGGCCAGGGCGGTTTCGGCCAGGGCCTGCGCGTCGTCCAGTACGGCGGTATCGGTGGCCTGGTCGGCTGCCATCAGATAGGTCTCGAGCACCTCCTCGGCATGGCGCAGGGCGAGGCGCAGGGCGCCGAACGGGGTCAGCAGGACCGGGTCGAGCAGGCCTGCCGCTGCCGCGCCGTCGAAGGCCGCCGAATGCGCCGGTTCGGCAGACGTCCCGCCGCACCGCTCCGCGGTTCGCCGTGCCTCGTCGGCGAGCCGGCGCAGTACCGCGGCGGCAGGATTCAGGCCGGCCTGGGCGGCGGTGTCGGCGGCCAGCGTGGTCAGGCGGGCGGCCTCGGTTTCGAGACGGACGGCGCTGCGGCGCAGTTGGTCGGGAGTACGCGGCACCGCGGTCGGCTGCTGGCGGTCGGCGTGAAAGGCACGGCGGCGCAGGGCCCGCAGTTGGGCCACATGGTTGAGTTCGGCACGGGCCAGGGCATCGGCATGGCGGCGGACCTCGTCATCGGGAGCCATGGCCGACAGATAGGCGTAGAAGGCGAAGGCCCGTTCCTCGTTGCGCACGGCGATGCCCAGCGCGCGATAAGGCGTCAGCACATGAGCGGCGTCGCCATCGGCCTCCGGCCCGAAAGTCTCGGGGAACTGCCAGGAAAAATGCACCGGCTGCGGCGGTGCCAGACCGTCGCGCCGCGCCCAGCGGCCGATGCCGGCCTCGTGGTCGCGCTCCATCCTGGCCAACTGGCGGAACAGGGCAGCCAGTTCCGGCGCGTGGTGATGCTCGACCGCTTCGGCCAGCCGCTCGTAGCGCTCGGCCGCCTCGTGCTCCATGCCGACGGCGATCGCCATCAACTGGTCGAGATCGGTGACCGCATCCACCGGCCACAGGGGATTGATGACGGAGGCCATGGCTCCAGCATGAACCGATAGTCGAGCCCGGCCGCCAGCGATCAAACGGAGACGGACCCGATGCGCCGGCCGCAGTGCAGGCGGCGTACCTCCATGGCACCCCTCCCTTCGGCCAGGGACAACGCCCAGGTTCGGCTCGATGAGCCTGCGCGTCGCCCTGCCCTTCTGGTCGATCATGGTCTGCCTGCTCACGCTCGTGCCGGCCTGGGCCGACAGCGGGCTGGAGATGTTTCGTGACAGGATCGACCTGGCCACCGTGTTCCCCGGCGCCGACCGGCTCGGCCCCGCTGAAGGCACACCGCCGGCCGCCCCCGCCTTGGCCGGCGGCAAGCGGCTGGGCTATGTGCTGGTGACCTCGGACGCGGTCAACGCCACCGGCTATTCCGGCAAGCCGATCCATGTCGCCGTCGGCGTTACCGAGGCGGGTGCCATCGTCGGCGCACAGTTGCTCAAGCATGCCGAGCCGATCGTGCTGATCGGCATCCCGGAAGCGCGCATCCGCGACTTCATCAACGGCTATATCGGCTACAATGTGCTGACGGCCTCGGCCGGCAACACGCCACCGGTCGACATCATCAGCGGCGCCACGGTCACGGTGATCGTCATCGGCGATACCATGGTGCGAGCCGCCGCCAAGGTGCTGCGCAGCCGGGGCGCGACGGCGGCGGTGGCCCAGGCGCCGCCGCGGGCCGTAGACCTGAACCAGAGCGAAACCCGCAGTTGGGACGACCTGCTCGGCGATGGCTCGGTGCGGCGGCTGCGGCTCGGCCTGGACGAGGTCAACACCGCCTTCGCCCAGCGCGACACCCGCGCCGGCCAGCGGCCCGAACGCGGCGAGCCGTCCGAGGCGTTCATCGACCTGTATGTGGCGCCGGTCGCCGTGCCGGTGATCGGCCGCTCGCTGCTGGGTGAACAAGCCTGGCAGGCGCTGCGGGCGCGGGGCGTCCAGGCGATCCTGGTGATGGCTCAGGGGCGCTATTCGTTCCGTGGCTCGGGCTTCGTGCGCGGCGGCCTGTTCGATCGTATCGAGATGATCCAGAACGACGCCACCATCCGTTTCCGCGATCGCGATTACGAGCGGCTGGGGTCTCTGGCGGCGGCCGGAGCGCCAGGCTTTCCCGAGATCGGCCTGTTCACCATTCCCGCCGGCCAGCCGTTCGACGTCACCGCGCCGTGGCGGCTGCAACTGCTGGTCAGCCGGGCCGTCGGTGCGCTGGAGAAGGTATTCCTGACCTGGGATGTCGAATACACCCTGCCCGACCGGCACCTGACCCCGCTGGCCTCGCCCCCTGCTTCGACCGCTCCGCCGCCCGAGGAGCAACCCCTGTGGCAACGCATCTGGCGCGACCGGCTGGTCGACATCGCCATCGTCTGCCTCGGTCTGGCGGTGCTGACCGGTATTTTCTTTTTCCAGGACGCCCTCGCCGCCCGGCCGCGCCTGACTTGGTGGCTGCGTACGGTGTTCCTGGCCTGGACGCTGCTGTGGCTCGGCTGGTGGGTCAACGCGCAGCTTTCGGTGGTCAATGTGCTGACCTTCACCAACGCGCTGATCAGCGATTTCCGCTGGGATTACTTCCTGCTCGACCCGCTGCTGTTCATCCTGTGGTCGGCGGTGGCGGCGGCGCTGCTGTTCTGGGGACGTGGTGCCTATTGCGGCTGGCTGTGCCCGTTCGGCGCCTTGCAGGAGTTCGCCCACCGGCTGGGCCGTCTGCTGCGGCTGCCGAGCCTGACCGTGCCGTGGGGCCTGCATGAGCGGCTGTGGCCGCTCAAATACATGATCTTCCTCGGGCTGTTCGGCCTGTCGCTGTACGCCATGGCCTCCGCCGAGCAGGCCGCCGAGGTCGAGCCGTTCAAAACCGCCATCGTCCTGAAATTCGTCCGGGATTGGCCGTTTGTCGTCTATGCCGGGCTGCTGGTGGCGGCGTCGATGGTCATCGACCGCTTTTTCTGCCGCTATCTGTGCCCGCTGGGGGCGGCGCTGGCGATTCCGGCGCGGCTGCGCATGTTCGACTGGCTCAAGCGTCACCGCGAATGCGGTGCGCCGTGCCAGCGCTGCGCCATCGAATGCCCGGTGCAATCCATCCATCCCGATGGCCGCATCAACCCCAACGAGTGCATATCCTGCCTGCACTGCCAGACCCTGTATTGGGACCAGTACCGTTGTCCGGCGATGATCCAGCGCCGGCTGAAACGCGAGCGGGCGCAGGCGATGTCGGGGCCGCCCAAGAAAAACGAGCGCCCTGTCCCCCACGGAGGAACCTGACCCATGACCGATGACAGCGATACGGAAGGCTTTTCGCGGCGCGGCCTGCTTGGCGGTTCGGCCAGACTGGCGGCCCTGGCCGGGCTGGGCGGTGCCGGGCTGGTGACCGGCGGCTCGGCCCTGCGCCGCGCCATCGCCGAGGCCAATGCGGCGACGCCGGGCCAGAAATACGAGATCCATCCCGGCGAACTGGACGAATATTATGTGTTCTTTTCCAGCGGCCAGAGCGGCGAGATCCGTATCTACGGCCTGCCGTCCATGCGCGAGCTGATGCGCATTCCGGTGTTCAACCGCGACAGCGCCACCGGCTGGGGCCAGACCAACGAGTCCCTGCGGGTGCTGACCGAGGGCATGACCGAGGCGACCAAGGTCCGCCTGGCCAAGCGCGGGATCAGGAGTTGGTCCAACGGCGATCTGCACCATCCGCATGTCACTTTCACCAACGGCACTTATGACGGCCGCTATCTGATCGCCAACGACAAGGCCAACAGCCGGGTGTGCCGCATCCGCATGGATGTGATGAAATGCGACCGGATCATCGAGATTCCCAACGCCCATGACATCCACGGCCTGCGCCTGCAAAAGGTGCCGAAGACCGGCTATATCTTCTGCAACGGCGAGCACGAGGCGCCCTTGCCCAATGACGGCCGCGACCTGACCAACACCAAGGCCTATCTGGCGCTGTTCAATGCCATCGACGTCGAGACCATGCGGGTCTCCTGGCAAGTCATCGTCGACGGCAATCTTGACAATGTCGATGCCGACTATACCGGAAAATATTGCTTTTCAACCTGCTACAACTCGGAAATGGGCATGAATACCGCCGAGATGACGGCGGCGCAACAGGACTGGGTGGTGGTGTTCAACGTCCCCCGCATCGAAGAGGCGGTGAAGAAGGGCGACGCCAAGGAGATGAACGGCATCCCCATCGTCAACGGCCGGCATGGCTCGCCCTATACCCGCTATATCCCCATCCCCAACAGCCCGCACGGCATCAACACCGCGCCCGACGGCAAATATGTGGTCGCCAACGGCAAGCTGTCGCCCACCGTCACCGTGATCGACCTGACCCGCCTGGATGAGCTGTTCGACGACAGGATCAAGCCGCGCGACGTGGTGGTGGCCGAGCCGCAACTGGGCCTGGGGCCGCTGCACACCGCCTTCGACGGGCGGGGCAATGCCTATACCACGCTGTTTCTCGACAGCCAGGTGTGCAAGTGGAACATCGACAAGGCGATCCGCGCCTTCAAGGGCGAGACCGTCGACCCGATCATGCAGAAGCTGGATGTCCACTACCAGCCCGGCCACAACCATTCCTCCATGGGCCAGACCCGCGAGGCCGATGGTAAATGGCTGCTGTCGCTGAACAAGTTCTCAAAGGACCGCTTCCTCAACGTCGGCCCGCTCAAGCCCGAGAACGACCAGTTGATTGATATCTCGGGCGACGAGATGAAAATCGTCCATGACGGCCCCAGCTATGCCGAGCCGCACGACGCCACCATCGTTCACCGCTCGAAGGTCAACCCGCGCCATGTCTGGGACCGCAACGATCCCTTATGGGAGCACGCCCGCCAATGGGCCAAGGAGGACGGCATCGTTCTGGAGAACGACAGCAAGGTGGTGCGCAAAGGCGAGCGTCAGGTGCGGGTCTACATGACCTCGATGGCCCCGGCCTTCGGTCTGGAGGAGTTCACCGTCCGCCAGGATGACGAGGTCACCGTCATCATCACCAATCTGGACGACGTCGAGGACGTGACCCACGGCTTCACCCTGTCCAACCACGGTATCGCCTTCGAGATCGGCCCCCAGGCCACCGCCTCGGTCACCTTCCTCGCCGATCAGCCGGGGGTACACTGGTACTACTGTCAATGGTTCTGCCATGCCCTGCACATGGAAATGCGCGGCCGCATGCTGGTCGAGCCACGGGCGGTGTAGGGGGATGATGCGCACCCAAAAGACCCTCTCCCGCTGGCGGGAGAGGGAGGGGCCCGCGCAGCGGGAGGGTGAGGGTGGTTCTCTGCCGGAGGCATTGACGCCTGCGGCGGCACCACCCTCACCCCGCCCCTCTCCCGCCAGCGGGAGAGGGAGTTTTCCCATGCGGCCTTGTTCGTGGGGTATGATAACGGCCCTCCTCCTCACCCTCCCCGCTGCCGCCGCGGACGTTCCTCCCGGCGCCCTGCCCGCGGCCTTGGCCGCCGCCGTTCCCGGCGAGACTCTCGACCTGCTGCCCGGCCGGCATGCCGGCCCGGTGGTGATCGACAAGCCGCTGACCCTGGCGGGCCGGCCGGGTGCCGTGGTGGAGGGCGGCGGGCGGGGCAGCGTGGTCACCGTCAAAGCCGCGGACGTCACCCTGCGCGGCCTGGAGATCCGCGGCTCCGGCCTGTCGCTGCCGGAGATGGACTCCGCGGTGTTCCTCGATCGCTCCGCCGCGCGGGCGGTGATCGAGAGCAACCGGCTGATCGACAATCTGATCGGCGTCTATGTCTGGGGCGCCAGGGATGTGCTGGTCAGGGACAATGTCATCATCGGCCGCCGCGACCTGCGCATGTCCGAGCGTGGCGATGCCATCACCGTATGGAACGCGCCGGGCGGCCGGGTGATCGGCAATGCGGTGTCGTTCGGCCGCGACGGAGTGCTGGCCATTACCAGCAAGCAGGATGCCTTTATCGGCAACAGCTTCGAGCATCTGCGCTTTGCCGTGCATTTCATGCACACCAACGACAGCGCCCTGACCGGCAACCGCGCCACCGACGTGGATGTCGGCTGGGCGCTGATGTTTTCCGACCGGCTGGAGGTGCGCGGCAATCTGGTCGAGGACGTGCGCAACCATGGCATCGCCCTGAACTTCACCAACAACTCGGTGTTTGAGACCAACACGGTCCGGCGCGGCGGCGAGAAGGGCCTGTTCATCTACAATGCCAACAAGAACATCCTGCGCGGCAATATCTTCGAGTCCTGCGAGATCGGCATTCACTTCACCGCGGCTGGCGAGCGCAATACCGTCAGCGGCAACGCCTTCATCGCCAACCGCACCCAGGTCAAATATGTCGGCACCCGGCTGATCGAATGGGCCGCCGATGGCCGCGGCAATTACTGGTCCGACAATCCCGCCTTCGATCTGAACAGCGACGGCATCGCCGATACCCCCTACCGCCCCAATGATCTGGTCGACCGCATCGTCTGGGCGGTGCCGCTGGCCAAGCTGCTGCTCAACAGTCCGGCGGTGCAGATGGTCCGTTGGGCGCAGTCCCGTTTCCCCGCCCTGATGCCCGGTGGGGTGGTCGATCCCGCGCCGCTCATGCGTCCGCCGGTGCGCCATGCCGGATGAGGCCATGCGCGCCGTCGATCTGGTCAAGCGCTTCGGCGACAGGATCGCCGTGGCCGGCGTCACCCTGTCGCTGGCCGCCGGGGAGCGCCTGGCCCTGCTCGGCCATAACGGTGCCGGCAAGACCACCATGATGAAGATGATGCTGGGGCTGGCCAGTGTCAGCGGCGGCAGCCTGCGGGTGCTCGGCCACGATCCCGCCGCCCTGCCCGCCTCGGTGCGCCGCAGCATCGGCTTCCTGCCGGAAAGCGTCGTCTTCCATGACGCCATGAGCGGTTGGGAGGTGTTGCAGTTTTACGCCCGCCTCAAGCGCCGCAGCGCCAAGGAATGCCGGGGCCTGCTGGAGCGGGTCGGCCTGGGCGAAGCCGCCGGGCGGCGGGTCGGCACCTATTCCAAGGGCATGCGCCAGCGGCTCGGCCTGGCTCAGGCGTTGCTGGGAATGCCGCGCCTGCTGCTGCTCGACGAGCCGACCTCCGGCCTCGATCCCGAGTTGCGGCTGTCGTTCTACGCCATCATCGCCGATCTGGCCCGGCAAGGCACCGCCGTGCTGCTGTCGTCGCATCTGCTCACCGAACTGGAGGAACGCACCGACCGCGTTGCCATCCTCGATCGCGGCCGGCTGGTCGCTGACGGCACCCTCGATGCGCTGCGGGTGCAGGTCGGCTTGCCGGTACGGGTGACCATCAGGCCGCAGACCGGCGCCGACGAACGGATCATCACCCGCCTGACACCGCTGGCCGGACCGGCGCGGGGGCGCAACGGCGACGGCATCGTGTTCGGCTGCGCCGCGGCCGACAAGCTGGCGGTGCTGCGGGCGGTGCTGGAGCTGGGGCCGCTGGTGCGCGACGTCGAGGTTGCCGCCCCTGGCCTGGACGAGATCTACACCCATATCACCGGCCTGCGGCCGGAGCGCGAGGTATGACATGGCCGCCGTGCTGGTCATCGCCGGCAAGGAACTGCGTGATGGATTGCGCAATCGCTGGGTAGTGGCGGCAACCTTGCTGCTGGCGGCGCTGGCGCTCGGCCTGTCCTTTCTCGGCAGTACCCCGGTGGGCAGCGGCGTCGGGGCATCGCGGCTGGCGGTGGTCATGGTCAGCCTGGCCTCGCTGACGGTGTTCCTGGTGCCGCTGATCGCCCTGCTGCTGTCCTACGACGCCCTGGTCGGCGAGATCGAGCGCGGCACCATGCTGCTGCTGCTGACCTATCCGGTGGCGCGCTGGCAGGTGGTGTGGGGCAAGCTGCTGGGGCATACCGCCCTGGTGGCGGTGGCCAGCCTGCTCGGCTACGGCGCCGCGGCGGTGGCGCTGACGCTGCTGGGCCAGGGCGATCCGGCCGGCTGGCGCGCCTTCGGCCTGCTGATTATCAGTTCGATCCTGCTTGGCGCGGTGTTCCTGGGGATCGGCTATCTCGCCAGCGGCCTGGTGCGCGAGCGCGCCACCGCCGCCGGGCTGGCGGTGGCGGTGTGGCTGGTCTTCGTGCTGCTGTTCGATCTGGCGTTGCTGGGTACTCTGGCCGCCACCGAGGGGCGCGGCATGTCGCCGACGGCGTTTTCGTGGCTGCTGATGCTCAACCCGGCCGACGTGTTCCGCCTGCTCAACCTGACCGCCGTCGAGGATGTCCGCGCCGTCGCCGGCATGGCCGGTGTCGCCCAGGTGCCGCCGGCCGTGCTGATGGCGGTGCTGCTGGCCTGGGTGGTGGGGCCGGTGGCATTGGCCAGTCTGGTCTTCCAGAGGAGGCAATTGTGAGGCCGCTGCTCGCTCTGCTGCTGGTCGCGCTGCTCGGCGGCTGCGACGACCGGTCGGTCCTGCCGCCGCCGCCGGCTGTCCTTACCGCCGAAGCGGTCGGACATTATTGCGGCATGACGGTGGCGGCCCATCCCGGCCCCAAGGGACAGATTCACGTCGCCGGTCAGGCGGAGCCGGTATGGTTCACCTCGGTGCGCGACACCAAGGTGTTCACCCTGCTGCCGGAAGAACCCAAGGACATCCGGGTCATTTACGTCACCGACATGGGCCGCGCCAACAGTTGGAATGCTCCAGGGCCGGATAGCTGGATCGAGGCGCGCGGCGCCGTCTATGTCATCGGCAGCCGGCGCACCGGCGGCATGGGAGCGCCCGAGGCGGTGCCGTTCAGTGACCGCGCCGCGGCCGAGCGCTTCATCGCCGAGCAGGGCGGCCGGGTGGTGTCCTGGGATGACATCCCCGCCGACTACGTGCTGGGCCCCACGGAGGCGGCGCATGGCCAGCATTAGCCGCCGCCGCTTCATCGCCATCAGCGCCGCGGCCGCCGGCCTGGGGGCCGGTCGCGCCGCATGGGCCGCCGAACCACCGGTGGAATGGCGCGGCATCGCCCTGGGGGCGCCGGCCCGGCTGGTGCTGCATCATCCCGACCGGCCGGCGGCGCTGCGCCTGCTCGAGCAGATGCGCGGCGAAATCGAGCGGCTGGAGCGCATCTTCAGCCTGTACCGGCCGGACTCGGCGCTGGTGATGCTGAATGGCGCCGGGCGGCTGGACTCGCCGCCGGCCGATCTGGTGGTGTGCCTGAATCAGGCGCTGAGCATGGCCGCCCTGTCGGGCGGCGCCTTCGATCCCACCGTGCAGCCGCTGTGGGAACTGCACGCCCGCCACTTCCGCCAGCCGCACCCTGACCCCGCCGGCCCGGCCCAGGCGGATATCGAGGCGGCGCGGGCGCTGGTGGACTGGCGGCGGGTGCGGCTGTCGTCTGACGTTATCGAACTGGCGCCGGGCATGGCGGTGACCCTGAACGGCATCGCCCAGGGCTATGCCACCGACCGGGTGGCCGATCTGCTGCGGGCGCAGGGACTGGCCACCGTCCTGGTTCATCTCGGCGAAACCCGCATCACTGGACGGCCCGAGCCGCGCGGCGCCTGGCGTATCGCCCTGCCCGACGGCAGGATCATCGCGTTGACGGGCGATGCCGCGCTGGCCACCTCGTCGCCCGACGGCACCCGCTTCAGCCCGTGCTGTCACCACCTGTTCGACCCGACCACCGGACGCAGCGCCCGCGATGCCGCCCCCATCACCCTGCGCGCCCCCACCGCCGCGCTGGCCGACGCCCTGTCGACCGCCGCCGCGATCGCACCGCAGCGGGCGGCCGAGATGATCAGCGCGGTTCCTGGTGCGTATATGCTCGTTTAGCCGGGGTATGTCGGAATACAGATTATTCTTTTCGAAGGTCCATCCTTACCAAGGAACAATATTATATGTTTGCAAGAATATCATAAGCTCAGATTTCATTCTGTTTGGAGGCAGCCATGACCGTAAAGCGCATCATTATCGGTGCGGCAAATGTGTTCTATGTATTTTTCGTCCTTCTCATTCCCATTGCGGCGATCGTCATCACCATCATGGAGTGACGGCACCGGCCCGCGATCACCGGAACAGTTCCCGTGCAACGCGCAATTTAGTTCAAAATCAAAATATTGCTATTCAAACCCGTCAGAATATAAAGGCCGCAACCATGCCAACCAAGGCGTGGGTCGGCAGAGAGGAGACGGGATCATGGGTCGCATTCAGTGGCAATCCGAATGGAGCGTTGGCGTGCCTCTGGTGGACCAGGATCACCAGACCCTTGTCGAGCTGATCAATCAGGTTTTCGACAGTATCGACGGCCCCGAGGAATATGCCACGCTCGGCAGTGTCCTGAGCGCCCTGGCCGATTACACCGACAGCCATTTCCAGCGCGAAGAGCGGCTGATGGCCGAATGCGGCTATCCGAATTCGGACAAGCACCGGGCCATTCATGCCGAATTGGCGGCATCGGTGCGGCGCATTTCCGATCACTACGGCAGCGACCACGGCTTGCGGGCGGCCGAGGTTCTGCCCTTCCTTGAGCATTGGCTGGTCGAGCACATTCTCAAGGAGGATATGGCCTATCGCGCCAGCGTCACCGGCAACGCCTCGGCGCAGACGGTGGCGGCCGGGATCGGCATGACCGCGCAGCCGTTCGCCTGGAACCAGCTCCGCGTTCTCGTGCTCGACGACAATGCCAATTTCGTCCGCCTGCTCAGCACCATTCTCAACGGCGTCGGCGCCGCCACGGTCGAGACGGCGAGCACCGCCGCCGAGGCCATGGCCCTGCTGCAAGCGCAGCCCTTCGACATCGTGCTGTGCGACTGGCAGTTGACCGGTCAGGACGGCCTGACCTTCGTCACCGCCGTGCGCGCTCTGCCCGACCAGGACAAGGCCGGCGTTCCCATCATCATGGTCACCGGCAACGGCGACGAGGACGTATCGCGCCGCGCCGCCGCCGCCGGCGTCAACGCCTATCTGGAAAAGCCGATTTCCGCCCGGGCCCTGCTCGAGACACTGGTCAAGCTGGTCGGCCGTTGACGCTGGCAAGCGCCGTCAAGCCTGTATATACTCCCGCGCCAGACGTCGCGGGAGTGTCTTCATGACTTTTTTCACCTGGAAAGACCAGTACAGCGTCGGCATCAAGGCTATCGACAACGATCACAAGCTGTTGATCGACCTGATCGACCAGCTCCATGAGGCGTTCGTCTCCGGCAACGTCCCGGAAGTCTGCAAAGCTGTCCTGGACAGTCTGGTGGAATACACGGAACGCCATTTCGCGGCAGAAGAAGTTCTGATGACTCTCTGCTCATATCCCCGGCTGGCGGCTCACCATGAGCAGCACGAAATTCTCGCCACGCAGGTCGCCGACATCCGCGACCGCTTTGTTCGCGGCGAGCAGCAGATCGGCAATGAGCTATTGGCCTTCCTGCACAACTGGCTGTACTTCCATATCATGGAGACCGATATGGACTACCGGTCCTCCTTCGCTGCCGCCGGCATGCTGGACAGCCAGGGATAATCCCTGTCTTCCCTGGGAGCGCGGCAGGACAACGCGTTGAGGCCATACTGTGCCATCAACAGTGAAAAGCAACACGGATGGACACGGATACCCACGGATGAACACGGATAAGGCAATGGCCTGATATAATCTCTTCAACTTTTCATCATGGTCGGGCTTGTCCCGGCCATCCACGTGGTACCACAAAGTCAGCATTGGAGCAGCGGAGCGGCGTGGATGCCCGGATCAAGTCCGGGCATGACGGATTGGGAAACGGAGCGGTTATTTGCGGTTGTCTCCCAAGGGGGGTAATCCGTGTTCATCCCAGTTCCGGCGAAGCCGGAATCCGTGTTCATCCGTGTTCCCCTGCGATCCCTCAGCCGGACGGGCCTCCGTCATGTTCAGCCGATTGCCCGTGCTCCCAGGAAACCGGTATCACGCAACCGTCGTCTGATAGACGCCCCGGGCATTGGGCTGCAATTCGAGCTTCTGTGAAATTCCCAGCACTGTTTCGGCACCGCCCAGATACAGCACACCGTCGTTGGGCAGCGCGCGGGCAATGCCATCCAGTATTTTGCTTTTGGTCGGTGGATCGAAATAGATCAGCACATTACGGCAGAACACGATATCGAACCGTCCCAGCGCCGACAGATCACCCAGCAGGTTGAACGCCCGGTAATCGACCATGGATCGCAGGTTCTGGTTGATCACCCAGTATTCGGCTTCCTTCCTGAAATGCTTGACCAGAAGCTGGATCGGCAGGCCACGCTGTACCTCGAACTGGGAATAGACCCCGCGCCGCGCCCGATCGAGGGCCGCTTCCGAAATATCCGTGCCGATGATCTCGACACGCCAGCCGGCCAGCTCCTGGGCGCGATCTTGCAGGATCATCGCGATGCTGTACGGTTCCTGACCGGTCGATGCCGCGGCACACCAGATCCGCAACTTCTTCTCACTCCGTCGGCGGGCCATCAGTTGCGGCAGGGCGACATCGCGCAGATGGTCGAACGGCTTGCCGTCACGAAAGAAGAAGGTTTCGTTAGTGGTCATCGCCTCGGCGATCTGCTTGCCCAGCGCGGTATCGCGGGAACTGCGCAGCTTGTCGATCAACTCTGACACGGTGAGGATGCCCATCTTGCGCGCGATGGGCTGAAGCCGGCTCTCCAGAAGATATGTCTTGTCCGGGGTGAGGGTCAGGCCCGTCGTCGCCTTCAGGAAGCTGCTGATAAAATTGAAATCCGTCGGCGTCATGGACTTCCCCCCGCACGGCCAGGATGCCGACCTGACGCAGCTTGTCCTTGACGATGCCGTTTATCGTATCGACATCGAATACAGTGCGTCGGTCATCCAATCAAGAAATTTCCAACCCTCGCCGCGCCGCGCCAACCAGACCTGTCACGTCGGGAAATACTCTGTTTCCATCGGCGCACCGCCTGATGGTGGGGTCAAGCATTATCGCAGGGCTGGCTTCCCGATGTCTGGGAGAACCGGGGCGGTGCCTCCGAGCATGTCAAGGCCACGGCGAACACCGAGCCATGGCCGGGGCGCGACCGTACAGTGACGGCGTGGCCCAGCAGCCGCCCCATGCGGGCCACCACCGCCAGACCGAGGCCGAGCCCCTGGGAGCGGTCGCGCTCGCTGTTCTGGATCTGGAAGAAGTCTTCGAACAGATGCGGCATGTGGGATTCGGCGATGCCGATGCCGCTGTCCCACACCTCGAGCATCAGGCTGTCGCCGCGGCGACGGCAGCCCAGCAGCACACCGCCGCGGTCGGTGTAGCGGATGGCGTTGACCACCAGATTGCGCAGCATGCGGGCCAGCAGCACACGATCGCTGATCACCGTTGCCGAACACGGCACCCAACGCAGCCGCAATCCCTTTTCCTCGGCCTGAAGCTCGCACTCGGCGGCCACGCGCGACAGCACCTCGGAAATGGCGAACATCTCGATCGAAACCTTGATGGTGCCGGCATCCAGCGTCGAGACATCCAGCAACGAACTCAGCAGATCCTCGCCGGCATGCATGGCGTCGTTCAGCCGGGCGGCGGCCACGGCGCCACGCTCATTCACATGGGGCAGCAGCACCTCATAGAACAGCCGCATGGCCTGGAACGGCTGGCGCAGATCGTGGCTCGCGGCGGCCAGAAAGCGGCTTTTGGCGGCGTTGGCCATTTCGGCCTCGGCCTTGGCCACCAGGGCGGTGCGGCGCTCGAACTCGCGTTCGCTTTCCCGCACCCGCAGCAGGTCGGCGGCCACCAGGACGGCGGCGCCGATATCCTGAAATTCGCGGACGCTGGCCGTCGGCAAGGCCGGAGTGCTGCCGCGGCCAAGGGCCTTGGCCGCTCCGACCAGCGCCCCGGCCTGCGTCTCGATGGCCCGGGCCGCCAGCCAGGCGGCGGCGAAGCCGGCGATCAGCAGCACCACGGCAGCCACCGCCGAGACGCGGACCGAATCCCGCAGCGGCTGCTCCAGTGTCGCCTCGGGCACGCCGACCGCAGCGGTCCAGCCGACCGAAGGAACCTTGGAAAAGGCCGCCTGCATGGCCACACCTTCCTTGACCACCACGCGGTACCAGCCGCGCTCGCCCGAGGCGGCGGCCTCCAGCAATTCCGGCACGCCCTTGTGTCCCACATAGGTCTCGGCGGCGTGGGTGCGGGCGATGATGGTGCCGGATCTGTCGATCAGGACACCGATCCAGTCGGATGGCAGCTTCTGTTCCCGCAGGACGGCGGTCAGGACGCTGGGCTCCAGGCTGAGACGCAGGGCGTAGGCGACGCGGTCGTCGCGGACCACCGGCAGGTTGACGGTGGTGACGGGAATGCTGGCGCTGGGCGTCGTGAACAGATCGCTGACATAGGGTTGCCCGGAAGCGAAGACCGGATCCAGCGTGGCCATATGCGCCGACGGCAACGCTGTACCGAACGGCCAGCGGGTGTTGAACACCTGCGTCCCGTCGCGCGCGGCCAGAACCACCGCCGCCCCGCTGTTGGGCCGACGGAGCAGGCGGGAGGCGTGGGCGTGGACCAGCTTGAAATCGTCGCGCTGCATCGCCTCGGACTCGGCGATGGCCACCAGGGTGGCGCTGGCCGACTCCAGGCGTCGCGCGACGGCAGTGGCCATCGCCTCGGATCGCCGCGCCAGTTGTTCACTCTGGGCATTGCGTTCGGACTCTGCCCAGAGCGATCCGACATAGCCAGCCAGCAGAACGGCCGGCAGCGTTGCCGCCACGGCCACGCCGAACAGCCATGCCCGGATTCCGAACCGCCTTGTCGCGCCGCTCATCGCACCTCGAACTTTGCAGGGCCAACATATTATCGTTTACCACGACTGCTTGCTTCCGGCGAGCCTGTCGCGGTCCAGCCGGCCACCGTGCCGACGCATCCGCGACGCATGGGACGGGCAGAATCCCCTTATGTCGGCGCCATGGGTCTGCTAGCTTGCCGCCAACTGGGCTGGGCACGGTGCCCTCGATGCAGGAGAAGGAGGAGCCATGACTCCGGTGATGACCCGTCGTCGTCTTTCGGTCGGCGTCGTGACGGCGGCAACGTTGTTCGCCAGTCCGTGGACCGCGACGGCGAACATGCTCGTGTCCGAGCCTCAGATACGGGTGGAACAGCAGGCGCCGGCGGCTTCGACAGACCCGTCGCAGGCCAAATCCCCCTACCCGGAAAGCTACAAGATCGTCGCCGAGTGGCTCAACACCATCGACGTCAAGAATGACGGCAAAGATTGGACGCCCGAGACGGTCGGCGCCATCACCGAGCTGCATTTCGGTGCGTCACGCAAACGCGTCACCGATGTCGGCCTGCAACGGCTGTCGGTTCTGCCCCATCTGTCCGGCATGGACCTGTCAGGTTACAGCATCCAGGCCCCCACCGATGCCGGCCTCGTCTTTCTCGCGGCCATGCCCAATCTGCAATGGCTGAAGCTGCAATATGTGGCGGTCACCGACAAGGGCGTCGCCGCGCTGGCTGGTCATCCCAAGCTGGCCGATCTGGTCCTGGATTCCAGCAAGATCACCGATGCCAGCATGACCGTTCTGGCCGGACTGCCTGCACTGACCAGCCTGGATATCAGTTCCACCAAGGTCACCGGGGCCGGCCTGGAGGTGCTCAGCACCTCGAAAAGCCTGCGCCGCCTGATCCTGAAGGGCTGCTCGGACATCAAGCCGGCCGGTCTGGCCGCCCTGGCCTTGATGCCGTCCCTGCGCGAACTGGTGCTCGACGTCAACAAGTTCGGCAACGGGCTGGCCGCTCTGGCTGGAACCAGGCTGGAAACCCTGTCGCTGATGTCCACCGGCCTGACCGATGCCGGAGCCGTTCATCTGGCCGGGATCAAGAGCCTGAAGACCCTGCGGGTGTGGAACAACGCCATCACCGATGCGGCCATGCCGTCCATCGGCAAGCTGGCCGATCTGGAAACCTTGTATATCGACCGCACCCAGGTGACCGATGCCGGTATCGCCGCGCTGGCCGGGACGCTGAAGCTCAAGACCCTGTGGATGTCGACCACCGCTACCGGCGATGCCGCCGTCGACACCCTGGTCAAGCTGCCGGCGCTGTCGACTCTGCACATGAACGGCACCGGCCTGACCGATGCCGGTCTCGCCCGACTGGTGGTCATGCCCTCGCTGACCGAACTGTCGGTGCGCGAAACCAAGGTGACCGCCGAAAAAGTCAAGGAACTGGTGGATGCTATCAACGCCGAACGCGCCAAGGGCAAGAAGCCGGCGCTGACGGTGAAGATGTAGGGGTCTGGGAGCGCGGGCGAAACGCTTGCAGGCGCTGAATAACGACGGCAGCGGTGCGGCGCCCCCTCTCCCGCTTGCGCTACGGTATGTACATATGTTGCAAATGCGAATTATAGAATAACTCGTCATCCCAGCGAAAGCTGGGATCCAGCCGGCTTTCGGACCAGTTCCAGGCTGGGCAAGATGCTGCGATGGCGAAGCCAAGCGGGGTCTTCTGATGCGGCGGATCAGGCGTCAA
>OBEQ011124178.1_pt1 | contig 20637 bp, 14 predicted proteins | sample 1670901 | NCBI WGS metagenome assembly OBEQ01 (sample SAMEA104232315, study PRJEB22302) | groundwater metagenome | biome: forest; feature: aquifer; material: groundwater | place: USA | collected 2011-08-07 | depth 5.4 m
AGCTCGGGAGAGGACACGGAGACAAACATTTCGCAGGGAATGGGCCCCCAGAAAAGCAGAGCCAGAGCCCGTTGGGAAGCCGCAAAACCGCCGCCGAGCGGTCAGTTTCCAGCCATCACCCCGAAACCCATCATGAGCCTTAATGAATTTGACAGCGCAAAGGAGACAACTGAGATTATTGGTGTCGCTAGGCTATCATCGTCGATTTGGAACAAAGATCGTGATCAGGAGAAATACATGAAAAAAAATATTGACGCTATGCGCCGGGGCGCCAAGATCAGGCGACTGTTTGTGGCATCAGAACAACAGTGGCCCGGATTTTTTCCTATTTTTCGTAGAATGTTCGATGCTGGAATGAGCGTGCGTAGAGCTGATCATGGAATGTTAAAAGAAGCCACAGATCTGGAAGATGTTGTGATGTTTATTGACAATGAGAATAACTATCGCGCCTATATTGCTGATTTGGCGCTAGAAAATCCGAGTAAAATTAGACGCGGAAGACTAATTCTTAACAATGAATATAAATTCCGCTTAATTGGTGCATTTGAACACGTTTGGTCAAATTCTGATGTAATTATTTAGAAATGTGTTTCCACTGTTTTATGCGAAAAATATTCTGATGGAACTTGGTGGGCATAATGGCGATACATAGGAGTATACTTTTGATCACAACTGGTGGAACGATCGCTGGTAATGTTGCAAGTGATCGCCAGGATGGGATGGTTGATCAGGCGGATTTTATAAATATTTTTGCTAGAGCTATAAATTACTTGAATTGTCACAGAAATATGTCAATTGAGATAAATGCACGCACACTGTGCAATATCGATAGCTCAGATATTATGCCAGAACACTGGGCGGATATAGCAAGAGTAATAAAAGAGGAATATGATAATTACGATGCATTTATAATTACGCATGGAACAAACACGCTTGGCTATACATCTGCTGCATTGTCATTTGCGTTGGCTAATCCAAAAAAGCCTATTATTATAACGGGATCGCAGGTGTCTGCAGCATTGCCTGGTTCTGACGGGCAAATTAACCTCGAGAACGCGCTGCGCATTGCAACCTGGATGAACGAAGACGGCTTGCCATTGAGGGGCGTAGTTGCTGTATTTGGTAGTCATATCATAAGCGGAACAAGAGTAAAAAAAGACACAGAGTTTGACTACGACGCCTTTACATCTTTTGGAACTGGTAGTATTGGACGAATAGGAAGAATTATTAATATAAACGAGATGAATTTGCGTAGGCATCTGAAATATTTAAAGTCTGGTACTTACACAGAAGCGGCTAGAGCCTCTGACTTAATTTGCGATTCTGATTTTGACATGCGTATTGGTTCATTGAGCGAATTTCCAGGTATGTCATCGGATATTTTAAAAACGTTAATTGAACATAATGACGTAAAAGGAATTATATTGCGTGCATTTGGAGCTGGCGACCCGAGCACTAGGCACCGCGCTGCATTCGAATATCTTAAGGACAGAGAAGTGCCTATCGTGGTGACGACGCAGGCTCCAAATGGTAACAGTAATTTTCAAGTTAACAATCCAGGGAGAATGCTTAGAAATAACAATCTTGCAATTCCAGCTTACGACATGTGCATTGAGTCGCAAACGGTTAAACTTGCATGGCTTTTGGCCAAACGGAGACGCGGTGAATTAAATTACAGCCAAATTTGTAGAGAAATGGTACACGATATTCGTGGAGAAATAAATGTTATGTTGGAGATAATGACATAAATAATATAATTTGTTATTGCCTAGATGGACCGGAAACAGGTTATGCCAAATAATATTATGACTGCTGTACACGAAGAACTAACCAATATGAGATTTTATAATGTTGTAATGGAAACTATTCGGTTTTTTGAACGCCATAGAATTTGGTATATCCTTGGCCGGAACACGAAGGCACTGTCCTGCCGAGATGCAGCCAACAAGCGCAACCGCCTCGGGAAACTTGGTATTCCGTTGGAAGACGAGTTGAAGAGCTTTCTTGGCCAATATGCCGACACCGATGGCCACCGGAGATTTGTTGCGGTTCATTGCCGTGGTGACCAGTCGCTCGACATGGGGAAAGTCCGTTCCGCACTGCGAACCCAGAGCAATGTCGAGCGGCTGATGACTACGGACTCCGTAGACGACGCCGCCGACATTTACGGGCTGGTCAATCCGTTCTCCTTGACCACCGGATTTCGTGGCGAGCCGGTGATACAGGTTTTCGATGCCAGCGTGCTCGAGTTCCGCGGGTTGCCCAATACGATGATGACGAATGCCGGCGAACGGACCTGGTCGGTGGAATTCCGTCCCCGGGACGTGGTCAAGGCCCTGGGTGACCACGCCATTGTTGCCGATGTGACCGAAGCACCGGCGGTCCGTCGCGAGGGGCCGGTGAGTATCGGCATCATCACCGGGAATGCGCCCAGCGGCATCCTGCTGTGGCAGCATATTAATCGGCATGTTCAGACCAGGATGGGCAACCGTTTTCAGGGCGACCTGTCGAACCCACCGGTTTCAGTCCGCTCAGTGCCAGGTCTAGGGCTGTCTATGGAGCTGGACAAACGTGCCGAGCAGGTGTGGGAGCAACTGGAACCGGCGGTTCGCTCACTTTGCGAGGAAGGCGTTCGCTTGCTATGCTTGGCCTGCCATACCAATCACTATTTCACCGAACGCATCCGCGCGGTTGCCGCCCCGTATGGTGCCACCTTCATTTCGGTTGCCGAGACAGTGGGGCAATGGGTGCAACATAATCAGGTGCCCGAGGTGACGCTGGTCGGCATCAGTTATGTCGCGGCACTCGGGGAATGGAGCGCCTATCGCCATCTTGCCACCAAGACCCGGGTCGAACCCCTGTCCGACAAGGGCTTGGAACGGATTCATGAGCTGGGTTATCGGGTCAAGCAGGAAGGCTCTTCGGAAGGTGGCCGCAATCGGCTGCGGTCGATCGTCAATGACGAAACCCGGACCAGCCATGTCGTCATCGCCTTGACGGAAATGTCCGTCCTGCTCGATTCTCAGCGCAAGCCGGCCAAGAGCAGTCGGGTCATCGTCGACGCCCTCAAAATCTACGGCGACGAAATCGCCGACGTCTATATGGGCTTGGCCAACCCACGCGAACTGGCCTGATGGTCACTGGACCAGCGGTTTCCACAGCGAAGGTTGTATTGCCTCGGCACCGGGCGTCGCCGTAGCCTATCCGGCATATCCGGCCGATGGATAAGCCGAGACAGGAGACAGACACAGTGGATCAGGGAGAGATGGTACGGGCGGTGGTGATACTGGCGACAGCCCCGCCAATCGCAAGGTCATCGACCGCATCGAGGAAGCGCTGGCCGCCACCGACGCTCACATCAGCGGCTTGGTGGAAATCTCCAAGCTGGAGGCCGGCAATCGGTGGCCCGCCGACTGTCTGTTCTGGCCGAGGATGTTGACGCGATGACCCTGCGGGTGGTGCCCAGCCGCGCCGTAGTACGCAGCGACGGTGCAACGCCGTCCACTTCACCACACAGGGACGCATCCTGATCGACTGTCGGCGGTGCGCCAATCGCGCACCTCCTGGGACACAGATAGGATCAATCAAACACACAAGGGCGTCGATGAGCCGCCAACCATCTCCGGCCGAGCCCTCACCCACGGCGGCGGATATCGGCCAGGGCCTGCCGCAGTTCGGCCCAGCCGGCCCGCGATGCCGCGTCCTCGGCTTGTTCCCATTCCGCGTGCAGATACGCCTCGGTCCCGTCGCCATGGTGATCGAGCAGCAACGACAGGAGATCCCATATCTCAGGGCTATGGGCCGGCGTCTCCGACATGGGATGGTCCTTTTGTTTCGCTGTTGCAGCGCTCACCCGGTATTGCGCATCCCCGTCGCCAGCGCATTGATCGACCGCAACAGCGGCATCATCCAGCGCAGGCGTTCTTCCTCGTCATCACCGGCGGCGCGGGCGCGTTTCAGGGCGATGACCTGGACATGGTTGAGCGGGTCGAGATAGGGATCGCGGCGGGCCAGGGAGCGGGACAGCGGGGGATTGTCGGCCAGCAGCTCCGCCCCGTCGGTGATCGCCAGCATTTCGGCGCGGGTGCGGTCGTATTCGCCGAGGATGCGGCCGAAGATGTCGCGGGCCAGGGCGGGGTCGTCGCACAGGGCGGCGTATTCATGGGCGATCGCCGGTTCGGACTTGGCCAGGCTCATTTCGCTGTTGCCCAGCAGGGCGCGGAAGAACGGCCAGGAGCGGTACATGTCGCGCAAAATCTCGAGCCGCTTCGGATCGTTGCCGCGCCATGCCGCCAGCGCCGAGCCCAGCCCGTACCACGCCGGCAGGGTCATGCGCGCCTGAGCCCAGGCGAACACCCACGGAATGGCCCGCACCGAATATTTGGAGCGGTCGGCCTTCTGGCGGTGGCTGGGGCGCGAGCCGATATTGAGCTGGCCGATCTCGCCGATCGGGGTCGCCTCATAGAAGTAGTCGATGAAGCTGGGGGTGCGGTCGGTCAGGTCGCGATAGGACTCCTCGCCCAGCCGCGCCAGTTCGCCGACTGCGGCGACGAAGTCCGGCGGATCGGGCACGCAGGCCACCGCCAGACAGCGGCTGGCCTTGAGCAGCCCGGTCATGCCCATGGTCAGTTCATAGACAGCGGTGTCGTCGTTGGCGTATTTCGCCGACAGTACCTCGCCCTGTTCGGTGAACTTGATATCGCCGTTCACCGTACCGGGCGGCTGGGCCAGGATGGCGTCGTGGGTCGGTCCGCCGCCGCGGCCGATCGAGCCGCCGCGACCGTGGAACATGCGGCATTTGACCTGATAGGCATCGGCCAGCCGGGCGATGGTCTGCTGCGCCCGGTACAGCGTCCAGGACGAGGCGATGATGCCGCCGTCCTTCGACGAGTCGGAATAGCCCAGCATGACCTCCTGGGTATTGCCCGAGGCCCGCAGCAACGCCCGATAGGCATCGACGCCGAACAGGCCGCGCAACACCGGCTCGATGCGCGACAGGTCGTCGATGGTCTCGAACAGCGGCGTAATGCGGATGTCGCAATGCCAGTCGTCGCCGGGCCGCCGTCCGCACAGGCCGGCGAAGCTGGCCAGGAACATCACCTCCAGCACATGGCTGGCATGGTGGGTCATCGAGATGACATAGGCGCCGAAACTGTCGCCACCGATCTCGCGGCGCATCTCGGCCATCATCTGGAACACCGCCAGAGTCTCGCGGGTGCGCTGCGACAGGTCGACGCAATACAGCAGCGGCGTACCGCCATGCGACAGCAGATCGCCCAGCACCGTCAGCCGCGCGGCCTCGTCCAGGCTGTCGTAATCGGGCAGGTTGGGGGCCAGCCGGAACAGTTCTGCCACCGCCTCGGTATGGCGGGTCGACTCCTGGCGCAGGTCCAACTCGGCGAGGTGAAAGCCGAAGGTGTCGACCATCAGCATCATCTCGTCCAACCCGTCTTCGGTCAGGTTGGCATCGCCGTGGCTGGCCAGCGAGCCGGCGATCAGTTCCAGGTCGTGACGGAACGCGCCGACCTCGGCATAGGCGCCGCGCAGGCCAGGGTCTCCATGGCCGGTCAACAGCGAGTCGAGCCGCTCGATCTGCCGTCCCAGCCGGAACGACATGATGCCCAGCTTGCGCCGATAGGGTTCGTTGACATAGCGGGTGGGGTGATCGGCAAAAGCCTTTTCGCCAATCGGCATGTCGGCCGTCAGGCTGGCGGCAAACGCGGGCGACACCTGAACCAGCGAGGCCGAATGAGTCAATTGCAGCGACAGATCCAGCAGCCGCCGCCGGTACTCGCGCAGCACCTCACGCGATTGCAGGCGCAGGGCGTCGCGGGTGACGTCGGCGGTGACGAACGGATTGCCGTCGCGGTCCCCGCCGATCCACGAACCGAAGCGCAGGAAGCGCGGCACCCGGAAGGCCTTGGCGCCGCCGACATCGCCATAGGCGTGATCGAGCGCCCGCCGCAGGTTCTGATAAACCCGCGGCACCGCCTGAAACAGGGTTTCACGGAAATAGAACAGGCCGTGCTTGACCTCGTCGACCACCTGCGGCTTATGGACCCGCACCTCGTCGGTCTTCCACAGCACCTGGATGCGGTTGCACAGGGCCCGCTCGATGGCGCCGCGCTGATGCTCCGACAGGGTGGTGTCGTCAAGCTGCCGCGCCAGACGGTACAACTGACGCTGGCCTTCCAGCACGGTGCGGCGCTTGGCCTCGGTGGGATGGGCGGTAAATACCGGCTGAAAGCGCAGCGCATCCAGCAGGGCCTGCAACTGCCCGGCATCGACCCCCTGCGCCCGCAGATCCTTCAGCGTGTCGTCGAACGACCCGTACCATAGCCGCTCACCACGGCGCACGAAGCGCTGGCGGATCTGATGGGCATAGTCTTCCTCGGCGATATTGGCCAGCAGGAAATAGGTGGCGAAGGCCCGCACCACATGGGACAGAGTCGGCGCATCCAGACGGCCGATCAGCTCCATCAGGGCCTGGCGTTTTACGGAATCCTCGGCATGGCGAAGCTCGATGAAGCCCTTGCGCAAGGTTTCGACGGTTTGCAGCACCTCCGCCCCTTCCTGCTCGCGCACCACTCTACCGAGCAGCGTACCGAACAATTTGACGCGGGACCGCAATACCTTGTCGTCGCTCAACATCCGTCGATTCCTTCGCTTCCCCCCTTTTCATACACATAACACTTATGGAATACCACCCGCCCGGTTGAGCAGGGCGAGGCCAACCGGATGGGGGAAATATGGGCGGGGCGCGTCAAGCCACCAGACTGATCAGCCAATAGCTCAGCATGCCGATGGCCCCGGCCGCCGGGATGGTGAAAATCCATGCCCAGACGATGCTTCCGGCGACCCCCCAGCGCACCGCCGAGGAGCGCCGGGCCGAGCCGACACCGACGATGGCGCCGGTAATAGTATGGGTGGTGGAAACCGGAATGCCCAGATAGGTGGCACCGAACAGGGTGATGGCGCCGGCGGTTTCGGCGCAGAAGCCCTGGAACGGCTTCAGTTCGGTGATACGCGAGCCCATGGTGTGGACGATGCGCCAGCCGCCCATCAGCGTGCCCAGGCCCATGGCCAGCTGAGCGGCGATGACCACCCAGAACGGCACATGAAAGGCGCCGTCCAGCATGCCCTGGGAAAACAGCAGCACGGCGATGATGCCCATGGTCTTCTGAGCGTCGTTGCCGCCGTGACCCAGTGAATAGGCCGCCGCCGAGACCAGCTGAAGATGACGGAAGCGTTTATCGACCGAAGTCGGTTGGGATCTGCGGAAGGCCCAGGACGCGCCTAGAATGGTCACCAGCGCCAGAAGGAAGCCGACCAGCGGCGACAGCACGATGGCCAGGGCGGTCTTGGTGAAGCCGCCGGTGACGATCGCGGCGAATCCGGCCTTGGCGATGCCCGCTCCGGCGATGCCGCCGATCAGGGCGTGCGAGCTGGACGACGGAAAGCCCAGCCACCATGTGAACACGTTCCAGGCGATAGCCCCCAGCAGAGCGGCCAGGATCACCCAGGGATCCATGATCAGCGGATCGACGATGCCGGTGCCGATGGTCTTGGCGACGTGCAGACCGAACACCATGAAGGCGATGAAATTGAAGAACGCGGCCCAGGCCACCGCCAGCTTGGGCGACAGCACCCGCGTCGCCACCACGGTGGCGATGGAATTGGCGGCGTCATGCAAGCCGTTGATGAAATCAAACGCCAGGGCGACGAAGATGATCGCCGCCAGGGCCGGCAGGGAAAGAGTTACGGCGTCCACGGCGATCGTTCCCTCAAACCTGATCGAGGACGATACCCTCGATGATGTCGGCGACATCCGAGCAGCGGTCGGTAACCTCCTCCAGCCGCTCATAGACTTCCTTCTGGCCAAGGAAGGCGATGACCTCGGGAGAGCGGGCGATCAGATCGGACAGCGAGTCGCGCAGCATCCGGTCGGCATCCGACTCCAGCCGGCCGACCTGATCGCACAACCCGTTGATGCGTTCGGCGTTGCCGCTGATATTGGTCAGCAGCGGCATGACCTCGCACAGCAGCCGGGCGCTGTTCTGGATGACCACCGCCAGATCGCGCATATGCGGAGTGAATTCGGTCACATGGTAAAGCTCGGCGTGCTGGCCGACCTCTTCGATCAGATCGACGGCATCGTCCAGCGCATTGATCAGCGCGTGGATATCCGAGCGGTCGAAGGGCGTGATGAAAGCCCGGTGCAGCGCCACCATGGTCTCACGGGTGATAGCATCCGCCTCGCGCTCGATGGTGCCGAGATCGGCCATCCGCAGTTCGCGGGCATCGCCCTGCGCAGTCATCAGCGCCGCCAGCGCATCCGATGCCGCCACCAGACGATGGGCGTGCGCCGTGAAGTGCTCGACGAAGCGCTCCTCCTTGGGCATCAGCGCTCGGAACAGCCGCAGGACCATGACACCCCCCTTGTTCGCCAATGCGAAAGGACTACCCCGAGACGGCGCGGTTGGCGACAGAAAAATGTCACTTTCGTGACAGCACCCCCATCATGACGGCTGGCCACCCCCCTCGCCCCCGCCCATTCTTTCATCACTAGAAAGCATACGCCCACGAATAAAGCTATTCTTGAAGCATCGCGCGAACTAGGCCAATAGTAATAGTATGGTATATTTCCATACGTAAGCTGGGGTTGCAAGATCCAATGGAGATATGATTAGCTCGCAGCCCAAGTGATATAGGGCAATGATATGAAGCTCGACAAAAATTGCCTGGCTTGCAACTCCATCGCCGACTGCACTGACGTCCTCGATTGTCGCAACCAACAGCGTTTCGGCGCGGGGGAAACCATTTATTCGACCGGCGACGATCAGGATGGCATCTGGCAGGTGCTCAGCGGCCATGTCGCCCTGCGGGTTTACACCCAGGCCGGCGAGGTGGTGCTGCTGCGGATGATCAGTCGCGGTGGAGTCTTCGGCTACCGCTCGTTCCTGACGGGCGAGCCGCGCAGTTGCTGCGCCCAGGTCATCAATGGCGCGGAGCTGAAACATGTGCCGGCGTCGATACTGTCGCGCATGATGGAACGCGAGCCGCGGCTGGGCCATGCCCTGCAACTGGCCATGGCCGATGCTTTCCGCGACGCCCACGAGCGTATCCTGCGCATGTCGACGCAAAGCGCCCGCGCCAAATTTCTGCTGCTGTGCGCCGAGATGGCCAAGGCAGAGGGCCAGACCGCGGCACCGGCGGGCTTCGTGGTCCGGCTGCCGATTTCCTATCAGGACATCGCCCAGATCCTGGCGATCTCGCCGGAAACCATGTCACGCACCACGCGCCGCCTGCAAGACGACGGCACCATCGCCATGGCCGGCCGTCACATCACCGTAGCCGCCGGGTGGCAGGCCTGCTGCGCCATCGAAGGATTTTGACGGGCAAGCCCTACGGATCTTCATCGGTTGCGCCGACCATGGCGGCGACGGCGCTCAGCGCCTGGGCGCATTCCGGCCGGTCGGCACAGCGACATATCTCAGCCTGTTTCAGTAGATCACGCAGCATGGCCCGCCCGGCCTCACGGTCGCCGAACACCATCATCCCCTGGGCCACTTCGATAACGGCCGCACAGCCGTTGGGAATACGTGACGCCATGATCCCCTCCCCTGCCCTGTCTTGAATACGCCCCTGACGAAGGGGATGGCAAGGGGGACCGGACACGGACATCGTCCCAGGGAAAAACTCACCCCCGCGAGAAATTGCCGATAACCTCCCCCATCGCCAAGGCGTGGCGGCGGGCAAGGGCTTCCAGCTTCTTGCAAGTGATCGGCTCGTCGGCCGGCAGTTCGGCGGTATCAAGGGCGTAGACGATGAAATGATAGCGATGGGTACCGCGGCCGTGCGGTGGACAGGGGCCGCGGTAGCCGCGGCTGCCGAAATCGTTGGTCGCCGCATGGACCCCCAGATGCGCCCCGGTGCCATAGCCTTCGGGAATGCTGTCGAGAAACAGCGGCAAGCCCCACAGCCCCCAATGAAAGAAGGTGCCGCCCGGCGCGTCGGGGTCGAGACACACCAGGGCGAAGGCCCGGGTTTCGTCAGGAGCGCCGGACCAGCGCAGGGCCGGCGAGACGTCGCTGCCCTCGCAGGTGTGACGGCGCGGAATGGGTCCGCCTTCACCAAAGTCGGCGGCGGCGACCTGCAAACGACCCATGGTCATGCTGTCCTCCTCGGAATACCCGTTCCCTGTCCAGGATGCGGCGAAAGGCCAGGACTGGCAATATGTCATACCGATGAGCCTGAAGGCTCATCTACGCCCTCGCCGGGCGCGCTCCGCGCTTGGCCGCGGCCTCAATGGCCGCTGGAGGCCACGGTTCGAGCATGTGTCAAAGCCGGTATCACATATCGTCCAGGCGAATGATATCAAGCTGTTCGGACGGCACGCGGCGGCGTGCCGCCTCGACGATGGCGAGATGGTGGGTCAGCAGCAGGGTCTGGGTCGAGCCCCCCAGTTCGGCCAGCACGGCGATGCCTTCCTCGGTGCGGCGATCGTCCCAGTTGATGAACAGATCGTCGGCCAGAAACGGCATTGGCTCGGCGCGCTCGCCGTAGCGTTCGATCGAGGCGATGCGCAGGGCCAGATAGAGCTGATCGCGGGTGCCGTCGCTCATCAGCCCGACCGGACAGCGTTCACCCTGAGCATCGACCCCGACCAGCGTCGGCGAATCGCCGGCGTCGTAGTCCACCGCCAGCCCCTGATAGGCCCCCAGGGTGACCCGGCCGAACAGCTCGCCGGCCCGGCGCACCATCGGATCCTGGGCATTGGCGCGGAAAGTGTCGATGGCTCGGGCGAGCAGCAGTTCAGCGGCGCGCAGGCGCATCCACTCCTCGGTGACACCGCGCAATTCGGCCAGGGCGTTGCGGGCGTCCTGGGCGGCATCGGCTGCTGAAGCACCGCCGCGCAGGGCTTGCAGCTCGGCCGCCGCAGTACTGGCAGCCACCGCCGCCTGAGAGCGCTCCTCGGCCAGTCGCGGCAAGCGCTCGCCCAGGTCGGTCAACTCGGCATCCAGGGCGTCATCGTCCTTGCCCTCGGCGACGACGGCAGCGGACAGGTCGGCCTCGTCGCTGCCCGGCGCCGTCTCCGAAAGGCTGCGCCGGGCGACCGTCAGTTGGCGCTCAGCCTCGGCCCGCTCGGCGGAGCGGCGCAGGCGGTCGGGCAGATCCTCCAGACTCGCCGCGCCGCACAGGCGCAACAGCGCCGCAAGATCGGCCTCACCCTCGGCGATCCGCAGCGCGGCCTTGTCCTCGGCCAGCCGCTGCGCTTCAGCCCGACGATCGAGATCGGCCGCCTTGTCGCGAGCGCTGCGGGCCGCCGCCAGTCGGGCCAGCATCAGGGCGACGGCGTCGATGACCGGCAGGGATGGATCGCCACCGACTCGAACCGTCAGCGTCGCCACACCCTGACGATAGTCGACGATGTCGCGCTTCAGACCGTCGAGCCGGCGTGCGGCATCGTGACGTTCGCGCCGCTTGGCGCGGATTTCGCCCCAGATTTTCAGCATGACCTCAACCGCCTGCGGCACCGAGCCGACCGGCAGACCGGACCGGCGCAACGCCAGATCCCATTGCTGCTGCCAGTCCGCCAATACCGCGGCCAGCCGCGCCTCTTCCACCCGTTCCGCCGCCGCCAGCTCTTCCGCCTGAGCCAGATCGCTCTGCACGGTGCGCCAAGCGTCAAATGCCGTTTCCCGTCGCGCCAAAGCCCCTTCGGCCTGCGCCAGCAGATCGGCCAGCATGGCCCCGTCGGGCGCTGTTTCGCCCAGGCGGGCGAGCAACTCGGCCAGTTGCCGGCGCACCTCGTCGCGGGACTCGGCGGCCTGGGCGGCAGAATCCTCGGTGGCCCGAACATCGTTCAGCAGGCGGAGGAAATCGGCGTGCCGGCGCAGCCAGTCGAGCATGGCGGGAGGAGGCAGGATTGCTGGGGGCGCGGGCGTCTCGCCCGCGGTCTGCGGTTGAGCCGGTATGGCGTCGACGATGAGACGCGGGCGAGACGCCCGCGCTCCCAGCGAAAATTGCCAGATCCCCGCCCATTCCTCTTCGAGTCGCTGCCGCGCCTCCCGTGCCGCCGTCAGCTTGTCGTCGGTGGCCGTCAGTCTGGCCCGGCCGCGCGCCAGATCGCGGGACAGTTGGGCGTGGCGGGCGAGGCGGTCGGCTTCCGCGTCGCGGCGGTCGGCCAGGCGATCGGCTTCAAGCACCGCGGCCTCGAAGGCGTCGGGCAGCGACTCGCCATAGGCGGCCAGGTCGGCGGGGCGCGGTCGAGCGTCCATATAGGTGTCGCGCACCAGCCGCCAACCGGTATCGCGGTGGCGCCGCGCGGCGTCGATGGCCTGGGGCGTCGGCAACATGCTGGCGGCTTCCAGTTCGGCGCGGTCGGTGTCGAGCCGGGCCACCGTCTCGGCCTCACGTTCATGCTCGCGCGTCAGGTCGCGCAAGGATTGATCGGACTGTTCGAAGCGGCGGCCGAACGCCTCCACCGTCCTGGCTTCCGGCAGAGCCAATGCTGCCGCCGTCGCCACCGGCCAGCCGGCCAGTCCGAGCCGGCCGAGCGCTTCCTCCACCGCTTGCCGCGCCGTCGCCACCGTCCGCAGTGCCGCCGCGGCAGCCTGTTCGACCGGGCCGCGACGGTGGATCTGATCGAGCATCGCCCGCTCAGCCGTCGGCCGCTCGATCACCGCGAGAGCATCCCGCTGCTGACGCCTTTCCTGACACGCCAGATCGGCTCTCAGAAAGTTCTTCTGTGCCTGATCCCGGGCCGCTACCCAGGCCCGCTGATCGCTGGCCAATTGGCGCAGCGACTTTTCGTCGGGCTCACTGGGGCCGGCCTCGGCCTGCGGCAGCGGCTGGCCCGGCGACACCAGACTGGCCAGCAACACCGCCACCTCGTCGTCATAACGGCGCAGGTCGCGCTCCAGCTTTTCGACGTCGGCCTGATCCTTGGTGTGGCGGCCGGTGCCCTGGTTGGCCTCCTCGATCAGCGTTGCCGACGCGAGCACCACCTGATCGGGGGTAATGGCCTGACGCTCCGCTGAACAGCGGTCACGCTCTGCCGCCGCCATGTCCCGTTGCGACCGCGCCTTGTCGAGCGCCAGCCGCACCGTCTCGACCCGTTCACGGAAATCGGCCGGCAGCAACGGCGCGTCGGACAGCTCGGACAGCTCGCGGCGCAGGCGTTCGAGCTGGCGCAGGATCGGCGCGGCACGGCGCAACCGCTCCAGGGCGGCGCGGCGGCGGTTGGCGATGTGGAAGGCCTCGCCCAACCGCTGTTCCTCGGCGGCGGCATCCGCCTGAGCCCGTTCCAGATCGCGCCAGACATCAGCCGGCAAGCGAATGTCACGCTCGCGCTTCAGCGCCTCGTCATAGACATCCAGCGCCTTGTAAAAGCGCTTGCCGGCGGAGCGACGCGGGGAAAACAGATCATTGGCCTCGCTGGACAGCGTCCCTCGCACCCGCACCAGATTGCGCACACCACCGGCCGCGGCAAACAGGCTGGAGCCCAGTTCGCCCTCGGCTTGCAGCATGGCCTCGGCGCCGTCGCGCATGGCCTGATGGTCGAGACCGAACAGATCCTGGAACATGCTGCGATCGACCGCGCCGACAAATGGCGCCAGCGCGCCGTCGGGCAAGGCCTTGTCGGCGGCGTCAAGCACGGTGGCGCTGTTGCCGCGGCGGCGGCGAAACGACAGGGTGGCGCCGTCGGAGGCCACCAGCGTACCGCCCAGCCGCACATTGGCGCCGTGCCGGCTGGCGTAGGTGCTCAGCCGCTCGATGCCGAACAGCAGGTCGCGCACGGCGCGCAGCACCGTGGTCTTGCCGGCCTCGTTGGGGCCGTACAGCAGATGCAGCCGCGCCTCGGGCCGGAACGGGATGGTGCGGTCAGAGAAAGCGCCCCAGCGCAGCAGGGAAAGATCCGTCAGCCTCACGACGCCCCCTCGGCCCGCAGGCGCTCCAGCAACAAAGGATAAGCATCGTCGAGCACGGCATCCAGCGCCGCGTCGTCGAGCCCGGCCCACTCCACCATTTCCTTGGCGGCGTCGGGCAATTTCTGGACGATGGCCGCCAACTCGCCGCGCAGCCCGTCGCGGTCCTCGCGCAACACCAGCAGGGCGCGGGCGATCTCGCCCAGAGCGTCGGGGCCGGGAACCGCCAGCGTCGGCGCGCGGGGGCGCACCGCCACCCGCTCGATCAGAATATCCGAGCCGGCACGGAAGGCCGCCGCCTGCAATTCGGCCTCCAGCCGCGAGCGGTCACCATGCAACGCACCATGAGCGGCCGAAATGCCGTCGATGCTGAGGCGCACCGCCAGCACCCGGCCGTCAAGTCCCTCCGCCGCCGTCGCCAGAGCTTCACGCGCCTGCTCCAGCACCTCGTCAAGATCGCCGCAGCCGGCGGCGTCGACCCTCACCTGGGCCCAGCGCACGGCATCCAGGGCGACGAACTCCCAACCGGCAACCCGCTGGTCGTCCACCTCCACCACCACGCAGCCCTTGGGGCCGGACTCGTGGACATGGCGGCCCTGGAGATTGCCGGGATAGATCACCGGCGGATCGGCGTGCAGGGCGGCATGGGCGTGGACATGGCCCAGCGCCCAATATTGATAGCCGCGGTTGAGCAGATCGCCCAGCGCACAGGGGGCATAGGGAGCATGGCCGGCGGCTCCGGCCAGGGCGGTATGCAGCACGCCGACATTGAACCAGCCGGGCAGCGCCTCGGGATAGTCCAGCACCAGATTGCGGGTTTCGTCCGGCTTGGCGTAGGAGCGGCCATGCAAGGCGATCTGGTGCGAGTCGAGGCGGATGGTGTGGGCGCGGCGGCTGTCGAACAGATGGACATTGGCGCCGTAGTGCAGCGCCTTGCCGATGCGGCTTTCGGCGTCGTGATTGCCCTTCAGCAACACCGCGGCGATGCCTTCGCGTTCCAGCCGGGCCATGGCCTCGGCGAATACCAATCCGGTGCGCAGGTCACGCCAGGCGCCGTCGAACACGTCACCGGCGATCACCAGGAACGCCACCCTGCGCTCAATGGCCAGGTCGATCAGCCCGGCAAAAGCCCGCCGACTGGCCGCCGCCACCTCGCGCCCCAGTTCCGCCGCTCGGGCGTTCAGGCCGTCGAGCGGACTGTCGAGATGAATGTCCGCAGCGTGGATGAAGCGCATTCCTGGCGTTCTCCGTCCTGTGTATAGTGTGTAAGTCCCGCGTCTCCTCAATACCCCACCCGCGCCGCCAGTTGCGCCGTTGCCGGCCGCTTTGCACCCCGGAACAGCCGGGGTTCCGGTGGCTTGAGAAAATCGGCGGGGTTGGCGCTGGGGCGACCGAACAGGAAGCCCTGGACGTAATCGAAGCCGCAATCGCGCACGAACTTCAAGGTGTCCTCGGTCTCGACCGTCTCGGCCACCGACTCCACGCCGAGGCGGCGGCACAGATCGGTCAGCGACGACAGGAAGGCGCGACCCTTGGCGCCGGACTGGGCGTTGGCGATGGCGGCGCCGTCGATCTTGACCATGTCGACTTCGACAGAGGCCAGCAGGGTGAAGGCCGACGGCCCGGCGCCGAAATCGTCCAGCGACACGCCATAACCCCATTTGCGCACGGTGTTGATGAACTGGCCGCAGGCGGCGACATCAGGCAGCCGCGCCGCTCCGGCGATCTCGAAGCCCAGCTTGCCTTGAGTCCATAGATGCTCTTTGAGCAGCAGATACAGGCTTTGCAGGAAATTGGGCTGCGAGATCGACACCGCCGAAACGTTGACCGAAAACCGCCCGCGGTCACTGTTGCGGGGAAAAGTGCCGAGTACGGTAATCACCTTGCGCAGCATCGCCAGGTCGAGATCGAGGATACGCCCCGACTGTTCGGCCATGGCAATGGCCCGCCGCGTCACCGGCTCGCCCTGGAAGCGGCACAGCGCCTCGAAATGATTCAGTTCGCCGGAATAGGCGTCGAGCACCGGATGGACGACCACGTCGAACGTGCCGGCCGACACCATCTGGCGCAGCGAACCGACCTCGCGCATGGCCGACCTCACCAGACCGCCGAGATCCGGCAGGGTGCCGTTGCTGCCGACCGTCTCGGCCAGTTTGGTCATCGCCTGACGCAGACCGCCGGCCAGATCCTCGGCCTCCAGTTGCGAGACGTCGCCCATCTCCAGGGTCTGCGACTGAACGGCGAGGTGACTGGCCTCGTCCCCCGCCTCGCGCACCGCCTGCTCCAGCTTGCGGGCGATGCCGCCGACATCGGCGCCGGTCTGGTGCAGCAGGCCGAAGCTTTCCTCGGCCACCTGGGCCGCGGCGTCGCCGCCCATCGACTCAGACCGCAGCACCGTGGTCACCCGCTGCATCATCTGGTCACGCCGCGCCGGATCGAGGCCGCGCGCCACGCCACCCATGCCGGGAATGGCGACGATGGTCACCTCAGCCTGTTCGCCGTCCTCCTGCAGGGTCTTGAGCCGCGACGCGGTGAGGCGGGCGAACGAGGTGCCGTCATGCAGCTCGCCATTGCTGCCGGCCGCAGCAGCCGCGACCTTGGGGCCACCCATGCGCAATGCAAGGTAGAGATTGCCGGAATCCTCCAGCCGGTAGCCGGCTGCGGTCATGGTCATGGCCAGGCCGCGCGGCGTCAGCACCCGAATAGACTCGTTGTCGATGCGGCCGTGTTGAGCCATGCGCCGCAGCATCTGCCGGGCCAGCGGCGCATCGGCGGGATGAACGATGCTGCGAAACGGCAGGCCGCGCAAGTCGCCCGCCTCGCGGCCGAGAAACACATGGGTCGCACCGGCGGCATAGGCCACCTTGAAATCAGGATCGACCTCGAACAGCAGATCGCCCCAGCAGAACGACAAGGCGACATGCCGGTCGCGGTCTTCCTTGGCGATGGGGCGGGCATTGCTCATAGTCTTATCCAACAGGGACGGGCTGGCCGAAGTATAGGGGCGCGCCATGGCCGTCACCATCAGTTTTGCCACCCCCCGCCTTTTGCCGGAACCAGACCGCAGCCATGCCAAGCCAGCACTGGCAATCCGTTCGGCAGAGACATACATTCTTACGATAGAGTTCCTTAAGCCTAGGAGAGTCCCATGCGGTTGGGCGTGTTTGCAGGCCTGGTCGTCCTCAGCCTCGGCTTGGCGGCGCAGGCGGCTCCGGGGACCCGGGGCGATCCGGGCAACACCACCAATACAATGATCGAGCGGGTGGCTTCGCCCGCCAACGCGACGGTGCGTGCCGTGCAGCAGCAGCTTGCCGCGCAGGGCTACTATACCGGCGCCGTCGACGGCGTTGATGGTCCCATGACCCGGGCGGCCGTGCGCGCCTTCCAGGCCGATCATGGCCTGCCGGTGACCGGCGATGTCTATGCGCTGGCCGGTACGCTCAGCACTCAGGCCACGATCCCGCAGCAACAGCGCGTCATCGTGCAGCGGCAGGTGGTGACTCCCCCGGCCGTGGTGTATGCGCCGGTGCGGCCGACGGTGCGGCTGTTTGTCGGGCCGCGGATCGGCTGGGGCTATCGCTGGGGTGGCTGGGGCCGCGGTCGCTGGCGGTGATATGGGTGATATGGCGGCCTGATGCACCGCATCTCACACTTCCGTATTCTTCCGTCCCGCAAAACATGAAATAGTGATCCGGGGAAAAAGGGGCGGAGGAAGACGGGGTGTTCCGCACGCGGATGCCAAGGCGGCTGACCGTGATCATGGTCGGCGCTGTGCTGGGGCTGTTGCCGATCGTCCTCCACCTTGAAGAGCGGCTGAAAGATGCGCTGGTGCGGGCGGAGGTGGTTGCTCGCCAGCACATGGAGACCGAGAATATCGCCAGCTTCGACGAGCTGGTGCGGCAGGCGAGCAACAGCGTGCGCCGCTATGCTGCCGCCATTTCCTATACCAGTGCCGATCTGGACGCCGAGACCGAAGACTTCGCCGCTACCATCGACCGCGACCCCGACGGCGCCTGCCGAACGCGCCGCGCCGTCTTCAAGCCCGACATCCATGCCGGCATCTGGATTCCCTGGATGGTCACGCTCGACCACGACCTTCAGCGCTTCTTCCTGCGCAGCCGGCGCATCACCCAGTATTACGGCCTGGGCGCCTATAATGGCGTCTTCGTCGACAGCTGGGTGCTGCCGCTGAGCAATGGCGAGGTCATCTTTTCCCCGGACCTGCCGGACTTCATCTACGATGCCGGCGCCGACCATGACTACCGCGAAACCGACTGGGTGCAATTGGCCAACCCGGCCCGCAACCCGTCGGGTGAACCGCGCTGGACGGCGGCCAGCTTTGATCCCGTTCCGAAAGTGTGGATGGTCAGCATCGTCGCACCATTCCATCGTAACGGCCAATGGGCCGGATCGGTCGGTCACGACATCCTGCTGTCGACCCTGCTGGCTACCCTGCTGGGCCGAGGCGACTCCTCGGGCTCACTTGATGACGGCATTCATGTGTTCGGCCCTGACGGCCTGATCCTCGCCTCCAGCCGGCTACAGGAACACATCGCCCGATCCAACGGCACCCTGACGGTCGCCGAGGCCGGCGACGCGGCCTTGTCGCAGTTGTACCAGTCCGCGGTTCAGGCGGTGTCCGGCGCTCGCGGTGTCGCGGTGATCCCGGCCGACGACGACTATGTGGTGGCGGCTCGGCTTGCCGGCCTGAACGGGCTGATGGTCCGGCTGATTCCGGCGCGGGTGATCGAGGATACGGTGCGCTGGCCGTTGCTGCTGCTGCGGAGCGTGCTGTTCGGCGGCTTGGGCCTGGCCCTGGCCCTGGCGGTCGTTTCCGTCACCCGCGAAGACCGGCGCCGCCGCCAGATGGAAGCGGCGCTGCTGCGCCATAACGAGGAACTGGAGGGCCGTGTCGCCGAGCGCACCCGCGAACTGTCGGCCGCCAAGGAACGGGCCGAGGACGCGGCGCGCGCCAAATCCGATTTCCTGGCGATGATGAGCCATGAAATCCGCACGCCGATGAATGGCATCCTCGGCATGGTGCGGCTGCTGCGGGACAGCCCGCTCAGCCGCAACCAGCGTGATCACGCCGAAACCATCCATTATTCGGCCGAAGCTCTGCTGACCGTCCTCAACGACATCCTCGACTTCACCAAGCTGGAGGCCGGCAAGCTCGATATCGAACTGGTGGCCTTCGATCCGCGCCGCCTGATGACCAGTCTGCGCGATCTGATCGCCTCGCGGGCCGCGGAGAAGGGCCTGACCTTGCAGGTGGACTTTACCGCCGATGTGCCGAGCCATATCCGCAGCGATCCCAACCGGCTGCGTCAGGTGCTGCTCAATCTGGTCGGCAATGCCGTCAAGTTCACCGAATCCGGCGGTGTGACTGTAACCGTATCCCTGGTGCCGGGCGAAGCGGATGGGCCATTGCTGCATTTTGCCATCACCGACACCGGCATCGGCCTGTCCGACCTCGCCCGCGAGCGCCTGTTTACCGCCTTCACCCAAGGGGATTCCTCGATCGCCCGCCGCTTTGGCGGCACCGGGCTGGGGCTGGCGATCTGCAAGCGGCTGGTCACCCTGATGGGTGGTCGCATCGGCGTGGACAGCGAACCGGGCCACGGCAGCACCTTCTGGTTCCAGGTGCCGTTCGAGCCCGCCGACGCCGCCGAGTCCCAGGGCGATCCCCCCATCGTCACCGTGCCGCTGGAGCCGCTGCGCATCCTGCTGGCCGAGGACAATGTGGTGAACCAGAAGGTGGCGGTCGGCCTGCTGGCGCGTGATGGACATCGGGTCACGGTGGCGGCGGACGGTCTGGCCGCGGTCGAGGCCGCGGCACAAGGCGGCTTCGATGTGGTGCTGATGGACATGCAGATGCCGTGCCTGGACGGCCTGGAGGCCACCGCCCGTATCCGCGCCCTGCCCGCCCCGATCGGTAGCGTGCCGATCATCGCCCTGACCGCCAACGCCCTGAAGGGTGACGACGAACGCTGTCTGGCCGCCGGCATGAACGGCTATCTCGCCAAGCCCTACGACGCCACCGCGCTGTATGCGGCATTGTCGCGTTTCGCGGCAACAGCCGACGGAGCCCCGCGGACGCCGGTCAGTGTCACCTCGCCGGCCATTGATGTCGACACGTTCGGCGACCTTGGCCTGTTGCTGGGGCCGACAGTGGTCACGGAACTGTTGGCGGTCTTTGAAGACTCGGCGCTTCAGGCCTGCCAGCTTATCGCCGAAGCCTCCGACCTGACCGCTATCCGCATGGCCGCCCACGACCTCAAATCAATGGCCGCCACCTTCGGCTGCACCGCCCTGCGCACCCTGGCGGAAGCGATCGAGATGGCCAGCCGGGAAGGTCGCACCGAGGAAGTCCACATCCTCGCCGCCGGCCTGCCGACCCGTCTGGCCCAGGCCCTGGAGCATTTGCGGGAGATGCGGGCGTAAGACCGGCGAGCGATATCGAAATGCACCCGGTGAGTTATCTGCGGGCGGAGAGATCGCAGGTAACGCAGATGAACACGGATGACAACGGATAAACGCAGATAATTTATTTAATGCAACAACTTTGGTAACTGCCCAGGTTGGTGGGCAGTCAGGCGATCGCCAGCTTGGCAATGAGGACGGCCGAGGGGGCCTTGAACGCGTCGAGGACGTTCCATCCCTGCTTTCGGGCGGTGTCGGCGGTACCGCGCAGGATGACGAAGAT
>OBEQ010513982.1_pt1 | contig 20624 bp, 16 predicted proteins | sample 1670901 | NCBI WGS metagenome assembly OBEQ01 (sample SAMEA104232315, study PRJEB22302) | groundwater metagenome | biome: forest; feature: aquifer; material: groundwater | place: USA | collected 2011-08-07 | depth 5.4 m
AATGACTTTTCCAAATGGATAGGCATAGGATAATGTATCGCCGTCTGAATGCCTTTTTTCTCCAGATATGCTTTCAACTGATCTCTCTTATTTGTCCGAATAACATAAAGATGATAAACATGTTTAACTTCTGATTTAAGAGCAGGTGGCGCGAGCGAGGAAGAAGATTTTGCGGGGAGGGATAATTTTCGAGCAGGCTCCAGGTGTACCCTTTGAGACGTGCGCAGAAAATTCATCCCGACCTCAGCAAAATCTTTCTCAGTGACAGGACCCGCAAACCCTCTCTCAGCAAACTCTTTAAAATAAAGTGCAGCAATTTCCCTTCTTCTCTCATTCCACTTATCCAAATAATTTAATTTCACCAAAAGTATCGCCGCCTGTAATTCATCCAAACGGCTATTTCTTCCCAAAAGCACGCTTTCATACCTCCTTTTCTCCCCATACATCCTCAAAAGTTTCACTTTATCATAAATCTCTTTATTATTGGTTACCACCATCCCCCCGTCCCCAAAACATCCCAAATTTTTTGTCGGATAAAAAGAAAAACAACCTGTTTGACCTATACTACCTACCTTTAATCTAAACTTAAAGTTCGCAGGGAGCGAAGACTTTTGAGCACGCCCATCAGACTTCTGGTGTTTGGGAGGTGCGGAAAAAGTCTTCGCGACCTCAGCGAAATTGGCTAATTCTGTTAAATCTATTCCTATTTCCGCTCCATGTGCCTGCGCACAATCCTCAATCACCGGCAATTTATATTTTTTTCCGATTGCCATTATCTCCTGCATCTCGGCTGGTTGGCCGTATAGATGCACAGGAATAATCGCTTTTGTTTTACTCGTAATCGCCTGGGGAATTTTATGAGGATCGATATTATAAGAAATCCGATCAATATCCACCAATTTTGGTATAGCACCTATTGCTGTGACCGCAAACGCGCTAGGATAGGCATTTGCCGGTAAAATAACTTCATCCCCTACTCCTACACCCCAAGCCATAAGAGATAGGCTTAAAGCATCAGTACCAGAGGCTACACCAACGGCATATTTTACACCAATATATTTGGCAAATTTTTCTTCAAATTCCGAAACTTTCGGACCAAGGATAAAAATGCCACGTTCAATTACCTCCGAAATGGCACTATCTAATTCTTTTTTCAGAATTCGATTCTGTCTTTTTATATCAAACACAGGTATCATAATATTGATCCAAACTTCTTTTTATATTACAACATTTTCGAAAGCCTAACCAATCTTTTCATCATGTACCAAATTCCCAATCCGGCAAACATAATAATAAGTGGATATGCCGGTAGAGAAAACCTGTTGGCAGTGATAGTAAATGCATGAATAATCGATATATAGGCTATAAATAAAAGAAAAATAAATTGAAAAAACTTCCTATTTCTGTCCCCTTTTATTTCTGCGATCGACCAATAAATAAATCCTAAAAACCCCAATCCCAGAAGCACTACATTCGTCCAACATACCGCCTTTTTAAACATCTCTCCACCCGGATTATTATAGGGGAATATAGCATTTTTCTCCCAGACATACCAAAGCTTTGCTATCCTACTTAGGATAAATGCGTCAGGCTCACTCCTTACTCGCGCCAGAGCCATTTGCTGATATCTTTTTTCCATTTCTTTACGCGCGAGTGGATCACCAACACTTGAATAGTCATAATAAATCTGATTCACTTGAGGTGGGAAAACTTTCACTTTATCCTGAGAATCTATAAATAAGCTTATATAAAACTCTCTTGTAAAAACGCTGTCAAACGTTGAAATTGAGAATGTATGGAAATAAGTATAATTTCCCACTATCGTATAGACAAAAGGGAGGAAAAAGATAAAAGAGCTAACCATCACATAAACTATTTTCTTTTTTATTGAGAAGATAAGTTGACTAATATAAGTAACAATAAAAAGAAACAATATTAAACAAAAAGAAAGAAATCCCGGTCTAACGGCAGGTATAAAACCCAATACCAAAGCTATTAAGAAAGACAATAATAAACTCCTTTTGATTAAAAACCGATAAAGAAGAAAAAAGGCTAGCGTTACAAGAAAAATAGCACTTATCTCAGTAAGACGGACTCCTATGTACCCAGATGTAAATGGGTTAAACATATAAAGGATAAAACCGATGAGTGCAGCTTTCTTATTGGCACTAAGATGAGATCCTAAATAATAAATCATTAACCCACACGATGCATCAAGGAGTGCCTGAACTATTTTCCAAATGAACACATCACCTACGCCGAAAAATTTATATATGAGGGCCAATAACAATGGATACCCGTAGAGACGGTACCCATAAGCATAAAGATGATGTTTATCCTCTAAAATTTTTTCTGCGAAGTGATGATACTCCCTCTGATCCAGTATAAAAGGCTGTGGGACTAGCGATATCAACCAGAGACGAAATAAAACTCCAACTACAAATACTAAAAAAAGTATCCATATTTTCTTTTTGGGTATTGCTTTAATGAGGTCAATCATTTTTTTTCATTATAATTCGTTATAATGAAAAGTAAATCTCTTTAAACTATGTTCAAATTTTTCCAAGAAAATATCTATTATCTCATTCCTCTTATTCTTCTTTCAATCTTAATCCGGATTATGTACTCTTTTTACGCACCGGAAATTTTGGCAACTGCAGATAGTATTGGCTATTATGAAATCGGACAGAAAATGATCCAAACAGGCATTCCCATCAATGAATCCCGCCCCCCCACCTATCCTCTCTTTCTCAATATTGCCATGTTACTGCAAGGAAAATATCATGCTCCCACTCTCTCCCCTGCTTTTTTCCAAGGCATGAAAACTGTGGTCTGGCTTCAAACTATCCTCAGTTTAATCAGTCTTATTATTCTCTATCGTATTTTCCTCTATATCGATTCCCACAAACTCAGAGCCTATCTCTTTTCTTTATTTATTGGCTTTAATATCATGCTCATACCTGGGGAAAGAGCTCTCCTGACAGAATCCCTAGCCACGACTATCCTCCTTTGTACAACATTTATACTCATTAAACTAATCATCAAGCCCAAAATATGGCTTTTTCTAATTCTATTCCTTCTCTACCTAGTCGGTTTATTCCTCAAACCAGTCTTCCTCGCCTTTCCCCTTTTTACCCTGGCATTTATTACTCTCTATCATCGAACATCAAAAAAGATTTTATTTTCCTCATTTATTATTGTCGCTCTTCTATTGAGTATGCTTAAATTCTATTCCTGGGCTAACTCCGTCTACAACAATTATCCCGGCTTTTCTAGAATTGGAGACATAAACTCCTTGGGCCAAATACTCTACTTTGATCTCCCCATAGACAGTGCCAAAGGGACGAACTACTTTTATAATAATGTCTTAGATTATCGAAAAATTCATGGCGATCCCTACCCCTATAACTTTCTCAATCACTATGATCCCAGCATCTATCAAAAACCTCAACTTCTAAATCAATTAAACTCTTTTAACTTCCAAGTCATTTCCCATAATCTCCCTCTGTTCATCATCAAATCTGTCGAGCAAGTGCCCCTAGCCCTTCTAAGCGGCAATGACATATTTAAGATGAGCCATAAAACCACCAACCCCATACTAAATGGATTCTTCCAGATACTCTTCCGCCTCTATAATCTGTTCCAAGTACCCACCCTTATTATTCTCCCCTCATTTCCCTTTTTTTTAATAATGTTACTAAAAAAACCTACACTCAAATTAGCCATTATTACATTAATCGGCTTAGTTGCCATACTACAAATCTTCCTCACTGTTCCTTTTGTCTTTTATGAATTCGGCAGGCTACTGTCTCCCATACAGCCAGAACTCTATCTCCTAAGCTACTACAGCTGGGGAAAATTACTGCACAGCATAAATAGTCACTTCAGAATTACTAAAAATTGGTTTAAATAGTTGTGGGTTTCGCTCAAAAATATCGCTAAACCTCTCCTGATATCCAACATAGATGTATCGGATGTTATTTCGATGAAGATATCTACTCATCCCATCAAAAGACATAGCACCAACAAAGAAATCTTGCCGGTCTTTTTCTATGGCCGTAATTTCCTCGCTTGTATGCCCTACCTGTCCTAAAACCACGTTATGGTTATACATGAGCATATTATTTGTCGCTTCATATTTGGCCAAAACAATACTCTCAACAGGCGTATTCTCATCCAAAAACCGGTAAGCCGACACCATATTCTTTGATGGATAAACAAATGATGAGTAAACCCTATAATCGGTATTACCGGCATGGGCAAAATACATCAGAAAATCTTTTATATACGTTGGAACGCTTAAAAGAATGATAACAACCATCCCCACCATCCACCACCGCAGATGAATATTATTTTTTATATTTTGCAAAAGATAAGCAGTACCCCAAGCCATGGGTATAAAATAGAGTGATTGTATAAATCGGACTGGATCTGCATGGATTAGACTCCCCACAAAGAGGAACAACATAAGTTGTATACTGAGCCATAAAAAGAGAAACATATAACTATCCTTTTTCCCTCGCGTCTTTATAATAGCCACTATAAGACCTATATACCCTAGCCATAAAGTAGGTCCAAAGGCCAGAATATATCTCCATATCTGATCAATAGTTAGCAAATTCGTACTCCTATAAACCTCTGTCCAATACTGCCCAAGTGATCCAAGGAAAGATAGGGAAAACCCCAATACCAAACCCGAAAAAATCGCTATATAAAGGGGAATATCTATCGGCTTTGGCCTGTTGAAACATAGTTTAAAAAAAATCAGACTTAAAAAAGTAAGCATAAATAGAAATGAGAATACTGAATGCACAATACCCAAAACAACAGCCAAGAAAAACCCGCCTACTATACGCTTCTTAATCTCCAAAGATGAGGAAAAAAGTATCATACCCACCAGCAAAAAAACCAAAGCTCCAAATTCATAGTGCGGCCGACTTATCGCCCGAAGCACCATCGTGACATAAAAATCAAAATGAGCCAAATCTTGGTACGCCCAAGTACCTTTGTTATAGCTATACCAGCCGAGGCTAGAGGCTAAAAATGCCATAATTGTCGTCACCAAAGCTCTTGTCTTGCTTCCCAAACTGAAAACAAAAAAACGAAACGTTATATATATAAAACTTAACCCTATGACGATCCGCGCGACATGAAATGCCACCGGAGCACTCAAGTGAAATATCCTCCCGACTTTACCGATAAAAATATATAGTATATGAATCGTTGTTGGTTTTTGATTTTCTATCGGCACCGATCGAAGAACTACAAAATTCCTCCCATACATTCCCTCTTTAATATAAGAAACATATCCTATATAGTCTTCACTGCCCCCTTCCAACCAAGTATAAACACGTTCTTTAGGTTTGCTAAAATATGCTCGACTAAGCGGAAACATACCTAAAAATATATAGACAAATCCAAAAAATAATACCAGAATATCTTCTTTCTTCATAAAACTTTCTTATAAATCTTCATCTCATACTTTCTCTCTTCGAGTATCTGCCGTTCTCTTATGCTAAATCCCTCAAACATATACGGACTAAAACTAAGAAAATGATTATTCTTATATACCAGCATCAAATCTTTACCCGGTATAAATGGCCTATATGAATCGGAAAAAGAGTAGAAATAGCCAAAATTTACCAGAACATAGTTCCCCTTCTTATAAGGATAATTTGTCCGACTATCCCATGAGGAAGAAGAATCAATTTTTCGCAAAACGTTTGATTCAAAAACAAAGTCAGAACCGGAAAGAAAATTCGTATCTACTCCATACGAGTATAATATATCTCTTGGGTAATCTATTTTAAGGAAAGCTTCATAAAATTGTCCAAAAGAAACCAAAGAGCATAAAAGGAATGTGGTTATTAGTATGGACCGTACCGAAAGAGGCATCCCATCAATAAATCGAAGAGCTCCCCAAATAAGAAACGGAAAATAGATATGGAGAAGTCGGCCATAAAGGACCGAATGCGAAAAATAAGCCGCCACTACATAGCTGGCATACCCTAGAAATGACACCACCATAATCCCATCCACAAGATGAAACTGCCTTTTGACGAGGAACACATAAACGATCTTTATAAAATATAATGCAATAATAAATAACAGAAAAATGCCTATAAATTTCTCAACATATATAAGATAAGATATGAAAAAAGTAAAAACCTCTTTATATGACCCTTGAGTAATTGTTCCGATCAGGTCTCTCGACTCGAGAATATATGATCGAGAAATACCACGCGCGGCAATTTCAAAAAACACTAAAGGCGAAAGAGCAAAAAATAAATACCACAGTAATAACACTACCTTTTTCCGTATCGAAGGAATAATCTTTAACCTATAAAGTAATGTAAATAATACGATAACTGGAAAATAGTAATACCCGGGATAAACTGTAAAGCCCACCCCCTCCAAAAACCCGATGCATGAAAAAAGCTTATTTGTTGGCCTCCTCGTTAGTGCTAGGTAGAAAGCGAAAAGATTGATAAGAAGTGCTGTATCATAAGGAAGAATATGCCTCAGGTACAAATTATTATTGACCAGCAATGCATAAATGATGGTACCCGCATAAGCAAAACTTCGGCATTTTGGAAAAAGTCTCAATGTGATCCGATAAAATAATAGTAATACTAAAAGGGAAATAAAAACATTAATAATCGTCGGTATCACCAGAGATCTTTGGTTTTCACCTGAAACGTTGGGGAATAATATCACTTGCAAAAGAGCTGAAATTAGTCTGATAATACCATCTCCGGGTCTTCCCTGAGTGGCAAAAATATTAAACCAAAATCCAGAAATATTGTGTCTCAGAAGATCGCCTAAAGCCAAAACAGTATGGAGATAGCGCACCTCATCAGGAATAGCAATCATCCCCTTACCTAAAAAACTTAATCTTACCAGTAGGATAAAAACCAAAATGATTATCGGAAAAGCTTTTGCCAAAGGATGATTCTCATTTTGATTTTCCATATCATAAAAAGAATTTCCAGTGAAATATACCATCAAAAAGGTAATAAGAAGTGAAAATAAAAAGAATGACAAGTAAGTATTCCACCCACATATTTTTTGTTTTTCGAAAAAGGAGAAAAAATGTAAATGGAACTGTAAAATAGCGCTGTTCTATTAGCCAGACAGGAAGAAGAATAATGGCGGTAGCTGGATAAAAAAGGTAATACTCTTTTTGCCTCAACTTAATAACAAATAAACTTACCAATGAAATCATAGATATAGCAAAAAAGATTGCCTGGTGTAAAGTATCTTTCCCAAAATATGTTATAAGCTCATTCCTGAGGAAAAATGTCGTATCCGGACTGTTAAAGGGATGCCGATTGAGAAACGTCAAGGCAAAATAAGGATATAAAAAAAGAATAGCCGGCAGAATGAATTTATACTTTCCCATAAACCTACCTAATTCTTTCCCATATGATAAAACTATTGGCATAAATAGAAAAATAAATAAAAAAAGACAGAAAAATATATTCCCAGGATGTACCAGAGAAATAAACACAAATTGCCGCGAGGCGCTTCCTACCGCTATCCCTCCATTGATAATGTAAAAAGCAACAAAACCCAAAGGTGCCAGCAAAAACGCATATGTCCTTTTGATATGCTTCCTAATCGATTCTCTCTTAATGGTATATCCATAATTGCGAACATAAATCAAAAGATTAAATAAAACTACCCAAATAAGGTTATTCTGACGAACCAATATACTCGCCGCTCCCATGATACCAGAGATAGTATAATGTTCTTTTTCCAGCGCAAGGAGAGAAAGTAGTATCACCAGTAGTGAAAAAATATCCGTATAAATGAGTGGAAAGTATGGAAAAAGAATAGGCAAAAAACTGTATTGTATCGTCCTTATCCACGCCGAGCCTTTATCAATAAGTCTAGCGATAAGATAAAAAACTAGAATAGTCGCAAGGTTAAATATAAAAGAAATAAACCGAATATTTGGAAATGTACTCCACCCCAATACTCTTGCGCTATATCCCATCACAAAATGGTATCCGGGAGTCATCGGTAGACTAGGATCAGGTATAAACTTATCATTAATAATACGGACTATCTGACGGAAATGTTCGTGTTCATCCATCATCATCCCATGTTCCTTGATGAGGAAAAAGGCTCCGATATGGATAAAAAAAATAAGAAAAAATATAAGGATGATATCCCGCGGCCTGCCAATAGTATCTTTTATAAGTTTCATCGAAGCAACATTAAAGGAAAAATTTCCAGCTCCATACCCCATAATAAAGATAGAACGAGAGAATTATAAAAAAAAGTATGGCCAGATACTCTATCCATACACTCCTCATGACCCGGAATAATAAAAACAATGTAAATGGTACGGTATAATACCTCGAATCAATCAGCCATAATGGTAGCAGATATAGAAAGGTAACAAGATAAAAAGAATAATAATATTTTTGATTAAGTCTTGTAACAAAAAGCGAAAATAAAGAAATAACTATTATCAAAAATAAAAAAAACTTATGGAGACCATTTGCGGTGAAAAACATCGGAATGGCGTTGTGTATAAAGAAAGGATTACCATTCAGCGGATGAGAATTCACAAAACTGAAATTATATATCGGATATAATAATGGAATAGAAACTAGATATATTTTCTTTCTCACTATAAGTTTAAATATATCTCCTATTGAATCAAGAATAATCGGCAAAAATATAATAAAAAAATAGAAAAGTATAATAAATATATTACCAGTGTGGGCTAAAGTAAAGAATACAAAGTATTTGCTTTCTACCCCAACAGCCAATCCACGGTTTATAAAAATAGAAATTCCTAATAGAATTAGTCCAAATAAAAATGGATACGTCTTCTTTAAATGCTCTTTTAATTTAGAGACACTAAAAGTATATCCAAACTCTCTAAAATATATTAATGCATTAAAAAATACGAGCCAAACTAGATTATTTTGGCGTATTAGAATTGCCATACTACCGATAAATGCCGCTAGAAAATATGCTCTTTTATATATAGCCAAAAGAGCTAAAAGTATGACAAAATTTGAAAAAAGATCTGTATATAAAAGAGAGAAAAAAGGAAACAATATCGGAACAAAACTAAATTGAATAGTTTTAATTATGGCCCATCGTTTATCTACCTCCAAAGCTATTTTATAAAAAACTACAATTGATGCCAGATTAAACAAAAAAGAAATAAATCGAATATAAGGTACACCTTGATAGTAAGATATCTTCTCTATCCCAAAAATTCTCCCTATCGATGAAATTATATAATGATACCCCGGTATCATCGGCAGAGTCGGATCTGGTTTATAGTCAAAATTCATAAATCTCACAATCTGGGCGTAATGAAAACGTTCATCAACAATCAAACCGTGTTCTTTAATAAGGAAAAACGCTCCTATATGAATAAAAAAGATAAGGAGAAACAAAGTGACGGTCACTCCAGAATTACCAATAGTGCTTTTTATACTTTTCATAAAATTCAACCGTCTTTTTAATCCCCTCGGAAAGTGTGGTCTTCGGTTTCCACCCAAATGTCTCTGTCATTTTCCTATAGTCCGCTATATAATCCCCTATCTCTATAGATTTTCTCTCATTGGGAAAAGCTACTTTTCTATAACTTCCCTTCCCGAAGGCCCGTATCAATATTTTGATAAAATCCTCCAAAGAAGCTGGAGTACCGCCCAAGTTATACGCCTGCCCCCAGCCAGTTTTGCTTGCTCCACTGGTTAAAAGTGCCTCTACTACATCATCAACATAATTGATATCCCTGATTTGTTTGCCGTTGCCAAATAATTTTATCACTTCACCATCTAATGCTTGCCTAATAAACCAATTTAGTACCCCTTGCCTCGGATGCCGCATCTGATGCCTCGGCCCAAATGTATTGGTCATTCGAAGAGAAATCGTAGGTATGCCATAAACAGATGTATACATGAGGTGATACTTCTCACCTGCAATATTATTTATCCCATTGATATCTGTAGGCTCCTGCGGATGATTCTCATCAACCGGAAGATATTTGGCTTTACCATACTGGTTGCGCGTACCGGCAAAAACAATGCGTACTTTTGGATTATATTTTCTGACCGATTCCAGAAGTGAAAGCTGCGCCCGGCAATTTATCTCCAGATCCGTCATCGGATCCGTCATGCTGTCGATATGAGAAAGTGTTCCTGCCAGGTTAAAAATAATATCTTGACCTTGCACCATCTGATCCATCAATTTATTATCTCTAATATCTCCCTTCACCCACTCCACTTTATCCTTAATCAACTCAATATTAAAAAGATTCCCCCCATATGACGGGATAAGCGCATCTACTATCTTTACATTCGCCCTCAGCCGCACAAGTGAAATAACTAAATTACTGCCTATAAACCCCAATCCTCCAGTAATAAATATTTTTTTGTTTCTATAAAAATTTCTCTCCATCGATTGGTTTATTTTATCATAGAAAGATTTTGCGGGGAGAGAGCATCTTTGAGAGCACCCGATCGAGTAAAAACCTTGCCCTACACTTAAAAAGGTCCGCTAAAGGATGTATCCGGCACATCTGATGGGATTTTTTTAGAAGGCTTATTTTTCTGCAAGGTTTGCTTTATCTTCTCATGTCTCATTCCAAGTGATACTAATATTTTCTCGACAATATCCATATACGTCGGGTAATAGTTTTCTGCCAGAGCCCAACTCGTCGGAGTAGGAATATCAGGAAGAGTCACTCGTGCTGGCTTTGCTTTTAGAAAGTTTAATCCTTCCTCAGAGACCCTGGCAATTACCTCAGCTGCAAATCCCAAAGTCCTAACCCCAGTATCAGCCACGATCATTCTTCCTGTTTTTTTGACCGAATCAATAATTGTTTTACTATCCAATGGCTTTAAAGTCCTCACATCAATAAGTTCTACTTCTATCCCCTCTTTATCCAATATATTAATAGCCTTCAAACTCTCCACCGTCATGTAAGAAGTTGCTACCAGAGTAATATCTCTACCCTTTTTCACTATTTTAGCTTTCCCCAGGGGAACTTTATAATATTTTTTGGGAACATCTCCTACAGTCGTATGAAGCCAGCGATGTTCAATAAATATAACCGGATTATTATCCTCAATTGAGGCAATCAAAAGCCCCTTTGCATCAAAGGAGGATGACGGCATCACTACTTTCAACCCCGGAATATGTGCAAAAAGAGCCTGAAGGCTTTGGGAATGCTGGGATCCCTGGCCCCAGCCTCTCCCTATTATCATACGAATAACTATCGGCACAGACTTTTTTCCTCCAAACATGAAATACCATTTCGCCGCTACATTGGCTATCTGGTCAAATGAAAGAAGAGAAAAATCTATTCGTGCATGAACTAATATAGGCCGCATTCCCGAAAGAGCCGCCCCAATGCATATCCCCGTCATCCCATTTTCGGCAACCGGCATATCCAGGACTCGATTAGACCCATATTTTTGTTGTAATCCCAATGTCGTCCCAAAAACCCCTTTCGGATCCGGCACTCCCTCCCCTATGAGAAATACCGATTTATCTCGAGCCATAGCCATATCTATCGCCTCGTGGATGGCAGCTGCATATGTAATTTCCCTAGTTTTGTTCATTATTTAGACTTTCTTCAATTTAAATATGTATTCAAGATAAGTTTTGCGCTGAGCACTGAAAATTTTCCCAAAATTTTTATGCGACCTCAGCAAAACTAAGCAAATACCTGACTTTCCGATAACCCTCCTTTTGGATATGGACTTTCCTTGGCAAATCTAAAGGCCTCATCTATTTCTTTTTTTATCTTTCGTCCCATCCTCTCCATCCCCTCTTCATCCATAATCTTTCTACTTCTGACATACTTCCTTATCCTTTCTATCGGCGATTTCTCCTGCCATCTCTTTAATTCCTCGGTAGGCCTATACCCCGTTAGGTCATAATTCGGCCCGACATGCTCCCGTAGCCGATAGGTCAAAAATTCTATAAACGCCGGTCCCTGACCTTTTCGTATATTGCGAACAACTTTCCTAGAAAGTTCAAAAACTTTCACTACGTCATTACCATCTTCCTGATAACTCATCGCTCCATAAGCCTTGGCTATACCAAAGATTGGTCGTTTTGGCTGTCTCTCCCGTATATGTGTATAGGTAGAATATAAATTATTCTCACATATAAAAAGTATTGACAGTTTTTTTAAAACCGCAAAATTTATACTTTCCGCAAAAATCCCCTCCTCAGTTGCCGCATCTCCCAAAAAAACCACACTTATCCTATTTTCCTTTTTCATCTTTATAGCCAGAGCTGCTCCGACGGCCAGAGGTATCGTCTCACCCACTATCGGCACCGCACCATAATAATTGACTGATAAATCAATTAAATGCTGCGATCCGCCTATCCCACCAGTACAACCAGTTTCTTTCCCATAAAGTTCAGCAATCATTCGCTCTACGCTTCCCCTTTTAGCTAAGTAATGTCCGTGTGACCTGTGAGTACTATAAACAATATCTTCTTTTATTAAATTTTCGGCTACTCCTGCTGCAATTGCCTCCTGCCCAATATAAAGGTGTGTGGGGCATCGCATCTGCTGATATTTATACTCATCGGCAATAGCTTCCTCAATAAGTCTGATTCGTAAAGTCTGGTAATAAAGATTCCGAACTGTTTTTTTATCAATCATGAGATTTTATCTTTCTATCGTGATGAATTTTAATTTTTGTTATCCAAGACGTAATAATATGATCAAGTATCAGCTGTATGTCTTCACACGGACCATAGGCCCGGCTATCAACAATAATTGCTAAATCTACCAATTGTCCCAGATTTCCCCCATCCTTAAATCCCAAAAACCCGATTGTCCTGGCACCACAACGCTTGGCGTATTGTATAGCCTTAACGACATTTTTGCTATTGCCGCTTCCGGAAAGCACGATCACCAGGTCTCCTCTTTCTACCAGGTTTCTCAGCTGCTGTATAAATACATCCTTATAGGACAAATCATTTGCAAAAGCCGTCAACATGGCCACATTATCCGTAAGCGATATAACCCTAAACCTCGGCTCGCCCTCATCATAAACCCGGGTCAATGTTCCCTTACTTAGATCACAAGCCATATGTGAAGCATTACTAGCACTTCCACCATTCCCCATAATAAAAATCTTTTTCTTTTTTTGATAAGTTTGCATGAGGACGTCGATGACTTTTCCAATTTTCTTTTTATCCAAGGAATCCAGACACCGTTTCAATTCATCAATATATTGGCTGATGAATTCCACTCTTCCTAATTGAACACTCTTTTTGTTCATAATTGGGATTAAAACAACTATAGCAATGATTTTGCTACTCCAAGCAAAATTATTTCATCTCGAGCATCTGCATCATTTTCAGATTGTAATATCTTTTATCAGAAAGTGCCTTGGGAATCAATCCTTTCTGGTATGCCCAAGCCAAATCAAGTATCGCCTCCTCCACCCTTCTCCCTGCCATAAAACCTAACTCTTTTCTAATCTTTTTAGAAGACACATGATAAGATCGGTTATCATTGCTGGGAGAGACAATTATATCTATCCTCCCATCACCCAGTGTCTTTTTAATCTTTTTAGCAATTCCCAAAACCGTATAATTATCATATCCCGCGTTATATATTTTGCCGGCTATTTTCTCATCCGGATACATAAGTGTATTAACATAAAGATCAGTCATATCCTCAATATGTATATTCGGCCGTTTCTGACTTCCTCCAAAAACGGTCATTCTCTTATTAACCAATGCCTGAATCGTCAAAAGGTTTACTGTCAAATCTAGCCGAAGCCGGGCAGACCAACCACAAACGGTTGATGGTCTTAAAATCAAAGGTACAAAATCCTTATCTTCTTTTTTTAAAAGATACTCTTCACATAGAACTTTATACTTGGAATAATCGGTCAGAGGTTCAAGTGGTAAATCTTCTGTTACTTCTTTTTCTGATTTAACTCCATAGACACTTGATGATGATGCATAGATGAATCGTCCTACACCAGACTCGCAAGCTAAATCAATAAGCTGTAAAGTTGCATCATAATTGACTGATTTACCAAGATCTGGGTTAAGCTCAAAACTGGGATCGTTGGAAATACAGGCCAGATGAATTACCGCCTCTATCTCCTTCAATTCTCTTTTCATTAACCGTCTATTCCTTATATCTCCCACGACCTGCCGCAGATTCTTATCCTTTTTATAATCATCAAATACTTTATCGTTATATATAAACCAATCAACAACGGTCGTCTTATATCCTCTTTTCAATAATTTAGGTATCAAGACCGCGCCTATATACCCTGCCCCCCCGGTAACTAAAACCTTTCTAATATTCATATGTGCTGGAAATTATTTCAACAATCGTGTCACAAACTTCACCATATCGGAAAACTCGATAGGGCTCCGATTACCTACTACCCCAACCTGTAGTGCCCCCGCCACATTTCCTATAAAGGGAACTATTTCATGACCAATCCCGGCATATACCAAAGGAGACGTTATCGCAAATAAAGCATCTCCTGCACCTACCCTATCGACTATTTTTTCAGTTAGTGCCGGACTATCATGAAATCCATCCGCTTTTGAATATACTATCGAACCCTCAGGACCTCTGGTCACCATCATATAACTGCACCTCATTTTATTAAATATTTTTTTTATCAAAAGGTGCACATCACTATATTTATCGTGAGTAGCGAGCCTGATCTCTTGTTCATCTATACATATAAAATCTGCCTTAGGATACTTAGTGATTACATTAAAACCCCAATTGGCACTATTTGCCTGAACATTTAAAGCCAAATAATTAGCCCTGGCCGAGACTAATTTTATTATTTTATCAGTCATTAACCCATGCCCAAAGTCATTAACTATGACCAAATCATATTTTTTGATCTCTCTTTTAATAAATTTTATAATTCTTCTTTCCGTCTCCTCTGATATAAAATCATCATCTAAATAACTGATTTGGAATAATTTCTGCTGAGTAAATTCATATAGATATCTTCTTTTTATAATTGTATTTTTATTTGCTTGGTAAAATAAAATAGGTTTTACTCCTCCTTTGAGATGCTTCAATATAAAATTTCTAAATGAATTTTTCTTACCTAGTACCGTTACTAGTGTAATTTGCGAAGATAATGAAGCAATATGACTGGCTGTGGCTAGCGTACCACCCAAAAATGTCTCCTCTGACAAATATTGATGAACCATAATTGGCTCTTTGGACGACTTACCCATCGGCTGACAATAATGATATTGATCGATAATAGCATCCCCTATAACCAGTATTTTTAAATTCCTAAGGTGTGCCAATTTATCAAAAATATACTCCGGGGTATATTTAGCCTTCAATATTTCTAAGTATTTTTTAGTCTTGGGAGGATAAACAGCCAAATAATCATTAATAAGCTTGGATGAAGAAAAGGTAATCGTATCATCAGTAAAAATTAACTTACCTCCCACCCCTTTTACCGCTTCTTCTTCACTATTTAATTTTCTGGGCATATTGATTATTTCTTTTCGACTCTTATAATCCGGCCCTTTGATATAAAAATCTGGTTTTAACTTTTTGATCGCGGGAATTGCTGAATCAGAATCAACAATAGCAATATAATCAATATATTCTACCGAAGCTAGCACTTCTGCCCGAAGATACTGATTAAATATCGGCCTTCCCGGCCCTTTGCGGACAAATTTATCAGCCGTTAATGTAACAATGAGTATATCTCCATAACTTTTGGCGCTATTAAAATGTCTTATATGTCCGGGGTGCACAAGGTCAAAAACTCCGTGGCAATGAACTATTTTCTTCCCCTCTTTTTTGAGCTTCTCAACAATTCTAACCAAATCCCTAAGCCGTTTAATTTTTTTGGAAACAACTTTATTCATGTAATGATATTTCTAAAATATTACCACGTTACTTCAAAAAAACAATAGATGGAGATAATCTAAATTACTTTAAGACTAGAGGCAGAGTTTCTATATAAATAAATCCATCATCCAGTCTCCTACAAACCGCCACTTTGGGATTGGCGTTTAAGGAAGTTACCATCTTGATGTCTACTTTCTTTTTAACCTTATCGTATTTATAATGACTATCGATAAACATTTGTGCCTCTTCAATGTATTTCTCACTATCAGCATCTTTCCCTGAAATTTTATTTTGCAATAGCTCTGCACATAACCAGTCCTCCCTCGACTTCTTATCCGGGATAAGCTGGGGCACATCTACACAACCTGAAGGAATCAGTGTAACTCCAGCCAAGTAAAAAGATTTCAAACAACTCAAAATACCCTCAAAGTTAGTAAAACTTCCCGTGATAACTTCACCTTTTCCTCTTCTTAAAGCTTCCTCAATCACCGCTGAGCCATTATATGTCATATATAATACCGTTTTATATGCTACATCAACCCTGGAAATATCAGCTGGGGAATTAGACGCCGAAAAATATTGCTTTAAGGAAACATCAAAACTTTCTCCGATTAAAAGCGCGCCTTTATATCTTTCTAAAGCTACGTGAACGTTTCTCTCATTGACAATCACCAATTCTTTTACATTATGAGATAGAAACCAGGCTATATTAGATGTCGCCGATAAAACATCAATTACTACCGTAATTCCCTCAATCTTCTCCGGTAACTCCCACGGCCAAAGAATTTGTATTTTAGTACGCATATTAAAGTAATTAATATCATGCAAGATTTTGCGGGGAGCTAGCTCTTTTGAGCACGCCCTATCTAGACTCTTGGTGTTTGGGAGGTGCGGAAAAAGAGTCTAGCGACCTCAGCAAAATCGTCGGGCAGACAAGACATAATCTGTTGTCGACCTCAGCGAACTTCTAAGTAATCCCAACCTACAGACCCGCAAATTTTATATCACCCTCGCCGGCAGATTAAATCTATCAGATATCTTCTTTATCGCCACCTCACGAAATGGAATATAGTCAAGAACGGTTACACTACTTTTATCCTCCGAAGCCTTGGCGAAGGAGGACCCATTGCCTGTGTGTATAAGCGGCGCTCCCGCTTTACCTACATTTGCTAGTAAATGGTAATCGGCCGGCACCTGCCTTTTGTACTCATCCAAACGCGGATCATGATAATGAGGATAGATGACTTCATCAGGCTTAAAAAAGACCATCAGCTCACGCAGATTCTCTGAAACAACTCTGTTATCCTCGGAAAGAACTAAATGACTCTCCGAAAGATTATGCATCTTCGGATAGGGTACCCCGTGTGCATAAATTACCATTGTCTTTCCCTCCTTTTTTGCTCTACTGGATTCCAATCGCATTCTCTTCAATCGATCCCCTCCCTCATTGCTTTTCAAAATCCGATCCATCTCTCTAAGAAAGAAAAATGGAACAAGAATGTGGTAGGCTGTTTTGGTTTCAATTCCCCCCAATTTATCATAAAATTCAAAACCATGTCTTTTCAAATAGCCCTTGGTATCAAAATAATCCGCAATTCTTTCATTATTACCTACTCCCTCTGCGACCAATTTCAAAGTCTTGGTATTATCCCAATTCCCCTCAACCACAATTACTCTGGTACCTCTTTTTTTAACTTTTGCCAAAATATTGATAAAATCGACAGTATCCTCCTTTACCATATCTAATATTTTCTCTCGTTCCTCTCTACCGAGTCTTGCCATCCATTCTCCGTGATTTTTAATAAAATTAGGATTTTTCCTATCCACAAATGTTAAAATATGATCCAAAATATCACTCTCATCAATATTAATAAATTTTTCTCTTCCCCCTGCCAAGCTGTCTCTCCATTCCATCAACCTTCGATATCCCCTCTTTAATCGTAGTTTCACCCGACTTATCTCCTTATTATAAAAACTACCCAAATCATCCAATTTACCCATCTTAAAAAGCCTGCTGGCCGGATTGACTATCTCGTTATAAAATATTTTCTTCGACTCCTCTACCCTATCCGATCCCGTAATATCGGAAAATATGGCAAAATCTACCGGTGTCTCAAAAAGCCGATCCACCCTCTCTGGGTCATCTCCATGCCAACACCCTCCATAAAGAAACGTCTCCATTGGCCTCTCCCCTTCCACCCCCAATTCGGCCAGAAGCGCCACCACCGTCTCCCGATTATAATGGTTTTCTTCCATCACCTCGCCCACAAATCGACTCAAAGGCGTATAAGAAAGAGACGGCTCTATTTGATGATCAGAAAGATTCAGCCCTTCAGCCTCATGCATAAAAAGAGCTCTTCTTTTATGCTCCCTATGCCCATAAGCCACATGAAGCAATTTTTTTAGTTTTCTAATTTGTAAATTACTAAGTTTCGGCCTCCGATACCAACCCCGAAACTCGGGCAAGCTTTTTGCGGACATAGCTAAATTATAGAAGAATGCGTAACAGACGTATAGGTGGAATTAAACAGGCTCAGGAGCAAAAAGAACTTTTGGAGGAAGTGATGTACCACTAAATAAATCCTTATTTGTTTCCGGACCAATATCCGTTACGCTTAGCGCTGGTTGTTTGGGAGAATATACAGAAATAGTCTGATCACCATGACCAATATTTCGAAAATCTACTTCTACTCCTGCTGTTTGCTTAATGAATCTTCCCAACAATTCATATAGTACTCCAGATTTAATCCCATGATGCATTCTTTGGAAGCGATCTCTTCTCACGTTATAAACAATATCATTATTAGGAGACATAATTGTCCCATCTTCATATCTTTTTGGATCATGCTCATGAGGATGTATGAGCACCTGTGCCTGAGTATCTAACATCATCAAATGAATATTGTTTTCAATAATTTTATTATCTCCTACTGCATGAGGATATTTATCTAAAAATAATAATTCTTTATTCGGCACGCCATGCATATGAAGAACGACTATTTTCCCTTTCTTTTTCGCTTCAAGCGCATTGTGTACCAATAGTTGATAGCGACGATCATCTTGTGATAGTGATATTAATGCAAAGTAAGGTCCAATGACATGGAAACAATTTGACGTTTCATTTGTCTCGAGACTGCTTATCAGCTGATTACCATTTCTCCTCAGTATAGCTGGATAATCAAATCCCTTATCCAGTGGGTCATGTGGTCTATTATCAGTAAATGGAATTGCGCTTTGACGAATAACTTCTTTTTTTGAAATTATTCTTTGAGTTATACCCTCTATAACTTGTCTTCCAATATTATTTCCGTCAGATACATTTTGCATTGTCACTTTTGAGTCCCAGTTTCCTTCATAATAAATCGTTTCTGTATCGTTTTTGTTTGTTTCAATTTCCTTCACCAGTGCTTCAACATCATGTTCAACTTCATCAGAGATCAACTGTCTTGTCTCTTTATCCAAAGTTGACATCCACTGACCATGATACTGATCCGGATGGGCAAAATACCAAATCCAAAGGGCAATTTGATCATCATCCCAAGAATCCATCTGCAATGCCACAGAATCATTGGAATTTGTTGATAATACATAACGAACAAGTTCCTTAAAACCATCTTTTGGGGTATATTGCTTCTGCGGATCTCCTGAAATATTTTGGTGTAAAAATTCATCAGTATGCAATGATTCATCCTTTACATATTCGGGGTGTTGAGGAAGTAATTTGTTTCTTATTGAATTCATAAGTTTGTTATAGTAGATTCTCTTAGTCTCCTCACTAAATCCCTGTGAGCCAACCAAATCACTTATAAATACCCTGTCAGGATGATCTCTTTGGATAAGTTGTACTAACATATCCGGTTTTGCTCCATGAATACAACCAGAATCTACAAATATTTCATATCCCGCTCTGTTCGAATCATTTCTCGTTGTCCCTTCCAAAGCCGCTTCACGCAAAAGAGTTTTACCAACTACACTACCTACCCATGGACGGGATACAATATTTTTCAGAAAGATCCGCTCCGCAAGAGCATCAAAATCATCAAATGGCACGAATGTAGCATATGGCTCTATACCATTACGCATCTGCTGAAAAATAACTTGATCTTGTTGATCAAAGAAGATCTCAGGTCGAATATAAAAAGCAGGAATAACTTTATTTTCTTGCGGCGCTGCCATAAAGGTAAAGATTGTAACAAAAGCCTAAACTCTTTACAAGAAAACGTGACTACAATCCACCGATTATTTTCATATGCGTGTTATAATAATAAAAATTATGAGTGAAAGATTAGATGATGAATTGAAAAGACTCGAGCAAAATAATGAGATTCAAAGGGAAACCTTTGCTCATGCCTCCCCAGAAGTTCAACAACTAATGCTTAATAAAAAAGCATGGGAAATTGCCCAAGCAGATCAAGTAATGAGTATAAATGTAGCTGGCTGGGGAGGTCCCCCAATGTCTTACGAGGCTGGCTTAGTAGAAGCTCAACGATTTTATTCTCCTCCAGCACCAGAACCTACTGGACAACCTCCAGCATTATCTCAAAGAAGATAAGATAGGAATTTTGAAGCATTTTATCTCTCTATCCCTACCCCTATAAATCTCTCTCGCTTGAAATGATTATCAGATGAATAACTCCAGTAGATACCATTCAGTTCATTATCTACCAAGATACCGAAACCACTCCCTCGTCGCCTCTTGGATCCTCTTAGGAGTCCAAACAGGGGCATTTCTCCAATAATCTATATTATCGAGTAATAT